>Ga0209415_10005790_pt1 | contig 22135 bp, 26 predicted proteins | sample PeaSoiSIISIP2007_FD_187696 | JGI IMG/M metagenome (GOLD analysis project Ga0209415, IMG submission 187696) | Peat soil microbial communities from Weissenstadt, Germany - SII-SIP-2007 (SPAdes) (version 2) | ecosystem: Environmental > Terrestrial > Soil > Wetlands > Peat | place: Germany... | reverse complement strand
GCCTCCAGGGACTCCTCCATCCGGTCGCGCTGGACGGCGGGGTCGATGCCCATCATGAAGGCGTCGGAGGGGAGCGCTCCCGGTCCCACGCCGAACATCACCCGGCCCCGCGTGATGTGGTCGAGCAGGACCATACGGTCGGCCAGCATCAGGGGATGGTGGTAGGGCAGTGAGCTCACCCCCGTCCCCAGGCGGATGTTCCGGGTGCGCTGCGACAGCACGGCGATGACCACCTCGGGCGAGGCGATGATCTCGTAGCCGGCCGAATGGTGCTCGCCGATCCAGGCCTCGTCGAAGCCGAGCTGGTCGAGGCGGACGACGAGCTCGAGGTCGCGCTCGATGGCCAGCGTCGGGTTCTGTCCGACGGGGTGGAAGGGGGCGATGAAGGCGCCGAAGGAAAGCGGCCGGTCCACGGTGGGGGTCCTCTCGGATGGGTGCCGACGACGGGCGCCGACGGTCGTCAGTCGAGCAGGTCGGGCTGCTCGCGCACAATGCGCTCGTAGAGGGGCTGGAAGTTGAGCCAGCCGATGAAGTGGCTGCCGACCTGGGTGGCGGTGAGCGCCGCCATCTCCTTGTCGATGAAGATCGGGGTGCCCGCCGCCTCGGCCATCAGCTGGGCCTGGCAGGAGCGCTCCATGGTGATGAACCACCAGACGGCCTCGTCGACGGTGTGGCCCACGGTGAGGAGCCCGTGGTTGCGGAGGATGACCGCCTTGTAGGCCCCGAGGGCGGCGCCGATGCGCTTGCCCTCCTCGGTGTCGACCACCACGCCGGTGTAGTCGTCGAACAGGCCGTGGTCCTCGTAGAAGGCGCAGACGTCCTGGGTCAGCGGGTCGAGGGTGCGGCCCAGGGTGGACCAGGACTTTCCGTAGACGGAGTGCGAATGGGCGGCGGCCACCACGTCCGGGCGCGCCGCGTGGACCTGGGAATGGATGGCGAAGGCGGCCACGTTCACGGGCCGGTCACCCTCGACGACGTCGCCGTGGGCGTTGACGCAGATGAGGTCGGACACCGAGACGTGGCCGAAGTGGACGGCGAAGGGGTTGACCCAGAACAGCTCCGGGTCCGCCGGGTCACGGGCGGTGATGTGGCCGGCGATGCCCTCGTCGAAGCCGAATTTCGAGAAGAGCCGGAAACCGGCGGCCAGCCGTTCCTTGCGGTGCCGGCGTTCCTCCTCGACGGTGGCGAAGGTGGGGGGCGTGGGAACCCGCTTGGCGAGCTCCTCCACAGTGATCGACATGGCCGCCTCCTTGGGCACCGACGACGCGTCGGGCAGGCGGGACCGAGTCTACGGCCAGACCCCCCGGGAGACCCGGTGGCCGGTGGCCACGGCCCGTGGGGCGTCCGTGACATTTATCCCGGAGATGGTATAGTTCATCTTTGATATGGCCAAGCCGAGTCGGGGAGCGGAGGCCTTCGCCCGCTACGAGAGGGCCCGGACCGCCATCATGGTGGGCAGCGCCGTCCGGGCCGCCCGCCGGCGCTGCGGGATGAGCCAGGCCGAGCTGGCCCGGCGGGCCAAGACGAGCCAACCGTCCATCGCCCGGCTGGAGAAGGGCCAGGTGTCGCCCACGGTGATAAGCCTCGACCGCATCGCCCGGGCGCTCGGCGCCGAGCTGGTCATCGACTTCGAGCCGTTGCCCGGCGATCACGCCGCGTCGACGACCACCGGCGGGCGCTCGCTCTGACCCCGGCGGGCCCTGATGTGGCCACGCATTAGCGTGGCCACGGTGAAACGCCTCCTTCCCCTCGGTCTCGCGTCGCTCGCCCTCCTCCTGGCCGCCTGTGGGGGAGGGGGGGCGTCGACGGGGGCCCTGGCCGGCAAGACGCCGACGCAGGTGCTGACGGGCGCCCTGGCCGCCGCCCGGCACTCCGGATCCGTCCACTTCAGCCTGCTGGGCCGGGAATCGGGGCAGACCGAGTCGATCGAGGGTGACGCCTCGGCCACCGACGGCCGCGAGGTCATCACCGCCGGGAGCATCACCATCGAGGCCGAGGTGGTCGGGACGGGCGCCTACGTCGAAGGCAATGCCGGAGGCCTCGAGAACCAGATGGGCCTGTCGGCGGCCACCGCCGCCACCTACGCCGGGAAGTGGATCTCCATCGCCGCCACCGACGCGCCGTACCCGGCCATCACGAAGGCCGTGCGGCTGGCCGGGACCCTGAGCGACCTCCAGCCCACCGGGCACCTCACCCTCACGGCGGCCACTACCCGGGCCTCCCACGCCGTCGTCGGGGTCAAGGGCGGCCTTCCGCCGGGCGCCGTCAAGGGGACGACCGGATCGGCCGTTCTCTACGTCTCGACCGCCGATCCCACCGTCCCGATCGTCTTCGACGTCGAGCAGGTGGCCAGCGGGACCAAGGAGAGCGACATCGGGACGTTCACCAGCTGGGGCAAGCCGCTGCACCTGGTCGCTCCGGCGACCACCGTGCCCTTCGCCTCGCTCCCCACGAGCTGACGGCCGCCACCGGGGGCCCCGCGGGGGACGTGGCCCTGGGAGAGGGGCCCGCCCGCCTCCGTATCCGACCGGATCCCGGTCCCGAGGCCAACTTTACATAAGATACATTATCGGCGGTTTGGGGAGAGGGCGCCGGGGAGGCTCAGGCCGGAGGCCTGACCTCAGCCGTCTCGGTGGCTCCCTCGTCGAGGCCCTTCTTGAACTCCCGGCGGGTCGATCCGAGCGAACGGGCCAGCTTGGGGATCTGGCTCCCGCCGAAGAGAACGGCCACCACGACGACGAGCACGATGACACCGTCCATACCGAAGATCTCCGCCAGCATGGCGACCACCTTTCTTTGTGTGAGCGTTACGCGGCCAGCTCGGCCACGGAGTTCTCGACCAGGTGCAGACCCTCGAGGCCGGGCAGCCGGTCGATGTGCCGGTCGATACGCCGGGCCGTGGCCAACCCGGTGTCGTCGGCGAAGAGGTGCCCGACCAGGAAGCGGATCTCGTCGGCGGGCATGACGCCCGATCCCACGGGGGCCCACAGCCGATGCAGCGCCAGGCGCGTGAGGCGCTGGGCGCCGCCGCTAGCGGCCAGGCGGCGGCGGGCCTGAGCGGCATAGAAGTCGATGTGGCGGCCTTCCTGCCTCATGATCCGGCGCAACAGCTCCCCCAGCACCGGATTGTCGGCCTTGGCCGCCAGTCGGGCGTAGCCCGCCTGGGTCGTCCACTCGTTCACGGCTCCCCATGCCATGTGCAGGGCGACCAGATGGCGCGTGACGGCCGAGGCGAGATTGAAGACCATCGGGCGGAGGGCGTCGCGCCTGGGCAGCCGGCGGCGCATCTCCGACAGCCGGCTCTGGCCCGCCGGCTGGCCATGGGCGTCGAGGACCCGGCCGATGGCGTCACCGTGCCAGTGTTCCTCGTAGCTCCAGCACGTCAGGAAGGCCGTGACGGCGGGATCGCGGTGAGCGCTGGTGACGAGCATGTCGCGCAGGTAGCAGACGGTGTGGCCCTCGACGTCGTGCATGTAGCGCAGGCAGCGCAAGGTGTCGGGATCGAGGGGCTGGGCGGTGAACGCACCCAGGTCGAGGTCCTCGACCTGGAGTCGCGCCGAGCGACGGACGAGGGTGTCGATATCGATGCTCACGTCGGTTCTCCGGAACGGATGAGAAGGTGGATGTGTGGACCGCGTGGAGCGTTCTCACAGGCCGACGGGCGACACGCCCGGGCTACCCGCCGCGGAGATGGGTCCACGTCACTGTCTTCGACGCGTGACCGGGTCCCGGATGACAGCGGTTCCCGGAAACGGCCCCGGCCGGCGGATACCGTGGCCCGATGGTCCATCGAGGGGTCGGCCGGAGCCGCCCACCGCCTCCCGGAACCGGGTCATCCGCCAACGGCTGCGGCGACGAAGACCATCGCCATGGTTGATTTCCAGAGCGCCAGTGACGGCGCCATCGTCGTCGGCATCGCCCGCTGCCAGGAGCCGGCGCTGGCCGAGGCCTACCGTCGCCACGGTGGATCTGTGCACACGCTGGCCCGGAGGGTCCTGCGCTCCCCGACGCTGGCCGACGAGGTCACCCAGGAGGTCTTCGTCGAGCTGTGGCGCGCTCCCGAGCGCTTCGATCCCGGCCGGGGGGCGCTGCGGACCTTCCTCATGACCAAGGCCCACAGCCGGGCCGTCGACGTCCTGCGCTCGGAGTCGGCCCGACGGGTGCGCGAGGAGCGGACGGTGCGCGAGACGGCGGCGGCCGGGTATGACATCGAGCACCACGCCTGGGACCTGGCCGTGGCCGACCGGGTCAAGGAGGCGGTGGGCACCCTGCCGGCGGACGAGCGCACGGCCATCGAGATGGCGTACTTCGGCGGGCACACCTACCGGGAGGTCGCGTCCTTGCTGGGCGAACCCGAGGGAACCGTGAAGAGCAGGATACGGAGCGGACTACGGAGGCTGCGCACCCTGATGGTCCAGCACGGCGTGGAGACGGCATGGACCGAGCCATGAACCACGACGACGTCGCCGAGCTTCTCGGCGCCTACGCCCTCGACGCCGTGGACCCCGACGAAGCGGCGTTGATCCAGGCGCACATCGACGGGTGCCCGCGCTGCGCGGCGGAGCTGGCTCAGCTCCATGAGGTGGCGGCCCTGATGGCCAACGCCGGCAGCAACGCCTCGGTCGAGCTGTGGGACAAGATCGCGGCGCGTCTCGACCCGCCCGGCGATCCTCCCCCGACGGCCGCGGTGCTCGACGCCGCTCTGGCCGACGCCCTCCCCCGGCGGCTGTCGCAGAGGCACCGGCGAGTCCGGTGGTCGGTGTCGGCCGCCGTCGGTGCCGCCGCCGCCGCCGCCATCGCCCTGCTGGCCCTCCAGGTCGGTCACCTCGACAGCCGTGTCGGCCAGCTCGATCAACAGGGCCTGGCGCAGGCCGTGCAGGCGGCCCTGCAGGACCCCCGGGCCCACCGGGTGGCCCTGCGGAGCACGTCGCAGCGCGGGACCACGGTGGCCGACATCGTGGTCCTGCCCTCGGGATCCGGCTACGTCTTCGACAACCGGCTCCAGCGCCTGGCCTCGGACCGGACGTACCAGCTGTGGGGCCTGGAAGGCGACCGGGCCGTCTCGCTCGGGCTCCTCGGCGACCGGCCCGCCGAGGTGCCCTTCACCCAGGGGAGCGGCACCGCCATCACCGCCTACGCCGTGACGGCCGAACAGGCCGGCGGGGCCGTGGCCCCCACGCACTCCCCCGTCGCCGAGAGCGGACCGCTGCGTACCTGATCAGGCCGCCGGCGAGCCCAGGTACCGGCCGAACCAGTCGAGGGTGCGCTGCCACCCGTCGAGGGCCGCCTGCTCGTGGTACGAGTCGGGTCGGGCGTCACAGTGGAACCCGTGACCGGCGCCGGCGTAGCGGACGATCTCGGTCGGTACCGGTGCCGTGGCCGCCGCCGCCCGCAGCGCCTCCACCTGCTCGACGGGGATGCCCTGGTCGGCGTCACCGAACAGACCGAGCCACGGCGTCTCGAGCCCGGGGGCCATCTCCACCAGCGGCGGCATCCCGAAGCGCCCCTCCCCCACTCCCCCGCCGTAGAAGGTGACCGCCGCACCGAGAGCGCGCCGGGCGGCGGCCAGGAAGGTCACCGAGCCGCCCATGCAGAAACCGACCACGCCCACCCCGGAGGCGGGGAAGCCGGCGTCGGCCAGGTAGGCCAGCGTGACGTCGAGGTCCTCGAGCAGCCCCGCCTCGGTCAGCGCCTGCATGTGGGGCATGATCTTCTCGAAGTTGCCGTAGTCGAGCACGGGGTCCCCGCTGCGGTGGAAGAGGTGGGGCGCCACGGCGCGGTAGCCGGCGCCGGCGAACCGACGGGTCACGTCCTCGATGTGGGCGTTGACCCCGAACGCCTCCTGCAGGACGATCACCGCGGCACGCGGGACACCTTCGGGTTCGACCTCGGACAGCGCCATGTCGCCGCCACCCGTCGTCACACTGACCGTCGTCGCCATGGATCCTCCTTGTCGTGCGTCTACCGAGTCTCGCCGCACCCCATCCTGGCCCAGGGGGGCGGCGCCGGTCGTTCAGGGGAGCAGACCGTCCGCCGGCGAGCCGTTAGCCTGCGCGTCCATGGCCACCGCCGTGTTCTTCCACGCCCACCCCGACGACGAGGCCATCGCCACCGCCGGCACCATGGCCCGCCTGGCCGCCGACGGTCACCGGGTCGTCCTCGTCACGGCCACGCGCGGAGAGCTCGGAGAGGTCCCCGACGGGTTCCTGGCCCCGGGAGAGACCCTGGCGGAACGACGCGCCGTCGAGCTCGAAGCGGCCTGTGCCGTTCTCGGGGTCGCCCGCCACGAGTACCTGGACTACGGCGATTCGGGGATGGAGGGCGAGGACAGCAACAACGATCCCGGGTGCTTCTGGCAGGCCGACATCGACGAGGCGGCGGCACGTCTGGCGGCCATCCTGACGGCGGAGGGGGCCGACATCCTCACCGCCTACGACGAACGCGGGAACTACGGCCACCCCGACCACGTCCAGGTCCACCGGGTGGGGCTGCGGGCCGGTGAGCTGGCGGGGGTCCCCCGGGTGTTCATGGCCACGGTCAACCGCGACTACCTGCTCGGCCTGCTGGACACGGCCGACGGCGCCGCCCTGGTGGCCACCCAGGGTGAACGACCCCCGATCGACAATCTGGGCGTGACCGAGGAGCGCATCACGACGGCCGTGGACGTGACCGCCTTTCTCGACCAGAAGCGCCGGGCCATGGAGGCGCACGCCAGTCAGATCTCCGAGACGTCCTTCTTCCTCTCCATGCCGGCCGAGGCGTTCGCCGCCGTCTGGGGGCGCGAGTGGTACATCCGCGTCGGGGCCGGGGTCACCCGGCCCTTCGAGGGATCGCTGCTCCCCGACGGGGCGCGCTAGGGGTGGACCACGGCGGCGATCGCAACGCACCGGTCGTGGCCGGCGGGGAGATCGAGACCTCGCTGGCCTTTCTCGGCTATCTCCGCCACGGGGTGACCGGCAAGCTCGACGGGCTCACCGAGGACCAGGCCCGGCTGGCCCTGGTGCCGTCGGGAACGAGCCTCCTGGGGTTGGTCAAGCATCTGACCGAGGTGGAGGTGTACTGGATCCAGCGGCGCTTCGCCGGGCTCGACGTCGCCCTCGTCGACGACGGCTTCTCCCTCACCCCCGACGACACGATCGCCTCGGTCCGCCGCGCCTACGTCGGCGCCGCCGAGCGGACCGACGACATCGTCACCACCGCCGGCGATCCCGAGCGACCGCTGGCCCGCAGCACCCACGGGCTGACGTTGCGCTGGGCCCTGGCCCACGTCACCGAGGAGACGGCGCGCCACGCCGGTCACGCCGACATCCTGCGCGAATTGATCGACGGCACCACCGGACGCTGACGCGCCGGGGCGCGTCAGCCGGCCGGTGCCTGCCCCAGCGTGACCGAGACCGTCTTCTTGCTCTGCCCCCGCCACAACCCGATCGAGGCCGTGCTCCCCACCGCCGAGGCCTGAACGTCGGTGGTCAGGTTCAGAGCGGACTTCACCGCCTTGCCGTTGTACGAGACGATCACGTCGCCCTGTTCGACGCCGGCACTGGCGGCCGGTGACCCCGGCTCCACCGACACCACCACGGCGCCCGAGGACGGGACGAACCCGTAGGCCTGCTGGACCTGGCTCGTCTCGTCCTCCACCTCCACGCCGATGTACGCCTTGGAGGCGTGGGTGGTGCCGCCCTGGCGCAACTGGGCCAGAAGGCCCTGGATGGTCGAGGCGGGGATGGCGAATCCGATGTTCTGGGCCGGGGCGTTGCCCTCGCTCGACGACGCCACCGCCGTGTTCATGCCGATCACCTGCCCGGCCGAGTCGACGAGGGCCCCCCCGGAATTGCCCGAGTTGATGGCGGCGTCGGTCTGGATGATGTCGGTGAGGGTCTCCGTCGTCCCTCCGCTGCTGTCGCCGGCCTGCACGGTGCGACCGGTGGCCGAGACGATCCCCGAGGTGACGGTGGGTGTCCCCGCCGAGAGGCCGAGGGCGTTGCCGACGGCGATGACGGCGTCGCCCACCTCGAGCTGCCGGGAGTCCCCGAACGTGATGGCCTGGAGGTTCGACGGCGGCGAGTCGATCTTGAGCAGGGCGACGTCGCTGCTCGGATCGGCACCGACCAGCGTCGTCGGGAGGGCCTTGGTCTGCCCGTAGAGGGTGACGGTGATGGTGGTGGCACCGGAGATCACGTGGTTGTTGGTGATGACCTCACCGTCGGTCGAGATGATCATCCCCGTCCCCTGATCCTCCTGGGTGCCGCCGGGTGCGGGGCCGAAAAGGCCCTCCGCGCTGCTCGAGGCCGGACCTTTGGCGTCGATGGACACCACCTCGGGGAGGATCTGCTTCACGATCGTGGGGATCGACGCGTTGCCGGCCAGCGCCGGGCCGGGGCTGGCCGAACCCACCCTGATGGCGGTGGTGCCGACCGGGGTACCGCCCGTTCCCACCGCCTCGGCGATCCCGGCACCGACGGCACCGCCGACGAGCGCGGCCACCACGGCGACGACGAGCCAACGAGGAGACGACCTCCCGGTCGGGGCCGCAGGCGAAGGGAGGATCGTTCCCGGGGGCCACGCCGGGGGCGGGGGACCTCCGTAGGGGGGCACTCCGCCGCCAACGGGGGCCGGGGGGACCCAGCCGGGCACCGGGGACGCCGTGGGTCCGGGCGGCGGCACCGAGGGATCGTGTCCGCCCAGGGACGGTGGCAGTGGTGGAGTCCCGGGCTCGGTGCTCGCGGGCTCCTGGTGCTCGTGGTCCACCGTCGATGCTCCTGTCGTTCGGGCCCGAGGAGACGGGGCGCTCGATTCGCCCTGCCTGTGCCGGCCGATTCGCCCTGCCTGTGCCGGCCCTTGCCACATTAGAGAGGGATCCGGCGCCGTCGGCGCGCCGGGGCCACATTCACAGGACCTCCACAGCCTCCCGGGGCCGCCCCCCGACGCCTGGCCGACAACTCGGCAGTCACTTTGTTCTCAAACAGCCACTGTCGGCGGTAGCGTGGTCGCTCGGATGTCCCGTCGAATCGATATCGAGCTGACCAGCCGTCGCGAGGACGGGTCGTGGACGTGGCGCGCCCCGGGGGCCCGACAGCCTCGGGGCTCGCTCGACGGCGGTCTGGTTCCCGACGTGGCCAAGGTCGGCGACGTCTTGCGGGCGGAGGCCGAATTCGAGCTCGAAGGAATCACGGTGACCGCCGTCCACGCCCCGCGTGCCGAGGAGACCAACGGCGGCGGCGGCGGCAAGCAACGGATCGAGGTCGTCGGATCGGGGCGGGACAAAGTCGACGGCGTGTCGATCTCCCTCGTCCCCGGCAGCCGACGCGATCGTGACGACGGGGACCGCGAGCGGCGGCCGCGACGCGCCTCGGGCGATCGCGGCTCGGGCGATCGCGGCTCGGCCCGGACGGGACCGACGCGACCGGCGGCGGGCGCCCGCGGTGGCGGTGGCGGGCGCGAGGACCGAGCGAGCGGCGCCGACGGCGCCGGGCGTCCGCATCCGGCGGAGCGCACCCGTCCCAGTCGTGGGCCCGGTCGTGGTCCGGGAGCCGGACGCCCCGAGGGCGGCGGCGATCCGGCTCGTCGTCCCGGTGCCGACCGGGCCGGGGGCGAGCGAGCCCCACGCGACGACCGCGCGCCGCGGCGCGACCGTCCCCGGCGGGCCGAACCGGTGGCCACCCACCGCAACGCCGCTCTGGCGGCGTTGAGCCCGGAGCAGATCCCCGTGGCCGAGCAACTCCTGCGGGGCGGCATCCCCGCCGTCCGTCAAGCGATCGACGAGCAGAACGCCCGCGCCCGCTCCGAGGGCCGGGCCGAGGTGTCGCCACAGCCGCTTCTCACCATGGCCGAGGAGCTGCAGCCGCGCATGAGCCTGGCGGCCTGGAAGGACCGGGCCGTCGCCCTGCGGGCCGCCGGTCGGGATGCTCCGCTGCGCGAGATGCGCTCGGTGGTGGCCGGCGCCTCCACCGTGACCCTCGACGAGGAGGCCCGCGAGCTCGTCGGGGCGCTCCGGGAGGCTCTGGACTCGCGGGTGACCGCCTTGCGGGTGGCGTGGCTCGGTCGCATCGTCACCGCTCTCGACGACAACCGTGTGGCCGACGCCCTCCGCGTGGCGGCGCGACCGCCCGAGCCCACCGCTCGGGTGCCGGCCGACCTGGCCGTCCGCCTGGCCGAGACGGCCGGCACCACCATGGCGCCGACGGTGGACGAGGCCGCCTGGATCGACCTCCTCGATGCGGTGATCAAGTCCCCTGTCCGTCGGACCGTGAAGCCGGCCGGCCTACCGCCCGATCCCACCCCCGAGCTCCTCACGGCGGCGCGCCATGCCGCCGGACTCGTTCCCGAGCTGGCCCGACTGCTCGGCCTCCCCATCCCGCCGCCACCGGGCCCCCGCCGGGCCGGAGCCGTCGCCGCCCGCCGGAGCTGACTCGTCGGGACTCGTCGGGACCCGGCGGTGTGCTCAGACGAGCACGCCGTGCTCGAGGAGGAACGCCTCGAGTCCCTCGACCAGATCGAGGGTGGCCACCTCGGCCCGGGGAACCCACGCCACCGCCGCCGCGTCGCCACCCGCCGTCGGCGCCGTGCTCCCGGTGACGGTGACGGCGAAGTCGAGGATCACGAAGTGGTGTCCGTCTCCCCGTCGCTCCGCCCACCCGACGAGAGGTCCGCACCGGACCTCCAGGGCCGTCTCCTCGAGCAGCTCGCGCTCCACCGCCGCCGTGACGGACTCACCCGGTTCGACGCGGCCCCCGGGAACCGTCCAACGGCCCACCCCCGGCGGGGTGGCCCGCCGCACCATCAGCAGAGCACCGTCCACCACGGCGATTCCTCCGACGGCCACCACCGGTGGGGCCGGCGACGGCCGCGCCGACCCGGTGCTCACGGAAGGGTGCGGTGCATGGTGAGGAGACGGGCCTTGAACCCCGACCCCTCCAGGAGGTTCTTCGTGGCCCGGTCCCCGGGGAGCGCCGTCACGTCCACGCCACGACACCCCGATGACGCGAACCAACCCACGAGGTCGTCCAACAGGGCTCGACCCACCCCCACGCCGCGGGCCCCGGGCTCCACGTAGAAGGCGTCGACGATCCCGAGCGAGGACTCGCCCACGGGGTCCACCCGGCCCAGGGCCAATCCCACCACGGCGTCGTCGACGGTGCCGACGAGGACCCGCCGGCGACCGTCGGCCAGCAGGCGGTCCAGTCCACCCGGGCGCAACAGCGCCTTGGCCACCAGTCCCGTCTCGCGACGGGTGAAGAGGGAGCCCCCGCGCACCTCCTGGAGGGAGTTGAGCGCCTGCCGGCACAACTGGCCGCAGCGGTCGCCGTCGGCGCCGACCGCCACTCGGGCTGCTTCCACGACCGGGCCGCCGTCCTCCGCTGCGATCGTCGCCGCTACTCTGCGTCGACGCCGGCCAGCAATTGCTCGACCCGGTTGAGGATCGTCCGGCGGTGCCGGTGCGACTGCTCGTGGGCGCGGACGTCGATGAGCTCGGCCTGCGACAGACCGGCCAGGCGCTGGACCACCTGTGACGCCGACAGGCTGTCGTAGCCGGGGATGGCCAGCGGCCGCAGCGAACCGTTCCCGTTGGCGCCGGACCCGGAGGCCGGCACCCCGGACGGGGCACCGGGCACCACCGACGACGGGGCCGGGTGGCTGGATACGTCGGGCACCGGCGGCGCCACATGGGGGACGGTCGGCGGCTTCGACACCCGTTGGCTGGCCAGCTGGCCCAGCTGACGGCGGCCCATCTGGAAGGCCACCTGTCCGACCAGTCGCGCCGTGCGCACCTGACCCTCGAGATGGTGCCGACCCTTGTCCACCAGTTTCGGGAACTCCTCGGCGGCCGTCAGGGCCAACCCGGCCGGCCCGAACACGATCAGGTCGAGGAGGCGATCCGCTGGTGACCTGTTCTCATCCACGTCCCGGCCTCCTCGTGTCCGGTGCCGACACCCTCACACGCAATCGCGGCATAGCCCCTTGTCGGGGTCGGCCAGCTGGCTGGCGTTCTTCACCAGGAAGCACGAGCTGCAGACGAACTCGTCCGGCTGCTTGGGGAGGACGCGTTCGGAGATCTCGGACCGGTCGTCGGGCTCGGCCACCTCCTCGTCCTCGACCTCCTCCTCCTCGACGACGAGGCGTTCCTTTAGGATCTCGTCCAGGCTGGCCTCGACGTCCTCGTCGTCGACCTCCTCCTCCTCCTCCTCGGCCTCCTCCGCCGCCGCCGGGGCTGCGGCCGGGGCGACGACCTTGGCCACCGGCTCCACCACCGGGTCCACATCGACGATGTCGTCGACGAGATCGTCCACCAGGTCGTCCACCAGGTCGTCGTCATCGACCAGGGGGTCGGCGAGGTCCTCGTCGATCAGCTCGTCGTCAGCCAGATCCTCGAGCTCGACACCTTCGAGCTCGTCAGGTTCTGTCACTTCATCCAGGTCGTCGGCCATCTGTGCCCTTCGAGAGGTCGTCTGACGCGCGGGAGCATATCTGCTCCGATCGGCGTTCCAGACCACCCGACCAGGCACGGCTCGGACGAGAGAGCGCAGCCGTACCCGAGGTTCGGTACGTGATGGGGGCGGTAGGGCCCGGGGACCTTTGGTGCCGTCTCCACGTCACGGTCGTGTCCGCCGTCGTGATCGTGGGACGTTCTCTACTCAGCCCCTCGGGCCACCCTTCCGCCTCTCACAGCATCCCCCCCTTCGAGCTCGATCCGGCCGGGGACCACCGGTGTGCCGTCGGGGCGTCTGGGACTGGCCGCAGACTACGCCGCGGGATGCCGAGCGCGTCAAACCTCATTCGTGGGGGCCCACCAGGGAGTTCGCGCGTCCTCCCTGGTCACGGCTCCATCGGTTTTCCTGGCCAAACACCGACCGAGCATGCCGCCGTCGACACCTCCGGCAACGTCGCTCGACGGGCCTCGGCCCTCCTCTCGGCGTCGAGCCGCTCGAGCTCGTGCTCGCCGTGGTCCACGAACGTCATGGCGTCGGCGATGAGGCGGTGTCCCGCCCGTTCGGCGATGAGGCGGTGCATCTGCTGGACGACGCGGCGATACACGGGGTGACCCTGCTGGCCCGAACGCAATTCGAGAACGTGCATGGCCTCACGCGCGTTCATCTGCATGACGTAGCGGATGCGGAAGGCCAGCGCGACGGCATAGGCCGCTTCATGGGGAAAGGTCGGGACCATGGTCTCGTAGAGGTCCTGGGCCCGTGACAACGAGGACTCGAAGGCGCCGGTCAGCCCGGCCTCGTCGACGATCTCGGGCACCTCGTATCCCAGGGACGGCGTCAGCGGTTGCCACTCGATGCTCAACATGCGGTGTCTCTGAAGGTCCCGGAAGGCGCCGTAGTCGGACACGACGTCGAAGCGGTAATCCGTCCGTTCGAAGGCGCGCCCGGGTCGGTGCCGACGGTTCGTCCGCTCCCCCACGTAGGCCCGGACGATGGCGCGCCGGTCGTCGGCCCCGAGGGCCCGGACCCGGCGCAGAGCCTCGGATTCGGGCAGGGACATATGGGGAAAGCAGATGGCGGCGATGACCTTGTCCTCGCCCTCGGGATCCCAATCGTCCAGCGTGACGAGGGCGTCCCCGTCGGCTTCGGGCTCGTGGCGGTCGGGCCACAGTCGATCCACGACCTCCTCGGTGTCGGCGCGCGTGGAGGCCAGGTACTCGGACCACGTCCCGCCCCGATCGGCCAGATCGACGCGCTGGAGGAATGACGGGATGACCTTCCGCAACTCGACGAGCATGAGATCGGCGTACCGCCTCGCCTCGGGCAGGGGGTGCGAGCGCATCCGCAGTAGAAGCATCTCGTAGGACTGGCCGGTGCCGTAGATCCCGACGTTCGACAACGACCCGGCGGGCAGGAGACCGCGTAGCGCGTCGAGGGCCTTGGCCCGTATCGACTGCCGGTGCACGAAATCGGAATCGCCCGACTGACGGGGGAAGCGCCGGACGAGCCAGCCCTGGAGCTCGGGGAGCAACGTGGCATAGGTGTCGAACATCCGGTCCATGTCGCCCACGTAGCGGGCCCCGAGCGGTGAGTCGAGGACGGCGGGATCGCGGTAGTAGCGGTAGTGGCCCGTTCCCAGGCGCGAGTCGTAGACGATGTAGCGGGTCGACTGCTCCAGGTAGGCCATGAGACGACCCCATTCGAGGACCTTCGTCAAGACGTTCGAAGCCTGCTCGCACGCCAGGTGGACGCCGCCCAATTGCGCCACGGAGTCGTCGCCGTATTCGAAGAAGACGCGCTCGTACAACTCCTCGGCGCGCCGCAGGCCCATGGTGGCGTCGACACCGGCGTCGCCGCTCACGTCGAGGTCCCCGACGAACTCGTCGAGGAACAGCCGACGCAGGCTCTTGCCCGACCGCGAGTACCGGGCGAAGAGGGCACCCTTCACCACTTCAGGCAGGTTGACCAGGGCAAAGACCGGGCCGTCGAGATTCGTCACGTACGGCCGGAGGACCTCGGCCTCGTCGGCGGTGAATGTCTCGTCGGCATAGGGGAACATGCCCGGGCAACACTACGGCTGGCCCGCGGGCGAGGTGGCGGACCCCGGCCGGCCAGGACCGGGAGCCTCCGTCAGGCCCCCGGGGAGCGGTCGGGACCCTCGTCGGGGGCGCCCTCGGTGGCGGCCACGGCCGGTCCGGCCGAGGCCGCCACCACCCCTCGCTGCAGGGCCGTGGCGGCGCGGTGCGCGGTGCCCGCCGTGGACGGGTCGGGGGCCACCGTGGCCAGCTGGCGCAGGAGGTCGACCAGCTGTTTGGCGTTGCGGACGAAGTCACCGGGGGCCAGTTCGGCCCGCTCGAGGACCCGGGCCAGTCGCTCCCCACGGGCCCACCGCCACGCCACCTCGGCGAAGCCGGCGTCGGGTTCCCGCGTGCGCGGCAGCCGGGCCGCCTCCTCCTCGGCCCGCAGGCTGTCGCTCAGGACCCCGAGGGTGCGGAGGCGGGGCGCGACCTCCTTCGGCGGTCGGGGTTCCGGCCGCCAGCGCCCGCCGCGGACCTCGTAGGTGCAGGCGGAGACGACGGCGGCCAGGCCCGGCGGGTCGAGGCCGTCGAAGAGGCCGTCGGCCAGTGCCTCGGCCACCAGGAGATCGGACTCGTGATAGATGCGCGCCACCAGGGCGCCGCGCGCCGTGAGGCGCCAGGCGTCGAGATCGACGTGGCCACGGCGCTCGAGGAGGCGCAGGGTGCGGTCCATGCGGCGCGACAGGGCATGGTGGTGGTCGGTGCTGACGAACTGGGCGAAGGAGCGGTCGAGGACCTCGTAGGCCTGGTCCTTGGCATACCGACGGACCAGGTTCACCGCCAGGTTGTACGAGGCCCGGAACGACGACGTGAGCTCGGGGGCGGGCGAGGTGGCCAGCGTCGCCACCTCGGCGAGGGACACCGGCGGGGACCACACCACCACCGCATGCCCGACCGAGTCGAGTCCCCGGCGACCGGCCCGCCCCGTGAGTTGGGCGTACTCACCCGACGTCAGACCGGCTCGCCCGTGTTGGCGCATCTTGGTGAGCCGCTCGATGACCACCGTCCGGGCCGGCATGTTGATCCCGAGCGACAGTGTCTCGGTGGCGAACACGACCTGGAGGAGCCCGGCCGTGAAGCACTCCTCCACCGCCTCCCGGAAGGCGGGGATCATGCCGGCGTGGTGCGGGGCCACCCCGGCCTCCAGCCCGGCGATCCAGGGTCCGTAGCCGAGGACGCGCAGCTCGTCGTCGGGTAGTCCCTCCGTCCGCTCGGCACAGCGCTCGCGGATCTCCTCGCGTTCGGCGGGCGTGGTGAGCCGCACCCCGTCGTCCAGGCACTGCCGCACGGCGTCGTCGCAGGCGGCGCGGCTGAAGATGAAGACGATGGCCGGCAGCATGTCGCGCTGGGCCAGAGCCTCGATGATCTCCGTCCGCCTCGGGGTGGCCACGCCGGAGTGGCGGACGCCCCCCGGCCGCCGGGCCAGCCGGGCCAACCGCTGGTCGAGGGCCGCCGCCTGGGGATGGAGGCGGCGCCGTGACAGGAGCGGGACGAGATCGATCCGGCGGCTCCCCTTCTCGGCCACGGCCACGTGGTTGCTCAGTGTCACGGGCCGGTGCGTCTCGACGATCACCTCGGTCGGGCCGTGGACCGAGCGCAACCAGGCGCCGAGCTGGTCGGCGTTCGACACCGTGGCCGACAGGCAGACGAGAACCACCTCCGCGGGGGCCAGGATGATGGCCTCCTCCCATACCGACCCCCGGTAGGGGTCCTGGAGGTAGTGGACTTCGTCCAGGACGAGCAGTCCCAGTCCGGCCAGCAGCGGGGAGCGGGCGAAGAGCATGTTCCGCACCACCTCCGTCGTCATCACCACCACCGGCGCGTCGGCGCGGTGCGAGACGTCCCCCGTCAGCAGTCCGATGCGGTCGGGGCCGTAGACGGCGGCCAGCTCGGCGAACTTCTGGTTGGACAGGGCCTTGAGCGGCGTCGTGTAGAAGGCTTTGCGCCCGCCGGCCAGGGCGCGGGCGACGGCGTAGTCGGCCACGGCCGTCTTGCCCGACCCGGTGGGGGCCGACACCAGCACCGACCGCCCGTCGTCCAGGGCGTCGAAGGCGGCGACCTGGAAATCATCGGGGACGAAACCGAGCCGGTCCTCCACGGCGCGCCGGACGGCGTGATCCCCGGACGCCTCCGGGATCACGCGGCCGGCGCTCGGCGTCGCAGCAGGACCTTCCCGATGATGATCGACACCTCGTAGAAGAGGTACAGGGGAATGGCCAACGCCAACATGGAGAACGGGTCCCCGCTCGGTGTGATGATCGCCGCGAAGGCGGTCAACAAGACGATGGCCCACCGGCGCCACGAGGCGAGCTTGGCCGGCTTGAGCACACCGGCCAGCTCGAGCGAGACCAGGACGACGGGGAATTCGAAGGTGAGCCCGAACACGGCCATCAGGGCCAGGATGAGACCGATGTAATTACTGGGCGAGTAGATCTGGCGCAACGACGGTCCCCCGACCTTGCCCAGGAACTGCAACGCATGGGGGAAGATGTAGTAGGCGAGAACGGCCCCGGCGGCGAACAGGGTCACCGACGCGGTGACGAAGGCCACGGCATAGCGTCTCTCGTTGCGCCGCAGGCCGGGGGTGATGAAACGCCAGGCCTCCCACAGGATCACCGGCGAGGCCAGGAACAGCCCCCCGTAGGTGGCGATCTGGATGCGCAGTGTCAGCCCAACGAGCGGTCCGTTCACGTAGAGATGGCACTGCGCCGGGCCGACGACCTGGCAATACGGTTCCTTGAGGAAGCTGAAGATCTGCGGGTAGACCACGAAGGCCACGGTGGCCGTGATCACGAGGACGGCGACCGAGACGATCAGGCGGCGGCGCAACTCGCCGATGTGCTCGACGAGGGTCATGGCGTCCGGCGTCGGGCGCGGCACCTTGCGGCGGAGTCGGAGGGCCATGGTGACGGGAGGGGTCGGCGGTCAGTTCATGCTCGGGTCGTCGGGCACGAGCGGCGGCAGAGCGCCGACGTCCGCCGCCCCGGCCGCCCTCCCCGCCGACGTGGCGACGCCGTGGGGGCCGGTCCCGTTGCCGTTGGTGGCCGGTGGCGGTCCGGTGGCGGGCGGGTCCCCACCCACCTCGTCGGACCGGTCCTCGGTGTCGGCGGCCCGGGATCTCTCGTGCTCGTCGGCCAGGCGGTCGAGAAAGGCCAGGGGGGACCGGACGGCCTGGGCCACCTCGTGGGTGGGGGGCAGGTCGGGAAAGGCGCCGCGCACGTCACTCTCCAGGCGGGCACGAAAGCGACGCAGGTCCCCCCAGGCCGCACCCAATTGGCGTGCCACGTGGGGGAGCTTGTCGGGTCCCAGGACGATCAGGGCGATCACCAGGAGGACCAGCAGTTTGGCGGGGCTCAGCGACAGCATGCGATACGGAGTCTACGAGAGCAGGGACATCCCCGGATGACCGGCGCCGGGCCGGGCCCGGCGACGATCAGAACAGATGCACGCGTGACAGGGGCCAGATCCGCAGGACCACACGTCCCACGATGAGCGATCGGGGGATGGGACCGAAGAAGCGGCTGTCCTGGGAGTCCGACCGGTTGTCGCCCATGACGAAGTACTCGTTGGGCGGCACCTTCTGCCTCGTGAGGTCGGTGGTGACCGTTCCGGGGGGGAGCCACGGCTCGCGCAGAGGCTTCCCGTCGATGTAGACCCGGCCACCGGACGACCAGATGACGTCGCCGGGCAGCCCGATGACGCGCTTGACGAGATCCGTGACCGCCGGGTCGAACACCTCCTTCGGAGGTTTGGCGAAGACGACGATGTCGCCGCGTCCGACGTCGTGGAGGTGGTAGCTGAGCTTGTCCACCAGGATCCGGTCGCCGATCATCAGCGTCGGCTCCATCGACGCCGAGGGGATGATGTAGCTCTGGGCCACGTAGGCCCGCACCAGGAAGGCCACGCCCACGGCCGCCAGCAGGACGATCAACCATTCGATGACCCACCGCCGTCGGAGAAGCGATCGTCCCTCGCCGACGGTCCGCCCGCCGTCGTCACCGCCGGTCTCCTCGGGACCGGGGTCGACAGCGGTCGCCGCCGGGGCATCGGCGTCATCGTGATCCACGGACGGGTCAGGCTCCCCGGCGATCCCGGCGGGCCGTGGTCGGCACCGTCACAGACTGGCGATCAGTTTCTCGACGCGCTCGTCGTGCGACCGGAAGGGATCCTTGAGCAGCACCGTCCGCTGGGCCTGGTCGTTCAGCTTGAGATGCACCCAGTCCACCGTGAAGTCGCGCCGCCGCTCCTTCGCCTTGCGGATGAACTCGCCGCGCAGGCGCGCCCGCGTCGTCTGCGGCGGGCGGTTCATCGCCTCGGTGATGGTGGCGTCGTCGGTCACCCGGTCGACGCGGTCCCTGGCCTCCACCCGGTAGTACAGACCGCGCGTCCGGTTCACGTCGTGGTACTGGAGGTCGAGCAGGGCCACCTTGGGGTGGCCGAGGGGCAGGCCGTGGCGCGACCGGTAACCCTCGATCAGCTGGTGCTTGGTCACCCAGTCGCACTCGCGGCCGAGGCTCATGGGATCGGACTCGAGCCCCTTCAGGCAGTGCTCCCACATGTCGAGGGCCTGGTCCTCCTGGGGCGACAGCCCGTGGCTGTCGCGGAAGCGCAGCGCCCGGGTCAGGTACTCCGACTGGATGTCGAGGGCGCTCACCTCCCGACCGTTGGCCAGCCGGACCTGGCGACGACAGGTGAGGTCGTGGCTGATCTCGCGGATGGCCCGGATCGGGTTCTCGAGGGTCAGGTCGCGCAGCACCGTCCCGGGGTCCTCGAGCATCCGCAGGAGGATGCTGGTGGAGCCCACCTTCAAGAAGGTGGCGTACTCGCTCATGTTGGAGTCGCCCACGATGACGTGGAGGCGGCGGAACCGCTCGGCGTCGGCGTGCGGCTCGTCCCGGGTGTTGATGATCGGACGGCTGCGCGTGGTGGCCGACGACACCCCCTCCCAGATGTGCTCGGCTCTCTGCGACAGGCAGTACACCGCCCCCCGTGCCGTCTGCAGGACCTTGCCGGCACCGGCGAAGATCTGCCGGCTGACGAGGAAGGGGATGAGGATCTCGGTGTAGTGGGCGAAATCGTCCCGGCGGCTGGTCAGGTAATTCTCGTGACAGCCGTAGGAATTCCCCGCCGAGTCGGTGTTGTTCTTGAAGAGGTAGATGACGCCCCGTATCCCCTCCTCGCGCAGCCGTGCCTCGGCGCCGGTCACCAGGTGGTCGAGGATCCGTTCCCCGGCCTTGTCGTGGGCCACCAGATCGGTGATGGAGTCGCACTCGGGGGTGGCGTATTCGGGGTGGCTGCCGACGTCGAGATACAGACGGGCCCCGTTCTCGAGGAACACGTTGGACGACCGCCCCCAGCTGACGACGCGTCGGAAGAGGTACCGCGCCACCTCGTCGGGGCTGAGCCGGCGCTGGCCGCGCAAGGTGCACGTGACGCCGTACTCGTTCTCGAGTCCGAAGATGCGCTTGTCCACCACCCATCCACGGTAGTGCCCGCATCGGAGCTTCCTGTGGCGTTTGGACGTCTTCGTGCACTTCACCATGACGGGCGGTAGCATCCCGAGCGTGGCGTCACCGGTCATGGTTCCACTCACCACCGTCGGGTCATCGTTCGAGGCCAGGGTGGTCATGGCCCGCCTGGGAGCCGACGGCATCCTCACCCAGTCACGCGGGGGGGCCGACGGGACGTATCCCCTGCCCGGCCCGGTCCAGCTTCTCGTCCTCGTCGATCAGGTCGACGAGGCGCGCGAGCTCCTCATGGCCGACCAGGTGGAGGCTCTCTTCGACGACGTCGCCCGGGAGAACCTCGGCGATCTGTGACCCGCCGCCCGAGAGGCGTCGTCGACGGAGGCTACGTGGCTGTGGCGCCCCCGTCGGGCGGAGCCGGTGCGGCCGCCCTGGACCCCCGACCGCTGCGGCGGGGACCGGACAGGCGCTCACCGAGCTCGTCCACCCCGAGCCGCCGGAAGGCGCGTCGCCCCGTCGTCCGGGCCAGGACGGCCACCTCGAGGTCGTCGGCCCCGAGGGTCCGGTCGGGACCGCCCAGGGCCGACACCGCCGCCCGCAGCGCCGTGTCGAGATCCCACCCGTCCACGTAGGCGGCCGCCACCCGGGCCGTGATCGTCTCGGTCTCGCCGCCGAGGACGGCGAAGCGGTCCTCGTCGGTGATCGTGCCCTCGTAGGCGACGTGGTAGAGCTGGTCCTGGCCCTGGTCGGAGCCCAGCTCGGCAACGAGGATCTCCACCTCGAGGGGCTTCATCTCGTGGGTGAAGACCTGGCCCAGGAATTGCGCGTAGAGATTGGCCAGCGAGCGGGCGTCGACGTCCTCGCGGCTGAAGGCGAAGCCCTTGGTGTCGGCGTGCCGGACACCGGCCACGCGCAGCTGGTCGAACTCGTTGTACTTCCCCACCCCGGCGAAGGCGATCCGGTCGTAGATCTCGCTGACCTTGTGCAGTGACCGGGACGGGTTCTCGGCCACCATGAGGATGCCGTTGTCGTAGACCGTGGCCACGAGGGACCGGCCCCGGGCGATCCCCTTCTGGGCGTACTCGGCCCGGTCCTTCATCACCTGCTCGGGGGCCACGTAGAAGGGCATCGTCATGACGGGCCACCCCCGGTGCTGCGACGCTCGAGGAGCGACCCGAAACGCTCGGCCACCTCGGTGTCGCTCACGGTGTCGTAACCGTCGACGGTGACGGTGGCCACCATGGGGAAGATGCCCCGCACGAGGTCGGGGCCACCGGTGGCCGAGTCCTCGTCGGCCGCCTCGTAGAGGGCCCGCACGGCCAGCTCGATCCCTTCGTCGCGCCCCAGCCCCGGACGCCAGCCCAACTTGATCGTGGTGCGGGCGTCGCGACCGCCCGACCCGGTGGCGGCGTGGTCGGTCTCCTCGTAGTGACCACCGGTCACGTCGTAGCTGTAGATCCGCCCCTGCCCCCGGGACAGGTCGAAGCCGGCGAACAGGGGCACGACCACGAGACCCTGCATGGCCATGGGCAGGTGCTCACGCACCATCTGCCCCAACTGGTTGGCCTTGCCCTCGAGGCTCAGGGCCACGCCCTCCACCTTCTCGTAGTGCTCGAGCTGGGTCTGGAAGAGCCGGACCATCTGGACGGCGGGACCGGCGGCCCCGGCGATGGCCACGGCCGAGTGCCGGTCGGCGGGAAAGACCTTCTCCATGGCCCGGTGGGCGATGAGGTGCCCTTCGGTGGCCCGGCGGTCGCCGGCCATGATCACACCGTCGCCGTAGCGAAGGACCACCACGGTGGTGCCGTGACGGACGGTCAGCGCCCCCGACGAGACGTCGGTTCCGGGGAGGAGAGGTGTGGTGGGATCCGTCCTGCGCAGGAGGGCGGCGAAACTGGGGCCCGGGTCGTCCCCGGACGGGAAGAGCGGCAGGCCCACGCAGTTACTCCCCGCCCTTTTGGACGTAGTTCCGGACGAATTCCTCGGCGTTCTCCTCGAGGACCTCGTCGATCTCGTCGAGGAGGTCGTCGAGCTCGGCCTTCAGCTTCTCTCCCTGACCGGAGGCCGGCGGGGCCTCCTCGGTCACGTGTTCCTCGCGCGGGGCCGCCGCCGGCTTGCGCTTCAACTCCCGTTCGGGCATCCGTCTACTCCTCTAACCGCTCAA
>Ga0209415_10005789_pt1 | contig 22137 bp, 21 predicted proteins | sample PeaSoiSIISIP2007_FD_187696 | JGI IMG/M metagenome (GOLD analysis project Ga0209415, IMG submission 187696) | Peat soil microbial communities from Weissenstadt, Germany - SII-SIP-2007 (SPAdes) (version 2) | ecosystem: Environmental > Terrestrial > Soil > Wetlands > Peat | place: Germany... | reverse complement strand
GGGGGGGAGCGCGAGCCTCGCGCCGCGCCCGATTATAGGGGCGGTCCACCGCCGTCACCCGGCTGGTGCCCGCCGGGGTGGGTACCCACCATCGGGACGGGCCCTGGGCGCCCCCCCGCCCCGGCGCCCGGCCGACCCCCCCACGCTGCGACAATGGACCCATCAGCGGCCGGCCCACCGGCCCCGGCACCCCCCAGGTGGAGGACGCAGATGGCTCTCCTGACCCACTCCCCCTACAAGGCCAAGGAGTTCCCGCTCAGCGGGCTGCAGGGGATCTCCGACCGCACCCTGGAGATCCACTTCGGACTTTATGCCGGATATGTCAAGAACACGAATCTGCTGACCGAGCAGATCGTGGAGCTCGCCGGAAAGGGGGAGGTCGCGACCCCCACCTACCACGAGCTGACCCGCCGGTTGCCCTTCGAGTACAACGGGATGGTCCTTCACGAGTGGTACTTCGGCAACCTGGCCCGCGACGCAGGCGGCGAGATCTCGAGCTCGTCGGACCTGGGCCGGGCCCTCGGCGAGTCGTTCGGCGACATCGAGACCTGGAAGCGCGACTTCACCGCCATTGGCGGGATGCGCGGCGTCGGCTGGGCGGTGACCTACCTCGACACCGCGACCGGGCGGCTCTCGAACCAGTGGATCACCCTGCACCAGGACGGCAACATCGCCGGGTTCAAGCCGGTGGTCGTGATGGACGTCTGGGAGCACGCCTTCCTGCTCGACTACAAGCCGGCGGAGCGGCCGAAGTACATCGAGGCCTTCATGAGCAACCTCGACATCGCCACCTGCGAGGCCCGGCTGACGGGGAAGGAGGACCGGCCGGTCGGCTGAGCGAACGGTGCGCTAGAGCGGGAGGCCCCCCAGGCGCCGGTAGAGGGCGTCGAGGTCCTCGTCGCCGGCGAAGTCGATGACGAGGCGGCCTCCGCGGCGGCGGCGCTGCAGCACCACGGGCAGGCCGAGGGCCCGCTCGAAGCCGCGCCGGAGCTGCTCGTCGTCGGGGGAGAGCCGGTCGGCCGGGTCTCGCCCCCGGGGCGCCCCCGGCAGGGCTCCCGCGCCGGCGGCCGCCTGCTGGACGAGCCGCTCCGTCTCGCGCACGGTGAGCCCCTGGTCGACGGCCTGCCGGGCGAGGTGGAGCATCGAATGCTCGTCGCGCAGCGCCAGGAGGGCGCGGGCGTGGCCGGCGCTGAGAGTGCCCGCGGCGACCGCCTCCTGGAGGGGCACGGGGAGCTGCAGCAGCCGGATGGAGTTGGTGACCGTGGGTCGGGCGCGGCCGAGACGGAGGGCGATCGCCTCATGGGAGAGGCCGAAGGCGTCGGCGAGACGGGCGTACGCGGCGGCCTCCTCCATGGGGTTGAGGTCCTCGCGGAGGAGGTTCTCGTTGAGGGCCATCTCCAGGCTGTGACGGCCGGACTCGGAGGCGGGCCGGAGGATGGCGGGGACCTGGGTGACGCCGGCCTGGCGCGCCGCCCGCAGCCGGCGCTCCCCGGCGACCAGGCGGTAGCCGTCGACATCCGGCTCGACGACGATGGGATGGAGGAGCCCGTGCAGCCGGATGGAAGCCGCCAGGGCGGCCAGCGACTCGGGATCGAAGTCGCGGCGGGGCTGCTCGGGGTTGGGGCGGACCCGGAAGGGTTCGACCTCGATCAGGACCGGGCCGCCGCCCATGTCCCGGCCGGGGTCGCTGCTGGCCAGGAGGGCGTCGAGGCCGCGGCCGAGACCGTGGCGGCGCGGGGAGGTGGGGCTGACCGGGGGGCCCGAGAGGCCGTCCGGGCTCATGCGAGCAACGGGGCCGTCATCAGCCCGGCGTCGGCCTGGAGGCGCGCGTCGAGGTTGACGGCGAGCTCCCGGTAGGCGTCAGCCCCCCGCGAGGCTGGGGCATAGGCGGTGATCGGGAGGCCGTAGCTGGGAGCCTCGCTCAGCCGGACGTTGCGCGGGATCACGGGGTCGAGGACGAGGTCGCCGAAGCGCTTGCGGACCTCGTCGACGACCTGGGTGGCGAGGGTGAGGCGCCCGTCGTGCAGGGTCAGCACGATGCCGGCGATGCGCAGCTGGGGATTGAGCTCGCGGCGGAGCAGGCTGATCGTATGGGTGAGCAGCCCGAGGCCCTCGAGGGCGTAGAACTCGCACTGGATGGGGACGAGCAGCGCCCGGGCGGCGACCACCGCGTTGACGGTGAGGAGGCCGAGGCTCGGGGGGCAGTCGAGGAGGATGTAGTCGAGGGGGTCATCGGCCAGGGCCTCGAGCGCATAGGTGAGCCGCTTCTCCCGGCGGGCCACGCCGACCAGCTCGATCTCCGCACCGGCCAGCGCGATGTCGGAGGGGACCAGGTCCAGGCCGGCGATCGAGGTGTGGATGCGCGCTTCAGCGATGGGCCGCCCGAGGACCACGACGTCATAGGTGCTGGCGGGGATGTCGCGCCGGGCCACCCCGAGCCCGGAGGTCGCGTTGGCCTGGGGGTCGCAGTCGATGATCAGGACCCGCCGGCCGAGCTCTGCCAGGTGGGCCCCGACGTTGATGATGGTGGTGGTCTTGCCGACGCCGCCCTTCTGGTTGGCGACGGCGAGGACGAGGGGCGGCATGGCTGAGGATTATGCGATGCGGGAGCCGTGCCGGAGACGTGGCCGTGGCGCCCGGCGGCCGGATCGGCGGCGTGTTTCACCGTCATGATCCCCGTGGAACCATGGCCTTTTGGTGTGCCGGCGAGTCTGCTGTTTCACCGTCATGATTGTCGTGGAACCTAGTACGCTGGACCACCGTGGACGATCCCGGAGCCCGACCCGACGGCGTCGCGGTCGGCTTTCTCCTCGGCCTCCTGGTGGGCGAGGGCCACTTCGGCGGCGACGGCCGGCAGCCCCAGATCACCCTGCGCATGCACGTCCGCCACGAAGGGCTCTTCCGCTGGCTGACCTCCACCTTCCCGGGGGGCAGGCTGTACGGGCCCTACCATCACGGCGGCCGCGACTACTACCAGTGGATGGCGCGCGGCGACTACCTGCGCCAGGTGCTCGCCCCCCTCATCGCCGCCCACCGCGAGTGGCTGGACGACCCGGCGGCGGCCCGCTTCGACGGCATGTGCCAGCGGTACGGGGTCCTCGATCCGGCGCGCCACGCGGGAGGCGGGCCGAGCACGCCCTGACCGGTGGATGGGCCACCGCCCGCGGATCAGGCGGCGGCCTGGCGGCTTCGGTCCCCCGCGAGCGCGGCGTAGTCGTCCAGCAGCGCGTCGAAGGTCGCCGCCCAGCTGCGCCCGGCCACCGCCCTCCGTCCCTCCCTTCCCATCCCAGCCAGGTCGGGCCGGCGCAGCATCGCGGTCAGGACGTCGCCGAGGCCCTCTCCCGGCGGTTCGGCCAGGAGCCCGGTGCGCCCCTGCTCGACCAGCCAGCCGGCCCCGCCCGCCCGCACGCCGACCACCGGGAGCCCGGAGGCCATCGCCTCCTGGATGACCTGTCCGAACGTCTCGGTCGCTGCGGGGTGCAGGAAGACGTCGGCGGCCGCGTAGACGTCGGCGAGCGCATCGCCCTCGAGCTGCCCGGCCAGGCGGACGTTGGCCGGTGCCGCGCGGCGCAGCTCGTCCGCCATGGGACCCTTGCCCACCAGGAGGAAGCGGAGGTCGGGCTGGGCACGGGCGATGCGCACCACCCGGTCGAGGCCCTTCTCCCGTGCCAGCCGGCACACGCAGAGCACCCGCGGGCCGCCGCCGGCGGGCCAGCGGTCGCGGGCGCTGAGCGAGCCGGGGCGACCGGGGCGGAAGAGGCCGGTGTCGACCCCGCGGCCGCTCACCCGGACGCGCTCGAAGCCGCGGCGGCGCAGCACCTCCGCCATCGGCGGGGTGGGCGCGTAGGTCGCGGTGCAGCGGTTGTAGAAGCGGCGTTCCGCCCCACCCGCGGCCAGTGCCAGGGGGGCCCCGCCGTAGGCGCGGGCATAGGCGATCAGATCGGTCTGGTAGTGGGCGACGACGGGCACCCCCAGCCGGCGCGCCGCCCAGGCGCCGCGGACCCCGAGCACGGCGGGGGAGGCGAGGTGGACGACGTCGGGGTCGAACACCCGGAGACGGTGGCGCATCCCCGGGGCGACCGGGGAGATGGTCAGGTCCGGGTAGATGACGGCGCGAATGCCACGGACGCGCACCACCTCGAAGCCGTCGTGCTCCGTCACCCCCGGCCCGGGCGCGAAGACGAGGGCCTGGTGGCCACCCCTGCGCAGATGGGCGGTCAGCGCCATCACGGTGCGGGTGACCCCATTGACCCACGGCAGGAAGCTCTCGGTGACGATCGCCAGACGCATCCCCGAGCATCGTGGCCGCCCGCTGGCGAAGATCGGGCGAACTGACGTTTGCCATCTGGTGAAGGAGCGCCCCGCGGGAGGCGGTCGCCCCGGTCCCGGCCCGTAGAATCGCCCGATGGCACTGGTGCGGCGAGCCGAGAGCATGGTGGTGCGGGCGAAGCGGCTCCGCGCCCGGATGCTGGCGATGAGGGAGGCCCATCGCCTCCCGCTGCTGGCCAGGGAGGCCCGGCGCTGGACATTCCTGGCGTCAGCCCCGCCCCGCGAGGTCTTCGCGGTGATGGAGCAGATGCTCGGCTCCTTCCCCTTCCGCTTTGAGCTGACCGGCGCCAGCTCGGCCCGCATCATCGAGTTCCGGCGCAAGGGGATCGTCGGCCAGTGGTCCAAGCGGGTCGCCATCCACACGCGCTGGGTGACCTGTGAAGCCCATGAGGCGCCGGCGGGAACGGTGGTCACGGTGGCCGCGAGCCGCGGCCGGGGGCCGCTGCCACGGGCCCTTCAGCTGGTCCAGCTGCTCACCCGCGGCAGCGCCGACCCGCGGACCGTGTACCGGCGGCGGGCGCTCCCCTCCGGACCCGTCAGCCTGGTCGCCTCCTGGGCCGGGATGCCCTACCAGCTCTTCACGGAACCGCGCTGGGACGCCCCCCGCGGTGCCCGGGTGCTCACCGCGAGCGGCGTCGAGGCGATCCCCGGGGGTACCGGTCCGTTCACCAAGGTGCGCCTCCTCGACGGCACCGAGGGCTTCATCGAGACCGACCAGATCGTCGCCGCCCCCGAGGCGTCCACCCGGGAGGCCCAGGCCGAGGTGGCCCGCTTCGTCTGAGCCGGGGCGGCCGGCCCTGCGAGCTCGGCGGTCCGCGCCGCCCCCCAACGACAACGGGGTGCCCACCCCGTGGTGGACACCCCGTCGAGCGCTCAGAGACGTCACGATCGCCGTCAGCGATCGCGTCTCACAAGGTCATGCTCCCGGCGATCAGCAGACGCCTCTGGCGCTGGTCGGCTGGAAGACCCTATGTGGGTAATCAATCATCGGCATGACCCTCCTTTTCTTGGAGTGCCGCGTCGCCCCGTACCGCTGAGCGTCGATGGTGATGGGCGCGGGGAGGCGACGGGCCGGAGACGCTTGACGGGCAGTGTACCGTCCGCCACCGGCCGGCTGGGCATCTCGAGATCAGGAGCGGCGCGCCGGTCGGGGCTAGAGCGGCCGGCGACCGGCGACGCCTGTGTCCCGCGGGTGCCACCAGCCCACCTCGTCCTCGCCCAGTTGCCAGCAGAGGTACACCGGCAGCCCTTCCCTCAGCGCTGGGAAGTCGCAGAGGCCGGTCCCGAGGTCGCGGAGGATGACGCCCAGACCGCTGATCTCGTCGAGTGCCGCCTGGATCCCGGCGGCGGCGCGGAAGACCGACGCCGCGGCGTCGGCGGAGCCGTTGGAGCGGCCGGCCCGGGCCATCCGCTCCGCACCCTCCACCGCCTCCGCGGACGACGCGGCCTCCTGGAGGCTGCGGATCCGGGCGACGAGCTGGGGGAGCAGGCCGTCGGCCTCAGCCTTGTCGAAGAGGTGCTCGGAGGGGTGGGACACGGGAGAGTCTCAGCCGCAGTGGATCTAGTAGATGCCCAGCTCCAGCTTGACCTCGTCGGAAGCCATGGTCCGCGGGTCCCACGGGGGGTCCCAGACCAGGTTGACCCGGATGTCCTCCACCCCGGGGAGCGGGCTGCAGACGGCGTGGACCTGGCTCTGCAGGATGCTGGCCAGCGGGCAGAAGGGCGAGGTCAGGGTCATGTCGACGGTCAGCAGCCCGTCGTCGTCGAGGTCGACCCCGTAGACCAGGCCGAGGGAGACCACGTCGATGCCGATCTCGGGGTCGTAGACCTCGGAGAGGGCGTCGCGGATCAGCTCCTCCGATGCCCGCAGGCTGAGGCCGTGCCCGGGAGCGGTCGCCGCCGCCCCGAGGGTCGGGCCGGCGGGCCCGGTCGGCTGCTCGCTCATGCTGCGTCTCCTTCGACGGCGGAGTCCAGGGCCCGGAGGATCGCCCCGCAGGCGAGGGTGGCGCACTTGACCCTCACCGGATACGACCTCACCCCCCGGAGCGCCTCCAGGTCCCCGAGCTCGTCGGGGCGGCCGTCCCCCACGAGCATCTGGCGGTAACGGCGGGCGAGGTCGAGGGCCTGCTCCCGGGGCAGCCCGGCCACCTGGTCGCAGAGCATGCTCGCCGCCGCCTGGCTGATCGAGCAGCCCCTCCCGGTGAAGGCGATCTCGGCCAGGCGATCCCCGTCGAGCCGCCAGCTGAGGTGGATCTCGTCGCCGCAGAGGGGGTTCTCCGCCTCCAGGCTGCCGTCGGCGTGCTCGACGGCCCCGCGGCGTCGGGGGTTGCGGTAGTGGTCGAGGATGATCTCGCGGTAGAGGTCGTCGTCGACGGGAGTAAATCCGACTTGCACGCTCAACATTGTACCCGGGGAGGCAGAAGCCCAGCCCTCGGGACCGCGTGCAGTCGCGCCCCAGGCCGCGTAACCTCGAACTGCGGCGCCATGTTCAGATGACAGTGAGAAGAATCAAGCACCTGGTCGCTCCCACGGCCGTGACGGCGCTGCTGGTCCTGGCCGGGTGCAGCTCGTCGAGCGGAGGGCGGACGCCCTCCCCGTCGGCGTCCCCGTCCTCGACGCGGTCGGGAAGTGCCGAGGCCACTCCCTGCGTCCAGACATGGCAGCTCACCGCGGCTCTCGTCCCCAGCGGCGACGCCCAGGCGGACACCTCGCTGGCGGCCGTGGCGGTGCTCTCGCCGAACGACGTGTGGGCCGTGGGCTGGACGGGTGCGCAGAGCCAGCCGGGTCAGGCAGCGGCGCCGACTCAGACCCTCGCCGAGAACTGGAACGGGACGTCGTGGAAGATCGTCGACGTCCCGGACGCCGGAAACGCAGCTGCCCTGGGCGGGGACCGGTTGACGGCGGTCGCGGCCGTGGCGCCCGACGACATCTGGGCGGTCGGCTACGTGGGGGTCCCGGATCCTTCCTGGCAGCCCTACCAGTTCCCCGGTGAGACCTCGACGCCCGAACCCCAGGTTCAGACCCTGACCGAGCATTGGAACGGCGAGGCGTGGTCGATCGTCGACGCCCCCGACGTCGCCGATCTGAACGACCTGTCCGGATGGGACCAGCTGACCGGTGTCGCGGCGATCAGCGCCGACGACGTGTGGGCGGTGGGGGTCACCCTCTGGCCCGTCAACAGCAACCTCGACGAGCCCGCAGCCCAGCCTCTCATCGAGCATTGGAACGGAAACGCGTGGTCGCTCGCCACGCCGGCTGACCCCGAGGCCCCACCCCCTACCTGGTCGATGGCGGCGAACAGCTTCTTCGGGCCCTCTGGCGCGGCTGCGGTGGGCAGCGCTGCGCTCATCGGTGTCGCCGGCACATCGAGCACGGATGTCTGGGCGGTGGGAGGCTACGAGACGGACATGGGTCTGACGAGCTCCAGCCCCAGCCCCTGGGAGACGCTCACCGAGCACTGGAACGGCACCTCCTGGTCGGTGGTGCCGGCGCCGGACGCCACCCTCCCCGAGCCGCTCACCGGCGGGAGCACCGAACCGGATGACCTGCTCACCGCCGCCGCCGAGGCGCCAGGCGGGAACGTCTGGGCGGTGGGCGGAGCAATGCCCGGATCAGCGCTCACGCTCCGGCTTGGGGTGGGCTTCGGGACAGCCAGCTTCGCCGGGTGGCAACTGGTGCCGAGCCTCGCGGTGACCACGGTGCAGTCCCGGGGCGAGGCCCCGGTGTCCGCCTCAGAGACCGTCAGCCTCACCGGTGGTCTCAGCCCCCTCGCGGGGGTGGTGACCCTCAGCGCGAGCGACGCCTGGGCGGTGGGAGCCGTCGTCCTCCACTGGGACGGCACCTCCTGGCAGCCGCAGTACACCGTGAATGGCCAGCCATTCGACTACCTCACCGGCGTCGCAGCGGGGTCCGGAGGCCTCTGGGCGGTGGGCGGTACCAGCATCGTGCACGCGACATGCGCCTGATCTCCCGGCCCGTAACCCGCTCCTGCGATTCCCGTTCCATCAGCGTGGGCGGCCATCCTCAACCCCCAGGCCAACCCCCCGGCACCGTCTCGACCCGCGGTCGGCGGCGCGTCGCTCGACGGGCCGGCCTGGCCGTCGCGGTAGCGGTCGTCCTGACTGCGGGGACGCCGGCGACTGCGCGGCTCTTGAGCGCCGCCACGTCCTCCGCCTCGGCGACGCCGGCGGCATCCGCAGCTCCTGACGATTGGTCGGAGCTGCAACCCACGATCGCCCCGCTTCCTCGCGACTCCGCGGCGGTGGGCTACGACGATGCCAGCCGCACCGTGGTGGTCAGCGCCGGTGAATCCGGATGCGGCGGTCTCGGCCGGGAGGTGTACCAGGACACCTGGACCTGGAACGGCTCGGCGTGGACGCTGGTCTCCACCGAAGCGCCGCCCGCCTTCGCGGTGCCGAACGCCTACGACGGCGCCACCGATACGTTCGACGTCCTCTGGTTCCCGGGGTGCGCGGACTCGCCCGAGATGTCCGAATGGAACGGGCAGACGTGGGGCGGGGCGCAGACCCCGGACACCCAGGCGGAGCCCGACACCGACGGGGTGATGGTCTACGACCCGACCACCCGGACCCTCGTCCTCTGGTCTCCGTCCCCCGGTTCCAGTGCGAATTCGACGACCGCGCCTCCCCTTCCGACCTCCGGCTCCTCCACGTGGAGCTGGGACGGCTCGACGTGGACTGAGCTGTCGCCGGCGGTATCGCCGCCGCCGTCCACGGGCGACTCCCATGACACCCAGATGGTCTACGACTCGGCGAGCAGCCAGATCCTCCTCTACGGTGATCAGTCGCAGACGATGTGGGCATGGGATGGCTCCGGCTGGTCGCAGATCTCGGCCACCGGAGGGCCCTCCCCGCGGGTCGGCGCGAGCATGGTCTACGACGCCGCTCTGGGTGAGGTGCTGCTCTTCGGCGGCAACGCCGCGACCGGCTACACCGCGGCGCCGGTGAGCCAGACGGAGACCTTCACGCTGGGCGCGCCGCTCAACGACCTCTGGTCCTGGAACGGCAGCGCCTGGCAGCAGCTGCACCCGGCGACCACGCCGCCGGCCCGTTTCTACGCTCAGATGGCGTACGACCCCGCCAGCGGCCAGGTGCTGCTCTTCGGGGGCGCCGTCAACGACACCGCCGACATCGCCGACACCTGGGTGTACGGCCCCCCGGCCACCTGACCCGTCCCGGCGTCAGGCCACGAGCAGCACGTCGAGGCCGGGGATCCGCGTGAAGGCGATGTCCGTGGTGACCAGCCGGCAGCCGGCGGCGCTCGAGAACGCGGCGAGGTAGGCGTCCATCCACAGCTTCGGCGACGACGGGGCGCCGAGGGTCAGCTCCCTCCACCGAGCCTCCAGCCCCGGCGGATCGTCTGCCTGGAAGGTCACCCGGTCGTCGGCGAGGAGAGCCTCGTACACGGACCAGGCCTCCCCGGTGGTGAGGGGCGGATTCCCATAGCGTGCGAGCACTGCGGGGTAGGTGAGCAGCCGGAGGAAGGCCTGCTGGGTGGTCCGGCAGAAGAGGACGCTCGCCGGCGCGGCCACCCCGTCGAACCAGCGTCGCGCCGCGGCGGCATGGGAGTGGCCGGAGAGGGTCAGCGCGAGCCAGACGTTGACGTCGCAGAGGTTCACGACCCGGCGCGCGAAGCCTCCTCGGCCACCAGCAGCTCCGCAATCTGCCCTGGCGCCATCTCCTCCTCGGGGCCGGCGGAGCGAGCGCACCCGACCAGGGGAAGGCGGACCCGTCGCGGCATCCCTCCCAGGGGACCCTGTTCGGTGGCCAGGCCACGGCGCATCACGTCGGCCATCACGTCCTTGAGCTGGCGCCCGTCCTTCGCGGCGCGGATCCGGATGGCGCGCATCAGGTCGTCAGGCAGGTCGAGCGTCGTCTTCGCCATCCAGCCATCGTACCAGCTTGATGGCTTGCTGGGTTGATGGCGGCCGGCTCCCCGATCACATCGGGGCCGGCGCGCGGCTCGCCGGCGAGCCTTCGAGCCGTTCCAGGGCTTGGCGCGAGCGGGCCGCCGCGACCGCGTTGCCCTTCATCTCGAACAGCGCCACCGCCTCCCGCAGCGCGGCCTCGGCCTCCGGCCCCCTGCCCGCCGCCTCCAGGACCTCGGCCAGGCCGGCCATCGCCTGCCCCTGGACATCGGGCTGGTCGGTGGTCCCGATCAGGCGCACGCTCTCGCGGGCAAGCTCCTCCGCCTCGGCGATCCGTCCCTCCGCCGCGAGCAGCCTGGCGCGGATGCTGCGCCACTGGTACTGGGCGCCGACATCGTGGGGCGACGCCTTCTCCCGGCAGGCGTCCGCGAGCTCGCCCGCCTCGTGGTCGCGCCCCTGGGCGTGCAGGACCTCGGCGAGGAGAGCCGCCACCGTGGGCGCGTAGCCCGTGTCGCCCATCGCCTGGAGGGTCTCGTAGTCGGCACGCAGCTCCGACTCCGCCCGCTCCATGTCGCCGGCCAGCATCTCCACCGGGCCGGAGTGCAGCGAGGTGATCGCGGCACTGAGCGTGAAGCCGAGATCGGTGAGCATGGCCCTGCTCCTCTGATAGTGCTCGCGGGCGGGCTCCACGTTCCCGCGCATCGCCTCGAGGTGACTCATCGCCGAGAGGGTCATCGCCTCGGTGCGCCGATCCCCTGCCCCGCGCTCCAGGAGCTCGCGGCACCGGGCGAGAGCTTCGGCCGCCGGCGTGGCGCTGTAGACGAGACACGAGGCGAAGGCGGAGAGCAACCGCACCTCGAAGACCCGGTCGTACGCGAGCTCGGCGTGGTGCACGGCGCGCGACACGCACTCCTCGGCGGGGTTGAATCGGCCCTCGAGGAAGTGGACGTACATCATCAGCTTCCAGGCGCGGGCCAGGCCCTCGTGCGCCTCGAGGCGCTCGAGCTGGGCGATCGCTGCGCGCCCGGCCACGGCCACCTCCTCGGCCCGTGCGTCCTCGGGGTTCGCCAGGTAGCCCCACATCTGAGCCACCACCTGAGCGGTGGCGGCGAGGGCGGCGTCCCCGACCCGGTGGGCCTGGTCGGCAGCGCTCGACAGCACCTCGCCGGCCGTCGTGAACGCTCCCATCTCGCCGAGCGCCTCGCCAGCGTGGAGAAGCCACCGGGGGCGCGCCGCGACGTCGGGGGCGAGTGCGGAGGCGCGGCGGAGGAGGCTGGCCGCGGCCGGCATGTCGCCGCGGGCGCGGGCGCGACCCCCGGCGGCGGCCAGGTAGCCGGCGGCGCGCTCGCCCAGCTCGACGGCGTGGGCGTCGAGTGGGCCCAGCTGCCCCAGTGACAGGACGGCCTGCTCCAGGTGATAGCCGCGCATCTCCTCGTGATCACCGGCCAGGGCCTCCAGCCACCCCGCGAACTTCTCGTGAAGCTCGGCCCGTGTCCGCTTGAGCAGGCCCTGGTAGGCCGCATCCCTGATCAGGATGTGGTGAAAGCGGAACGCCTCCTGGCCGGCCAGCGTGGACTCGCTGGGGCCCACCAGCTCGCGCCGAGTCAGGCTCTCGAGGCTCGGCCGCACCTCGGGGCGCAGCGCCTCCGGGTAGAGGCGCTCCACCGCCTCCAGGTAGAAGACCTGGCCGATGACCGCGCCGCGCTCCAGCACCGCCCGCTCCGTGGGCGCGAGCCTGTCCAGGCGGGCCGTGAGCAGCGCACTGATGCTGGGTGGCACGGCGAGGTTGCCCATCCCGGGGGACGCCACCCAGCCGCTGCCCTCGCGGCGGATGAGGCCGTCGTCGATCATCATCGACACCATCTGCTCGACGAAGAGCGGGTTGCCCTGGGCCGCCTCGATGATCCGGCGGCGAGGCTCGGCCGCCAGGGTCACCTCGCCGAGAAGGTTGCCCACGACCTCGGCGCTCTCCGCCTCGCTGAGGGGGCGCAGGGAGATGGTGCTCGCTCGGGCGCGCTCCTCCCGCCAGGCTGGGCGGAGCTCGAGCAGCTCAGGCCGGGAGGTGCAGAGGAGCAGCAGCGCCGCGTCCTCCCCGGTCTCGGCCAGGTAGGTGAGCAGCTCGAGGAAGGTCGGCTCGGCCCAGTGGATGTCCTCGAACACCGCCACCACCGGCCCGCTCCGCGCCAGGCCCTCGAGCAGCCGGCGGGCGGCCAAGAACGTCTCGTGGACCGGGTGGGCCGTCTCGGACAGCCCCATCACCGATGCCAGCTGCTCGGCGGCGTCGGAGGCCTTCTCTCCGAGCAGGGTGGTCAGCTTGGAGCGAGCCGTGTCAACCGCCTCGTCCTCGGCGATCCCGGCGGCATCGCGAGCGATCTCCGCGAGCGGCCAGAAGGTGATGCCCTCACCGTAGGAGAGGCACCGGCCGCGGAGCACCCGCGCCCTGCCGGCCGCCCCGCCCAGGAACTCGTGGAGCAGTCGCGACTTCCCGGTGCCAGCCGGCGCGAGCACGGTCACCAGCTCCGGGGCTCGGCGGCTGGCCACGCGCTCCAGCGCGGCGGCGAGGACGGCCAGCTCCTCGACCCGGCCGACCAGGGGAGTGTCGGCTCGAGGGGCCGCGCCGTGATCCCGGCTGACCCCACGCAGGCGGTAGGCGGCGACGCGCTCGGACTTCCCCTTGAGCTCCAGCGGGGGCATCGCCTCCACCTCCACCGCGTCCCGCACCAGGCGATAGGTCGTCTCGCCGATGAGGACCTCCTGTGGGGGGGCTGCCTGCTCCAGCCGGGCCGCCACGTTGACGGTGTCCCCGGTCACCAGCCGCTGCCCCGTGGAGGGGTCCCCCGCGACCACCTCGCCGGTGTTCACCCCCGTGCGGTTCTCCAGCTGGACCCCCCACCGAGCCTCGAGACGGCGGTTGACCTCCGTCAGCGCGCTGCGCATCTCGTGGGCGGCCCGGACGGCGCGCAGGGCGTCGTCCTCGTGGAGGCGGGGCAGACCGAAGACGGCCATGATCGCGTCGCCCACGTACTTCTCCACCAGCCCGCCGTGGCGCTCGAGGACGCCCCGCATCTCGGTGAAGTACACGTCCAGGACCTCGCGCACCGCCTCGCTGTCGAGCCTCTCGCCGAGCGCGGTGGAGCCCTTGAGATCCGAGAAGACGACGGTGACGGTCTTGCGGACCTCCTGCGCCGGTGCCTGAGGGGCGAGCGGGGCGCCGCAGAAGCCACAGAGGCGGAACCTCTCGGGGTTCTCCTCTCCGCAGCTGGGGCAGATGCGCATCGCGACCTCAGGACCGAGCACGCTCTCCACCGCGCGCCCGGGCGCGGGACGGGGCGGAGAGCAGCGGCTCCGCCCCGCGGGCGGAGCCGGTTGGCGGCGGGAGCGACCGGGTCGTTCTAGGCGGACCCCCAGAAGTCGCCGGGCGCGCCGAGGAAGGTGACGACCGCATTGCCGTCCCACCAGTAGCTGGAGACCTCGCAGGGGGCGTCAGGGCTGGTGGGGAAGAAGGGGCAGAGCGGCAGCAGTCCGATGTAGGTGCTGTCGGCGTAACCGGGGATGGACTGGGCGGCGCTGGCCAGGGTGCCCCCGAAGAACGGCTCGGTGCTCGCGTAGCAGACCCGGTAGAAGGGGAAGAACCATGGAGGGGGCTGGAGCTGCTCCGGGAACGTGAGCGTCACCTGCTCGGAGCGCTGGGCCGGGTCGAGGGAACCATCCGGCTGCCACAGGTCGACGCCCACCGGTCCGGTGACCGTCGGGTAGTAGCCGGTGGGGGAGAACGGGTCGGGGCACTGGTAGGCGAAGCCGCCCAGCCCCAGGCTGAGCGTGTCGCCGGCTCCGGGGTTGTTCACGGTGACCGCGACGGACACCGAGTTGCCGCTCGCCGACCCGGAGCAGTCACTGGTGCATGCACTCGCGGCGCCCGTGATCATGAAGATGCTCGAACCGGCCGACACGAAGGCGGGCGCCGTCGCCTCAACGGTGTAGTAACCGGTCTGGCCGATGGTCAGCGGTGAGAAGGCGGCCAGCCCGGACCCGCCGGTGGTGCTGGAGGTCGTGCCGCTGAGGGCGCCCGCTCCGAGCTCCGCGCCCAGGGTCACATCGACCCCGGTGAGGGGATCGCCGCTGGCGTCGGCCGCCTTGACCTGCACCGGGGAACCGCTGGGGTCGAAACCCTGAGCGGTGATGTCCTGGCCGGCCACGGCGTTGGTCGGGTCAGCCGCGAACGACAGCGTGCAGGCACCGGTCACGCCCACGGAGAGCGCGCTGCTCGGGTCGACGGTGAAGCCCTGCCGGTGGGCGGTCGGCGCCGGCTGGACGGCGAGCGCCCAGGTCCCGGAGGTGGCCGCACACGAGGCGGTGACCGAGAGCACCGCCGAGATCGAGTCCCCGGGAGCGATATCGAGGTCGCCCAGATCCACCGTGTAGGTGGGGGGTGTCGTCGCCGTGTCGATGCTCACGCCGGCGGTCGGCGGGTCGTGCTGGCGGGGGGCGACCAGCGTCGCGGAGAGGATCGCGAACCCGGCCGGCGCGGTGAGCTCGGCGGATTCCACCAACAGCCGCGACTTCGTGGCCGTGTCGTTGGTCAGGGTGAACGTCAGCGACGAGGTCGTGCCCGCGCCGACGCTGGGGTTGAGAACCGGCGGCGGGCCGGTCAGCTCCAGCACGCCGAGCGCGCAGTTCCCGGCGCAGTCCGCGCCGGCCGATGCCACGCCTCCCCAGAGGCCGGTCGCCGCGGCGACCACGAGTATCACCGCCCAGCTCAGCATGCCGAGCCTGCGTCGAAACATCTCCCTCACCTCCCCTGGGCTCTCGGCTCCGGGCACCCGTGCTTCACCCGGCGCGATCATCGCAACGGTACATCAGCCAGTTAGCCGCGTCTAGCCCACCATTCGACGGCGGGCGCCGAGAACGGCAGAGCCACCCGGCATGACGCTGTACGCTTGCACGGCCCGCCTGCGGCGGGGGGGAGAGAGCACCGCGCCCAGCGCGAGGAGAGCCGTGACCACGCCAGCTGCCGGAGGGCGCCCGTCGCCCCGATCCCGGGTGCTCGCCCGATTGACGCGTCGTGCTCCCAAAGACCGGGCTCCTCGGGCCGTCTACCGGACGCTCTTCCGCATCCGTGACTACCGCCTCCTGTTCGGCGGCCTCGCTATCTCCATGACCGGCTCGTGGGCCTACAACGTGGCCCTGGTCGTCTTCGTCTTCGACGTTACCCACTCGGCGGGGTGGGTCGCGGCGGCCTCGATCAGCCGCTTCCTGGCTGCGCTCATCGCCAGCCCCTTTGGCGGCCTGCTGGCGGATCGAGTGGAGAGGGTGCGCCTGATGGTCAGCCTGGACCTGCTCAGCCTGGCGGCCCAGGGCCTTCTCGCGGTGGCGGCCGCACTCGAGTGGCCGGTGGCCCTCGCCCTGGTGCTGGTGGCCCTGACGTCGGTGGCGAGCCGCGCCTACGACCCCGCCGCTCGGGCGGCCACCCCCGCGGTGGTCGGCGAGGAGCATCTCGCCGCCGCCAACAGCCTGCAGTCGGTGGTTGAGAACCTCTCCCTGGTGCTGGGGCCGGCGATCGGCGCCGTCCTGCTCTTGCTCGGGCCCCCGTCGGTGGTCTTCGCTCTCAACGCGGCGAGCTTCGGGGCGTCGGCGGCGCTGGTGAGCCGCATGGCGACGCGCAACCGCCCGGGCGACATCACCGAGGGCGGAGCCGCCGGACCGCTGCGGCAGATGGCCGCCGGCATCCGGGCATTCGTGAGCTCACCGACGGTGATCCTGCTCGCCGGCTTCAGCATCCTTGCCAGCTTCATCTACGGGACCGACACCGTGCTCTTCGTGCTCGTGAGCAAGGACCTGCTGGGCACCGGAAGCACGGGGTACGGCTACCTGCTGGGAGCGCTGGGGATCGGCGGGGTCGTCATGGCCGTCTTCATGAACCGGGTCGCCGCCGCCAGGAGCCTGGGCGCCATCATCGTCGTCGGCATGGCGGTGTACTGCCTGCCGACGGCGCTCCTCCCCCTGGTCCACGCCCCGGTGCTCGCCGCCCTCCTCGAGGCGGTGCGTGGCGCCGGCACCATCGTGGTCGACGTGCTGGCCATCACCGCGATGCAGCGGATGGTGAGCCCCGACGTCGTCGCCCGCGTCTTTGGCGTCTTCTTCGCCCTGGTGCTCGCGGCCATCTCGCTCGGCGCGCTGGTCACGTCGGTCCTCCTCGGGCTGCTCGGGCTCGACGGCACGCTCCTGGTCATGGGCCTCGCCGTCCCCGCGCTGGCCGCGATCGCCTATCCATGGATCCGAGCCCTGGACCTGCGGGCGCGCGGTCAGATGGCGGAGCTCGAGCCTCGGCTCGCCGTCCTGCTGGGCTTGGACATCTTCGCCGGGGCGGCTCGCGGTGCTCTCGAGGGCCTCGCTCGTTCCGCGGTCGAGGAGAGGGTCGAGGCGGGAGCCGCGATGGTGGTCGAGGGCGACGAGGCCGACGACTTCTTCGTCCTCACCGCCGGAGAGGCCGAGGTCACGGCCCGGGGCGAGACCGGGCTACAGCGGCGCCTCGGCGCGCTGACCGCCCCGGACTACTTCGGAGAGATCGGCCTCCTGGAGCGGCGTCCGCGAACCGCAACGGTTCGCGCCACCACGCCGTGCACGCTGCTGCGGATCGGGGGCGCCGACTTCCTCACCGCCCTGACGTCGGCGACCCTCACCCCCGGTGCCCTCGGTCTCGCCCAAGCCCGGCTGGCGCGCACTCATCCGTCCGCTCGTCTCACGTTCACCGGGGGCGAGGCGCAGTTGCGCTGACCCGGGGCGCCGGCCCGCCGCCGCCCGGGGCACGGCCCGGCGTATGGGACAATGCCGGTCCGGGCGCCGGGCTGTGTGAGGGAGTGGAGGCGATGGAAGGAAAGTCCACCGTGTGGGGCCTGTTCAACAACCCGACGGACACCAGGAAGGTGAGCGCGGGCACCGTGATATTCGCGGAGGGCGACCCGGGTGCCGAGATGTTCGGCGTCCTCGACGGCGAGGTCGAGCTGCGCGGGACGGGCGGGCTGCTTCGGCGACTCGGGCCCCGCGAGGTCTTCGGCGAGATGGCCCTGGTGGACGATTCGCCCCGGAGCGCCACCGCGGTGGCGGTCTCCGCGACCACCCTGGCGGCGGTCGACCGTCACCGCTTCCTGTTCCTGGTTCAGGAGACGCCGATGTTCGCGCTCGAGGTGATGTCGGTGATGGCCGATCGCCTTCGTCAGCAGACGTGATCCCGCCCCCGGTGAGACGGCCGGTGATCGACGGGCAAGGGTGAGACCCGCCCCGCCGTCCGCCGGCTGGTAGATTCCGGTTCGATGCCGGTCACGCTCCAGGTCCTTCACGGCGATCAGACCGGCGAGGAGCTGCTCGCCGAGGCGCTCCGGGTGCTCGACCCCGGGGTGATCGGGGTCGAGGTCGAGCTGCGCCACCACGACCTGAGCCTGGAGAGCCGGCGCGCGACCCAGAACCGGGTGGTGATCGAGGCCAGCCGGGCGATGCGGGAGACCGGCTACGGGCTCAAGGCGGCCACCGTCACCCCCGAGGACAGGGAGGACGTGGGCAGTCCCAACGCCATCCTGCGCGCCGAGGTGGGCGGGACGGTGATCCTCCGCACCGGGCGCCGTATCCCCGGGGTGGTTCCGATCGCCGGGGTCAGCGCTCCGATCAGCGTGGTGCGGATGGCGGTGGACGACGCCTACGGGGCCAAGGAGTGGCGGGAGGGGTCGGGGGACGACGAGGTCGCCTTCCGCACCGAGCGGATCTCGAGGGCGATCTGCCGGGAGGTGGCCGAGTTCGCCTTCGTCCATGCGGGGCGCACCGGGGCGCGGGTCTTCGGCGGCCCCAAGTACACGGTCTCGCCGGTGTACGAGGGCATGCTCAAGGAGGAGATGGACGCCGCGGCCCGGCGCCACCCGGAGGTGGAGTACGAGCCCCAGCTCATCGACGCGACCTACGCGCTGCTGCTCAACCAGGGAGGCGACGCCCTGGTCGTCCCCACGCTGAACCGCGACGGCGACTGCATGAGCGACCTGGTGCTCGGGCTCTTCGGGTCGATCGCGGGCGCGGAGTCGGTGCTGATCGGTTTCTCCGGTGACTCGCTGACCCCCAGCGTGGTCATGGCGGAGGCCCCCCACGGGACCGCGCCGGCGCTCCAGGGCAAGAACCTGGCCAACCCGATGGCGATGATCCTCGCCGGCGCGTCGGTGCTCGGATTCATGCCCGATGACGGGGCCCGGCTCGCCTCCCGCGCGGTCTACGAGGCCGTCTTCGAGACGGTCCGGCACGGGACGCGCACCGCCGACCTGGGGGGCGACGCCCTCACCGACCAGTTCACCGACACCGTCATCGAGACGGTGCGCGCCAAGCTCGAGGTCTGGCGATCGCTGGGCATGGGGCTCGCGGCGACCAGAGGTGGCTCGATTGGCTGACGCCATCGACCTCGCCACCGTGCTCGCGTCGTTCGGCGAGCCGTGGAGGCCGCGCACGGTGGCCGCGCTCAACGACTACGACGTCCGGGTGGTCAGGACGCAGGGTGAGTTCACCGAGCATGCGCACCCGGAGACCGACGAGCTGTTCCTGGTCCTCTCCGGCAGGCTGGTGATCCGGCTCGGCGGCGACGAGGTCACCCTCGGGCCGGGCCAGCTCTTCGTGGTGCCCCGGGGGCGGCGCCACCAGCCGGTGTCGCCCGAGGGGGCGGAGGTGCTGCTGGTCGAGCCGCGAACGACGGTGAACACCGGCGACACGCCCAGCGAGCTCACCACCGAGCCGATCCGGCTCGCCTGATCGGACCGGGAGTAAGGGTCCCCCGGGAGGATCGCCGCCCAGGATGTCCGCACAGCGTGGCTTGTCAGGGGGAGAAGATGTCCTCGGCCGTGATCACGAGGTCGGCGCTGCCGCGAACCTCCTCGCGCCCGCATACCGCGAAGCGGAGACCGGCGCCGACGCGCGGCAGGTGGGACGACTTCACCGCCAGCTCGTGGACGAGCGCCGTCGCATCGACCCGCCGAGCCCACTTGGCCTCGCCGAGAAGGACCGCCTCGCGCCGCCTCCCGGCCAGCACCACCGCGTCGATCTCGACGGGCTCGGGAGCCGCGGTCCAATAAGGCCCGATGGCGACCACGTCGCGACCCAGCTCACCCCGCTCGGCGAGCCGGCGCAGGTGGGAGCGGAAGGCCTCCTCGAAGCGGAGGCCCATGAAGTCGTCTAGCTCCTCGGCCACCACCGAGAGGATCCCCCTCCCCAGGCCACGCTCGATCTCGACCAGGTGAGCGGAGAGCACCCCAAGCCAGAACGCGAGGAAGTTGTCCGCCACCCGGTAAACCCGGCGCCGCGTGCGTCGCGGATCCTCCGTCACCGGCACGACACGATCGAGAAGTCGCAGCTCCACGAGCCGGTCGAGCGTTCGCGTCGGGTCGGCACGGATCGCGTCCGCGATCTCGTTGTGCCGGGTCCGCCCCGCCGCCACGGCGAAGAGCACCCGCCCGGCCAGGTCGCCAGCCTGGCCCTCCGTGGCGAGTATCAGCTGGCCCTCGGTCAGCAGCGGTGCGCCCGGCCGGCACGCCAGCTCGGCGAGGTTCTCGCGCACGCTGCGGCCTTGGTCCCACCACTGCAGATACAGGGGCACGCCCCCGACGATCCCCCAGATCAGGGCTCGCTCAGGGGGCGGTAGCTGGGGGAGCATGGCGGCCGCCTCGTGAGGACGGAAGGGGTGGAGCAGGAGCGACAGGTCGACTCGCCCATAGAGCGGAGCCCGCTCCGCCTGGGTGGCTTCCATGGTGCGCACCGCCGAGCCACAGAGGAGCAGCCGCAGACCGGAGGTCGCTCCCACCCCATCCCAGAGCGCCCGGAGCACGCTGGGCAGCTCAGGGGAGACCTCGACCAGCTCGGGGAACTCGTCGAGCACCACGAGAAGCGGCTCGTGATCGGCTGCCCGTATCAGGCTGTCCATGGCGTCGGACCAGTCGCGGAACGAGTTGACTGCCAGGTCGCGGTCGGTGACCACGGTGCTCGCGGCGTGCGAGAGGATTCGTAGCTCATCGTGCACCGGCCTCCGCGTACCGGTGTGGAAGACCGCCCTCCGACCGGCCGCGAAACGCTGGACGAGCGCGGTCTTCCCAACTCGGCGCCGGCCCCAGACCATCGCCAGCCTCGGGCCGCGCGCCTCCCACCAACGTGCTAGGAGCCCGAGCTCCTGCTCGCGGTTGACGAAGGAAGCAGGGCCCACGGGCGCAGTATACCGACGCCAGGCGTCGGTGACAATCTCTGTCGGCGACATCCCACGCTGAGGACCCTTTCAGCCCCGCGGCAGCCCGGCCCGTCGCCGGGGTGCGCAGATGGCGCCCCGTTCAGCGCGGGGTCGAGCGCCGGCGGACGGCGAGCCAGGCGGTGGTGCCGGCGAGCACCACAACGACCGCCCCGGCAACCGCCCACCAGGGGAACGATGCCCCCGCGGATGGGGACGCCGCAGTGGAGGCACCGGCGGATGGGGACGGCGAGGCGGTGGGGGCGGCGGTGGCGCTCGGTGCGGCCGAGGCCGTGGCGGATGAGGTCGGCGTGGGGCTCGCGGCTGCGGAGGGCGTCGAGCTGGCCGGGGCCACCTGGTACTGCTCCACCAGCGTCTGCCCGCTGCTACCGCCGGAGACGGTCTCGCTGGTGGACCCGACCGCGACGCAGCCGCCCGAAGCGTCGCAGGCGACGCCCTCCAGCTCGGCCGCCGTGAACCCGGACGGGTGCGGGTTGGAGACGGCGCTCTGCGTCCAGCCTCCTGCCGCGTACCGCTCGACCAGGACATCGGCGGTGCCGCTGATGCCGACCGCCCAGCATTGGGCGAGGCCGGCGACACAGGTGACGCCGGTGAGCAGACCGCTCGGGCGGGAGGCGACCGTCCAGGAGCCGCTGCCCCCCTGCTCGATCACGTCCTGGCCGACGCCCCAGCAGCTGGAGGCGGTGGCACAGGCGATGCCGTCCAGGGGAGCCACCCCCGTGCTCCCGACAATGCTCCAGGCGCTGCCGGTGAACTGCTCGAGCAGCCCGGTCTGGTTGCCCGCCGCGACCTGGTAGCCGGCGGCCCAGCAGTCGTCGGCGGTGACGCAGGTGATCGCGTCCAGCACCCCGTCGGCAGAGCCGGCCGCGGCGATGCTCCACGCGCTGCCGTTGTAGTGCTCGACGAGCGGCGCGTGGACCGTGCCGTCGCTGCTCGTGACCTGGGCGCCGGCGGCCCAGCAGTCGCTGCCGGTCACGCAGACCACCGCGGCCAGGTCGCCGTTGCCGCTGCTCGTCGCGGGGGTCGGAACGGCCGCCCAGCCGCCGGCGCTGTAGCGTTCGGCGAGCGGCGCGCCCCAGCGAGAGGCGGAGCCCTGGGCGCCGACCGCCACGCAGGCCGTCACCGTCGGGCAGCTCACCCCGTCGAGCGTTCCCCCCACGACCGGGCTCGAGACCTCGGTCCAGCCGCTCCCGGTGTTCACCTCGGTGAGCGGCACCTCGATCCCCCCGCTCCCCGCCTCCGCGCCGACCGCCCAGCAGCCGGCGGCGGCGCAGCTCACCCCGGCCAGGTTGTTCTCGCTGCCCGGGTCCGGGCTGGTGACGGCGGCCCAGGTCGCGGCCGCGGCCGACGGGCCGGCCGTCGACACCGCGCCGGCGGGCAGCACCGAGCCGGGCCCAGCGACGGCACCGCCCGCCAGGGCGAGCATCCCCGCTCCCACCCAGGCCAGGCACCGGGCCGTTCCGGCCATGTGACCTCCTCACGGTGCCACCGGCGCAGGGCCCGGCGCAGCTCACCGCGCTCGTGGATGCTACGCACCGGCGCGGCGGCGCTGGAGCGGCCCGACGGGGGGACCCGCGGTCAGACCCGGAAGACCCGGCGGACCTCGGCGATGCCCTCGCCCAGCCGGTCGATCTCCTCGTGGGTGGTGTAGAGGTACACCGAC
>Ga0209415_10005788_pt1 | contig 22144 bp, 19 predicted proteins | sample PeaSoiSIISIP2007_FD_187696 | JGI IMG/M metagenome (GOLD analysis project Ga0209415, IMG submission 187696) | Peat soil microbial communities from Weissenstadt, Germany - SII-SIP-2007 (SPAdes) (version 2) | ecosystem: Environmental > Terrestrial > Soil > Wetlands > Peat | place: Germany... | reverse complement strand
CATTTTGAAACAAAAGCCAGCTTTTTTTCACTACCAATGAGGGTCGAAAACCCCTGTACCCAGGGTCAGGTTGGAAGTGCGTAGTACAGGGAAAAAGAGGCGAAAACCGTGGCGAAAGGTATGCGTAGCGTAAGCCATTGATTATAAATGGTATACACGGCTTCTTGGCCTAGTTATGAGAGTACCGGGACACTAGTTTAGGGCCTAAAATGTGCCTTCTGTACCATCGCGTTTAGGACAGGTCTGGTGTCAAATGGGACAGGTCAAACGAGCTGGACCAATTGGCAGGTTTCGCGCATCTAAGGTACAGCCCAAAGAGTGAGCAGGACGAACTAAACGAACAAGCAAGGGTTCACTGAGTGGGGATCGAAAACAGAGGAAAGATGAAGAACAAAGACAGCAAAAGGAAGTGGATGTGGTGGTTCCTGGGGGTGGTGCTCGCCCTGCAACTCTACTTCGTGCGCGAGCTCGTTGCCGCCTTTGCGCTTTTCGCGCTCGGATTTGCAGCTATCGCTTTTGTAGTCATGAGTTTGTACATGCTTCAGAAGGCTTGGGAAGCCGGCGTGCAGCGCGTTGCTGACAGCCAGCACCCCGTAGTCGATATGGCGCGGCGCGGAGTGAACGCCGTCGAGGATCTGGCGCGTCGCCCTTTACGCCGCCCAGGTTCAGCCGCGGCTCGATAAGCCGCCATTGAGTTTCTGGTTTTTGCCAGAGCACACGCAGAAGTGCAGGTCCTGCCTCCTTCAGGGCTGAAGCAGCTTCTGTGACAGTAAAAAGAAAAAGGCCAGCCGCCCTGAGAGAACGGTTGGCCTTCTTCTTTTCCGGCCCCGGCTGCTGACCTCTCAGTATCCAGCTCAAACACCGGGTTTGTCGCGTTCGGTCCCAAAAGGCAGCAGCTTTTGACAGGATTTTAGTCGCTCGTCACAAAAGTGTTGACACCATTCCAGGGCTGCTGTATTTAACCGGTTGGTTAAATACAAATGGCTACTAAACACTCCCAAGATCACTCGCCAGATCAGCTAAGTGCCACTCTGGCCGCGCTTGCCGATCCCACGCGGCGCGGCATCCTCGCTCATTTGATGTCTGGCGAGGCATCTGTCACCAAGCTTGCCGAACCTTTTGAGATGAGCATGGCGGCCATCTCAAAGCACCTGAAAGTGCTTGAGCAGGCTGGACTTATCAGCCGAGGCCGGGCCGCACAGTGGCGCCCGTGCCGCATCAAGGCCGCACCTCTCAAAGAAGTCTCCGACTGGGTCGAGAACTACCGCATGGCCTGGGAGAAGAGGCTAGACCGCCTGCACGATTATTTGGCGGACGTGCAAGCCAAGGAGAAAAAGCATGGCCGGACTACTTTCAAGGGAGGCCACAAATAAGACTTGACGTATTCCCATATCGGAATGTATTGTGCGTGCATGGCGCGAGCGGCGACGACTTCCGACGCTTTCAACGCTGTGGCTGAGCCGCGGCGGAGAGAGATCCTCAACTACCTGGTACTGCAGGAGCGGCCCGTAGGAGAGATCGTTGATGCTCTAGAGATGGAACAGCCTTCCGTTTCAAAGCATTTGCGGGTGTTGAAGGATGTTGGGTTGGTGCATGTACGGCGGGAGGGGCGGCAGATGTTTTACCGGACGAACGCCGAGGCGATACGGCCGTTGCACGAGTGGACGGAAACATTTGAACGATACTGGCAGCAGCAATTGATCCGCGTGAAGGAACGAGCCGAGGAGAACCAAGACCGATAGTATTTGGATTGAAGGAGATGTGGTAGCAGAGGCGGAAACGGAAGTTGCAACGAAACGTCATAACAAGCTGAAGGAGAACGTCATGCAAATGAGTCCCTACCTTTTGTTCAACGGCCAATGTGAAGAAGCGTTCAAATTTTATGAGAAGTGCCTGAACGGCAAAATCGAGGCGCTCCACACGTTCGGACAATCGCCGATGGCACACCAAGTGCCGGCGGAATGGGCGAACAAAGTGATGCACGCCAGCCTGAAGTTTGAGGGCGTGACGTTGCTCGGTTCCGATCCGCCGCCTGACCGTTATGAAAAGCCGCAAGGATTTTCCGTTTCGCTCTCGATGAAAGATCCCGCTGAAGTGGAACGCATCTTTCACGAACTGGAGCAGGGCGGCACGGTGCAGATGGCGGTGCAGAAGACGTTCTGGTCGGCGCGATTTGGGATGCTGGTGGATAAGTATGGCATTCCGTGGATTCTCAACTGCGAGCAGGCCGCGGAGGCGGCGGCATAGCGTTCGTTGCGAACGGCGCGGATTGACCTGGGCGCTTTGGAGCAAATTTGCCGGGGAGGGCACGATTTATCGGGGCCCTACAAACTAAACGGAGATGCGGACGAAAGCGGAGGGGATTGGTGGGAGAGGGCGGAGGGAGTTCGAAGGGGATGATATGGACGGGGCGCGTTGTCAGTGCGATTCCTGTTTTGCTTTTGGTGATTAGCGCAGCGATGAAATTCGCCGCACCTGCGGCGGTCGCGGAGGGGGTGGCGCGCTATGGGTATCCAGCAGGATTGCTTTTCCTTCTAGGGTTGCTCGAATTCCTCTCTTGTGTTGTCTATTTGATTCCGCGGACGGCGGTACTTGGCGCGATTTTGATGACGGGATATCTCGGAGGTGCGACGGCTACGAATGTTCGCGTTGGCGATCCTTCGTGGATTATGACGGTTGTTCTTGGCGTGATGGTATGGGGCGGGCTTTTCTTAAGGGATGAGCGGGTGCGGGCGTTGATTCCGTTCCGGCGGTAGGCGGCGCAGTCAGAAGGCGGGGCAAGCCCCGCCCCTACAGATTGAGTTTGGATTTGCAAAGATAGAGTGAGGAGAAGCGGCCATGAAACTGAATCCCGGGCTATTGCTGCAAGACATGAAAATTGCGCTGCGGTCCCTCGTGCGGGCAAAGGGTCTAGCGATTACGGTGATCCTGACACTGGCGCTCGGCATCGGCGCCAACGCGGCCATCTTCACACTGGTGCGCGGCGTGCTGCTGCGCCCGCTGGTGAACCGCGATGAAAACCGGCTGATTTACATCCGCCAAAGCGCGAATGGCATCGGAAGCGATAACACGAACTTCTCCGTGCCTGAATACAAAGACATCGAATCGAGCACGCACACGATCAGCCAGTACGGGGACTTTTCGGTGATTCAGTTCACGATGGTCGGACTCGGCGAGCCGCGCGCCGTACAGGCCGGCGTAGTGGGTGGGTCGTATTTCGACACGATGGGCTTGCATCCGGTTCTGGGGCGGCTGATTGGGCCGCAGGATGACGGCCCGAAAGCCGATGGCGTGGTGGTGCTAACGTACCGGTTCTGGTCCTCGGCGCTGCACAACGATCCCAGCGTTCTCGGCAAGACGGTGCGGCTGGGCAGCGGAGCCATGGGAACGCGGACGGGCACGGTCATTGGAGTGCTTGAGCCTTCGATTCCGTATCCGGCGGAGACGGAGATCATGTCGAATATAGTGACCAGCCCGCATCATCTTTCGGCGACGATGCAGGATGGACGCGTACATCGCATGACGGAATTGTTTGGGCGGTTGGCGCCGGGGGCGACGATCGAGCAAGCGCAGGCAGATCTCCGTACGGTGTATGGCTCGATGGTGAATCAGCACCCGGAAGCTTACTCGAAGCAAGCGGACTTTCAGATCAGCGCGAGGCTGCTGCGCGATCAAATCACCTCAGGGGCGCGCACCGTGCTTCTGGTGCTCCTGGCGGCTTCCGGGCTGGTCTTTATTATCGCCGTGTCGAACGTGGCGAACCTGATTCTGGCGCGGTCGGTGCGGCGCGAAGGCGAACTGGCGATTCGCGCGGCGCTGGGCGCGAGCACCGGAACGCTGCGGCGCACGCTGCTGGCGGAAAGCGTGCTGCTCTGCGGAGCGGGAGCGCTGTTGGGCGTGTTGATCGCGAGCCCGATGGTGGCGATTCTGGCGCGGTACGCGTCGCGCTTCTCCATTCGAGCGCAGGATTTGACGGTGGATACGAGCATGCTGTGGGTCGGCGTGGGTTTGGCCATCGCCGCCGCGGTTTTGCTGGCGTTCGTGCCGCGCTTACCTTCGGCGACGTCCTCGCAAGGCTCGGGGCTGGCGAACGGCAGCGTGCGCATCACGGGCGGGACGAACCGGCGGCTGCAGATTTTCGCGATGACGCAGATCGCCGCTTCCTTCGTGCTGCTGGCCGGCGCGAGCATGCTGCTGAAGACGCTGATGGACATGCAGAACGCGCGCACTCCGTTGGACACACCGCGCATACTGGCGGTGGACTTGCCGGTGGACTCCTACGACAAGACGCAGGACCAGATCAACCATTTTTATGAAGACGTAGTGCGGCGCGTGGGGCAGCTGCCGGGAGTGGATGCCTCCGCCGTGGGCAGTTCCGTGCCGTGGCGGGACACGACGTTCGATCTCCAACTGCAGTTCTCCGCGGACGAGAACCTGAAGCAGCCAGGTGAGGAAGACCCGCGCTCGCAGCTACGTTCGATTACTCCGGGATTTTTCGCTTCGCTGGGCATGCCGATTCTGGCGGGACGCGACTTCAACGATCTGGACCGCAAGGATAAGGAACCGGTAGTGATTATCAGCCAGAGCGTGGCCAAGAAAATGTTTCCGGGGCGCGACCCGGTGAACCGCCATGTTTGGTGGACCGATCCGGTGCTGAAATTCATCGGAATGGATTCGACGAAGATGCGCGTCGTGGGCGTAGTGGGGGACATCGATGACATGCACGTCATTCAAATGCCGACGCTGACAGTCTACAGCCCGATGGAGCAGCAAGGACTCTTTGCGGCGCGGCTCTTCGTACACACGAAGGGCGATCCGTACGCGCTGGTCACGCCGATCACGCGAATGATTCGCGATATGTCGGCGGACCAGGCCGTAGAGCACCCGGCGACGCTGGCAGACATACGCGCGGCAGTACTGACGCCAGATCGCTTGAACTCGCTAGTGTTTGGCGGCTTCGCGATTGTGGCGCTGGCGATTGCGATAGTCGGCGTTTCGGGGGTGCTGGCGTTTTCCGTAAGCGCGCGGACACGCGAGTTCGGCATCCGGCTGGCGGTGGGTTCGCAGCCGAGCCAGTTGCTGGCCAGCGTGATTCGCGAAGGAGCGCTGATGGCAACTATAGGCGTGCTCGCAGGGGCGGCGTCCGGATACTTGCTGGCGCGGCTTGCGGGGGGCTATCTCCTCGATATGAAGATGCCGAGCCCGCTCCCAGTGGTGGCCTCAGCGCTGATTTTACTGGCGGCGGCTGTGGTGGCTTCGGCGTGGCCGGCTGCTCGTGCGGCGCGGGTGGATGTGATTCAAGCATTGCGCGCGGAGTGAAATTGCGTACATTTGGCGTGCGGCTGGGCGGCGCGGAATTCGACGACAGAATGAAAACCAGTATTTCTATGTATATTGGAACTGCTTGGACTTCACAACCCAGGATCTAATCGATGTGCAGGAACATCAAGACGCTATTCAACTTCGAGCCGCCCGTTACCTCGGATGAGGTTCGGGCGTCTTCGCTGCAATACGTGCGAAAGATAAGCGGGATCAACAAGCCTTCGAAAGCGAATGAAGCGCGCTTTCTGGCGGCGGTGGATGAGATCGCGGCGGTATCGGCGCGGCTTCTCCACTCGCTGGAAACCACCGCGCCGCCGAAGGATAGAGCCGTAGAAGCGGCGAAGGCTAAGGCGCGAGGGGCGGAGCGATTCGGCGCTTGAGTTCTGGCGAATTTACCGCCTGAGACTTTTCACGTCTTCCTTGCGTTCGTCTGCTCATTTTCCACCCTTAGATTCTTCACCACCGGTGAGGTGTGCCCATCTGTGCTACTCTTTGCGCCCGCTGACATGTTGACGCAAGCCCCTGAGGAGATTGTTATGACCCGACGAAGCAAATTGGCCGCAGTGATAGGGATTCCTCTGGCCGCGATGTTCTCGATTTGTTCCGCTAGTCCCGCGCAGGAAAAAGAAAAACCTCCCGCAAAGAAAATCGCCGTTCGCGCAGGACGTTTGATCGACGGCAAGAGCGACACACCTATTCTTAACGCCTTGATTCTCATCGAAGGCGACAAGATTGTTTCCGTGGCCACTGGAGGAACCCCGCCGGCCGGCTATGAGTTGATTGATCTATCGAAGGCGACCGTGCTGCCCGGGTTCATTGATGCGCACACGCATGTGCTTTTGAACGGAGACATTTTGGCGGCTGATTATGACGAACAACTCCTGAAGCAATCCATTCCATATCGCGCAATTCTCGCGGCGCGCAACGCACGCATTGCGCTGGATAACGGGTTTACTTCGATTCGGGACGTTGAGACGGAAGGCGCGATGTATGCGGATGTAGACGTGAAGATGGCGATTACTCGCGGCGAAGTTCCGGGACCGCGCATGCAAGTCGCGACGCGCGCGATGGCGCCAACGGGAATGTATCCGTTGCTTGGGTATTCATGGGAATTGAAAGTGCCGGTAGGCGTGCAGACGGTCGATGGAGTGGAAGGCGCGCGCAAGGCGGTCCGAGAACAAGTGATGTATGGGGCGGATTGGATCAAGTATTACTCGGACAGGCGGTATCACTTTGGAGACGACGGTGTCCTTTATAGCATGGTGAATTTCACGGATGAAGAGGCGAAAGCGATCGTGGATGAAACGCACCGGCTTGGGAAGAAAGTGGCGGCGCACTGTATTGGTTCGGATGGAATTGCGGCTGCGCTTCGCGCTGGTGTGGACACGATCGAGCACGGCGATGGATTTACAGACGCGCTGCTGGACGAGGCCGCCAGGAAAGGCGTGTATTGGGTGCCGACGATTATGGTTGGCGCGTATGTTGCGCCGGGGCGCGGAGGGAACTGGATCAAGATGGTAGATTTGGAAAAGGCCGCGTTTCAAAAGGGTCTGAAGAAAAATGTGAAGATTGCGCTGGGGACCGATGCGGGCGGCTTCGATTGGAAGGAATTGAACGAGGCGGAAGAATTTGTTTACTACGCGAATTACGGAATGACGCCAATGCAGGCCATCCGCGCGGGGACGGTGGTCCCGGCGGAGTTATTGGGATGGAGCGACAAAGTTGGGACGATTGAAAAAGGGAAGTGGGCGGACATTGTGGCGGTGAGCGGCGATCCGCTGAAGGACATCACGGAATTAAAGCGCGTGAAGTTTGTGATGAAGGGCGGGGCGGTCTACAAAAACGAAGTGCATTAGCCGACGGCGAAAGACGCCTGGCGAGGTAAATCGGCAGCTTACGCGGCGAGTGTGGAGCGCGTCTAAGCTGGCGAGTATCTCTCAGGGCGGCGTGGAGTTCGACCATGCAAACGTTGTGGCAAGACCTGAAATTCGCATTGCGGATGTTGAGAAAGAATCCCGGTTTTACGCTCGTTGCCGTGGTCACTCTGGCTCTCGGGATTGGGGCCAACACGGCGATTTTCAGCGTGGTCAATACAGTTTTGCTGCAGCCGCTTCCTTACAAGGAACCTGGGCGCATTATCAGCCTGTCGCAAATCGATCTAAAGACACAGGCCAGAGGCGCTCTTATGTCGTATACGAAATACGGACAAATCCAGGAACAGGACAAACTGCTGGAGAGCCTCGCGGGCTACTATCCGCTCACACTGAGCTTGGTTACGGAGCGCGAACCAGAGGCAGTGAATGGAGCCCGCGCTTCCGTGGATTTTTTCCAGGTATTGGGAATTTCTCCGGCCCGCGGGCGAGCTTTTTTGCCCGAGGAAGAACAGGACGGTGGCCCCGATGTGGCGGTCATCTCAGACGGATTCTGGCACAGCCATTTTGCGGGCGATCCCGCGGCGCTGGGTAGAGCTCTGGTGCTCGACGGGAAAAACGCGACCATCGTCGGGATACTTCCCGCGAGTTTTCGCTTTCCATTGCAATTTCCAGAGCCGGACGTTTGGCTGCCTCGGCCTTCGGAGACAGTTCTGCTGACTCCAGCGCAGGTTCGCGGCGGCGCAAGCTACTTCAACATGATCGCACGCTTGCGGCCGGGCGAAACTCTGCCGCACGCCCGGGCGGAGTTCGACGCCATCAATGCGAGCTATCGACAGCAGTTCGGCAGCAATGCCGACGCAACGAAATTCGGAATCTTTGCGGAAACCCTGGAGGATAGCCTTGTGGGCGGACTGCGTCCTTCCTTGCTTGTCCTGCTCGCAGCGGTGGGTTTCGTGCTTTTGATTGCGTGCGCGAATGTCGCGAATCTTTTGCTGGCGCGCGCTACGGCCCGTGAACGGGAAATTGCGGTGCGGAAAGCGCTGGGCGCTTCGAATGGCCGGCTTGTGCGCCAGTTGCTGAGCGAGAGTGTCTTGCTGTCGGTATGCGGCGGAGCGCTTGGAATGTTGCTGGCTGCCGCGCTGCTGCCAGCGGTGCGTTCGATCAGCCCCGGTACGGTGCCGCGTCTCGCCGAAGCGAGGATCGACCCCTTGGTTCTAATTTTTTCGCTGGTCCTCTGCGTAATTACGGGAATTGTTTTTGGACTTGTCCCCGCGCTCCAGACTTCGAAAAAAGATCTTCACGAAACGCTCAAGGAAGGCGGACGAGGCTCCTCGGAAGCCAGTGGCCGCGGACGCTTTCGCGCCGCGCTCGTCGTCGCGGAAATTGGCGTCGCGCTTGTGCTCATGACTGGCGCGGGACTATTGATGCAAAGCTTTTCGCGTTTGATGCGAGTGAATCCTGGATTCTCGCCCAAAAATTTGATGGCCTTTCCGCTGACGCTTCCTCCGAGCAGATACTCCAAGCCTGAGCTTCAAGCGGAGTTCTATCGGCAAATTCTGGAGCACGTAAGAGCGATGCCCGAAGTGCAGGCCGCAGGCATCACGAGTTATCTGCCGCTTGGTGGCGGGGCCCGTTATGTATTTGTTTGTCCGGAAGGCCGCGTTTGCGAAGGTGTTGGAAAAGATCCGACGAGCGCGGTGCGGCAGGTCAGCGGCGGATATTTCGAGGCCGTACGAACCCCGCTCCTGCGTGGAAGAACCATCCATGAACAGGATATCGCCGGCGGCGCGCCCGTCGCCGTCATCAACGAGACCGCGGCGAAGCATTTTTTTGCCGAGCAAAACCCGGTCGGGAAACATATCGCCAATTCGCGGGATATGGTGCAGCGCGAAATCATCGGGGTGGTCTCCGATGTGAAATTCAATACGCTTAACGCCGCGAATGTGGAGGAGATGTACCTGCCGATGGCGCAGGTTCCCTGGCCCAATACGACGCTGCTGGTGAGATCGGAAGCCAACTCGCAAACTCTTGTTGCCGCTGTGCGCGCGAAGATTGCAGAAGTGGATCCCAGTCTTCCGGTGGCCGGAATTTCCAGCATGGAAGAAGTCGTTAGCGCTTCCGTGGCACAGCCGAAGTTGACGATGCAATTCGTTGGAGTTTTCGCGGGATTTGCGCTGTTGCTCGCGGCGATTGGAATTTATGGAGTGATGGCGTACGCCGTGACTGCGCGGAGGCAAGAGATTGGAATTCGCGCGGCTCTTGGAGCGCGGCCCGACGATATTTTGCGGCTTGTGGTGGGGCAGGGAATGCGGATGACGCTGGTCGGAGTCGTGCTCGGAGTTGGAGTCTCGCTAGCGCTCACGCGATTGCTAGCGAGCCTGCTCTTCGGGGTGAAGGCCACCGATCCCCTCGTGTTCGGCGCGGCCGCGCTGGTTCTAGCTGGAGCTGCTTTCATCGCCTGCTACATTCCCGCTCGCCGTGCCACTCGTGTCGATCCCATCGTGGTCCTCCGATGTGAGTGATGTTTCCCGGCGAAGGGATTCGCCGCGAACGTCGTTCGCGGCCAAGTATATAAGTCCAAATATAGAAGATTTCTAGATGCGCTCGTTTACTGGGCGCATCCGTAGAGTCAGCATTAAAAAGATGGCGATGAGCAGGCTGGCGATGACGTAGAGAAAGCCGGGAGTGAAGGAGTGCGTCTTGTCCAGAAAGTAGCCGATCACGGAAGGAGTGACGAGGCTTCCAAGGTTGCCGATGGAATTGATCAGGCCGATGGAGGCTGCTGCGGCGGATTCTCCCAGGAACGCCGAGGGCACTGGCCAGAACGAAGGGAGAAAGGCGTTGGCGCTGGACGCTACGATGAGGCACGCAAACGCAAACCAAAAATGGGAGCCGGCGAGGATTGTTAAGGTGAAGGCAAAGACGCCGAGGATGAGCGGGATGGCAGTGTGCCAACGGCGCTCGTTGGTGCGGTCGGAGTGCCAGCCGTTGAAGAGCATACCGAAGAGGACGGCGATGTAGGGAATGATCGAAAGCATTGTTACGGCAAGATTGGACATGCCGGACGCGCGTTTTAAGAATGTGGGAAGCCAGATGCTCAGGGAATAGATACTGCTCACGGCGAAAAAGTAGATGAGAGTTAACTGGATGACGGTTGGTTGCAGCAAGGCTTCCCAGATTTTGTAGGTGCGCACAGCTTTTTTGGCCAGCGCTTCTTGTTCGAGCTCAGCGGTGATCCACTGTTGTTCTTCCGGGCTGAGCCAGCGAGCTTCGCGTGGCCAATCGGTGAGGTAAAACAAAGTGATAAAGCCAAAGACAATCGCAGGAATTCCTTCGACGATGAAGAGCCAGCGCCAACCCTGGATGGCGAGCCAGTGGACGCCGAGGAGCCAGCCGCCGAGCGGTGAGCCGACGATGTTGGCGACCGGGATGGCGATCATGAAAATCGCACAGGCCTTGGCGCGGTCTTCGGAGCGGAACCAGTGGGTGAGATAGACGAGGATGCCGGGGAAGAATCCGGCTTCGGCGACGCCGAGGAGGATTCGAACAGTGTAGAAATGCATGGGCGTTCGAATGAAGGCCATCAGGACGGTGATGAGTCCCCAGGTGACCATGATGCGTGAAAACCACTTGCGGGCGCTCCATCGCTCGACGATGAGGCAGCCGGGAATTTCGAAGAGGAGATAGCCGAGGAAAAAGATTCCTGAACCGAAGCCGAAGACGCGGTCGCTGAAATGGAGGTCGTGCGTCATTTCGAGGCCGGCGTAACTGACGTTGACGCGGTCGAGGAAGGCGATGACGAAGAGGGTGAAGAGGAAGGGGAGGAGGCGGCGCGCGATTTTGTTGCGCGTCGTTAGGTCGATGCTGGTTGCGGAAGAGAGGGAATGCATGGCCCTTCGGCTTCTAACATAACGACGCGCGGATTGCACGCGACCACAGGATGCTGCTGATGGAAACGGCGTTTAGTCTTTCGTTTCAGCGCCGGGCATTACGTTTTTGAGCGGCTGGGTGCGCTTGGGTTCGAGTTCGGGATGGGGGAGCGGTTTGCGCGGAAGCATCTGGTCGCGCATGGCGGCGTTGTAGACGAAAGTGGCTTCGACGAGTGCGGCTTGAGCAAGATCCTCAGCTTGGAGGCGTTCGTAGGTATCCATGTTCGAATGATGGGTACGCGAAGAGTAGTCGAGCGGGTCCTGGATGAATTGGAATCCGGGGAGACCGATGGCGTCAAAGGCTTCGTGGTCTGTGCCGCCGGTGTCGCGCATCGTCAGTGTGGTGACGCCGAGGTCCTTCAGCGGCTCGATCCATTGCTGAAAGATTGAGGCGATTGCCGCGTTGCCTTGCAGATAGACGCCACGAATTTTTCCACTGCCGTTGTCCACATTGAAGTATGCGGAGAGCTTTTGGTGCTCGGGCTTAAACTGGATGGGGCCGGATGGGTCGCGGTCAAACTCGGTGATGGAAAGTTGGTCGGGCGCGTTCGAACGCGGGACGAAACCGAAGTGCTGCTTTACGTAGTTGTAGGAGCCGAACTCTCCCTCTTCTTCGCCGGTCCAGAGCCCGACGCGAATGGTGCGGCGTGGTTTGATCTGCAAGGTGTTGAGAATCCGCATGACTTCCATCGCCACGAGAGTGCCAGCGCCATTGTCAGTGGCGCCCGTGCCGGACGCCCAGGAATCGAGGTGCCCACCGAGCATCACGACTTCGTCTTTGAGTTTGGGATCGGTGCCGGGAATTTCCGCGATGGTATCGAAACCGTGCTCGTGGTCGCCTGTGAATTTCGTATCGATATTGAGTTCGATGCTAACGGGGACGCCTGCTTTGAGGAGACGATAGACGCGGCCATAATTTTCAATCGCGGTAACGGCGACGGGAATGGCGTCGGCGTGTTCCCGCTGAAAGATGAGAAAGCCGAAACCGGCATCGGTGTCGTCAAAGATGGTGCCGCCGGAGCCGCCGCCGTTGCGGCCATCGCGGCTGGGAGTGATCGCCGCGACGGCGTTTTCCGCCGCTAGGAATCGGCCGATTTTCTCGCGGAAGGCCTGGCCTTTTAGAAAATCGGCGAACGAGAAGCCGCCGCCGAGGCGCGTGGGGTAACCCGAGATGCGTTGCAGGTCGGCGTCTTCGTCTCGGGCGAAGAAGGGCTTTTCCACGGGCTTGACCTCGCGCATTTCGCCTAGAAAAACAATTTTTCCAGCGACCTTGCCTTTGTACTTATCGAAGTCGGCTTCTGTTTTTATGTTGACCCACACTGCGGGAGCCGTCACTGGGCCTTTTGTGGCCGGCGACCAGGGAGCGGCTTGTGCGATGAATACGGCAGTGTCCGGCGACGTCATGCGCACCCAGGTGTTGAGTTGCTGCCAGCCCATGCCGAATTCGCCCCAGTCCTCCAGATGTGCATTCGCGCAGCCCATGGCCGTGAACTGATCGCGGGTCCATTCGCTGGCGCGCTTTAGGTTTGGCGAACCGGTCAGGCGCGGACCGATGCCGTCCGTGAGGCCAGAGGCGTACTCCATGAGGTGCGAGTGCGCGAGAGCTTCCTCGCGAATGCTCTGGTAGATGGCAAGATCGAGAGATTCCTTTTCGGGCTGGGGCATTTCATAAGAGGGCCGCGGCGGTTCTTTCGAGGCGGATTCCTTTTTGTCTTTATCCGCGGCAAATAAGGAAAACGCAAATCCTGCAATCAGAATCGCGGCTGGAGCGAAAATTCTCAGTGAAGGCATGAAGGCTTCCTTTATTGAAGACGAGCCTGAGGAGCATAGCAAAGGCGCCAAGGATTACCAAGAATCGCAGACGGCCTGCCGCGTGCTAGGATCATCGACACAAATCTTCAGTCCGAGGAGAATATCGTGCGCTATCTCTTGCTACTACTCGCTGCATTCGTTGGCACCGGAACGAGTCTGTCTGCGCAAAAGCCGGGTTGGCCACCCGCGCCAGGGCACACAACTTTGGACCTGTGGCCACACGGAGCACCAGGCGCTCCGGTCAATCCGCCGCCGGAGGCGGACACGACGACTCCCAAGGAAAATCTCATCGCAGGCAGGCCGCTGGTTCGTCTCGGCAATGTCTCGATGCCGACGCTGACTCTCTATTCCCCGGCCGCCAGGAACACTGGCGCAGCCGTTGTTGTCTTTCCGGGAGGTGGCTACCGCATCTTGGCGATTGATCTCGAAGGCACCGAAGTTTGCGACTGGCTCAACACCGCCGGGATCACTTGCGTTTTGCTCAAATACCGCGTGCCGGATACCGGGCCGTATCCCAAATCCGCGGCGGCGCTTCAAGACGCGCAGCGAGCCGTCGGGATTGTGCGTTCGCACGCGGCGGAGTGGCACATCGATCCGAAGCGTATTGGCGCGCTTGGCTTTTCCGCGGGTGCGCACCTCGCGGCTGCCCTGAGCACTCATTTTGATAAGCGGCTCTACGATGCGGTCGATGCGGCCGATCAGGCCAGTTGCCGGCCGGATTTTGCGGTGATTGTGTATCCAGGCTACCTGGCTCTAGCGGAAGCGAACTTTGCGGCCAATACAGAGATTCACCCGACGGAGCAGACTTCGCCATCGTTTATCGTGCAAGCGGAAGATGATCCGGTGCACGTTGAGAATGCCACCGTCTATTTTCTCGCGTTGAAGAATGCCAAAGTCCCGGCGGAATTGCATATCTACGCGCAGGGCGGGCATGGGTACGGGCTGCGACGGACGGAGCTTCCGGTAACGGGCTGGCCTCAGTTGGTCGAGACGTGGCTGCGGACGATTCAGATTTTGCCGGTCGCGGCGCATTGAGTGCTCGTCGTCGCGGGCAATGCGCGCCGCGTCCATGCAAACGAAAAATATTAGAAGAAGGCGGCGCCGCCATCGACGTTGATGGATTGGCCGGTGATAGCTGTGGATTGGCTGGAGCAGAGAAACAGCGCGGCGCGGGCGACTTCGTCGGCGGTTTGGCCGCGGCCTTGCAAAATTGAATTCAGGAAACCGGCGAGCTGGTCTTCGGGGCTGACGCCAAGTTTCGCGGCGAGCGTCGCCCCAAGTTCCTTGGACATACGTGTTTCAGTAACGGGGCCAGGGCAGATAGCGTTGACGCGGACTCCTTTGCGCGCAGCTTCGGCGGCGGTGATGCGCGTGAGGCCGAGCATGCCCGCTTTTGCGGCGGCGTAGGCGGAACCCCAGGGAAACGCAGCCTTCGCCGAGAGACTCGAGATATTGAGAATGACGCCTGAATTGCGCGCGTACATCTCCGGGAGGACCAGTTTGCTGAGCAGGAATGCGGCGCGCAGGTGCACGGCGACGACGTTATCGAACTCCGCGAGCGGATAGTCTTCAACGGGCACCACAGGGCCGTAGTGGCCGGCGTTGTTGACGAGGATATCGATCCTTCCAAATTTTGCGCGGGCTTCGGCGACAATGCGTGTGCAGTCCACTTCGCGGGCGAGATCGCCGAGGGAATAATGCGCGTGACCGGCCTGGTTGGTGATTTCCGACGTGGTGGCTGCGAGTTCAGCCTCTGTGCGCGCGGTGAGGAAGACGGCGGCGCCCTCGGCGGCAAAAAGTTGAGCGATGGCGCGGCCGATGCCGCGGCCCGAACCTGTGATTAGGGCAACTTGGTTTTGGAGAAGCATAGGAAGAAGAGGATAGAGTCAGCGCCGTGTTGAGGCAAGCGAGTAAGAAACCGGTAGCAGCTCTGGGCAGCGTATTCGACTGACAAGAATGTACCGAAGGTATGGATATTGCCCGCATAAAACTCTGGCCAAGAACTGTACTTCCGTTCAGGTGCAATTCACGCTGCCTGCGCCTAAGCTAAAAGCAAGAGAGTGTGTGTTCTGCTGCGGAACCCGGGATGGCCCGTTCCGCGTCTCCAGAGAGAGCGGCCCCGACCCAGCCGAGCCGCTGATTTTGACGTGGGGGGTACTGCCTGTGCGCCAACCAATTTTCCTAACGCAAGCCAGTCTTATTGTTAGCGCCCTCGCGCTCGCCGGTTGCGCCGGACTGGTGTCTCCCGGCAGCGGATCGAAAGCGTTGGCTCCGACCATCGCCGCGCAGCCTGCAAGTCAAATCGTGACGGTGGGCCAACCAGCTACGTTTAGCGTGTCGGCGAGCGGAACTGCGCCGCTGCGTTATCAATGGTTGAAAAACAGCTCGAATATTGGTGGAGCTACGGGCGCCAGCTACACGACGCCAGCGACACTCGCTGGCGACAATGGAGCAAAGTTTGACGTTGTGGTGAGCAATAGCGCCGGAAGTCTGACGAGCGCGACGGCAACGTTGACGGTGAACACAGCAGCGGTAGCGCCGACGATTACAACGGAGCCGGTGAATCAGACGGTGAACGTAGGCCAGATGGCGACGTTTAGCGTGGCGGCTACGGGAACCGCTCCGCTCACCTATCAGTGGCAAAAAAATAGCGCAAACATCGGCGGGGCCACTGCGGCGAGCTACACGACGCCGGCGACTGTCTCCGGTGACAACGGCGCGACATTCGATGTAATCGTGAGCAACTCGGCGGGGAACAGGACGAGCACAACAGCAACTCTGACCGTGAATGCGGCTGCCGTAGCGCCAGCGATTACGGCGCAGCCGGCGAATCAGACCGTGACCGTCGGGCAAACCGCCACGTTCAGTGTGACCGCGACCGGAACCGCGCCATTGAGTTACCAGTGGCAGAAGAATAATGGAGATATCAGCGGCGCGACGGCTGCAAGTTACACGACGCCCGCGACAGTTTCAGGGGACAACGGCGCGAAGTTCGATGTCATCGTGAGCAACACTGCGGGAAGCCAGACCAGCACAATGGCCAACCTGACCGTGAATGCGGTAGCGGTATCGACGATCGATGTCGTCACCTATCACTACGACAATTTGCGCACCGGGCAAAACCTGAACGAAACGATTCTCACGCCGGCCAATGTGAACTCGACGAAATTCGGTTTGCTCGGCGCGTTCACTGTCGACGGACTCGTGGATGCGCAGCCCTTGTATCTCTCGTCCGTCGCGATTCCCAGCGTCGGGACAAAAAATGTGTTGTACGCGGCTACGGAGCACGGCAGCGTGTACGCGTTTGACGCGGACTCCGTTAACGGAAACACAAGCCCATTTTTGTGGAAGGCTTCCGTGCTCGGCAGCGGCGAGACGTCCAGTGACGATCGCGGATGCGGGCAGGTCACTCCGGAAATTGGTGTGACGGCAACTCCCGTGATCGATCGCACGCGCGGCGCGCACGGCGCGATCTACGTGGTGGCAATGTCGAAAGATGCGAACGGCAATTATTTCCATCGCGTTCATGCGCTGGATTTGACCACTGGCGCGGAACTCTTTGGCGGGCCAACGCTTGTGCAAGCGACTTATCCCGGCACGGGCGACAACGGCAGCAACGGAAACGTGATCTTTGACGCCAAACAATATAAGGAGCGCCCCGGCCTCTTGCAGATTGGCGGGACGATTTACACGACGTGGTCCTCGCACTGCGATGCGCAGCCATACACTTCATGGGTGATGTCGTATGACGCCAACACGCTGGCGCAAACGAGCGTGCTGAATCTCGTGCCCAATGGCAGTGAAGGCGGAATTTGGATGGCGGGCACGGCGCCCGGGGCGGACGCCTCCGGCAATATTTATTTCATGGTGGGCAACGGCGACTTCGGCACGACGCTCAACGCTAGCGGCTTTCCGGCGAACGCAAATTGCGGTCAGTGCTATGTAAGGCTGTCGTCCAGCGCACCGATGAAGCTGCTCGATTATTTCACGCCCTCCAACACCGTTTCGGAATCAAATGGCGACACGGACTTCGGTTCGGGCGGCCCACTGCTTCTGCCAGATCTCGTTGACGCAAATGGCAACACGCGTCATCTTGCGGTCGGCTCCGGCAAGGACGCCATCATTTACGTGGTGGATCGCGACAACATGGGGAAGTTCAACAGCACCACGGACAATATCTATCAGCAGATTAATGGACAGATCGGCGGCGTGTGGTCCAAACCAAGCTATTTCAATAACACGGTCTACTATGGCGCGGTTGGCGACCATCTGAAGTCTTTCCCCATCACGAATGCAAAGCTTGCCGCAACCCCCGCGACGCAGAGTTCCATCAGCTACGCCTATCCTGGAACTACGCCGAGCATCTCGGCGAATGGCACATCCAACGGGATTGTGTGGGCTGTCGAGAACGGCTCGACCGGCGTGCTTCACGCCTACAACGCAACGAATTTGACCAGCGAATTGTATAACTCGAATCAGGCAGCGAATGGCCGCGATCATTTCAGCGACAACAAATACGTCACACCGATGGTGGCAAACGGTAAAGTTTACGTTGGCACGCCGAACAGTGTAGTTGTTTTCGGTTTGCTGCCCTGAGCGGGTCTTCCTGGAAATAGTTTATCGCAGCAGACGGAAACCGGCAGTGGCTGAATGGTGTGCGGCTTGCGCACAAAAAAGGTGAGACAGGCAATCTCGCCTGTCCCACCATTCCTCACACTCAGAACACAGAACGCGTTACTTGCCCGGTTTCAGATCCGAAAGCAAATGGTGCGTCAGACTGTTGATGTCGTCCTGCGTAAGCGAGAACGCATCGCGGCGCACCGGCTTTTCGCCAACCGCTCGATAGACCAGATGTTTCGTCCCTTGCTGCACCCAGTCGAATACGATCGTTCCCTCGCGAAAGTGAATGTTTTCGTAACCTACATACGCAGGCCCATAACCCCACGATTCCCAGCAGCGAAACGGCCCGCAAACCAGCCCTGGATACGCGCCGCCGTAGCCCACCGGCACGGTGGCGCTGTGGCGATTCACTGCAAATTTGTAGTCCACGAGAAAGTCCGCCGCGGCGGGATCGCTGACTTGCTTGAACCCCTTCGACGTAAGTGTTTGCTCGATGGCGGTCTTCACGCGCCCGCGAACCACTTCATCGTTCGGATCGGGAACGCGCGCCGCCGGCTGGTTCCGCGTCGCCCGCGTCGGCTCATCGCGCGAAATCACGGGACGATTGTCTGCGCTGCGGCTGTCTCCGGTGCGATTGTCCCGCGCTGCGGGCGCTTCTTCCGCCGCGGGCCGCCAGGCCCACGTGGCATTTTTCGAGATGCGTACGTCGCGGTCGCGCGTGATTAGAACGCGGTCATCGCAGCCGCCAACGAAAAGTAAAGAAAGAAATGCTCCAGCGGTCAAAAGCCGTTTCGCAGTAACAACGGATTGCAAATTACCCATTTCACGTGCCTCCAAAGTCGTACTTATCCTCTGTTTCATTAAACCCGGCATTCATTGGATAGTTGCGGCGGGGGAAAGGGTTGCGCTGCGACGCGCTTTCTTTGCCAAATCGTCAATCCTTCAGGACCCCGGGACTCCCCAGTCCTTTGGCGGAAACGTCACCGGCCAGAATTTCGGGGCTGGACGGTCGAATTCGAAAGCCACGGCGAAATAGTCCGGGCTGGGCTGATCGATGCGCACTACCCGGCAGGTCTCTTTCTGCCCGGTTTGAGGATTTACGAGCGAGAGCGGCTGGCCTTGCAGTAGCTCTAATCTCAATTTCAGAAGGCCGCCATGCGCATTGACCACCAGCGTATGCGTCGTTTCCTCGACCGGAACGCGCTCCGCCGTCTCCGTCACCACCTTGACGGGGATCTGCAGCATTACACGCTCGCTGCGGCGCCTGTTGGCTTCGGAAGGGGACACAATTTTCTCCGTTGAGTCGCCGCTTACGCTGCACGTCCTTGAGAGCTAACCAAGCTAGGGGCCGGTGGTTCTCGAGGAGACCCGTGTTTGCCGCAGCGTGGCCGGGAGTGGCGCACTGAGGATGATCGGTTCAGCCGGTCGATCCCTGTTTCTTAGTCTAACTTATGCGCGTTCTTCAATCACAGGCGGAATCGCTCATGGCGTCCATTGGTTAACGGCGCTGTTGCCACTTGGAAGCCCGGAAAGGGTCCGTAGTCAGGCTTTGCTCTGGATTCAGGCAAGCATCATGTTCTGCAGGCGTGCCTTCACCGTAGGCCACTCCGAATCGAGGATGCTGAAGTAAACGGTGTGGCGGATACGGCCGCTGGCGGTGATCATGTGGTTCCGAAAGGTGCCTTCCTCCTTCGCGCCGATGCGCAGAATGGCGTTGCGCGATTTTTCGTTAAGCGAATCGGTTTTTAGTTCCACTCGAATGCATCCCAGCATTTCAAAGGCGTGCCGCAACAAGAGGTATTTGGTTTCGGTGTTTACGCCCGTGCGCTGCCACTCTGGCGCGATCCACGTCCAGCCAATCTCCACTCGATGATGCAGGCGGTCGACGTTGCCGTAGCGCGTGCAGCCGATGACGCGCCCGCTCGATTTTTCGATCTGCGCAAAGGGCAGCGAAACGCCCCGAGCCTGTTCCTCAAGTGCCGTGGCGATGTACGCGGACATTTCTTCCGCCGTCCGTACGGGAGTGGGAATCCATCGCCAAAGCTCTTCGTCGAGGCCAATGGCTGCGAGCCCGGCGTGATGCGCCTGGGACAGCGGCTCCAGGCGCACGTGGCGGCCCTCAAGAGTGACGGGCGCGACGATCATTTCTGTGCTCATGTGCGATTTATCTTACAGCCGCGAGGAACAGCTCCGGGAGCTCCAAATTGGCAAGAATTCGTGGATTCTCGCTCCGCGGAGCTTGGCCGCTGGCAATACGAAGACGGTAGTCAGCCCGCAAACCAAATCCTCAAGGAAGGCATCTTATTCGTATGTTGCAGTTGCGGGAACTTTCCGCTTCCGGCGAGTGAACTAGTCATTGGAGAACCCTATCCAGCCGCTACTGAGTCCGAGACCAGCATGAACAATTCTTCTGCTCCTTACGAAACGCACGTATCGCGGTGTCTCCTCCGCCCGGCCGTGTTGGCCGCGGTTCTGTTCTTGACGCTTGCGGCGCCGGATTTCCGCGGGCAGCAACCGCCTCCTCCAGCTCAGCCGGCAGCCCAACAGCCGCAATCGCAACAAGGTCAATCGCAGCCCGAGCTAAAGCGGCCACAGGAAGGCCAGCCCAAGATCGCGGTTGAAGTCAAAACCGTCAGCGTCCTGGCCACCGTTCGCGACAAACACGGAAAAATTATCTCGAATCTGACCAAAGACGACTTTCAGTTGGATGAAGACGGCCGCCCTCAGACCATCAACTACTTTGCTCACGAAACCGATATACCTCTGCGCTTGGGCTTGTTGATCGATACCAGCATGAGCCAGCGCCGCGTACTCGATCAGGAGCGCACCGCCAGCTACAGCTTCCTCGATCACCTGCTTCGCGAAGACAAGGACGCGGCCTTCGTGATTCATTTCGACAGGGAAGTGGAGCTTCTGGAGGATTTCACTCCTTCGCGCCCCAAGTTGCAGGCCGCTCTGCAAAAGCTCTCGACTCCGCAATTCGACAGCGGCGGTAGCACCAGCGGCGGTGGAAACGGAAACGGGGGCGGGGGCGGAGGAAGTCGCGGCCGAGGCTCTCACGGGGCCGGCACTCTGCTCTACGACGCGATCTTCCTTGCTTCCGATGAGCTGATGAGCAAGCAGCAAGGCCGCAAAGCGCTCATCATTCTTTCCGACGGTGTGGATCACGGCAGCAAAGAAACCATGGCCGAAGCGATTGCCACTGCGCAGCACTCCGACACCATTATCTATTCGATCTTATTCGCCGACGAAGAAGAAGGCGGCCGTCCCGGCGGTTTCAGTATGGGCGGCCCCGGAATGCACGGAGGAGGAATGGGCGGTGGCCGCGGTCGCGGTGGGTATCCTCCACGCGAAGAGCGTCCCGACGGCAAGAAAATCCTCGAACAAATTTCAAACGAAACCGGCGGACGCCTCTTCAAAGTCACCAAAAAAGAGACGCTCGACAAAATCTACGCCGAAATCGACGAAGATCTCCGCAACCAGTACAGCCTCGCCTACACCCCCGACAAAGGCAACTCCGTCGGCTACCACAAAATCCATCTCGCCGTCCCCAAACAGAAAGACCTCGAAGTCCGCGCCCGCGACGGCTACTACTTCGGGCAGTAACATTCGGCAGAGCCTTCTGTTTCGGAAGCGCGACGCAAGCTTCCAGCAACCCGACTAACTAGGACTTGGTCTTCTGGCTTCGTTGTAGACTACACGACGGCACTGGCTATCTGACCGTCACTCGCTGGCGGAACGTGCGTGGGTACGGGTAGCGGCTCGGAGTAACTTATATGATCTTCCCGCAATTGGCTCCATTCACCGATATTGCGCTTCTGCTCCTGCGCTTGATGATTGGCATCGTGTTCATCACCAGCGGCTACAAACATCTGAAGGATCCGGCAACGCGGAGCAAGGACATTGGGATGAGCAAGAGCTTCACAATTTTTCTGGGTGCAGCCGAGTTCGCTGGCGGCCTCGGAGTCATTTCAGGCGTTCTCGCACAACTCGCCGCCATCGGCTTGATTTTGGTTATGCTCGGCGCCATACAAAAGAAAATATTTACCTGGCACACCGGCTTCTGGGGCAAATCGGGAACCAACGGCTGGAGTTACGACACTATGCTCGTCGTTATGAATCTGCTTATCGTCACCACCGGCGGCGGAAACCTGACTCTCACTCACCTAATCAAATAAACCCTCGATAGCGTTAGGATGCTCAAGATGAACGATCAACAAAAGACGGAGCAGTCTTCTGGAGTGCGAGATCAAGCGATCCGTGTGGCACTGGATCAGCATTGGGCGGCCTCCGATGCCAACGATTTTGAAACGGAGCACCTCATCTATCACGAGGGCGCGGTGCTGGAATATCCGCAGTCAGGCGAGCGAACCCGCGGTCGACGCAACATACAGGGCCAGCGCGCGAGTCAGCCGAACAAAAAGCGTTTTTCTATCCGGCGAATCATTGGCGGTGGTGATCTTTGGGTCACCGAATTCGTCCTGACCTATGACGGCAAGCCGTCTTACACCGTGAGCATCATGGAGTTTAAGGGCGACAAGGTTGCGCGGGAAACACAGTACTTTGCGGATCCATTCGTGGCTCCCG
>Ga0209415_10005787_pt1 | contig 22144 bp, 19 predicted proteins | sample PeaSoiSIISIP2007_FD_187696 | JGI IMG/M metagenome (GOLD analysis project Ga0209415, IMG submission 187696) | Peat soil microbial communities from Weissenstadt, Germany - SII-SIP-2007 (SPAdes) (version 2) | ecosystem: Environmental > Terrestrial > Soil > Wetlands > Peat | place: Germany... | reverse complement strand
CTGGCCATCGACGCCGTTCAGGCCGAGTCGGACGTAGGCGTCGGTGATGTCGGGTACTGGGGATTGTCGATGGGCACCATCCTCGGCCTTCCCACCGTCGCCGCCGAATCCCGCATCAGCGTGGCCGTCCTCGGTTTGATGGGCCTCACCGGTCCCACCAAGTCGCGCATCGCCGCCGACGCGGCCAAAATTTCCTGCCCGGTGATGTTTCTCTTGCAGTGGCACGACGAGCTCTTCCCCCGTGACAAGGTCTTCGAGCTCTTCGGCGCCCTCGGCAGTTCGGACAAACGGCTCCACGCCCATCCCGGACGGCACGGTGACGTACCTCTCGAAGAGTTCGAGGCCAGTGAGAGCTTCCTGGCCTTGCATCTGGGCGCCTGAACCGGCGGCCGCCGGAAACTCACGGCGCCCGAGCTCAGCCGGCGTTCGCCTTCACCCAGCCAGCGCAGCGGCGGCGCGCGCGGCGAGGGCCACCAAGGTGAGGGTCGGCCCGTACCCGGCTGAGGTCACGAAAACCGAGGAATCAGCCACGACGACGTTGGGGAGGTCGTGCATCCTCCCGTACCCGTCGACCACCGACGTCGCCGGATCGGTCCCCATCCGGGTCGTGCCCATCACGTGGCGACTGGCGGGAATGGCGGAGATCGGGCCGCGGTAATTGTTGCCGGCGCCACCGAAGGGCGAGTTCGTGACCGCACCCTCGACCAGCGGTGACGTCGTGGTGGCCGTCCACGTGGCACCCATGTCTTCGAGCACCCGGATGTGCCGGGGCCCATGGTGCGCCGACGCCACGAGCTCGTGCCGATGTGGTTTGAACGTGATCCGGGCCACCGGGTAGCCCCGGACATCACGGACGGCCGGGTCGAGATCGACACGGTTGGTGGCCTGAGGCAGGTCTTCGCCCTGCATGATGAAGGCCCACAGCCGGTCACGCAGCGGGGACTCGGCCATGAGCTTCCTGTGGCGGGGCCCCCACGGGTAGAACTGGGCCTCCATCACTGGGTGTCCTCCTCCCCCGTGTTCCACCAGACCACCCCGGATCCACGGCAGTCCCGCCGCGCGCGCCGCGGCACGGGCGCCGTCATCGACGATCATGCAGTCGTCGTGAACATGCGTGACCGACCGCCCCCGGTGGGCGTGGAGCCTCTGCGGCATGATCCCGACGTTGATGGTCTGGAAGTGCATCATCAGATGGCGGCCGATGAGGGGATGCTCGAGGCCCGAGAGCAGAAGCAGCCGCGGTGTCTCGATAGCCCCTCCGGCGATCACCACGTGGCGCGCCCCGAGTGTCCGCTCGACACCGTCGGGGCCGATGACGTCGACGCCGGTCGCCTCCCGCCCGTTGGTGTTCACCCGGGAGACGAAGGTCTCCGACAATAATTCGGCCCGACCCGTGGACAACGCGTGTTGCAGCATGGCCACCGGGTCGCCCTTGGCGTGGATGGGGCAACCGAAGTACGCACAGTGCCCACAGTTATTGCATGCCGGCCGTCCGTCGTACGGCACCGAGTTGGCGGCCGTGGGTGCCGGATAGGGATGCAGGCCCTGCTGCTCGGCCGCCGCCGAGGAGAGAACCGCGCCGTACATGGGAGCCCCCGACGGCATCGGGTACGGCGCCGAGCGCCAGGCGGCGAAGGGGTTCGCTCCTGCCGTGCCCGCCACCCCGATCAGCCGTTCGACCTCCGCGTAGTACGGCTCGAGCTCGTCGTAGTCGACGGGCCAGTCCGCCACCGCCGCGTCGTCGACGGGTCCGTGCGAGCTGTACAGCCGGAAGTCCTCGGGACGAAAACGCGGCACCTTCCCGTCGGCGTGGGTCCCTCCACCTCCCACCGTGGAGGGAATGCTGTTCACCGCCCCCACATAGGACCTCTCCCCGTCGTCTTCGCTCAACCGGAACGTCCGCGGCTCGATCAACGGATCGGGTCCGAGGAAATGACGATGCATGAACTTGATCTCGTCGTTCGAGTAGTCCTGGGCCAGGCGGCTCGGATTGTCGGGATCGATCAGGTGGTTCCGGCCCTTCTCGATGATCGTCACCGACCACCCGGCCCTGGTGAGGACATCGGCGGCGGTCGCCCCGCCGGGACCCGACCCGACGATGACGGCGTCGACGGTCACGGCTCCGATACCTCGGCGTCGGAGAATCCCCGAGGCTGGACGTCGCCCAGGAAGTCGATGGCCCGCCACGCCACCGTCTCCCGGTTGCCGCCGTATTCGGGTGCGCCGTACATGCCTTCACAACAGTGCTCATACAGCAAGGCGGTGAATTCCTCCGCGGCCCGCAGCCGTGCGTCTTGCTCGTCCCCGCTCATCTCGGAGAAATCGGAGCCCAATCGGGCGAGCCCGTCTCGGTAGATCTGCTGCCAACCGATGACCGGGCCGTTGAACTCGCGCTCGGCCACGCCGAGAGATCCTTCGATCCGCATCCGCCACGCCAACTCGTCGAGAGCCGTCAGTTGGTGGAAACGGGAGAATCCGGCGATTCCGCCGAATCGGCCCGAGCTCGGTCCGCCGGCCCAGATCCGCGGCGGGTCGACCAGGAACGCGCCGAGCATCGCGTCGATGTACTCGGGCGCTCCCGCCTCCACCGCGCCGGCCGTCTCGTCGGCCGGGATCATCCGGGCGCAGGCGGCGCTGAGCGTCCGGAACTCGTCGTCGCTCAACCAGACGGGCACTGGCGACACCGCCGCATCCGGCCCCGGCAGGCCCCGTTCCCTGACACGGGTGTCACCGTAGCAGCGGCGGCCGCGTCCACCGTCGGAAGGCCTCGGACCGGTCCGGGCCGAGACCGCTCAAGCGACCACCGCATCATCAGCACTGCGGTAGCGGGCGTGCAACGTCAGAGCCCGGCCCGATCGGAACCCCTCTGTCCCCGAGGTGACGATGGCGAAGCCATGCTCCGTCAGGAGTCGGGACGCAGACTCGACCCATTCATCGAGAGACGTTCTCTTCTCCACCGCCCACGCATGGGTCAGGGTCACGAGCATCCCGCCCGGTCGCACGACTCGGGCCACTTCGGCGATGGCCGCCGTGAGAGGGCTCCACAGTTGGATGCTGTTGACGGCCACCACTGCGTCAAAGCTGTCCCCGGGCCACGGAATCGCCTCGGCACCGGCCTGGCGCAGAACGACCCGGCCCGTTTCGATGGCGGCGCGGTTGCGCCGGGACGCGACCTCGATCATGGTCGGCGACGGGTCGATCCCGGCCACCATGTCGTCGGGCCGTCGGCGCGCCAGTTCGGCGATGCCGACGCCGGGCCCGAAACCGATGCTGAGGATGCAGCCGTGATCGCGCCCGCCGTTTAGTTCGGTGATCGCCGCCATCTCCATGTCCCGGTTCGCGTGGGCCATCACCAACGCCGCCATGCGCCCGGCCAGCCCGTCGAATCCCGATGCCCGGGTGGATCGATCGTCCATCCCTGGCACCCAATCACTTGAAGTACACTTCAAGTCAATGGCCGTGCTCGACACAGGAGCCGTGCTCGACACAGGAGCCGTGCTCGACACAGGAGCCGTGCTCGACATAGGGCAGGTCGCCCGCCTCTCGGGGATGGCGCCCTCCGCCCTCCGCTTCTACGAGCGGGAAGAGCTCATCGAGAGCTGCGACCGCAAGGGGCTTCGGCGCCAGTATCCGGCCTCGGTCCTGGCCACCCTGGCCGTCGTGGCGATCTGCCGGCGCGCCGGGTTCAGCCTGGCCGAGATCAAGACCCTGCTGGCCACCGGTGGTGATCCGGTCTGGAAGGACCTCGCCGTCTCGAAGCGCGACGAGCTACGAGCCCAGGTCCACCACTTGACCACCATCGCCGATCAGCTCGACCACGCTCTCGATTGCCCGAGCCCGAATGTCTTCGAGTGCGAACATTTCCAGGCCGCACTGCGCCAAGCGTTGCCGGTGGCCAGGAGCGGCCATGAGCGCTCCCAGGCCGGCTGACCCGATGCATGTGGCAGCCATGGAGGTCGAATTGCACCTCCCCGCCAGTGGCTCGCTCAAAGAGAAGCGCTCCGTGATCCGTCATCTCCTCGAGACCGCCCGGCGCCGTTTCGACGTCTCCGCCTCGGAGGTGGCCCATCAGGACCTCCGCCAACGCGCCTCCCTCGGATTCGCCGTGGTCGCCCCCACGGCGGGCCGGGTCGAAGAGGTCTTGGACAGTGTCGAGCGGTTCGTGTGGTCCGAGCCTCGGGCCGCTGTCCTGTCGACCGCGCGACACTGGCTCGATCTCGACCCCTGACCGTCTCTTCCCGTGGTGACCGGCGGCCCGCCGCCTGCACCGTCGGCTCCGACCCGGTGGCGGTTCCCCGCCGTGGTGGGATCGTCGATGCGTGGGTACCGGCGGACATGGCTGACGGCCGACCTGGTGGCCGGCGTCACGCTCCTGGCCATCGCCGTGCCCGAGCAGTTGGCCACGGCGCGCCTGGCCGGCATGCCACCCATCACCGGCCTCTACGCCTTCGTCGCCGGCACCGTGGCCTTCGCCCTTCTCGGCTCGAACCCACAGATGTCGGTGGGGGCCGACTCCACCATCGCCCCTCTCTTCGCCGTCGGCGTCGCCCACCTGGCGACGTCGGGCTCGCCCCACTACGTCGCCCTGGTGAGCCTGCTGGCCGTGATGACAGGGGTCCTCGTCGTCCTGGTCGGAGCCCTCCGTCTGGGCTGGGTCGCCGAGTTCCTCTCGGCGCCGATCATCGCCGGGTTCCTGGCCGGTGTGGCCGTGATCATCATCGTCCACCAACTGACCGACCTGTTCGGACTCCCCTCGACGACGGGAACCTCACTGCAACGAGTAGAAGACGTGATTCGGCATCTCCGCTCGACCAACGGCTGGACTCTCGCCATCGGCGTCATCGTGTTCGCCGTCGTCGTGGCCAGCGAGAAGATCGACCGGCGCATTCCCGGAGCCCTGATCGGCCTCATCGGCTCGACGGTGGTGGTGGCCGTCGCCGGTCTCCACACCCGCGGTGTCGCCGTCCTCGGCACCGTGGCGCATTCCCCTCCCCACGTCGGCCTGACCGACCTCTCCTGGTCCTCGCTCGGCAGTGTCCTCCCAATCGCCGCCGTGGTGGCACTGGTGGTCGTGAGCCAGTCAGCGGCCACCACGAGCGCCTTTGCCTCCGCTCAGAGCGACGGAGAGGGTGTGGGTCGCGACTTCATCGGCGTGGGCGCCGGCAGCGTCCTCTCCGGCCTTTTCGGATCGTTCGCGGTGAACGCCAGCCCAGCCCGGACAGCGGCGGTCGTGTCCACCGGGGGACGGACCCAGGCCGCCGGTCTGGGGGCGGCGGCGGTCATCGTGGCCCTCGTTCCCGCCGCCTTCCTTCTCACCGACGTGCCCCGAGCGACTCTGGCCGCGGTCCTCATCTTCGTCGCCACCCGGATCTTCCACGCCAGGGACCTCCTGCACATCGCCCGCTACGACATCTGGGAGTTCGCTCTGGCGCTCGTCACGCTGGTGGTCGTGGCCGTGGTGGGGGTCGAGCAGGGCATCGCCGTCGCCGTCGGTCTCGCCATCCTCGACCGCACCCGCCGCAGTGCCCGGCCCAAGACTTTCGTTCTCGGGCGTATCCCGCAGACGACGAGTTGGGAACCGGTCGAGCACACGAACAACGCCGCTGTCGTCCCCGGTGTCGTCGTCTTCTTCTTCGGCGACGCCCTCTACTTCGCCAATGCCGGTTACTTCCGTTTGGGCGTCCGTGCCGCGCTGGCCCGGGCGGTGCCGACCCCGCATCTTCTCGTTCTCGACGCCGTCGCCATGGGCGACATCGACTTCACTGGCGCCCACACACTTTCCCGCATGCTCGACGATCTCGACCGCACCCATGTGACGGTGGCCCTGGCCCGGGCGGAGCCGGGCGCCATCAAGCATCTGGCCCGCCTCGGCCTTCTCGACCGCATCGGCCGGGACTGTCTCTTCCCATCCGTGGACGAAGCCGTCGTGACGCTGGGGCGGGGCGCAAACGGGTCGCCGGCAGCGCCGGGTGCGCCCCGATCGGGACCCTGACCAGTTTGTTGCGCCGCGCTTGATCTCACCCTTGGGCGGTTTTCCATTCGCGCTCGTACATCACCCAGACGAGCCGCCGACCCTCTTCGCCCGGCGCCTCCGGCTCGTGGTCCTCGGATCCCACCAGCCGGTAGCCCAGTTTGGCCGGCACGGCGGCGCTGGCCACGTTGGCGGCATCGCAGTGGATCTCCATGCGTCGGACGCCGGACAGCGCGAACCCGGCATCGGTGAGGGCGCGCGCCGATGCCGAGGCGATGCCCCGTCGCGTGTGCTCGACGTGGACCCAGTACCCGATCTCGAGTGCACCGGGCCCCACCCGGCGGTGGAGGCCGAGTGCACCCACCAAGCGGCCGTCGGCCACGAACACGCCGTACCCGTAGTCGGTATCGGCCGTCCACGCCCATGCCGGACCGGACATCCGCAGGCGCTGGGCTTCGACCGAGACCCCCTCCGGGGTCGCCCATGGCATCCAGGGCCGCAGATGGTCGAGACTCTCGGCGGCCGCCAATGACAAAGCGGGGGCATCGCGCACTGTCAGCCGGCGCAGCAGATACCCATCGGGAAGCGTGATCCGTTCCGGAGGCACGACCTGACGGCCCCCCTTGCGCAGGATCACGTCGGCGGCCCCGCGGCCGGGCGCACTGCGTGGAATCGAAGCTCGCGGAACGGCGGGCACTCGACCGTCGAGCCGGCCACCGCCACCGCCACGCCGTCGGCCTCGGCCCCGTCAGCGTGGAAGCCGTGGAGCACCACCCGCACGAGTGGCGGAGGGGGGAAATCGCCCTCCCGCTCCCAGACGACCACCGCCGTGCCACCGGCCACCGCGCCCTCCAGACGGAGCGCGTCGTGACGAACGGCGCCGTATCCGTCCCCGGCGTCGTCGGCGTTCGTGCCCCGGGCCTCACCGGTCTCGGTGGGCCAGCAGTGAAAGGCCAGGCACTTGGGTGCGTGATCGATTTCGAGGCTCGTGGATCCGGTGGGAACACGGGCGAGATCGGCGTCAGCGTCGATCCGGCAAGGGTCGTCGACGCCCGTCCAACCGTCGTCGAGGGGCACGATCGAACCGGCACGGACGAGGACGGGAATGCGCCCAGCCGGACCGGCCAGGTGAGCCTCGGTATGTCCGGCCACCGCCGTCACATCGCCCGCCCACAGACCGACCCAGCGTCCCGAGGGCGTGACCACGGTTCGCTCCGTCGTGCCGGGAGCGGTGATCGGGGCCACCAGGAGAGCGTCGCCGAGCAGGAACGCATCGTCGACGTTGCTCGTCTCGCTCTTGTCGCGAGCGCTGTCATCGGAGAAGCCCGATGCGTCTGCGACCGCGGTCCCGGTGTCGCCACCGGGGCCCGGCGTCGGCCACCACAGAGGGCGAACGAGCGGAGCGCCACGACCCGATGTCTCGTGGGCCAGGGTGTACAGATACGGCAGCAACCGGTAACGCAGGCGCAACCAGGCGATGATGATGCCCCGCGCGGGCTCATCGAATCGCCAGGGCTCGCGTGGTGGCGCTCCGAGGACGGAGTGGGTCCGGCAAAAGGGCAACAGGACGCTCATCTGCAACCACCGGACGTAGAGCTCGTCTTCGGGCACCCCGCTGAACCCGCCGATGTCGGGACCCGAATATGGGACCCCCGACAATCCCAGGCCGATCACCGTCGCCATCTGTTGGCGCATCGACGCCCAGGTGGTGGACACGTCCCCGGTCCAATTCCATGCCCACCGCTGGACGCCGGCCCAACCCGAGCGCGACACGATGAACGGTCGACGTTCGGGACGAGACAACCGCAGGCCTTCGTAGCCGGCCCGGTTCATGAGCAGGCCGTACAGATTGTGGCCTTCCCGGTGATCGCCACCGCGTCCGTCGAGATCGTGACGGGTGGTGAGCGGCAACGAGGGATCGCCCAGGAGGGAGATGGATGTCGGCTCGTTCATGTCGTGCCAGATCCCGGCCACACCGGCGTCGGTGAGGACCTTGTACCACCCGGCCCACCACGTCCGCGTGTCCGGATCGGTGAAATCGGGGAACGCCACGCGGCCGGGCCACACGACACCCTCGACGAGCCGTCCCGTCTCGTCCACACAGAATCGAGCTTCGTCGACTCCCTGCCGATAGACGTCGTAGTCGGGATCGACCTTCACGCCGGGGTCGACGATGGTGACCATCCGCACCCCGGACTGCGCCATCTCGGAGGCGAGTGACGAAGGGTCGGGGAACCGGGTGCGGTCGAACGTGAACACCCGGTATCCGTCCATGTAGTCGATGTCCAGATGTACGGCACTGAGAGGCAGGGCCAGTGACCGGTAACCGCCCACGACCTCGCGCACATCTGCCTCGTTCTTGTATCCCCACCGACTCTGGTGGTAGCCGAGCGCCCAACGGGGCGGCAGGGCCGGTCGCCCGGTGAGCTCCGTATAGCGATCGAGAAGATGCGGAACACGGCCCACCATGACGTAGTGGCGCAGGATCCCACCGGCGAAGCCCACCGTCGCCGTCCCCGCGCTGCGCCGGCGATCGGCCGCCTCGCCCGGCGTCTCAGGGACGCCGGTGGTCGAACCGAAGGAGAAGTCACCGCGGGTGGAGTTCTCATAGAACGTGAGGATGTCTCCCTCCGGATGGGTGCCGATGACCACCGGGATACCCAGGTAGAGCGGCCCCCGGCCCGAACTCCACGAACCGCCGGCATCGGTGTTCCACAACGTGAACCGGCCGCCCCGCAGATCCACACCGGCCGACTGCTCTCCGAGACCACCGAATTGCTCGCCGGGCCGCATACCGTGTCGCAGCTGCCAACCGAGGCCGTGGCGCACCGGCGGTGCTTCGGTGCGCAGGACGGTTCCGTCCGGTCGCGCCACGCGGACCGACCCCTCCCCGTCGACGGAGACAGTCAGCTCCGAGCCGCGCAGCACGAGGCCACCGGCGGGGAGGGGGCTCGCCTCGACGTCGGGCGCCGGCCAGCGGACCTCGCCGTCGAGAGCGTAAGGAACGGGTTCCGGGCCGGGACCCCACGACAGCCGCACGACGTCGGAGGCGAGGAAGCGGATCTCGAGCTCAGCCTGCTCGAACACCATCCGGGCGCCGGAGGCGTCGGGATCGGAGTGGACCAGCCGGCCCGGCATCTGGCCGATGCCCCGCTGTCCCCGCGTGACGGCGCCTCGCCACGCCACCATCTGGCGACGGACGGAATTGGCGGCCACCAGTCTCATGGTGGGGAGGCCGAGCTCATTGACCGTCCGGGTGCCAAGCCGCACCCGAGCGAGCACCCGGCGGTACGACAAACGCAGGTCGGCCATGGATGGCGAGGCTACGTCGACCGGGCCTGCCGGTGGCGCCCACCTCGCTCCACCACTAAGACTGGTCTCCACCAGGGAGGCAGCTCATGCGTACACGACTCACCCAGATTCTCGAGATCGAGCACCCCGTCATGCTCGCCGGCATGGGCGGTGTCTCCTACCACCGCCTGGTGGCGGCGGTGTCAGAAGCCGGTGGTTTCGGATGCCTGGGCGCCTCCACCATGTCGACGGCCGGCATGGTCGAGGAGATGCGCAAGGTCCGCTCCCTCACGGCCAAACCGTTCGGGGTCGACCTGCTCACGGCCATGCCGGGAGACATGGCGGCCCAGGTGGAACAGATCATCGAAGGTGGCGCGTCGGTCTTCGTGGCCGGGCTCGGCGTTCCCACCGAGGTGGTCGAGCTCTGTCACCGGCACGGCCTCCTCGTGATCAACATGTGCGGTCGGGTCGACCACGCCCGGCGCGCCGTTGACGCGGGATGTGACATCGTCGTCGCTCAAGGCACCGAGGCCGGGGGCCATACCGGGCTGATCGCCACCATGCCCCTCGTCCCCCAGATCGTCGATGCCGTCGGCGACCGGGTGCCCGTGGTGGCGGCCGGCGGCATCTCCGATGGACGGGGGCTGGCCGCCGCTCTCAGCCTCGGAGCCGACGGCGTCTGGGTCGGCACCCGGTTCATCGCCACGCCGGAGGCACGTGCCGTTCTCGGTTACAAAGACGCTCTCCTGGCCACAGCCGAGGACGGCACCACCATCAGTCGGGCCTATTCGGGCAAGACGATGCGTGTCGTCCGCAATTCCTACACCGCGTACTACGACGAGCACCCAGATGAACTCGAAAGGTTTCCGGGGCAGCTCGGCCGCTCCATAGCAGAAAAGGCGTTCCACCTTGGTGGTGACGGCCAGACCGCCGAGGTCGACCCGACACGAGAGTGCTATCCGGCCGGCCAAGGGGTCGGCGCCATTGACGAACTGGTGCCGGCGGCGGATCTGGTCCGCCGCTTCGTCGACGAGGCCGGCGACGCACTGGCCCGGGCGACGGCGGTGACGACGGGCACCTGAGGCGAGATCCCGGGGATTCGCATGAGCCCTGCGGTAGCCTCGGAAGTTGCTATGCGTGTCCCAGCAGTCACCCCTCCCGCGGTCCGGGACCGGGACCACCGGTCCTTGGCCCGCCGCGCCACCAAGATCTCCCTGTGCGCATCCGGATCTGCCAACCGCCGACCCGCCGTCGGCATGATCCCCGGCAAGCTCATGTTGGACGACCGCCGCATGCGCTACGCCGTCACCGACAACGAGGACGCCCACGGTCCGGAGGGTCCGGGTAGTCCTCCGATCTGGGCCGTCAATCTCCACGGCTACTTCGCCGGGGGCGGCATGTACTGGCGGGAGAGCAAGCATCTGGCCGAGACCCTCGGCTGGCGCGTCGTCAACCCCAACCTTCCCGGATTCGCCGGAAGCGATCCCTTGCCGTGGGAGAGGGTCTCGATCACGGAACTGACCAACGAGATCGTTCGACTGCTCGACCATCTCGCCATCGATCAGGTGATACTCCTCGGCCATTCCATGGGCGGCGCCGTCGCCGTCGAATTCGCCGACGCCCATCCCGAGCGCACCCTCGGCATCATCTACCGAGACGGAGCGGCCACTCCGGAGTGGAAGGTCCGACACGGCATGCTCGTCTCGTTGATCTCGCCCGTCCTCCCCGATGTGGCCGGTGTCGCCGATCTCATGGTAGCGGTGATGCTGGACACCCCGGGCGTCCTGATCGGGCGGCGGCTGCCGTCGACGTTGCGGGGGCTGTGGCCTGACGCCCGTCGCAATCTCCGGACGATGGGCCGCTCCCTGCCGGTCGGCTCCATGCTCATGGCCATCGATCTCCGCCCCGGTGTCCGCCATGTCGTGGAGGAAGACGTTCCCGTCCTTCCCATCTGGGGTTGCTTCGACCGCATCGTGAATGCCGCTTGTGCCCAGGAGTTCTCCGACCTCGTGCACCGGCCCGTCGTCTGGGTGCCCGGGGGCCACTCCTGGATGCTGCCCCGGCCGCAGGCTCAGGCCGACATCCTGCGCTATCTGGGCAATGGCCGGACCTTCATGGCCGAGGTGCTGGCCCGACGCAGGTCCCTGCTAGGACTCGACACGCCGAACCGGCCCACGGTTCTCTCGGCCACGCCCTGATCGCCCCCTGCTGAACGATTCCTTCTGCTCCGTCGGCATGGTGGTGCCGGTGACCCGCCGGGGCCGATCGTACGGCTCCCCTAAGCTCCAGCCGACGCGGCGACGGTGCGATCGTCGAAGCCGGTGACAAGAAGGGAGCACGACCATGCGGTGGGAGATAGAGGACACGCCCGAACGTAGCGAGTTCCGGTCCGAGTTCCGCGCCTGGCTCCGTGACGCTCTTCCCGCTCCGTGGATGGACCTGGCCGAAGCCGGGGACGACGCCGGCCTCGAGCGCCTGAGGGCCGACAACGGCTTCAACCCGTTCGCCTGGCAGGGAATCATCGGACGCAGCCCCTACGCCGCGCCCCTGTGGCCCAAGGAATACGGCGGCCGGTCGGGCGAAACGTGGATGCAGCAGGTGATCCGTTCCGAGCTCGTCCGCTACCGGCTGCCCACGGTCTCGATCAATCTGCTCGGTGTGGGTCTGGCGGGACCTACCATCATCGAGCACGGCACGGAGGCCCAGAAGGAGCGCTACCTCCGCAAGATCCTTTCGGCCGAGGAGATCTGGTGCCAACTCTTCTCCGAACCCGGATCGGGCTCAGACCTGGCGTCGCTCTCGACGCGAGCCGTGCGCGACGGCGACGAGTGGGTCGTGAACGGCCAGAAGGTGTGGACGACCATCGCCCAATTCGCCGCCTTCGGCATGCTGCTGGCCCGCACCGACCCCGATGTCCCCAAGCACGAGGGACTGACCTACTTCATCTTGGACATGAAGTCGCCGGGCGTCGAGGTCAGACCGCTCAAGCAGATGACGGGTTCGTCGGAGTTCAACGAGGTGTTCCTCACCGACGTCCGCATCCCCGACGCCAACAGGGTGGGAGATGTGGGCGATGGCTGGCGTTGCGCCCGGACCACCTTGATGAACGAGCGCGTGGCCCTGGCCGGGATCTCGCTCGACCCCGTGTCGTTCAGCGGTGGCGTGCGCCGAGACCCCTGGCAGTCGTATCTCGACCAGATCCCCGACCGTACCGACCCCCGCGTCCGCCAGAGACTGGCGCAGTTCTACATCGAGTCAGAGGTGAAGGAGATCACCGCCTTCCGGGCCAACTCGGCCCGCATGCGCGGTCAGCAACCCGGGCCCGAAGGAGCGGTCAACAAGGTGTTCAACGCCGAGTACAACCAACGACGTTCGAATTTCGCTGTGGACGTGAACGGCATGGCCGGTATCGCCTGGACCCCCGATGATTCGAAGTCCCTGGCCCGCGCCACCACCTTCCTGCGGGCGCGGGCCAACACGATCGAGGGCGGCACGTCGGAGGTGCTGCGAAACCAGATGGCAGAGCGGATCCTCGGGCTTCCCCGGGACTTCGAGGCCGACAAAGGCGTCGCCTGGGGAGAGGTCACCCGGAATTGACCGCCATCGACGACCCGAGCGCCCCGGCGCCGGCGGACGTGGACGACGCCGACCCGACGGCCGCCCGATTGGATGCCGCCGCCGCCATGCGTCAGCTGGGTCACGCCATCGTCGGTCACGACGTGGACGACACCACGTTGCATCACCTCACGGCCACAGTGCAGGAGCTTCTCGATCGGGTGAGGGCGGCACCGCCGCGCCAACCCCCGAGGCTCGACATGAACGGGGGTCTCTTCGCCGTGCCGCCGCCGCAAGGCGGCACCCGGGGGACCCACTTTCCCGACTGCATCGTGACGGGGCCCGCCAACCCCATGGGCGTCGCCGCCCGAACCCGCCGAGACGGCGACGATGCCGTCGTGCTCGCCACCCTGGGAGAAGCCTTCGAAGGAGCCCCGGGGCGCGCTCACGGCGGCATCGTGGCCGCCCTCTTCGACGAGGCCATGGGTTTCGTCCTGTCCATCGCCTGCACCCCGGCCTTCACGGGCCGGCTCACCGTGACGTACCGGGCCCCGGTTCCCCTCGGTGTCGCCTTGGAGTTCCGTGCCCGGCTGACCCGCCGTGACGGTCGCAAGCTTCTGATGGCTGGAACGGCCCAGCACGGAGACACGCTCCTGGCCGAAGCCGAGGCTCTCTTCGTGGCCGTCGATCCTGAACGGTTCGCCGCCGGTCAGGGCTGATCCGGCCCCTCCCCGTTCTCACCGGGGTGAGTCGAGCACCGATCGATCGCCCGCCCGCAGGCCTTCGATGATCCGGCGGTAGGCACCGGCCGCATCGTCACCCATGGAGTCGGTGTCGAGAATCCGAAGTCCCCGTTCGCGATCGACGCCGTGGATCCCGAAACGGGGTTCGTAGCTGCCCCACTCGTAATTGTCGGCCAAGGTCCAGTGGTAGTAGGCGCCGATCGGCACACCGGCGTCGATGGCACCGATCATGCACGACAGGTTCTCCCGCAGATAGCGGATGCGATCCCACCCGTCGAGCCGGGGATACGACCGTCCCCGGCGCACCCTGTTGCAGATCCCGTTCTCGACCATCCACAGGTCGAGTCCCGTTGTGGCGTTGGCCCGGCAGTACCGGGCCAGCCCGGCCGGGAACACCCTGTCGTCCCACAACTGTCGTGCCGGTGCCCACGACCGACCTCCGGCCGTCGGGGCGCCGGGAAGGCGGAGGTGGTGGGACGAGACGGGGTCGTAGTAGTCGATGCCCACGACGTCGAGAGTGCAAGCGTGGCTGCTGGTGGCGATCGCCTCGAGCGAGTGGCGGAAGCCTTCGGTCGGCCTCGCCACCACGCGTCGCCCCAGGCGCCGGAGCAACGTCTCCACCGGATCGGGGCCCGGTAGGGCCCCATACCATGCCGCTCGGCGTTCGGCGATGTATGCGTCCACATCGGCCGATCCCACTCCGGCACGGCGCGACAACAGGAGGTCGACGAGGAGGCGGTCGAGCTCGTACACGCTGACCGACGTGTTGTTTGTCGTCACGGTGGCGTCCGGCTGCAGTCGGTGGAGCACGTCGTAGGCGCGCACATGGGCAGCCAGAAGGTTGTCGAACGCCCGCGTCATGTCGGGCACCGCCGCCGTGCGCCCGGGTGGGAACATACCGAGCAGGTAGGAACCCATACCCACGACGTTGATCTCGTTGAGGGTCACCCAATTCCGGCAGTGCGACGCCAGGGCACCCCCGACGAGTTCCACCCACGCGGCGAAGAGCGTCGGCGCGTCCCCCGACAACCAGAAGTCCTCGCCCAGCCAAGCCGGATGGGTGAAGTGGTGCAGCGTGACGAGGGGCTCGAGCCCGCGTTCGCGACAGGCGACGAGCACGGCGGCGTATCGGTCCAGGGCGCCGTGGTCCACGGCGCCCGGCGAGGGCTCGACTCTGGCCCACTCGATGCCCAAACGGAAGGCGTCGCAGCCCATGGCCGCCACCCGATCGAGATGCTCCTCGTAGCGATTCCAGAAGTCCACGGCGATGCCCGAGGGTTCGACGCGGCCGCTGCGTTCCCACCGGACCCAGTTGTTGGTCGGCTCCCCGGGTCCGTTGAATCCGCCCTCTATCTGGTACCCGGCGGTGGCGACGCCGAACCGGAATCCTTCGGGGAGGAGTCCCGACCGATCGACGGATCGGTCTTCAGCCGCTCGGGCGGACGGGGACACGACGCTCAGCATGACACGCCCGCGCCCACCTGCGTAACTTGGTCGTCCCGACAGAGGAGCTGAGCCCCGTGGCAGTCGATGACCGGCTTCCGGTCGTGGTGGCGACCGGACAATCCATCGAACGCCGGGAAACGGTCTCGGCTCTCGATCTGGCCGAGCGCGCCGCGCGGGCGGCGCTCGACGGCGTGCCCTCGTTGGGGGCGGCCGTCCGACAGGTCTCGATCGTGAACATCGTCTCCCCCGTCGGCCCCGCGCCGGCCGCCGACCTGGCGCACCGGCTGCACCTGTCACCGGACCGCACCGAAACGACGACGGTGGGGGGCAACTCGCCCCAGTGGCTCATCAACCGTGCCGCCGCCGCCGTCGCCGCCGGCACGGTCGACGTCGTCCTCATCGCCGGGGCCGAGGCACAGCGCTCGGCACGACTCGGCCCGCTGGACGGCGGTGACACCAGGACCGTGCAGGGACCACCGGATCCCGTCATCGGCGACGACCGGCCACCGGTGAGTGCGGCCGAGCTCCAAGCCGGCCTGATCGCCCCCATCCACCTCTACGCGATGTTCGAGAGCGTCCTCGCCCAGCGAGCGGGCCGGAGTTTCGACGAGCACCGCGCCCACCTCGGAGGTCTCATGGCCCCCTTCACCACGGTGGCCGCCACCCACCCCTACGCCTGGTTCCCCGAGAGCCGGACGCCGACCGAACTGTCGGAGATCACCGCCTTCAACCGCATCGTCTCGGAGCCGTACGCCAAGAACATGTGTGCGATGTTCACGGTCGACCAGGGGGCGGCGGTCATCGTCACCTCGTTGGCCGCGGCCCGGCGGGCCGGCGTCGACGACGGGGCCGTCTTCTGCTGGGCGGGCGCCGAGTGCAACGACGTCTGGTTCCCCGCGGCGCGCCCCGATCCGGGATCGGCGCCGGGCATGAAGGCGGCGGCGGCGGCCGCCATGGACGGGGCCGGGATGGGGATCGACGACCTGAGCGCCTTCGATCTGTACTCGTGCTTTCCCTGCGCCGTGGAGCTGGCCGCGTCGTCGCTCGGCCTGGCACTCGACGACGACCGGAATCTCACGGTCACGGGCGGTCTCCCCTATTTCGGCGGACCCGGCAACAACTACTCGCTGCACGCCGTCGCCACCATGGTCGACCGTCTGCGCGCGTCGGGAGGGACCGGGCTCGTCACCGCCCTCGGCTGGTACATGACCAAGCATGCGGCCGGCGTGTACGGATCAGACCCGCCGCCGCACGGGTGGCGGCGTGGTGAGACGGCGGCCGCCCAGAGCGTCATCGATGCCAGCGCCGTCGAGATCGCCACCGATGTCGAAGGTCCGGCCGTCGTCATCGCTTCCACCGTGGCCGGCGGACGAGACGGGGAGATCTCGGCCGCCCCGGTGATCGCCCGGCTCGACGACGGACGCCACGTGGCCGCCGCCGCCGACACCTCCGACCTGCCGTCCCTGCGGGGCCGCAATCTCGTGGGCGTCCCGATCGAGTTGCACGGCTCGCCCCTGCGCTACCGGGTCTCCGGCTGAGGCTCGGGGTCAAAGGGGGAACCCCCGGGCCGAGAGTTCAGGTGGCGGCACTGCCGGTGACGCGGCGAGACTCAGGCCCGGGCTCGACCCTCACAGGCGACACCCGGGCCGCGGTGACGGCGTCGGCACACCTCCGGCTTCGACGAAAGGGAGTAGAGATGTCAGCAGTCGAGCGTGAGCGTCGCGGACACATCGAGATCCTCACCATCAATCGACCCGAGGCCCGCAACGCCGTCAACGGCGAGGTCAGCCAGGGCATGGCCGCCGCGCTGGACGAGCTCGCCGAAGACGACGAGTGCTGGGTGGTCATCCTGACGGGATCGGGAGAGAAGGCCTTTTCCGCCGGCATGGACCTGAAGGCCTTCGCGTCGGGAGAAGGTGCACCCATCATGGGCGCCCCGGGAGGTTTTGCCGGTCTCGTCCACCGCTACTTTCCCAAGCCCATCATCGCGGCCGTGAACGGCGCCGCTCTGGCCGGAGGCTGCGAGATCATGTTGGCCTGCGACATGGTGGTGGCCGCCGACCACGCCACCTTCGGTATTCCCGAGGTCAAACGGGGGCTCCTCGCCGGCGCCGGAGGTCTGCTGCGACTCCCCCAACGACTTCCGCTCGCCATCGCCCTGGAGCTGGCCCTCACCGGTGAGCCCATCGACGCGCCACGGGCACTGGCTTTGGGTCTCGTCAACCGGGTCGTCCCGGCGGCACGGTTGATGGACGAGGCCATGGACCTGGCCGGCATCATCGCCGACAACGCCCCCCTGGCCGTCCGGTGGACGAAGAAGGTGGTCATGGGCGCGGTCAGTATCGGAGAGGACGAGGGCTGGAGGTTGAACGACGAGGCCGTCGGCGTGGTCTTCACCTCGGCCGACGCCATGGAGGGCCCCGTCGCCTTCGCCGAGAAGCGAAAGCCCCGGTGGCAGGGCAAGTAGTGACAGGGCAAGTAGTGGCAGGGCAGGTGGTCGAGCCGTGACCGTCACCGGACCGGCCTCGCTGGCGCCGGCCCTCGACGGGGTCCGGCTGTCGCTCCACGTCCTGGCGGCCAGTGTGTGGGTCGGCGGCCAGCTGACCCTGGCCGGGCTCGTCCCCGTCGCGCGGGGCCTGGGCGAGGGTGCCGCCCGCACCCTAGCCCGGGCCTTCGCCCGCATCGAATGGCCGGCCTACGGCGTGCTCCTGCTCACTGGGCTCTGGAACGTGTCGGCCACCCACGCCGGTCAGCCCAAGGCCTGGCAGGCCGTTGTCGGGGTCAAGATCGCCGTCGTTCTTCTCGCCGGACTCGCGGCCGGGTTGCACAGCCGGGCCACCGGCAAGGCGGGACTCGCCGTCTGGGGAGCGGTCACCGCCCTCTCGTCGGTGACCGCCCTGGTCCTGGGCGTCTTCCTGGCCGGATAGACCTCGGCCCGGGCGCCGAGCGGGGCGGGTGTCGCCCCGGCCCGGGCAGGTCTAACCTGTGGACAGGGTCCCGCCCATCCACGGGCTCCGGAAGAGGGAAGGCACCCGTGCACCCAGTTCTGGCTGAGATATTCGGTGTGGACGGCATCATCGTCCTCGTTGTCATTGTCGTCGTCCTCTTCGGGGGCACCCAGATCCCCAAGCTGGCTCGATCTCTCGGTTCGGCCCAATCGCAGTTCAAGAAGGGCCTCGAGGAGGGCAAGGCCGAGGAGACGGGAAGCGACAAGGCGCCGTCGGCCGACGGTGACGGGCCCAGCGCGTCGAAGAGCTAGAACAGGCGTCGCTCCCGACAGCACCGCCGGCACCGCCCGTCGGCAGCGCCCGATCGCCTTCTGGCTTCATCAGCTCCTCGAATATCTCCTGGCCGTCGGCCTCGTCGTTCTCTCGGTCCACATCGGGCGCTCTGAGCTTCTCCTCACCGGTGGGGTGATCTTCGGGGTCCTTGCCCTGACGGCACGGGGTCCACTCGGGATCGTCCGGGTGTGCGGGCCGCGCCTGCACGCCGTGCTCGACATCGCCGCCGCCGGATTCATTGCGGTGGCCCCTCTCGTGCGGCCTCTGCGCCCCGGTGCCGTCGGCATCGTGGTTGTCGAGCTGTCGGCCCTGGCCTGGGTCCGTCTGGCCACCCTGACGCGGTATTCGGTCGGACGCGGGGGCCGTTCACCGGCAAGGGCCGCAGTCGCCCCCACCTTGGCGCCTTCCCCACTGGACCCCGGGGCCCGACCGAGCCGGGCGCCGGACGAGCCCCCGTCCGGTCGGGCCCTTTCTGCCATTCGCGGGTTGGGCCGCATGACGGCCGAGGCGAAGAGCCGTCTACCCGAGGTCCAGCCCACCTTGGACACGCACGCTCGTCGGATCGGCGGCCACACCCGACGTCTGCAACGCGCCTGGCGCCGGGCCCGGCCCTGAGTCCCGGCGACCCCAGTCGGCACGGCGACCCCTGTCGGCACGGCGACCCCTGTCGGCACGGCGACCCCTGTCGGCACGGCGACAGGTGCCGTAGGATCGTCGCTCCCGCGAGGAAGGGGGCGATCCATGGCGGACGGCGTGCTCGAATTGGCCGACAAGCTGTGGCGCGGCGACCTCGAGACGACGCAGTTGCACCCTGTCGGTGGCCACAATGAGGGCCTGGCCGAGATAACCGGCGGGGTCGCCTTCGTTCCGTCCTTCGCCAACGTCTCGGCCTTCACCACCGATGAGGGGTTGGTGCTCGTCGACACCGGATCTGCCTTCGTGGCCGGCGCCGTCCATCGGACCCTTCGTTCGTGGTCGGACCTGCGTCTCGACACGGCCATCTATTCCCACGGCCACATCGACCACGTCTTCGGTGTCCCGGTGTTCGAGGAGGAGGCGAGCGAGCGCGGTTGGTCGATGCCGGTCGTGGTGGCCCACGACGCTCTTCCCGCCCGCTTCGACCGCTACATCTTCACCGCCGGCTACAACGCCGTCATCAACCAACGCCAGTTCGGTGTCCCCGGTCTCCAGTGGCCCACCACCTACCGCTACCCCGACCGGACCTACACCGACCGTCTGTCGCTCGAGGTCGGCGGCGTGGGGTTCGAGCTCCACCACGCCCGGGGGGAGACCGACGACCACACCTGGACATGGGTACCGGACAAGAAGGTGCTCTGCAGCGGTGACCTCTTCATCTGGGCCTCCCCCAACGCCGGCAACCCCCAGAAGGTCCAGCGCTACCCGCGGGAGTGGGCACTGGCCCTGCGGGAGATGGTGGCGCTGGGGCCGGAATTCCTGCTCCCCGGTCACGGCTTTCCCGTCGTGGGGGCCGACCGGGTCCGCCAGGCTCTCACCGACACCGCCGACCTTCTCGACTCCCTGGTCGACCAGACCCTGGCCCTCATGAATTCCGGCGCCCGCCTGGACGAGATCCTCCACACCGTGGCCGCCCCCGCCCACCTCCTCGACCGGCCCTATCTCCGCCCCGTGTACGACGAGCCCGAGTTCGTCGTGCGCAACATCTGGCGGCTCTATGGCGGCTGGTGGGACGGCAATCCGGCCACCTTGAAGCCGGCCCCCGAGTCCACCCTGGCGGCCGAGTTGGCCGCCCTGGCCGGCGGGGCGTCGGTCCTGGCCGACCGGGCGCTGGCCCTGGCCGAGTCGGGCCCGGCGGGCTCCGACCCGTCGCCGGCCCTGCGGGTCGCGGCCCACCTGGCCGAGCTGGCGGCCCTGGCGGCGCCGGAGGATCCCGGGGTCCACAGGGCGCGGGCCAGGGTCTTCGCCTTGTGTGCGGAGACGGCGACGTCGACCATGGCCAAGGGCGTCTTCAACTGGGCGGCGCGTGAGTCGGCCGGGCACCTCGAGCCGGGTTCCTGAGGCGGCGGCACCAACTACTACTTCCCTGGCGCCGTTCGCTAAGGTCGGCGCCGTGAACGCCCCGACCACCGGTTCGACCGGCGCCGCCGCGGCCAAGCGTCATCCCAAGCGTCATCCCCGTCGTCTCGCTCTCGTCGCCGCCGTCGCTCTTCCCATCGTCCTGGGCGGTTGCCAGCTCCCCACCTTTGAGGGCTACCGCGGCTCCACCCGGCAGGGTCACGACGAGTTCCTCCTCTACGCCGGGACCTTCATCGCCGCTATCGTGGTCGGCGTCATCACCGCCGCCCTGATCATCTGGGCGATCGTCCGCTACCGGCGACGGTCGGACGACATCCCCCGCCAATTCCAGTACCACACCGGTCTGGAGGTGGCCTACACCGTCATCCCCGTCATCATCGTCCTCATCCTCTTCGGCTTCACCGTGTGGACCGAGAACAACGTCGACAACGTGGTCGCCCATCCGGCCCAGATCGTCGACGTGAACGCCTTTCAGTGGGGGTGGCAGTTCAACTACTACCAGCAACACGTGACCATCGAGGGCCAGACCCTGAACGATCCCGACCCCATAGGTCTGAACAATGCCGCCTGCTCCCCGGCCGTCGACTGCCGCGGTCCGGGCCTCGTGGTCCCCGCCGGTGAGACGGTCCGCATCTACCTGCGCTCGCTCGACACGATCCACGGCTTCTACGTGCCCGCCTTCAACTTCAGCCGCTACGCGCAGCCCGGTGTCCTGAACACCTTCGATCTCACCGTGCAGAACGCCGGCATCTACCGCGCCCAGTGCACGCAGTTCTGTGGTCTCTACCACTCGGTGATGTTCTTCCACGTCGTGGCCCTGCCCCCGGCGCAGTTCCAGGCGTGGTTGAGCACGGAACGCAGCGCCACCACGGCGGCGGCGCGGACGCCGTCACCGCCATCGTCGGGCGGGACGGGCTCCACAGCCGCCGTCCGTCACACGTCGACGTCAACCAGAGAGGCGGCAGCATGACCGTTCTGGCTCAACGCCAGGCCGTCCACGACGACCATGCCGAGCACCACGAGGGCCCCACCGGAATCCTCAAATGGATGACCAGCACCGATCACAAGGTGATCGGGATGAACTACATGGTCACGTCGCTCGTCATGTTCTTCCTGGCCGGTCTGATGGCCCTGGCCATCCGCTACCAACTTCTGAGCCCCGGGGGCGGCATCGGCGGGAACGGGTTGTCGAACCAGCAGTTCAACGAGCTGTTCACCATGCACGGCAGCCTGATGCTCTACCTCTTCGCCGGGCCCTTCGCCTTCGGCGGATTGGCCAATTACATCCTCCCCCTCCAGGTCGGTGCGCCGGACATGGCGTTCCCCCGACTGAACGCCCTGTCGTACTGGCTGTACCTGAGCGGGTCGATCACCATGATGTTGGGCTTCCTCACCGCCGGTGGCGCCGCCGCCTTCGGCTGGGTGGGCTACGCCCCTCTCTCCGAACCCACCTTCTCGCCCGGTGCCGGCCCCGACCTGTGGATCCTGGCCATCGCCCTCACCGGTTTCTCCGCCATCTTCACCGCCGTCAACCTGGTGACCACCACCTTCTACCTGCGGGCACCGGGGCTCACCATGTTCCGGTTGCCCCTGTTCTGCTGGGGCATGCTGGTCACGGCCATCCTGATCCTGATCGCCTTCCCCATCCTGACGGCGGCCATGGTGTTCCTGTTCGCCGACCGCCACTTCGGTACCCACATCTATACGGCGCACCTCGGCGGGGTACCGGTGCTCTATCAGAACCTCTTCTGGTTCTTCGGCCATCCCGAGGTGTACATCCTGGCCTTACCCTATTTCGGCAT
>Ga0209415_10005786_pt1 | contig 22144 bp, 17 predicted proteins | sample PeaSoiSIISIP2007_FD_187696 | JGI IMG/M metagenome (GOLD analysis project Ga0209415, IMG submission 187696) | Peat soil microbial communities from Weissenstadt, Germany - SII-SIP-2007 (SPAdes) (version 2) | ecosystem: Environmental > Terrestrial > Soil > Wetlands > Peat | place: Germany... | reverse complement strand
CGCGGAGAGCGTTCCCGAGGCACCGAAGACTCCGATGATGATGGAATCGGTCCTAACGCCGGCGAGCGCGCTCGCCTGGCGGTCGCTGCCGGTCGCGATCATGTCGCGTCCCACTCGGGTGAAGGCGACGACCGCGGCGGCAACAATGAAGAGCGCCCACGCGACGAGGCTGCGGAGCGAGAAGATCTGCAGGATCGGCGCGTTCATCGCGAGCGCGATGTCAAGCTTGCCGAACGGCACGCTGCGGTTGCCGGTCAGCACATAGGCGAGCCCGCCGAAGGTGAGCAATCCGCCCAGCGTCACGGCCACCGAGCCAAGCTGCAGGCGGGTCATGAACAACCCCTGCGCAACCCCGCCGACGAGGCCCACGGCGATGGCGGCCGCGACCCCGAGCACGGGATCGGTCGCGCCGACGAACACGGCGACACAGCCACCGAGGCCGAACATGCCGGCAATGGAAATGTCAAACTCGCGCACCAGCATGGTGAGGCCGAGGCCGAGCGCCACCGGGCCGAAGGTCGCAAAATTCTGCAGCACGCTGAAGCCGGTCTCCCCGCTGAGCGGCAAGCTGGCGGACAAGGCCACACCGACAAAACCCGCGGCCAGGGCGACGAAGAGCGCGAAGGCGCGCCGGGTTCCATTGCTCAGCACCAGCCCGACGATTTTCACGCGCGCCGCCTGCCCTGGAGCAGCACCGCGGCGAGCACGATCAATCCGGTAAAGAGATACTGGTACTCGGTCTCGAAGCCGCGCAAGAGCAGCATGACCGTCACGCTCGCAATGACCACGACGCCGAAGAAACTGCGGCTCACCGAGCCCTCGCCTCCGGCGATCGCCGTGCCGCCGACGAGAACGCCGGCAATGGCGCTGTAATCGTAGCCTGCGCCATACTCCATGGTCGCGGCGCCGTAGCGGCCGGCGATCAGGATGCCGGCCAGGCCGGTGAAGAAGCCGGCGAGCGCATAGGCGCCGGTCACGGTGCGCCAGGTCCTAACCCCGGCCGCCGTGGCGGCGCGCAGGTTGCTGCCCACCATCATCACCCGCTGTCCGAACTGGGTGTAGCTTTGGATCGCTTGGCCGATCACCACCGAGGCCAGGAAGACGAGCCCGGTCAAGGGAATGCCCGACACCCTGCCCTTCAGGAAATCGAGCACGCCTGGGGCCGCGTAGACGGTCCTGCTGCCGCTCGCGAACTCGGCCGCGCCGCCAATGAGGGCGAGCGCCGCGATGCTGACGATGATCGGATTGGCGCGGAAATAGCCGATGATGAAGCCTTGGAGCGCGCTCACACCAACCGCGACCGCAATCGCGCCGGCAAGCGCCGGCACCATGCCGAATCCCGACAGCGCCGCACAGACGATTGCGGCGGCTCCGGTCGTCGCGCCAAGCGCAAAGGACATGATGTTGCCGCTCAAAGTGATGAACGTCATGCCCACCGCCACGCAGCCGATGAGGGAGCCGGTGTTGACCAGCGACAAGAGGCTCGGGGCCGCGGTGAATCCCGGCGTGATCGCCGCCAGGACGAGCAGGCCCGAGAGGCCGACGACACGGATGGGGAACCCCGTCCTGAGGCGTGCGGTCCATCCCGAGTGCGCCCGCGTTGCCGTGGCGCCCGGCCCGCGCGCGCCGGCGTCTTCCATCATGCCGTCTCGGTCACGGCCGTCTCTTGGTGGATGATGTCGGACAGGATGCGGCTTCTGTCGATCGCGTCGCCGGCATATTCGGCGACTTTGGCGCCGCGATACATGGTGACGACGATGTCCGACATGCCCACCACCTCCTCGATGTCGGTGGAGGTCATCAGGATGGCGTAGCCCTGCTCGCAGAGGCGCCGCATCAGCACGTAGATCTCGGCCCGCGCCCCCACATCGACGCCGCGCGTCGGCTCGTTCATGAGCAGCACGCCTTTGCCCGCGCCCGTCACCGAGCGGCCGACCGCAACCTTCTGCTGGTTGCCGCCGCTCAACTCGCGTGTCCGCGAGCGCAAGCGGCTTCCATCGATCCCGACCATCCCCGCGAGCCGGCCCGCCGCCGCGGTGAGCCGCTGGCGCGACATCCAGCCGCCGGTTCCGAGCGTCTCGAGCTGCGTCGCCACGAGATTCTCGCGGACCGACAGGTTGAGGAACACGCCCTCGGCGGCGCGCTCTTCGGAAACGAAGCGGACGTTCCGTGCCAGCGCCTCCGGCACCGAGCCGAGCCGCAGATGCAGCCCGCCGACGGAAATCTCGCCACGGGCGGTGTAGTCGAGTCCCGCAAGCGCGCGCACGGCTTCGGCCGCTCCCGACCCGATCTGCCCGACGAGACAGGCGATGCGCCCTTGCGGCACCGCCAAGGACAAACTGCCGACGGTCCCGGGAATGTGCAGATCGCGGACGACCAGCGCCGGGCCGTCCGCCGTCAGCGCGGCCGGTGGATACATCTGCGCCAAGGGCCGCCCCAGCATGGCCTCGATCAGACCGGCGCGGTCCACCTCCGAAATGGCGAAAGAGCCGACCTCGTAGCCGTTGCGCAGGACCGTGACGCTGTCGCAGATCTCGAAGATTTCGCCGAGCCGGTGCGTGATGAAGATGATCGTTCGTCCCTGTTCCTTCAGCCGTCGCAAGGTCGCGAAGACATGCGCAATCTCGCGATCCGACAGGGTTGCGGTCGGCTCGTCCAGGATCAGCACCCGGGCGTTGCGCACCAGCATGCGCGCGATCTCGAGCAGCTGGCGTTCGCCGAGCGAGAGCGTCGAGGCCCGCACATCGACCGAGAGATGCGTGAGGCCCACCAGCTCGAGAACCTCCTGGGCCCGTTGCCGCAAGGCCCGCCGGCGATGCAGGAGCGGCACGTCGCGGTGGCCGAGCCAGATGTTGTCCTCGACCGAAAGGTGCGGCGCGATGCTGAGTTCCTGGGAGACGAAGGCGATGCCGAGCGCCTGCGCGTCCTGCGGGCCGTCGATGCGACGCTCGACGCCGTCCACCAGGATGGCGCCGCGATCGGACCGGTAAACGCCGGTCAACACCTTGATGAGAGTGCTCTTGCCGGCGCCGTTCTCGCCGCAGATGCCGCGAACCTCGCCTTGTGCGACGGCGAAGGATACGCCGCGCAGCGCCCGCACCGGGCCAAAGGACTTGGCCACGCCGCGTGCTTCCAGGATCGGCCCCACCGGGGTCTCCAAACCAAGGCCGCGATGTCGGCCTATGCCCGCCCGGCCATCAGAAGGTGCAGGCCTGCGCGTATTTCTCGACATTGGCGCTGGTGATCGCCTCGACCGGCAGAAAGTTATGTTTCTGGACGGTCTTGCCGTTCAGGAGATCGGCGATGACCTCGATCGCGACCGTGCCGGTCCGCGTCGGCAATTGCGTTGCCGTGCTGTATTGCAGTCCGGCGCGGATGTCCTCGACGCCGAACTTCATGCAATTCGAGCTGACCACGATCAGCTTGCCGTCACCCGTGCCGAGCGGCACGTCCGAGGACTGCGCCGCCTGGATCACGCCGTGGGCCATGTTGTCGGCCATGGCATAGATGACGTCGAGGCCGCCCTGGGCGGCGTAGCGGGCAAAGAGCTGACCTGCGATCCGCTCGCTGTTGGCCATGTCCCAATGCGCATCCTCGGTAGCGAGGATCTGGATCTTGGCATCCTTGGCCACCGCCTCCTTGAAGCCCTGGATCCTGAGCTGCGGGGTGGCTTCGGAGAGGCTGCCCGAAATGATCGCCGTCCGCGCGCTCTTGCGGTTCTTGATGACCTGCTCCAGCGCCGCGGCGGTCACGCCGCCGAGCTCTTCCTGCCTCTCGCCGACGAAGGTCGCATAGAGATCCTCGTGGCCGGGCTCGATCGGGCTATTGACGAGCACGACGGGAAGGCCGGCTTGCTTGGCGCGCGTAAGGCCGGGAATGACGGCGTGCGCATCGACCGGCAGGATGGCGAGCACGTCGTATTTCTGTGCAATGGTGTCGCTGATGAGCTGGTCCTGCGCGGCTGCATCATAGCCCGCGGTCTGCACCGTCACCTTCATGCCGCGGGCATCGCCCTCCTTCTCCATCGTGCTGGCGATGGCGGCGATGAACGGGTTCTTCGTGCTCGTGGCGACGAAGGCGATGCGCTTGTTCTGGGTGTCGGCCGCCGCGGGGCCGAATGCGCCGGCAACCAGCCCGGCCGCCAGGACGGCCGCAAAGAATGTCTTGTTCATGAGCGTCTCCCTCGCCGGGCCATTGCAGGTTGGACAGCGGAGCGGCGGCCCAAGGGAGCGCAACCGCTCCTTCTCCTCGCGCGTCGCCATTAATTAGCATATCACCTTTTCGTTCTTGAATGATTCGGTTTTCTCCCGATCGCCATCGGGGTCAACCGCAAAGCTTCGCGGGCCATGAATGCCGGGGCGCCGTCGCCCCGCCGAGCGCATCGCGCAACCTTCAACCCCGGCACAATCCGGACCGCCATCAGCGTCGCAAGCAACGCCACCTTAGGCGCGATCCCATTCACAAAACCGACCACGCCCGTCACCATCGCGCGACGCTGATAAAGTGGTCGGGCTAGTGGTTGAAATCTGACACTTGATACCCTGTTTCACGTCCGGAGCGGGGCGGATGTCGGAGTCGGCAATTGCCAGAAGCGGACATGCGTGCTACTGGGAATCGGTATCGTTGCCATGTTGATCGGCATCGTGCTACAGAAATGGGCCAATGATGGTAATCTTCACTCAATGGATTAGGCTCAGCGCCCTCTAATCACGCAGCACCGTTCGGGGGGACAGACCGATAAATGCGACGCGACGATGCGCCGCCGATCATCGACTTCCATGCACATTTTCTCGTTCAGGAAGTCTTCGATCAATGCCATTCCCACTCGGTAGCCAGCGGCTTCGGCCACCATCAGGCACCGCCGCACCTCATTTCGCTCTTCGAAAAGATGAAAGATCCCCGCAGGGCGATCGAAGACATGGACCGGCTCAACATCAACATGAGCGTGCTGTCGTCGGCGACCGTGATCGAACCAACGTCGTGGGCCGAGCCCTCGGTCGAACTTGAGCTGGCGCGGCGTCTAAACGATACGATCGCCGGTTGGGCAGCCCATTCGCCACAGCGTGTAATCGGAAGCTTTGTTTTGCCGCTTCAGGACATGAGCTTGACACTCAAGGAGTTCACCCGCGCAGTCGACGAACGCGGCCTTAAGGTGGTGAACATTCCGTCAGAGGTGCGCGGCACTTATCTCGGCGACCGTAAATTCCGGCCGTTCTGGGAGGCCGTTTCCGATCGCGGCGTCGTGGCCTTCATGCACCCGGAGGGTGGAAAGTGCCCCTGGTTCCAGCAGTTTGGGATGTGGAATTCGATCGGCCAATCGCTGGAGGAGGCCAAGTTCATGGCCTCCATAATCTATGAGGGCGTGCTTGAAAGCTTTCCCAAACTCAAAATCGTCATGGCGCATGGCGGGGGTTATTTTCCCCACAACATGGGGCGGCTTGACCGAAACGCGAAGAACGCCCCGCAGAGCATGAAGAACATCACGCGCAAGCCGAGCGAGTATCTGCGGAACGTTTATTACGATACGTGTCTCTTCGATCCCGGCGTGCTGCGCTCTCTCATCAAGATCGTCGGCTCCGACCGCCTGACTCTCGGATCGGATTATCCCGTCGGCGAAGCCGATCCCGTGAACTTCGTGAAAAACTGCCCGGATATCAACGATGCGGAAAAGCGTATGATCCTCGGCGGAAACGCCGCCGAATTACTCGGCATGGCCGAGTAAGCACGGGCCATCGCGCCAAAACGCGCCGGGCATCTCTCCATGATTGAGCCTTGAAGTATTTGAACCCGCTTAAAACGTCTGGTTGAAGTGCGAGTCTAATGTCTGTTTGGGCCAAACCCGGTCCAGCGGCAACCGCGCGCGGCAGCTCGCATTGTGGGTGCCGAGCGTCAGGTTTTGACCGCTAGAGGCACGCGACGGGCATGATCTCGTCGGCCGGCCAGGTCGTGAGGATCCGGTTCCCCGTCGCGGTGACGAGGACCATTTCCTCGAGACGGACGCCGCCATAGCCATATTCGCCCTCGCGGCACTCGACTGCGATGACCATGCCGGGCTCGAAGGTCTGGGGATGGTCGAAGGACCACACCCGGCTGATCACGGGCTCCTCGTAGGACATGCCGATGCCGTGGCCCACTTCGGCGACGAGAAGCGATTCTTCGTCCTGGTAGCCCCAGCTGTTCGAGGGCAGGAGCGCCTTGGCCGCGTCGGCGGTGGTCGCGCCGGGTTTGATCGCCTCGATGATGCCATAGACGCGATCATGGCAGCGCTTGTACCAGCCGCGCTCCTTCTGATTGGGCTTCCGGCCGACGATGAAGCTGCGGTAGACGCAGACTCGATAGCCGGCGAACCGGGTGCTGCACAAATTCACGGTCGCGAGATCGCCGGGATCGACGATGCGGTCGGTATTCGATTCGTGATAGACGTCGAAGCTGTTGTATTTGGTGCGCGGACCGCCGGCGACGGCCTCGGCGCCGGCGCGCATCATCGCGTCAAAAATCGCAGCACCCCCGTCGCGCTCGCGCATGCCTGGCTTGAAGGTCTCGACGAACCGCATATAGCCGGCGTTGCTGATCGCCACCGCGGTCTCCATGCAGGCGACCTCGTCAGGGGTCTTGCGCCGCCGCGCTTCGAGGAAGGCCGGCTGGGCGTTGACGAGCGCGACGCCCAGCTCGCGCAGCGCCGACCGGCCGACCTCGTCGAGCGCATCGACGCCGATGCGCGCCCCGAAGACGCCATTCGCCTTCAAGTCGCGAACGATGGCGTTGGCGAATTTCTTGCCCTCGTCCTGGGCCGCCTCGGGCCCGCAAACCGAATCGAGCCAGCAATAGGCGAGGCGGATGTTGTCCGGCTTGAGCCAAGGGCAGTAGATCCTCTGTTGCTCGATCATGGTCCCGGTCTCGTAGAGGATGGGATCATGCTCGGCGAACACGAGCGCATAGCTGAGCCCGGGCACGAAGACGTGTCCGCGCACCGCGATCGCGTAGCGCATGTTCTCCATCCGCCAGAGGATGGCGGCGGCGATGTTGTGCCGCTTCAGCGCGGCTTGCGCGCGCTCCAGGCGCTCCTTGCGCATCCGCTCGTAGTTGATGCCGGCCTGCCAATCCGAGGCGCCGGTCCCAAATGGCGTTGCGAGCGCGTATGGATCCGTTCCCATTGCTGTGCTCCTTCCTCGCCCTGGAGAGAGTATCCGACGAACGCTGGCGGAGGGACCGCGAAGCTTGGACAGCGCGATCGTTAAGCCAGCAAAGAGTCCGGTCGGAGTATCGCTGCGCGATCCCGCGTGCCGCAGGCCGCGACGGGCGCTACGCTATCATCTTTCCCGATTTGAATGAAATGAATCGGTTTCTGATTGCGGCAGTGTGTTGGAGGCCGGCGCTACGATATGATTGACAGGCCGAGAGGCGATGATCCAAGGGGCCATCGGCTCAGCGCAAAGGAGGCTCGAAACCAGTGACTGGGATCGTCGGATACGGAGCATGGATCCCCTACATGCGGATCACTGTGGACGAGATTCACCGGGTGTGGCGGAACCTGCCGCTGAGCCGCATCAAGAACGTGCTCAAGCTCGACGAGCGGGCCGTGCTCCAGCCCAACGAGGACACCATCACGCTCGGCGTCGGCGCCGCGGAGCGGGCCATCGAGCATGCGGGCGTGGACCGCGCCGGCATCGGCGCCGTCTTCTTCGGGACCTGCACGAACCCCTATGATTCGCGCCCCTCGGTCACCGTCGTGCAGGAGGCGCTGGGGCTCGGCAACGGCGTGTTCTCGGGCGACATTCAATTCGCCGGAAAGTCCGGCACCACCGCGATGCAGGTCTGCCTCGGGCTCATCCAGGGCGGCATGGCGAAGACCGCGCTTTCGATCGGGTCGGACAGCATCAACCGACACACCTGTCCCGGCCGGATGGCCGAATATGCGGCCTCGGCGGGCGCCGTCGCGCTCGTCCTGGGCAAGGACGACGTGATCGCCGAGATCGAGGGCACCGCATCCTATGCCTCGGATCTGAGCGATTTCTTCCGCGTCGAGGGCGACCGCTACATCCAGGACATCGGCGACGGCGGCAAGCTCTACCCGGCCTTCGAGGTGGGCATGGTCGCGCATGTGACGAAAGCATGCGCGGCCGTGCTGAAGGCGGTCGGCAAAGGGCCGCAGGACTACGACTACGCCATCTTCCAGCAGCCCTATGGCGCGATTCCCCATGTCGTGGGCGAACGCCTCGGCTTCACCGAGAAGCAGATCGCGCCGGGCGTCATCGCGTCGCAGATCGGCGATTGCGGGGCGGCCTCGGCGCTGCTGGGCCTCGCCAAGGTGCTCGACGGCGCCACGGCCCGGCAGAAGATCCTGCTCGTGTCCTATGGCTTCGGCGCGGGCGCCGACGCCTTCAGCATCGCGACCACACCGCTCATCGAGCGCAAGCGGCCGCGGCACACGATCGCGCAAATCCTCGACAACAAGTCGGTCGTCGATTATGCGACCGCCAGCCGTCTCGAATACAAATACGCCCAGGACCAGAGCCCGCTCTATCTTTAGCGGCAGAGCGCGCCCATCAGATCAGGAGAGCCGAACATGCGAAGGGTCGCAATCGTCGGGATCGGCATGACTCCCCGCAACGAAGCCTATATGCGCGAGAGCGATCAGAGATCGTGGAAGGATTACGTGATCGAGGCGGCGTATGATGCGATCGACGACGTGAAGAAGGGGCTCGCACCAAGGGATCTCGAATACGCCGTCGTCAATTACCACGGCGAGGCCTCGGTCGAGGCGGGCGGTATCGGGCCGATCGTCTCCGATATCCTGGGGCTCCACCCCATGGGCGTGACCGTGCTCTCGGCCAATTGCGTCGGCGCCGGGGTCGGGATGCACGAGGCCTTCGGCCTGGTCGCTTCGGGCCGCTATGACCGCGTGCTCGTGCTGGGCTTCGACAAGCGCTGGGATCTCCTGAATTTCGGCGACAAGCGCGCCATCGGCGGCGATGTCGATTACGACTTCCAGGTCGGCTACGACCATCCCACCCTCCAGGGCCTGCTTCAGGTCTATGCCTACAAGCGCTGGGGCCGGAACAAGGTTCTCAAGGCCATGGCGTCCTACCGCATGCAGGCGGTGTGGTGGGGGCAGCGCAACCCGCTGGCCGCGTTCTGGGATGTGCGGCCCAAGGCCACGCTCGCAGAGCTGCACGATCTGATCGACCGGACGGCCGAGGACGAAGACGTTCCCGCCGAGTTCTGGGCCAAGCTGCCGCATAACGTCGCGCTCGAGGGCGCGTCGGCCATGATTCTCGTCCCCGCCGAGGAGGCCAAGGCGTACACGGACAAGCCGGTCTATGTCGACGGCATCTCCTACAAGTGCAACGCACATCTCCTGTCCAAGCAGATGTATTATCCGACGCCGGCGCTTGCGGGCTTTGACATGTGCGACTTCGCCGCGAGCCATCTTGCCACCGACGAAGCCTACGAGATGGCCGAGGTCAAGCCGCAGGACGTCGAATTCGCCGAGCTCTTCGAGTCGCACATCACCTCGCTCATCCCGACCTTGGCGGCGACCCGGGTGCCCGAGGCCGAACGGGTGCTCGACTTCATCCTCGACGAGGAAACCGGGCCCGAGGGTCGCCTGCCGACTGGCACGGATGGCGGCCGCGGCGGCTTCGGCCTGACCTCGGGCTCTAATTTCTCCGACGGCGTCTACGAGGCAGTACTGCAGATGCGCGGCGAGGCCGGGGCGCGCCAGCTCAAGAAAGCGGGCGTGGCGGTCATCACCGGCATGCAGGGCGAGATGGCTTCGGCTGCGGTCGCAATCCTGCGGGACCGCTAGGCCGCGCCCTCGGACGGAACGCGAAGAGGAGGGACATCGCCGTGAATCCATTGTTCCCCGAAGGGCTCTATCGGCATGGCGTGCTCAGGACCACCAAGGCCTGGCGGCAGCGCAAGGAGCGTTACCGCCTCCTCGGCACCCGATGTCGCGCCTGCGAAACCCTGTGGTGGCCGGGGCGCAAGGTCTGCGGCAAATGCAATTCGAGGGACGTGGAGGACCACGAGTTCAGCCACCAGGGCGAGCTGTTCGTGCACCACCAGGGGCAATTGGCGTGGTACGTACCGCCGGTCCAGGGCTTCGAGGTCTATGGCGATACCCGAATCCTGGCGATGGTGAAGCTGCCGGAGGGCGTCTATGTCGGCGGCACCGATCTGGTGGACTGCCCGCCGGAGAAAGCGCGGGACGGGTTGAAGGTCCGCATGGTCTTACGGAAGCTTCGGCGCGAGCAGAACGGCAACTGGCAGTACGGCTACATGTGGGTCCCCGAAGAGCCCCAGAGCTAGAGCATTATCCGATCAACCGCGCTCACACTTATTTCGTCATTGCCGGGCTTGACCCGGCGATCCATTTTGACCCGCGGGTGACGGCAAGAACGCGCGCTTTCACCTCAGCGAATGTCGCTCTCTAGCCCTTCGGTTGCGGGTCTCGGCTTTGGCCGCCGGGCTCGAAGCCGCCGATTTCATGATAGGTGACCTTGGCGTCGGCTTCGAAGGCGCGGACTCCGGGGATCTGCCCGGGCAGGCCCAGCTCGCGCCAACGCTGGGCAACCTTGTCGTAAACCTCTTTGCGCAGCGCGGTGCGCTTGGAGAAGACCGGGAGATAGCGGTGATCCTTGCACGCATTGATCAGGGCCTTTGATCCGTAGGGCCGCTTGTCCGGCGGGTTCTGGGTGGGATCGAGCCAAGTGCTCCAGGTGTTCCTCAGGATGTCGATGTCCTCGATCGGATTGCAGCGGCTCGCCATGGCCCAGATGACCTGGTCCATGTCCATGGGATCGATGTCGTCGTCCACGGCGATGATCCACTTGGTGTAGTACGCGCCGCCCGGGACCTGGGCCGCCAGGGCCAGGGCCTGAGCCGCATGACCGGCGTGGCGTTGGGCCAGGCTGATCACGGTCATGCCGAAGCCCCCTGCCGCCGCCGGATGGGAATAGATCCCCTGCACCCCGGGAATGCCCAATTTGTCAAAATCGTCCCAGATCTTGGCCGAGCGAATCACCGAGAAGAAGCCGCTCTGCTCGCAGGATGGATAGTCCGCCATCAAAGCGTTGGTCAGGATGGGCCGGGACCGGTAATGCACGGCGGTGACGTCGACGAGCGGACAGCCGGCCTCGGGCCGGCCGTAATAGCCGGGAAATTCCCCGAACGGCCCCTCTGCCTTCACCGAGTTCGGGCGGATGATGCCCTCGATCACCAGCTCGGCATTGGCCGGGATCAGCAGGTCGGTCGCCTTCCCCCGCACCACCGGAATCGGCTCGCCCTTGATGCCGCCGGCATACTCGTATTCCGAGACGTTCTTGGGAAAGGTCTGCGAGCCGACCATCATGAACAGCGGATCAATGCCCCAGGCCGCGGCGACCGGGACCGATTTGCCCTGTTGCCAGGCCCGAGTGATATGCAGCCGCGCATCCTTGCCCGGCGAAAGGTAGAGGCCGACCTGCCGCTTGCCCTGGACCATCATCCGGTAGGTGCCGATGTTGAGATAGCCGCTGTCGGGATCGCGGGTGATCACAGCATCCCCGGTGCCGGCATAGCGTCCGCCGTCCAAGGGCCAGTGCCGCGGAATCGGCAGGCGGTCGAGATCGACCTCCTCGCCGCTCACGCTGTTCTCGTAGATCGGGGCTTCGCTCTGCGCGATTTCCCGCGGCGGCAGGCGCTGCTTGAGCTTGTCCTTGGCCCGCCGGATCAGTTCCATGGTCGGCGTATCCGCGGGCTCCTCGAGGGTGAGCGCGATGCGCTTCATGCTCGGACCGAGGACGTTCCATAACAGCTTGGCGCCGATGGGGCTCTCGGCGAACCCTGCCGCCCGCTCGAACAGCACCGCCGGCGAGGGCTGCTGCTTGGCCAACAAGTAGCTGATGGCGCTCATCTCCTCGTCCCGGTCCACGGGCTCTCGAACGCGCACCAACTCGCCCATCGCTTCGACCCGCGATAACCATTCCCGCAAATCCTGGATCGGTTTCGCCTTCGCCGTCTTGTTCATCGCGACATCCTTTCAATTTCGCGTCGTACTACAGTCGCCCGCTCGCCCGACCGTGCAGGCGTTGACGCTGCCGCGCGACGGAATGGGCAGAGTCGGGAGCGGCTCTGGCTTGGGATCAGAATGCACCAGCGTACCCGGCTTCACTCCCGGCCCGCTATACCGTATCACGGCAGTGCGGGAAGCGATTGCGCAAGGTCGCGCGCGCTGTCCTGGGGCGCAGACGACGCCGCTCGCACCGCGAATTCGGCGCGCTCATAGCCGCGAGGACGAAGCTCACATGGCCAAGCTCGAAATCACCATCGCGACCTGGGATTACGACCGCGTGCGCCCGATCATGGACGGACGCGTCACGGTCGAGGGCTGCGATATCAATTTCATCAAGGTTTCGCCCGAGGAATGTTTTCACCGCGCCTGGTATCACCAGGATTTCGACGTCACCGAGATCGGCCTGTCGGGCTATATCATCGGCACCTCGCGCGGCCAGGGGCTGGGCGGCGCCAGCCCCTATATCGGGATACCGGTGTTTCTGTCGCGCTCCTTCCGCTGCTCCGGCATCTACATTCGCACCGATCGCGGCATCGCGCGTGCCCAGGACCTCAAAGGCAAGAAAGTCGGCATCCCCGAATACCAGATCACTGCAGCGGTTTGGTCGCGCGGCTTTCTGTCGGACGAATATGGCGTCCGCGCCGAGGACATGATCTGGCTGCAAGGCGGCATGGACGATCCCGGCCGCAAGGACAAATGGCCGAACAATCTGCCGGACGGTTTTCCGCTGCACCATTTGACCGGGGGCCAGACCATCAACGCGATGCTGGCATCCGGGGAGCTCGACGCCTTCATCGGGCCGCGCACACCCAAAACCTATCGCGACGGCAAGACGCCGATCCGCCGCCTGTTCGAAGATTTCGAAACAGTCGAGAAGGATTACTACCGGCGCAGCCACATTTTTCCGATCATGCATCCCTTGGGCATCCGCCGCGATCTCTACGAAAAACATCCCTGGCTGGCGCTCAATTTGTACCAGGCCTTTTCCGAGGCGAAGCGCATCAGCCAGGCCGAATTCTTCGAGACCGCGGCGCTCAAAATTGGTCTGCCCTGGATCGTGAGCGCGGCGCTGTCGACCCAAGAGGTGATGGGGCCGGATGTCTTCCCCTATGGCGTGAAGGCCAGCCTGCCCACGCTGCAGGCCGCGATCCGCTATTCGATGGAGCAATATATGGCGGTGCGCCCCGTCACCATCGAGGAATTGTTCCCGGCGAATACGCTCGACGAGCCGAAAACCTGATCGACGCGGCCGCCCCGGGCAATCCTCCCACAGCCGGCGGTTCGCTGCATCAGATGGCGGTATGGCCGGCCTTGCTTTGGCTTTCCGCATCCGGGTTCGGTTTGCCACGCGAATTCGTCCTCGCGCGTCACGCGGATGCAATTGCGCTGGGGACAGCCCGCATCTGGGTGATCAGCTCTTCCACGAGGCGCGTGTTCACTTTGCCGGCCGCGAAATCCGGGTGGCTCATCACGAAGCGCAGAAATGACAAGTTGGTGCCGATGCCGGAGACCGAGAACTGCGCCAACGCCCGGCGCATTCGCTCCACCGCTTCCGCGCGGTCACGGCCGTAGATGATTAGCTTTGCCACCATCGAATCATAGAAGATCGGAACGGTGTAACCGGCGTAGCAATGGGTATCGAGCCGGATGTTCGGCCCCTCCGGCGGCGACCACACCATGATCCGGCCCGGACTCGGCCGGAACCCCTCGTCCGGCACTTCCGCGGTGATGCGGCATTCGATGGCGTGGCCGCGGAATATCACATCGGATTGTGAGAAGCGCAGCGCTTCTCCGCGGGCGATGCGGAGCTGCTCCTGAACCAGGTCGACCCCGGTGATGGCCTCCGAGACCGGATGCTCGACCTGGATCCGGGTGTTCATCTCGAGAAAGTAAAACTTCCCGGTGTCCTGATCAAAAATGAACTCGACAGTGCCAGCATTCTCGTAGCCGATGTTCCGGGCCAAGGTCACGGCAGCCTGTCGAATCTCTTCGCGCCGCGACTCCGTCATGGCGGGCGCCGGCGCCTCTTCCACCAGCTTTTGATGCCGCCGCTGCAGCGAGCAATCGCGCTCGCCCAGATGGACGACATTCCCGAAGCGGTCGCCGAGGAGCTGAACCTCGACATGCCGGGCGTTCGCGATGTACCGCTCGAGGTAGAGCGTATCGTTGCCAAAGGCCGCACGCGCTTCGGCAGAGGCAGACGTGAACATCTGCCGCATGTCCTTGGCTTCGGTCACGATCTTCATGCCGCGGCCGCCCCCGCCCGCCGCCGCTTTCAACATGACGGGAAGACCGATCTGCGCCGCGACCGCCCCCGCCTCCTCGAAGGAATGGACCTTCTCGGAGCCCGGCAGGATGGGGACGCCGCATTGGCGGGCAAGGGTACGAGCCTGCAGCTTGTTGCCCATCTGTCTAATCTGCTCGGCCTGCGGTCCGACAAACGTAATCCCCTCAGCGGCGCAGGCGTCCGCCAATTCCGGCGATTCGGCGAGGAACCCATAGCCAGGATGGACCGCGTCCGATCCCGTCCCCGAGGCGGCGGCAACGATGGTGTTGACGTTCAGATAGCTGGCGGTGGCGCTGGCCGGACCGATGCAGATCGTGCGGTCCGCGAGCCGGGCCGGCAGGCTGTCCCTGTCAGCTTCCGAAACCGCGAGGACGGTCTCGATTCCCAGCGCCTGGCAGGCTCGGATAACGCGGACGGCGATTTCGCCGCGATTGGCAATCAAAACGCGGGAGACCGTCATTGGCGAGAGCCCTACGCAACGATTGGAATGTCGTTCGACGCCGTTTCCGTTGGTCGGACCCGGAACATGACCTGGCCATATTCGATGATCGCGGCATCCTGGACGCAGATCTCGGTGACGACGCCGCTGACGCCCGCCGGGACGGCATTGAACACCTTCATCACCTCGATCAGCGCCACCGTGGTTTCCTTGCGCACCATTGCGCCCACCGCCACGAAAGGCGCCGCGCCGGGCTCGGGCTGCGCGTAGAACCGTCCCATGATGGGCGCGACGATCGCTACGGTGCCGTCTTGGACAGGGCCCTTGGCTTTCGCCGCCGGTGGCGACGGATCGGGGGCGGCCGGCGTGACGACGGGCGCTGCGGGGACATGGGCGGCCGGTGCCGCGACCGGCGGCTGGGCCGCGGCAACCGGTGCGGTCGCGACGCCGGTCGGAGGCGCGGCGCCTTTGCCGATTGTCAGCTTCAGATCGCCGATTTCCAACTGCAGGAAGTCGAAGGTGGAATGGTCCAAGGTTTCGACAAGCTGGGCGATCTGCCGGACTTCGTCATCGCTCAGCGTATCAAAGGCGTTGTTCACTTGATTGTCCTCCGATTTCTCATTCGATGCCGGCGCCGCCGGCTCAGACCGCGGAGCGATTCTGGACGACCAGCGACCCGCGGCCGCGCCGCACCTGGATATAGCGCACGCCCGTGTGATTCTTGAGCTCTTTAAGGAGGGCGAGCAGGGAAGGCGCGGTGTTGCGATACCGTTTCGGCGGCCCCGCCGCTTGCATTGCCGCGACCTCGCGCTCGCCCTTCATGATGTAACGGAGCAGAAACTCCTCGTCCGAGACCCCGGCGCCGCCGAATTGCGCGCGCAGGTCTTCGAGCGAAACGTCCGGTCTTTGCCGGGTTGCCAGCTCCTTGGCCCTGGGCATGGCGAGCAATCTGTCCTTTAGATTCTGGTCCATCCAGGTATGGCCGGAATCTTCGCCGTAGACCCCTTGGGCGAACAGGATCAACTCGTCGATGACGACCTTGTAGCGTTCTCCGAGGGCGACGTTGATGCCGGCCTGCGTGCCCACGAACTGCGAATGCGGCGTCACCATGATGGGATAGCCGAGATCCTTGCGGACCTGCACCGATTCCTCGAGCACCTCGTTCAACCGGTGCTGGATGCGCAGCTCGGCAAGCTGGTGCCGCAGGTTCGAGATCACGCCGCCCGGCATTTGATGAACGTATTGCGCGTAGTCGTATTCCAAGGGCGCGCCGATCGGCAGCTTTTCGGATTTCGCGATCGCCGTGAGCGTCTCCGTGACCCGCTGAAGCGCGTCTTCATCGAGGGTCGCCCTATGCCCCAGGAGCCGGGCGTTATGGGCGATGTTGAAGACCGATGGCTGCGATGGACCGTCGGCCAAAGGCGGCAGGGCCGTGTGCAGCGTCCGGATCCCGAAGCCCAACGCCTCGAGATAGACGAGCGGGGCTTGCCCGGTCGTGCAGTGCGCGTGCAGTTCCACCGGCACGGCGCCGGCATTGCGCACGATGGCCGGAAGCAGTGTCCGCGCGCGGTCCACCGTCAAGATCCCGCATTGATCTTCGAGGTAAATGAGGTCCGGCTTGAACGCGAGGATCTCGCGCGTCTTCTGCCCGTAGTATTCGTCCGTGTGACGGGGAGAAACGCTGTACGAGAGAGCGATGGCGATCTGCAACCCCAGGCTCCGGAACATCGGAATGGTCCAGGGGAACTCGTTTTCCATCTGGCCATAGGTGTTTGCGAACGTCTGGGCGCGGTTGAGAGCGCCGATCCCGGCCACGCGCTCGTAAAAGAGCTTGGCCAGCGCTCGGGCCGGGGGCGCTCCGAAGGGGTTGAGGTTTCCCCCGGCCATGCAGCCCTTGACCGTGTTGGGCATGGTGCGCGCCACCATGCGGCACATGTCCCAGGGGTTCTCCTTCAGGTCGCGGGTGAACTTCTTGAAAAAGATCCCGTTGACCGGTACCTCGACGACCGCGAAGCCGGCTCGGCCGACGGCCTCTGCGACCGCCTCGATCATGCCGGTCCGCATCCCCGAGGCCCACACGCTTTGCGATCCATCGCGAAACGTCGTGTCAACGAAACGCACGTCCACGCCAGGCGCGCTCCCCGAAAATGATGGCTCCGTGCGCTGACCCCGCGGGGCATTCGGCATTGCGCGCCCCCTAGGCCGAGTGCAGGTCGATGCCCAGGAACTTGGCCGCGTTGTGCAGCAGGATCTTGGGTCGGACGGTGTCCTTGATGGGAAGCGCCTCGAATTCGCTGAGCCAGCGCTCGGGAGTGAGGACGGGGAAGTCGGAGCCGAAGAAGACCTTGTCCTGAACCAGCGTGTTGGCGTTCTGGATGATCGACGGCGGGAAGTATCTGGGCGCCCAGCCAGAGAGATCCATGTAAACATTGCCCTTGTGCCGCATCACGGCCAACTGCTCGTCGTGCCAGGGCCACGCCGGATGCGCGATGATGATCCGCAAGTCAGGATACCGGGCAGCGACCTCGTCGATATAGGGAATTGGCCGGCAATACTCGAGGAGCAGGCCGCCGCCGCCCGGCGTGCCGGCATAGAGGGCCGTGGTTCCGCCATGGAAAATGACCGGCAGGCTCAAGCGAACACAGGCCTCGTAGACCGGAAAGAACCGCGGGTTGCTCGGGGCAAAGCCCTGGCTAGCCTGCTGAAATTTCATGCCGCGCAGCCCCATCTCGGCGCATCGCTTCACCTCGTCGACGGCGGCACTGCCCTTCCAAGGGTCGGCGCTGCCGAAGCCGATGAAGGTGCCCGGGTACTTCTTCACCCAACCGGCCGTCTCTGCATTGGAAATCTTCACCCCGGTGCGGGTTTCCTGATCGACGTCGAAAATGACCGCCATCATGTGAAGCTGCTGGTACATCGCCGCCATTTCATCGGGACTGATCCGCTGGTGTCCGGTGGCGGACGGAACCCCGGCTTCCGCTAGCTGCTGCTTCGCCCGGTCGCCGGTGAAGATGTGAGCGTGCATGTCGATTGCTTTGAGCATTGTCCTACCCCTGAATCACCGACGCAGTTCGACGCCGTTGAAGGCGAGCGGCAGATCCATCTCGCGGCAGTCGTCGGCGACTTTCAATGGAGCTGCGGTGGCTTCTTCGACGGCCGAAGGCGCGAGTCCGGGCGCCACTTCGCGCAGGACGAGTCCCGCGGGCGTCACTTCGATCAGCGCCATGTCCGTATAGATGCGCTTGACGCAGCCGGGCGCCGTCAACGGGCACGTACATGCGGTCAGTATCTTCGGTTGACCCTTATTGGTCACATGATTCATGGCGACGTAAATGTTCGGGACGCCGAAGGCAAGATCCATCGCACCGCCCACGCCGGGTACTTTTTGGCCAGGGATGCGCCAATTGGCCAAATCGCCATTGGCTGCCACCTCGATGGCGCCGATCACGGAATGGGTGATATGGCCGCCCCTGATCATCGTGAAGGACAGGGCGTGGTCAAACAGACTGCTGCCGGGGAGTAACGTAATATACTCCTTACTGGCATTGACCAGGTCGGGATCCTCATGGCCGCGGGGCGCCATCGGTCCCACGCCCAGGATGCCATTCTCGCTATGAATGAAGATCTCCCGGTCCGGCGGCAGGTAAACGGACACCAGGGTCGGGATGCCGAGGCCCAAATTGACGTAGCTCCCGTCCGGCAGATCGCGAGCCACACGATAAGCGATGCCGTCGCGCGTGAGGGTCACTTTGCGCTGCCCTCCTTCGGTGGTTCGAAGAGGCGGGGATGGCGGTCGATCCGAACCACCCGGTCGATGAAAATTCCTGGCGTATGAATTTCTTCGGGAGACAGGGCGCCGACCGGGACGAGCTCCTCGACTTCGGCAATCACCACTTTGGCGGCGGTCGCCATGACCGGATTGAAATTGCGCATCGCGCCGCGGTAGGCGAGGTTTCCCAAGCGGTCGCCCCGATATCCCTTGATAAATGCGAAGTCGGCATGGAGGGGTGCTTCAAACACGTATGCCCGTCCGTTGATGACGCGCGTCTCCTTGCCGGCCGCCAATTCGGTCCCCGCGGCCGTCGGGGTATAGAACCCGCCGAGACCGGCGCCGGCGGCCCGAATGCGCTCGACCAGGGTTCCCTGGGGTACGAGTTCGAGTTCAATCTCGCCCTTCAAATAGCGGTCGCGGAAGGCCGACGCCCCCGCGTTGTTGGGAAAGGATGCGATCAGCTTGCGAATGCGCCCGTCCAGGATCAGCCCGCCCAAAGCAAAGTCGCCGGCACCGGCGCCATTATGGACGACGACCAGGTTGGTCGCCCCGTGCTGCCGCAGCGCTTCGATCAGCCGGCCAGGGACCCCCGGATCACCGAACCCCCCGAACATGATGGTGGCCCCGTCGAACACCGGCGCAACGGCTTCGCTACAGGTCGCTACGGCCTTGTCGATCACGCCCCACCCTCCTTGCCCAATCTAACGCATGCTCGCAAATCCGCCTGGCCGTCGCATCGGCGGCGGAATGATCGGGCGCGGAGCCCTTTCGCCGAATTTTGCCGGAGCATAGCCTCCCATATCGGCGGCCGATTTGATCCAGATCATGGAGCCGACAGTCCCGCGAGCAGGGCGCCAACGAGGCGTTCGGCACCATGGGTGGTCGCTGAGAGCTTCGGCAACCGGCGTGGTCGGCAGATGCGGGAAGACGCGGCGGGTCGCCGGGCCCGGTTGCGCCGGACACCGTGGCTTGGCTAGCAAAAGACCCGGGTGGGTGGAGCTAGCCCGCCCATCATCGCGGTACCCTCACTTAAATCTCGGATTGATGAACTGCCAGGGATCGCCTTCCGATCGACGCGGGACCACCACTTCGATCAAGACCGGGCGAGCGGCGGCGAAGGCCCGTTCGATCACCGGGCGAAGCGCGTCCGGGCTTGTCACGCGATGCGCCTCGACTCCGAACGCCTCGGCAAATTTCACGAAATCCGGGTTGATCAACTCCGATCCCAGCAGCCGGCCGCCGAACAGCGTCTCTTGATCGCGCAGCACATTGCCGTAAGCCTCGTTGTTGAAGACGATCGTGACGAGATTGATGCCATACTGAACGGCGGTGGCCAGTTCCTGCGCGGCGAACATGAAGCCGCCGTCACCGGCGATCGAGACCACGGCGCGATCCGGGCAGGCTGTCTTCACCCCAAGGGCGGTGGGAAAGCCGAAGCCGAGGGTTCCTTGTTGACCGGCGGTCACGAGCGTGCGCGGATGATAGACGGGAAAGCCGAAGATCGACGCGAAGCCGACCTGGCAGATCTCCTCGACGAAGAACCCGTCGCGGGGCAACACGTCGCGTATCACCTTCAGGTAGCCGATTTGCGGCTGAATTATCTCGATCGCTGCCGCTGCCGCTGCCTTTGCCGCCGCAATATCGTTGGCGCGGTGGCGGGGCGTGCCCGCCTTGAGCACGGCGCGAGCCAGCGCCAGGCTGGCCGTTCCGGCGTCGGCGACGATGTTGACTGCGGCCGGCAGCCGGCGGATTTCGGCCGCATCGATGTCGATCCGGATGATCTTGAGTCCGTCCGGCCGGTAGCGCCAGCGCATGTCGAGCAGTTCGAAACGGGATCCGATGACGACGGCCAGGTCGGCTTGCGGCCACAAACGCGCACCTGCAGCGATCGTGCAGCCGAGCGGGTGATCGTCGGAAACGATGCCGCGCCCGCCGCGGAAGCTGACGACCGGTGCGCCCAACGTCTCCGCGAGTTGGGTCACCTCGGAGCTTGCCTCGAGCGCGCCCGAGCCGACGAATATCATGGGTGCGCGAGCGTCACGGCATAACTTTGCCGCGCTGTCGATCGCATCCGCGTCCGGTTCCGGATCGGCAAAGGGGCTGAGCGGCGCGCTCGCGCGAACCGCGGCCCGCATCGTAAAAAAATCCCAGGGGGCCTGCAACGCCGTCGCGCCCGGACGGCCGGACGCCATCTCCTGGAATGCCCGAGCCACAAGCACGGGCGCTTGAACCGGATGCTCGATATGCTCCGCCCATTTGGTCATGGCGCGCAGCACGCCCAACTGGTCGCGAAGTTCGTGCAGCTGCCCGCGCTCGCGCCCTTTGAAGCGCGACATCACATCGCCCGTGAGCGCCAGCACCGGGGCATTGGATGCATGCGCGGTCAGCAGCGCCGCGGAAGCGTTCAATATCCCCGGCCCCGGCACGACGGCGAACACACCCGGCTTCCCGCTCGCGCAGGCATAGCCGAAGGCCATGAATCCAGCCGCCTGCTCATGCCGCGCGCCGATCGTCCGGATCAGGCTCCGGTTGCTGGCAAGGGCATCGCACAGCCCATAGATCTGCGCACCCGGCAGCGCAAAGACCGTATCGACACGATGCGCGACAAGACTCTCCACGATCGCCTCCCCACCGGTAATTCTCCGGTTCGGCCGGGACGGAGCAGAGGCTGTGGCCATGAATGGTCCTTTCGAAATGAGTTAATGTCGCGTTCATGCGCGATGCAGACGGCCTTTTCCTCGGTCGAGCCTTGCAGCCGGCGCGGGCGGAAATCACGCCCGATTCCGGATTGCTCGTAGCCGCCAAACGGCAGATTCGGAACAATCGGGATTTGGCTGTTGACCCATACGGTTCCCGCCTCGATCCGAGCGGCCGACAATTTGCTGGCGAGGGGGCGAGGCGGGCCAGAGTATATGGCAGGCGATCGGCAGAAGCACCCTGCCCACGACGTTACCCCGCCCTTCGAGGACGCTCCTGCGCCAGTCCCGACACCGTTGGAACGCGGTGATCCTGCACCGATGGTCGCATGACCGCTATACGCCGCGCCGGTGGCCGTTGAACGTGCCGATCAGATGCTCGCGAAGGATGGCGTGGAGGGATCGAGGCCGGAACTTAATGCGGGTACGACGCAAGACCCCCGCTCAGCGCCACATCGTGACTTGCGGGGGTCCACTGCGGAGTAACAAAGACTCCGTGCTCGGGATGCCGAGCGTAATCTTGGGCTTTGTGCTGGGTTGCCGATGCCAAGTGGTCGGCAACTCGTTACAGCCGGGGGGAGTCATGCTGTTTGGGCATCCTCCACTTGGTTGACAACATATTGGACATGGGTCCGACCAAGGCTGGATACAAGTGGGGGGCATCAATCTTTGGGTGAGGCGATGGCTGTGAAGCGGCACCGCGCTCCCCATTTGCGTCGTCGTCGCGGGCGATTGTCTCGACCGGCTCTTCGGGCCTTATGTCGCGATCGCTTTCATTGTCCTGCCGTTGTTCGGCCTTGGCCTGCTCGCGGCGCATTGCGCGAAGGGAAGCCTTGACCTGAGGCGCGGCAGCGGAGAAGCTTTGGTCCGGTTTCGGGCGGGGACTTGGACAGGG
>Ga0209415_10005785_pt1 | contig 22145 bp, 16 predicted proteins | sample PeaSoiSIISIP2007_FD_187696 | JGI IMG/M metagenome (GOLD analysis project Ga0209415, IMG submission 187696) | Peat soil microbial communities from Weissenstadt, Germany - SII-SIP-2007 (SPAdes) (version 2) | ecosystem: Environmental > Terrestrial > Soil > Wetlands > Peat | place: Germany... | reverse complement strand
CTCACTTCCAGGTATCGATGAAGTCGGTGCGCCGGTTCTCATGCCAGCAGCTCTCGTCGTGGCACAGCGCGCGCGGCTTCTCCTTGCCCAGGCTCACGGTCTCGATGCGCGCCTCCGGAACGCCCAGCAGGACCAGCCTCTTTTTCACGGCTTCCGCGCGGTGCTGCCCCAGGGCCAGGTTGTACTCGCGGCTGCCGCGCTCGTCACAGTTGCCCTGCAAGGTGACGTGGTCCTGCGTATACGTGTTGGCAAGGTTTGCATGCTCGGTGATCACCGAGAAGCCTTCGGGCTTGATGGCGTAGTTGTCGAAATCAAAATAGACGCTCTGCTTGTCCAGGCCAACTTTCGTGCGCTCGAACACCTGCATCGGCGTCTCCATCTGGACCACGGGCGCCGGATTTGCGGGCGGTGGTGGCGGTGGCGGTGGCGCAGCCTCGGGTGTCTTCATCTCCGGCGCAGGGGCGGGGGCGGGGGGCGGAGTCGTGGTCGAGCAAGCGGCCAGGAGCGACGCTAGCGCTAAGAGAGTAATGCGTTTCATGATCGGATCGATTCCCTAGGAATGTTGGGGGAAAGATAGACTACTCTTCGACAAGTATGCCGATTATTACATTTGTGCAAATATATTAGCATTGATAACTACGCCGCAGTTGGGCAGCCATTTTCGCTGCCGCTGCGCCGACCCGCGGGAGTGGGTCCCTGGCGAGGGACGCGGCCGCATGTGGGGGCGCAGCCTGCGCTGCGGCGGTTCCCGGCGGGGGCTTGCCGCCAGCGCCATTCGAGGCTGGCCTGGCTGTGGTTGCGAAGGAGATAGATCATGCGCTTTGCCAAGGGTTTGTTGCCCGTGCTGCTCCTTCTTTCGGCCTGCAGCACGGTTCAAGTGGGCCGGAACTTCGATCTTGCGGCATTCGAAGCACGGGTCCAGCGCGGCGTGAGCACGCGAAACGACGTGCGCGGCTGGCTGGGCGCGCCCACCGGCATCGGGGTTTCCCTGGAAACGAACGGCGATCGCTTCGAGCAGTGGACGTACTACGCCGGCGAGGGTGATCTGCCCAACCTGAGCGACGCCCACCTCAAACTGCTGCAGATCAAGTTCGATCAGCAGGGCGTGGTGCGCGCCTACAATTGGAGCGGCGAAGCAAAGTAGTCGTCTTGACTTGGCTGGCTGTCGAGTACCACAATCGGGCGCCGCGTTCGCAGTGCGGCTGCGCCGAATTCCACCAGAGGGGCGCTTGCGTTTGCCATGTTCCAGGGGCGTAATCGCCAACTTTCTTGAGCTCGCGAAGCCGGGCGCGGGCGCTGCGTCTGGCTCCAATCTTTGAGCGCTTGATCGGGCACGGTCAGCGGCCAGGCGCCATGTCGATTAGCGCATTGTGAATGCTTCGAATGCCCAAGCGGGGACCGAGCGCCTTGCTAGCCGATCCGCGCAGACCGAGGATGCGCAGTTCGCTCGCCCGATAGTCCTGGGCGCCGGCCCGTCCCGTCACGACGAGGCGGCGCAATCAGCCCCTTTGGCGCACTGGCCCAATGCGAGTGTGAGGTCTTGCGCCGCTTGGCCTGCGGCCGAAGCACCATCGACCGAGCGTCGCAGTTGAACCCCTTGCCAAGCGCCGTGACCGTCCACCGGAAGCGCGGCAAGCAAGGGTTTGACGCCGGCAAGCCTATCCACTCTCGCGCGTTGCGGCAAGAAGACATGAAGCGGGTGGCCTCGTTGCGCCGGTATGAGCTGCGCCACTGGGGCAGGCTGCTACTGGCGCTGGCTGCATGGCTGGTCGCGACCGCCCCCGTCTTGGCCGACGACCAGCAGGCGGCACCTCAGGAGCTGCCGGAAGTGACCGTCATCGGGTCCAGCCCGGTCTCGGGTACCGGGATCCCGATCAATCTTTATCCCGGCAACGTCCAGACGATTTCCTCCAGGAATACCAGCGCCGGAACGTCGACCGTGAGCGATGCGCTCAATGCTGCCGTCGGCAGTGTCAACGTGAACGACACGCAGGGCAACCCGTTCCAGATGGACCTGGACTATCGCGGCTATACGGCCTCGCCCGTGCTAGGCACCCCGCAGGGACTATCGGTCTACGTCGACGGGATGCGGGTCAACGAACCGTTCGGCGACGTCGTTTCCTGGGACCTGATACCGCAGATCGCGGTAGCCAATGTGACGGTCATTCCGGGAACGAATCCGGTCTACGGCCTCAATACCTTGGGCGGGGCCCTGGCGATCAACACCAAGAGCGGCTTCGCGTATCCCGGTGCAAGCGTAAGCCTGGGGACGGGCTCTTTCGAACGCCGGACCGTTGACGCCGAGTACGGGGGACACCAAGAGAACACGGACTTCTACGTTGCCGGCAGTTTCTTCGATGACCATGGCTGGGCAAAATTCAATCCGAGCGTGGTGCGGCAGTTCTTCGCGAAGCTGGGATTCCAGGATGCCAAGACGGACTTGGATTTCTCGGTTCAATGCGTCAATGATTATCTGGCGGGCAATCAACTCGTCCCGCATTCGATGATCGAAGACGCGACGCAAGGGTATTCGCATCCGGACTACGCATCGACGCGCAATCTTGTGGCCAATCTGACGGGCAAGCGCCAATGGGATGCCGCCAACAGCCTGGAGGGCAACGTCTACTTCCGCGACATCCATCGCCAGATGTTCAACTCCAATATCAACGACCCCGTCGTTGCCGGTTCGCCCGATCAGGTCGCCGTGTGTACCTCCCTATACGGTGAGCCCTGCGCGGGCAACATCGAGACCGGGTACTCGCAAGATGTCTACGGGCTCAAGCTGCAGTATTCCAATCAGGGGACACTGCTGGGTACGCGGCAGTATTTTTCTGCCGGGCTCGACAGCGAATACGCGACGGTGGACTTTTCGCAGGCAAGCCAGTATGCGATGGTCGACGCGAATGCTGCCACTCTGGGCATCGGCGCCTTCACGCCGCAATCGAACATTGAGTCGCACAACACTACGACTGGGGTGTACGCGACCGACACCCTGGTTCTGGATCCGCGCTGGAGCCTCACGCTATCGGCCCGCTACGACAATTCCGCGATCGACCTCTCGGGGACGTCCGTCGATATCTTCGGAGATCGGGTCGCGGTCAGCGGCGATCATTCCTATCAACGACTCAATCCCGCGATCGGCGGTACCTTCGCCCTGACGCCGGGTGCGACGCTATTCGCCAACTATGCGCAGGGATTCAGAACCCCATCGGCGATCGAGCTGGCTTGCGCCGACCCAGCGCACCCCTGCGCCGGCGTGCCGAGCGCATTCTCGTCGGACCCGGGCCTCAAGGGAGTGCTCGCAAAGAGCATCGAGGTTGGAGGGCGCGGTCAATTCGGCGCCGGCTTCGGCTGGCGGATTGCCGGTTTCCACAGCGATCTGGCGAACGACATTCTTTTCAACCAATCGACGCTGACGACCGGCTATTTCTCGAACGTGGGCAAGACCCGCCGCGAGGGGGTCGAAATGGCTTTGGACGGAAAGCTTGCTCCGTTTGACTTTGTCATAGCGACGACCCTGCTCAACGCAACGTACCAGAGTTCCTTCGATGTTGCCGACACCGCCAATGCGGGGTCCACTTGCCCCGGCAGCGCCTGCGTTCCGGTTCAGCCCGGCGACCGGATTCCCGGCATTCCGCAGCTCATTGCAAAATTCAAATTGGGTTACCAACTAACGTCAAAGGTACGCCTCGATACTCTCGTGCAGGCGCAGGGTTCGAGCTATGCGCGGGGAGACGAGAACAATCTGGCGACCTTTGGCACGATTCCTGGCTTTTGCACGGTCAAGCTTGGCTTCACCCAAAGAATCAACGACACGTTCGAAATCAACGCTGGCGTTTCCAACTTGTTCAATCGACTCTACGCAAACTTCGGGATGCTTTCCAACAATGATCTACGAGGCGGGATTGCCGAGAATTTCTGGGCCGTTGGGCAGCCGCGTACATTCTTCCTCGGCTTGCGGGCGTTCCTGTAGGGTCGGCTTGCAACTGCCGTCGGAAGAGCACGACCGCGTTGCCGCAAGCCCGTGTTCGTCGCCTTCGGCAGCCCCTTAGTGGATTGCGACGCCCCAGGGAAGCTTGCCGACCGGAATATCGGCGATCCGCGTATTGCTGGCGGTGTCGATGACAGAGACCGTCCCGGAGCGACCGCAGGCAACGTAGAGCTTTGCGCCGTCGCTGGTCAGCGCCATGTTCCACGGCCGCTGGCCAACACCGATGGTTGCCACGGATCGCGCCAGTTGCGTGTCGATCACCGAAACGCTGGCATCGGCGCCATTGGACACATAGACCCAGCGGCCGTTCGGATGGACCGTGATGCCGTTGCTGCGCACGCCGGCCGTGATCGTGGTCTCGACCTTGTAGGTTTCGGTGTCGACCACGTACACGAGACTGGCCTTCTCCGCGGCAATGTAGGCGTGATGACCGTCCACGGAAAAGCCAATGCCGCGGGGACGCGCACCGACGGTAATCTGGGCTACTTCGCTGCGCGTGGCGAAATCGATGACGTCGACCGTTTCGCCTTCTTCGGCACTGACCCAAATGAGCGAACCGTCCGGCGAGAACTCGGCGTGCTCGGGATTCGTTCCCTTGACCTTCACCGAGAACGCCTTGGCCCGCGTGGCGACCTCGATGAACACGACTTCATTGCTCTCTTCGACCGCCACCACCACCCAGCGCCCGTCCGGCGAGATCCCGACTCCCTCGGGAGAAGGGCCAACTCTCATTGCGGCAGCTTGCGCACGCTTGTCCAGATCGATCACCGCCAGCTGGTCCGGTTGCTCGCTCACAAACAACGCGTGCTTGTCGATCGTGATGGCCGAGCCGCGGGGTTTGTCCCCGACCGGGATCTCCGCTACGACCTTGTCCGCACCGGTATCGATGACGCTGACGGTGCCCGAACCCTCGTTGGAAACGTAGGCAAGCTCCGTCGCGACGGCAAGAGCCGGCGCGAGGGCCAGTGCCGCCAGGGTCGAACGCAGGATCGAGTCGAGCATGGTCTTGTCCCGGAGAACGATTCAGAATTGCCCGCGCGGGCCGAAGGACATGCGTGCGAACAAGCCGTCGCGCGCGACGAAGGCATGGTGGAGCGCGGCCAGGATGTGTCCCACCACCAATGCGGAAAAAACAAACGCCAGCACATCGTGCGTGCCATTCAATAGACCGTAGATTGCCTTGTCGTCCGGCCCCCACGCCGGCAACTCGATCTGGTTGAAGAACCGGATCCCGTGGCGGCTGAAGTTTGACGCGAGATATCCGGTAACCGGCATGGCAACCATGCAAACGTAGAGCAGCATGTGGCCCAACCCGGCGGCACGCAATTGCCAGTTGGCCATGATATTTGCGGGGTAGGCCGGCGGCCGGTGTCGCAGGCGCCAGAGGAGCCGCGCGAGGATGACCAGCGCCAGCAGCAGCCCGGTGGACTTGTGCAGATTGATGGCCAGCGCGCGTGTGGGTGTGCCACGCTCGAATTCACCGAGCAGCCAGCCGAAGCCCAGCTGCGCAAGGATCCCGGCGCCGACGATCCAGTGAAGCGACACGGCGATGCGGTCGTAGCGGTTTGGCTCGGATATGGTCATCAGTCGGGTGCGCTTGCCTAAAAGGTATAGGTGCCGCTTGCGCCCGCAAGATAGTTGCGAGCGGGCGCGGGCTCAAAGAAACGGCCGCTGGTCTCGTCGACGATAATCGATCCGGCGTAATTTTGACCAAAAAGGTTGTCGATTCGCGCGAAAGCGTTCACCTCCCAGGGCCCGGCGGCAAACCGGTAGCCGGTGCGCACGCCCAGGATCGCGTATCCAGGTGCCGCTTGGGAGTTTATATCGTCAACGTACATCCTGGACGATGCCCGCGCCTCGACCCCTGCCTGCCAGCCCGTCGGCGGCGTCCAACCCAGATCGGCATACGCGGTGGAGCGGGCAATCGACGGAATCTGGTTGCCGGCGGTCACCAGCTTATTCGGAGCGGGGCAGGGGGTCGTCAGACACGTCAAATACGCGTCTTTGTAAAAGGCGTTCAGGTAGGTATAGGCCAGTAGCGCCCGCCAATCCCCGGGCAAATTCTGCCGCCAGGAGAGCTCGATCCCGTCGCGCTTGGTGGCACCGGCGTTCTGGTAGACAGCGCGCCCGCCGGAATTAGTTTGCGTGACGATTTCGCTTTGCGTTTGGATCAGAAACACGGCCGCCTGGAATTGCCCCCCGTGGTCGAACCGGGTCTTGATGCCGATCTCGTAGTTGTCACTGTGATCGGACTGCAGGGCCGTGTTGAGCCCTGGCAAGCCATTGGGCCGGTACGCCAGTTCATTGAGTGTTGGCGTCTCAAAACCGCGTCCAACATTGCCGTATAGGCGCACGTCCTGGCTGGCGGCATACGCCAGCCCGACGACCGGGAGGCTTGCCTCGTAGGTCACGGAATTGTGGTCGCCTTGGCTCACCCCGGCGATCGGCGTATCGGTCGAGTTGAACTGGATCAGGCTGTGCCGGATGCCGGCCGTCGCGCTCCACGCGGGCAGAAACTGCCACAGGGCCTGGACATATTGGTCGAAGTCCCCGACGGTATTGGCCTGGTCGCGGCGCAGCGCACCGGTCACACCCAGCGCCGTCGGGGCCGCGTTGGGTCCGACATAGTTGAGGTATCCGGTACGCGCCTCGTCGAGGGCGTCGTAGGAAGCGCCGGCCGTGAGCGTGAGCGGGCCGGAGGCAAGATCCATGTGCCGTGTCCAGTGAAGATCGGTGCCCTCATAGTCGCGGCCCAGATCGATCACCCCGCCAGGGCTCGTCAGGGGCCTTTGGGTGGGCACCGGAATTGCCTGGAACTGCTGGGCGTTGCGATGCCCGCCGTACATCTTGAATTGCAGCGAATCGTCTGCGTCGAGGCTTCGATCGAAGACCGCCCCGATCTGGGTCTGATCAAAAGTCTTGCGGGTATCGAACTGGACTGCGACCGGGTCAACCGAGCGCGGGTTGGTGTCGAACTCCTTGCGCGTCAAGCCCATCGGATCCAGAGCGGTGGGCGAGGCCACGCTATTGACCACTAGCATCAAGTGACTTGAGGCATCGGGCGCTACGTCAAAGCGCGCGTTGGCGAAGTCTCGCACCGCGTCGCTATGGGCGCGATAGCCGTCGGTCTGAAAGTGTGTCAGGTCCAGATCGTAGCCTACGGCACCATTGGTTCCCGTCAGCTTGGTGGATTCGCGGACTTGGCCATAGCTGCCCGCCGCAACGCTTGGCGTAAACGTGGGGGGACCGCTGCCCGGCTGGGTGAACGCCTGGATCACCCCGCCGGAGGAGTTGCCGTACAGCGCCGAATAAGGACCGCGCAGAATCTCGATGCGATCGACAGATCCCAGGTCGATGTTGGACACCCATCCTTGTCCATCGGGCAGCGTCGCGGGGATGCCATCGACATACACGCGCAAGCCGCGCAGACCAAACGACGAACGGGCACCAAAGCCGCGGATCTGTACCTGTTCATCTTGCGCGTAATTTTGCCGGTCCCGGACAACAAGCCCCGGTACGCTGCCCACGCTCTCCGACAGATTGATACCCAACCGAGCGTTGCGCACGCTGTCCCCTTCGATCACCGAGATCGAGGCGGGCACCTCGAATTCGAGCATCTCGGTGCGCGTGGCCGAAGTCACTACCGGCTCGAGCGCCTCGGGCGCGGGTGTCGTCTGGGCGATCACGGCCGCATGCAGCCCGAGGCAAAACACGAATCGCACGATGAACAGGCGGCCGGGGATTGCATCCGTCCCCCTACTTGCACGCATCCAATCTCCTTCGCGCACTCCCTTGCGGCACCGCGCCCGGCACCCAGTGCAGGTTCCGAAGAAGGGCCTGCCCGCATGCGCCCATGCCATCGTCGCGATTAGCGGCATGCACTAATCGTGCCACGAGGGCCACAACGTGGGAACGGTCAAACAATTCGCACTCGTCTTCCGAGCTGTCCCGAGCTGAAAAATCCGCTCCAAAATTTGGCCCAAGCGCGCTGGCTTGGCACAGCTTGCATCCGCAGGGAGCTGCCGTGACCGCCAGCGGGTTGGTCAGGCCGCCATAGTATCGAAAGTTGCGTTGCATCACGCCAAAGCAATCACCCATGGACCTTCGTTCGGAACTTGCCGGGAAGCCCGCCCCCGCGGGGAAGAGTCCCGAACGAACACCTATCCGACCCCCTTTCGATTGGTTCGTAGCCGCAAACGCCTTGCCGCCTAAATCTGCGAGGTTTGTTGGTGCAACGGTTACTGCGCAGGGGCGAATGTCAGGGCGACCGAAGAAGGCATTTCCATCTGCCGTGGCCACCGCACATTGCCCGTCGGCGCGGACGAGGCACCGGAGCTCCGGAAGCCGGGCGGGTGCGCTCCGTCTCGATCCACTTGTCGATCACCGGAGCGAGCACCGTGAGGGGCAGGGCACCGTGGTCGATCGGGGCGTGGTGCAACCGGCGAATGTCAAAGCGTGGCCCCAGCGCCGCCCTGGCCCGCTCGCGCAGCGCGAGGATGCGCAGCTCGCCCAGCTTGTAGGCGGTGGCCTGTCCCGGCCAGACGAGGTAACGGTCGACCCTCGGCTTCGGCGGCGCCGCGCTCCAGCTGGGCGTGCTCGATCAGGTAGTCGATCGCCCGGATGGCAGAGAGCAGCTCGACGAGGTGCGCGCGGCGCCTTGCCACGGCCGCGGCGCAGAGGTCCGTCAGCCGATCGTCTTAACGGTGATCGCCCAGCGTCGTCGCGCGTTCGGGGAACTGCGCGAGTTCCCATTCCCACTTGGCATCTTGCCGCCGGGCGGCTCGCCTTGGTAACGGGCCGCCACCGTGCCCATTCGGGCACCCGGCTCAGCGCCACATCGCTCGCATTTGTGCCGCTAAGTCGACCGGGGTGCGATCCGCGGGCAGGGACGAGGGCGTATCCATCGGCGCAGCCGGCCACGAGAGCTGCTCAAAGTGCGCGAGCAGCGCCGCCGGCACAAAGCGCGAGCGCGTCGCGTAGACGTGCCGCTCGCCCAGGGCCAACTGGTGGCCGACATGAAAGCGCTGCGGCACGATGATGTCGAGTTCATCGCGCGCGCGGGTGAGCGCAACGTAGAGCAGGCGCCGCTCCTCCTCGATCTCGGCACTCGTCCCGGTTGCCAGGTCCGAGGGAATACAGCCGTCAACGCAGTTGAGCAGCGTCACGGCCGTCCATTCGCGACCCTTCGCGGAATGGATCGTCGACAAAATCAGGTAGTCCTCGTCGAGCAGCGGCACGCCGGCCTCGTCGCTCGTTGCCTCGGGCGGCTCGAGCGTGATCTCGGTCAGGAAGCGCTCCATGCTGGGATAGGTCGCGGCGATCCGCGCGAGCTGCGCGATGTCGGCGGCGCGCACGCGCGCGTCCTCGAACAGCCGCTCGATCTGCCGCTCGTACCAGTGGCAGGCCTGCTCCAGCGGCGCCGGCCAGGCCCCGCGCCCGCGCGCGAGCTGCTCGATCAAGGCGCCGAACTCGCGCCACGCGGCCTGGGCGGCAGGCGGCACCGGCTGCTCGGCCAGCAACACGCCGCCCGGCGGCGCCGCGACGATACGGTCGAGCAGTTGCGCCGCGGTCTTGGGGCCGATGCCTGCGAGCAGCTGGATCGCGCGAAATCCCGACACCCGGTCACGCGGATTGCCCGCCCAGCGCAGCAGCGCCAGCACGTCCTTGACGTGGGCGGCCTCGAGGAACTTCAAACCGCCGAACTTGACGAAGGGGATGTTGCGCCGCGTGAGCTCGAGCTCCAGGCGCGCGCTGTGATGCGCCGCACGGAACAAGACGGCCTGCGACTTGAGCTTGACGCCGGCCTCGCGGCGCGCCAGCAGCTGCTCGACCGCGTAGCCGGCCTGGTCCGCGTCGTCGCGCACCGAGACAATGCGCGGCTTGCCCGAGCCCGTGCGCTCGGTCCACAGGTCTTTCGTATAACGTTCCTTGGCCAGGGCGATCACCGCGTTGGCCGCGGCCAGGATCGGTGCGCTCGAGCGGTAGTTGCGATCCAGGGTCACCAGATGTGCCGGCGGGTCGAACTGCCCCGGAAAATCCAGGATGTTGCGCACCGTCGCGCCGCGGAATGCATAGATCGATTGCGCGTCGTCGCCAACGACGGTCAGGCCGCGACCGTCGGGTTTCATGCCCAGCAAGATGGCCGCCTGCAGGCGGTTGGTGTCCTGGTACTCGTCGACCAGGACGTGGCTAAAGCGCTCGCCGATCTCGCGCGCCAGCGCCGGCTGCGCGACCATCTGCGCCCAGTACAGCAGCAGGTCATCGTAGTCGAGCACCTGCTGGGCCTGCTTGGCCTCGACGTAGCCCAGGAACAGAGCCTTGAGATCGGCTTCCCACTCGGCGCACCACGGGTAGCTCGATTGCAGCACCTGCGCAAGCGTGCCGCTGGTATTGAGGACCGACGAATAGATCGCCAGGCACGTCCCCTTCAAGGGAAAGCGCTTGTTCTTGGCCGAGCAGCCCAGCTCGTGGCGCACGAGGTTCATCAGGTCGGACGAGTCCTCGCGGTCGTGGATCGTGAACGTGGGTTCGAGACCGATGCGCCCGGCATACTCGCGCAGCAGCCGCGCGCCGACGCTGTGGAAGGTCCCCGACCAGGGGATCGACACCGCCGCCATGCGCGGTCTTTGCTCCATGAGCCGCGCAAGTATGCGTGCGACGCGGCGGCTCATCTCCTCGGCGGCGCGGGTCGTGAAAGTGAGCAGCAAGATCTTGCCGGGGTCCGCGCCGCATGCCACCAGGTGCGCGACCCGATGCGCCAGGGTATTGGTCTTGCCCGAGCCCGCCCCGGCAATCACCAGCAGCGGCCGATCAATCGCTCCGGCCTCGCTGCCGGTCCCGCACACCACGGCCGAGCGTTGCGCCTCGTTGAGCGAGCCAAGGTACGCGGGCAAGGCAGCGGCCGGCAGATCGCTGGCGGCGTTCATTGCGGCTCGCCCTGGGCGACGGCGCAGAGAGCTTGGAAACGAGACATCACGGCGCAGGGCGCGGGCTCGCCGCGCGGGTTACTGTGGTTATTCACAGTATAACCCTGGCTCCTGTCCGTGCGGGCATTTTGCTAGTGCCCTGGGGTACGGAACCCAGCCGGATGCACTGCGCGCCGATATTGCTATGCGCTCGTTTGCACCCCGTGCGAGGCGCCATGCCGGTGCCCGTAGAAACTCGTTGGCCGCGTTTGCGCCGACAGAGGCGCGAAAGGCTTTCGCGGACGGCTGCGGGGAGGGCGACGCCCCAGCAGGATTAGCGCTTGCACAAGCCCGCTGTCGACCCTGCACCGTTACCGCCGAGTCATCGAATTTGCCACGCCGTGACGCTCTCGATGCAATTGGCCCCAGGCGTTTGCGAGTCTTCAAGATCCAAGCGCCACCCCCTCACCTGGCTCGCCGCCTGCCGTGCCACGCCAAGATGAGCAATAGCGCGACCACGGCGTGCAGTCCGGCTCCCGCCCACAGGAGTCGCCCCTGCCACTGCCCGAGCGTGCCCAAGAAAGCGAGGTATAGCGCGATCAGGGTGTTGTAAGTCAACAGCCCCCGAAATGCCGGCGAGCCACTCTCGGAGCGCTGCCGCGGCGGCCAGCACGCCGATCCCAGTGCAAGAATCGCAATCCCGAAGCACCGGCCCAGCGGCAACCATGCATCGGCAACTTCCCCGCCTGCCAGCAATGCCAGGACGACCGCAGGCACGATCAGCAGGGCAAGGCCGGTGCCAATTTCGACGAACGCGGAGAACGCAAGAATGCTTCTCATCATGCTGCGGCTCGCTTCGCCCGCGGTCGGGCAGTGCCTCCTTCGAATGCGCATTCTTCCACTGGCGTCGGCGCAGTCAAATCAGCAACGGACTCGAGGTTGCCGCGAAAGGCGGCGCCGTGACGAGTTACGCGCCAAAAATAAACCGGGTTCCGGTCGAGCAGCTGCGCCGACACGGCCCTGGCTTGCAGATCAAAGGCACTGAAAGGCACGTTGTTTGCCGTTGGTGTCCGGAACGGCCGATTGTTATGCACGGCGCCCGCGGGTCCTGGCCGGTGCAATCGGGGGCCGCTAACGCCCGCTTACCTACAAATTTGACGGTCGCACGCGAGGTCTGTTTTTTTTGTATTCCCCGTTGGCACCAGCGGTGGCCGACCGCAAGCGCTCGAGCAACTTTACGCGCCGCTGCTGATCGGTCACAGCGAAGTTGACGTTCTGCAAAGGGACAGGGGCGGCAAGACACCTCGCCCGATCCTTTCGCCTGAGCGCCGATGTCGTCGGCGGCAGGCCAAATTGTTGCGGTTTTCATGCGCAATTCGTAAGATTGGTCGCAGCGGGTCACACGTACGGTACAGCAGTACGGTACAGCAAGATTGCCAATCGTTGCTGATGTGCCGATGAAATCCTATCGCGTCGCACTGGGTTTGGCCGCGCTCCCCCGGGTCGGGCGCGTGCGGTCGTTGGCGATGCGCAATAGCGAGTCGAGCGCCGCCGGTTCCCGAAACAGCGGGCTTGCACTTTGAGGCGGAAATCGTCTGATTGTCCTTTGATTCATCGATAGAGGAATCATGTTCGAGTTCGTTGGACGGGCGATCGCCACCTATCTTTCGCAGCCCATCGGTAAGCCTAGCGGCGGCAGTGCCGATGCCAAGCTCGTGGCAGACACGCTGGCCCCCGGCGATGTGTTGCTGGTCGAGGGCAACACGCGCATGAGTGCGGCGATCAAGTATCTGACGCAATCCACTTGGTCGCACGCCGCCCTGTATGTCGGCCCGCGACCCGAACTTGCGTCTACCTACGGCGAGGCGGCCACGCTGATCGAGGCGGACATCCTGGCAGGCGTTCGCGCCGTGGCGCTATCGCAGTATAGGAATTTCCGTGTACGTATCTGCCGCCCGGTCAACCTGACGGCGTCGGACCGTGAAAAGCTGGTTCAGCATGTGATCGAGCGTCTCGGTCATCAGTACGACCTAAAGAACGTCATGGACTTGGCGCGTTACCTGTTGCGGGTTCCGGTACCCCCGCGCCTTCGGCGGCGCATGATGTCCATCGGCAGTGCGGACCCGACGCGTGCCATTTGTTCGACGCTGATTGCGCAGGCATTTGGAGCGGTCCGCTATCCCGTTCTGCCGATCATCTCGCGCAAGAACGACGGCAACCCGGGCCGTGCCGACCAGGTTCGAGAACTCTGGCACATACGCCACCATAGCCTGTACGTGCCCCGCGACTTCGATATCTCGCCGTTTTTCGAGGTGGTCAAACCGCGAATTGTGAAGGCGTTCGACTACCAACACGCACCCTGGAGCGAGGGCAATACGATTCTCATGGACGACACGGCGTCGACAGAATGGCTGACCGTCGCTCCGACAGAAGGCCTTCCCGACTCAAGCGCGTAAAGGAAACTCCCGCCCACGCCGGCCTTCCCGATCCACCGATGGCCGGGCTATCCAAGCCTCTGCCGGTGGCTGCCCCTTCGTGACGATTACCTGCCTCCGGATGTCAGGTCCCGGCCTTATCCGGCGGTCAAAGCAATCGGCGATCCATCCAGGGGCGACACTCCAGATCCCGGAAGGCGGGCGGTTAGGGCCTGGATCGCAAACGCTCGCGGAGTTGTCGGGCCGCCCAGGCGAAGCGGCGCGCGGGCGGCGATGGAGGTAAAAACTATTTCGCCGCCTTTGCCTTGTAGGAGAATTTTTGGCCAGAAACGGATGCCTCATACATTAGACCGCCTTTGGCAATCGTGAACACGGCCACGCCCTTCTGGTAGGCGCCTGCAGTCGTCGCGTCTTTCTTGCCGCCGCTCGCGCCCGCGGTGGAGCTCCCCGTGCCAGCGCTCGCTGACGCGCCGGCGGTAATTGCGACCGCGCTGACGTTTCCACCGAAACTGAAGTTGCCGGAGGTGAATTCGTCGAACGCTCGCTTGTCCTGAAAGAAAACCATCTCGCTGTACCCCTGGCCACCCAACTGCAAACCGACGCTCAGCTGCGTCATCGAAGTGTCGCCAACGTACTTGCCTTGCTGGTAGACACGGCCCTCGCCGTATGCTCCGCCGACGACAAATCCCGCCTTGCCAATCGTCGGAAAAACCGCATAGCCATAACTGGAGCCAAAGAACGCAGCGCTCGCGCCCGCGTTCTTAAAGAGTTCCGTGGTGTCGCCATAGCTGTCCGCAAGTGCGGGGAACGCCGGCACCATCAGTGAAGTGATCACTAGGCACGCGCACCAGATCTTTCTCATGACCCACCTCCTAAAATTATTCCTGCGACGTACAAATATTAGCGCCGCCGACAATACTACGCGCATGCAACCATGGTCAGATCGTTTGAAGTTATGGCAATGGCTGATCTTGGTCAAGCGACGGTCGGACCCGCAATCGGGGCGGCGCCTCTTGGTCGTGAAGTGCCCCGATCTATCCCCGTCGTGCCACAAAGGCGGCACCGATGAGAACTATCGTTAACGCTTGTTCTTTGCCCGCCGGCGTGAGCAGCGCTTTGCAGGCACGAACGTCGCCGAGCCAGGAGCGTCCGCTGTTGGGCAATTTCTGCCGACCCCTCGAACTTCCGCTGTTGGCAGCCGATAGCGGCGCGGTAGCTTCGTTTGCATCGGTATGGGGTCCGCCTGCACCCCGAGCAGCGGTCAATAAAGAGACACGCAAAGCGAGCATCCTTTCAAGGCTCGCATCGGGTCAGCCCAAGCGGTTTGCCCGACGCGGCACCCATTCTTGCATCAGCTGCCGGCCTATCAGCCATGCCAGAACTCGCTCTGCTACTGCTTGCCCGCGTGACTCGAGCATCATGTTGTGCGTTGTTTCGGGGAAGAATTCATGCGGCACCCGGCAGGCTCTATCGGTAGCTTCCATCTCGCTCGGCCGCAAGATGTTGTCTCGTGACCCTCCCAGGACGAGCAACGGGGTTCTGACTTTTTCGGTCTTGGGCAGGTCGAGACCCATCCTGTCCACAGAGGCCATCGTAGTCTCGTCCTGCAGCTGTTTCCCGTACAACAGCAGTTGTTCTTCCGGCATGTCTTCCGAAAGGAAGAATTCGCGTGCGAGCTTGGAAGTAGCCACAGCCGGGTAGAGACGAAGCGTCAGGTTCCTTGTTGCGAACACGAGCGGATGGCGCTTAGCGCTTCTGAGAAATGCCGGCAATACTCCGGCAGGTGGTGCCGACGCCAGTAGCACGGCTGCAGGAGCGGGGTGATCCTCCAAATATTTTTGGACGATAGAGCCACCCATCGAATGGCTGATCACGACGGCCGGTCCTGGCAGTTGACTCGCCACGTTTGCCAGATCCTGGACGTAGTCGGCAATTCGCTTCCAGCACAGCGTGCCGCGCCCCTCTCGCCCTGCCTGCCTAAACACCCTGCAGGGCACTGGCGCGGGCGATGCCCTGCGCGATGGGCGCGGACCAACCATGCAGGCTACGGGATATTGCAGGTCGTCTTGATCTCGGCGATCTTGGCGTCAAGCGCCTTGTTGTAGTCCCCGTTTGCCACCTGGGCCTTCTCGCCCTCCGTCTTCGTTACTAGTCCACCGACCAGTCCGATCGGAGTGATCGCTCCCACGCCGGCAGCCGCCTGCTGCGCGGTGGTGACCTTCTCGCTTTGGAGGACGCGTAGGTCGCCCTCCGCCGTGGCGCAGTTGACGGGCATGGTCTTGGCCTGCTGCTCCTGCATCGCGTCCTTCTTGTACTCGGACGCGCACCCGCCCAGTATCGCTGCCAAGCCAAGTGCGCAAAGGCCTTGGGCCACCACGGTCGTCCTGATCATCTCTTCATCTCTTCCAAAAAAATGTTCGCTCGCCGATTCGTCGTCGGCCGAGAAATTGATCAGCCTCGCAAACGAACGAGCTGCCCTTGCGGACCGCATGCCAGGCGCAAACTCCGGCTACGCCAACCTTCCAAACGTCCTTATGGTGGGCGTGGCAACACATAGGTTCACGTGTAATTGCATCCCAACCGTCCCGGCATGGCTATCCGAAAACGGCAAACTGCTGCGTGCCTTGACCAGAGGCAAATGCCATGGACGCTCGCGGGTCGATGCCAGGACTGTGGGCGCGAGCGACTCGCCGCGGTCGGCGCGTGGCAAAAGGAGCGGGGAGCTCGTCAGCCGCGTCGGTCCCCCTTCCGAGCGTCTGGCTGACTATGACCGCCTTCCGGATTTTTCTTTGCCGCGCTCGCCGGATGGGCTGCGGCCGATCGTGAATTGCCCCCGATGACCGCTCCTTGCGGTGCGCTCTGACCGGTACGCGAGCGCTGGCGCCCGCTGCCGACGTTGGCCACCGCCGCTCGGTTTGCCGTCTTGGCGATCTTTGCTCAGACCTCGGTCTGGCCGTCCATTTCACGGGCATCATCGACTTCGATGCCCCGCTAGCGCACCGTGCTCCCGATCCCCGGTGACCGAGCAGCAGCTGGACGGCGCGCAAGCTCTTGGTGCCCTTATCGTAGATTGGGCACGTCTCGGTGTGGCGCATGCAGTGCGTAGCGCCTGCGCCACGGACCAATCCGAGGTCCTCGATCCAATTGCGCGCGACCCTGGCAATCTGACGTGTACCGGCGTGATCGTGCGGTTCGGGCGGCGGGGCAACAGATGGTGGACCGCTTCGCCGCCCGTTTTCTCAAACCCATGCCTTGGCGGCTTCGCACCACTGGCGCCGGGATCTCTAACTGCACCGGACGCTGCGTCTCGCACTGCAACAAGATGGCGCGCGACGAGACTGGGTCGCCAAGGCAGATATCGCGGACTCGAAGTGTGGTCTAGTCGCAGGCCCGTAGCTCGCCCTCGATGCCCGATGACGCGGCGCAAGTTCTGCGATTCGTTTCCCCCGATGCAGCCGGACGCGTGTGCCCCAGATCGGCCGGGACTCGATGGCCGACTTGTGTCCAGCGAGTTTGCCTTGTTCCATGGCTCCCGCCACCCGGAGGCAATTTCCCCGTCCACGATCATTGCCTTGGCATGGCGGCCGCAGACGCGCCGCCACAGTCGCGGCAAAAGTGTTGCGGAAGGTGGCTTTCCTGCACGCCTTATCCCCTTACCAGAGGCGAGAGAAAGCCCGTTGGGCCCGGCCCGTCGATACCTTCGGCGCGCTCCGTTGCGCGCATAGCAGCTGTCATCCGACGCCGGTCCAACGCCGCCCGCCAGGGGGACCCGGGGCAAAATCTCGATCGCCCAGAAGTCGCCATCGAAGGGCGTCGCGTGAGTGTCCGCGGAGCGGACCGGTACGGCCGACGCAGGGCAGCAAGGAGCTTGGGCACCGCGGATGAGAAAATGTGCCGGGTAGCTCGCGCAGGCCCGGGAAGACTTCTTTACCTCGAAGTCCGCGGCCAGGGACGGGCGATTGCGCTTGCGAAGACCGACCTTGTGTCATACGCTCCCACTTTGAGCCGACTCGAGCCGTGGGCAATCGGGTGCTCCGCGCGAAGTCCGGAGCGTCGCGCCGAGCGCCGACGAGAAGTCGGCGGCGGCGATCAAGACCGCGAAGATGGGAAGGGAAGTCCGGGATGGAGCGAAGAAACCACAGGCCTCTGGCCTCGCGCAAGGCCCCCAAGGAGCTTGGCTATCAGCAGCCCAGCACCTTCGCCAGCGTTACTGCCAACTCGCCGGCGATCGCGGTAATGACGGACCTGCGCCAAGTCACCGCGGCGACCATCGATGCCGAGACGACGCTGAGCGATGCGACGCGCGCGATGATGGCTCGGGGTGTCCGCCTCCTGCTCGTCGTGGCTGCCGATCAATCTGTCCTCGGGCTGATCACGGCGCGCGATACGCAGGGCGAGCGGCCGATGCAGTGGCTGCACAATCGTGGCGGCAAGCATGCCGACCTGCGCGTGAGGGATTTGATGATCTCCACGCAGAACATCGACGTTCTTGACATCAAGGACGTGCTGCACGCCGAGGTCGGGCATATCGTCGCGTCGCTCAAGGCATGGGGCCGCCAGCATGCGCTGGTCGTCGAGCAGGACGCGGTCAATGGTGTCACCCGCATCCGCGGCATTTTCTCGGCAACCCAAATCGGCCGCCAGCTGGGCGTTCCGGTGCTGCCGTTCGACGTGGCGGTAACCTTCGCGGACATCGAGCGGGCGCTCGTGGATTGAGGCCGATGCGGATATAAGGAGCGGCGACGCTCTGGGGTCATAGCCCTGGCTAGCGGCCCAGGGCAAGGTCTTGTCGGCGGCGACGACCGATCCCGCAGCGCCGTGGGGCCTAGTCCGGCTTGGGGAAGACTGTCGTTGCCTCTCGCCAGCGGCTCGCGCTGGAAATTGCGCGGTCCTCGTCGGCCTGCCAGTACTGGCAGCCTGGCCGGGCGAGTTCCTGCGCAGGTGGCTCATCGCGCAGATGCTGCTGCTGAGCGGCATCTTTGTCGCGCTGCCGTGGCGCGATCCGACCTTTGACCGGCAAACCGATGCGAGCCGTGCCACGGGATTGGCGGCGCAGTCCGCTGCGATCCTCGCAACTCTGGCGCCCGGAGAAGTCCGGCTCGTCTCCAAGGCAACGGTGCGCCTCGCCCTCGTCGCGGCGCGCCAGAAGCCGTCAGGGGCGGCCCGCGCGCCTAGGGCACGCCGTCGAAGAATTCCACCACGCCGGTCTCGAGCGAATACTCGGCACCGACGACGAGCAGACCATCGCTGGCGATCAGCTGCTCGATCAGCTTCGATCCGTGGCGCAGCTGGCTGGCCGAGGCGCGGATGTTGGCGCGCACGGCCTGGTGGGCCAGGGCCTGGGGGTCGTGTCGCAGCTCGGTCGCCAGCAGGCCCTCGAGCGACGGCCGCACCCGATCGACGATCGACTGCACGTTGCGTGAGGGCTTTTGCGTCGGGTGCTGCAGCTGCGCCAGCGTGGCCTCGATCGCGCCGCACTGCGAGTGCCCCAGGACCACGACGAGCCGGGTGCCAAACTGCTCGGCGGCAAACTCGACGCTGCCGACCTGCGAGGGGGCAACGATGTTGCCGGCGACGCGAATGACGAACAGGTCCCCGAGACCCTGATCGAAGACGATCTCCACCGGCACCCGGGAATCCGAGCATCCGAGGATCGCGGCGAAGGGCTCCTGGCCGGCGGTCAACTCGTTGCGGCGCGCCTGGGTCGTGAGGGCTTCGCCGCCCCGGTCGCCGGCGACGAAGCGGCGATTGCCCTCACGCAGGCGTTCAAGGGCGGCTCGGGCGAGGATCATCGATGATCAATCATGCAGGGATTGGCGAGCGAGCGCGATCGCCCATGTTGCGAGCGCCAGGGCGATTCTAGCGGCGCGCGCAGTTGGCTGGCCCTTGCAGGGTATCCTGCTGCTCGGTTGATGGCCCGGGAGCGTGCAATGAAGATGGTCAAGGCTGGTTACTGGTGTATTCCGTGTCATTGCTGTCTCGGGTTCGTGCTGCTCACGGCAGCGGCACAGGCCGCCGAGCCGATCAAGGAGGTCGCCTCCGGCGCCCGCGACCGCGAGGCGGTCGCGGTGACGATCTACAACGACGACCTGGGCCTGGTGCGCGAGCGCCGCCGCATCGACCTGCCTGCCGGGCGGACGCGACTCTGGCTGGGCGACGTGGCGGCGCACATGCGCGCGGAGACGGCGCTGCTGCGCGAGGTCAAGGGACCGGCCGTCAGCGTGCTCGAGCAGCAGTTCGACTTTGACCTGCTGACGGCGCGTACGCTGCTGGAGAAAAATCTGGGCCACGACGTGACGGTGCTGCGGACCAACCCGTCGAGCGGCGAGGACCGCCGCGAACGGGCCACGGTACTGGCGGTGGGGGAGGGCCCGGTACTGCGCTTTGCCGACCGCATCGAAGCCGGCGTGCCGGGGCGCCTGGCCTTTGACCGTGTCCCCGAGGGCCTGCACGAGCAGCCCACGCTCTCGGTGCTGCTCGATGCCGCGGGCGGCCGGCAGACCGTGGAGCTCTCCTACCTGACCTCGGGGATGTCGTGGCGGGCCGATTACGCCGCCAACCTGGCGGTCGATGGCAAGAGCCTGGAGCTCACCGCCTGGGTGACGCTCACCAATCGCAGCGGCCTTGGCTTTGACGATGCCGCCCTGCAGCTCGTGGCCGGCAGCGTCCACCGGGCGCGCGCGCCCGGCCTGCTGCGCGAGCGCGCCATGGCGCCGATGCTGGCGGCTCGCGCCGCCGCGGCCGAGCCCGCCGAGGAGACGCTGCTCGACTATCACCTGTACCGCTACGAGCGGCCCACGAGCATCGCCGACAACCAGACCAAGCAGCTCGCGCTGCTCACCGCGCGCCAGGTCCCGGTGCGCCGCGAATACCTCCTGGCCGGCAGCGAATGGATGTACCGCGACAAGGCGCGGCAGGCCGGTCAGAAGCAAAAGCCCAGCGTGTTCCTGTCCTTCGACAACAAGGGCGGGCAGCTGGGCCAGCCCTTGCCCGCGGGCATCGTGCGCGTCTTTGCGCCCGATGCCACGGGCGCCGCCCAGTTCGTCGGCGAGGACCGGATGGAGCACACGCCCAAGAACGAGACGGTCAAGCTCGACCTGGGCGAGGCTTTCGACGTCAGCGCCGAGCGCACTCAGAGCGCGTTTCACCGCCTGGCAAAAAATGTCGTGGAGAGCAGCTGGCGCATCGAGCTGCGCAATGCCCGGGACGAGCCTGTGACCGTCACGGTGCTCGAGCCCATGCCCGACGACTGGGAAATCGTGCAGGAGTCGCAGGCCCACAGCAAGGACTCGGCGCACGAAGCGCGCTGGCAGGTGCAGATCCCCGCGGGCGGGACCTCAAAGCTGGAGTATGCCGTCCGCGTGACCTCCTGAGCCACTGCGAAGGCGATCGAGGCCCGCGGCCGCGCTCTCGTCTTTGAGATCGATGCCCGAGCGGCCCAGCAGGCGCGCGCCCTGCACCAGGTGCAGCAGCTTGCGCGCCGCGGCCGCGGCGTCCAGACCGCCGGGGCGCACGTTGGATATGCAGTTGCGCTCGGCGTCGGTGCGGCCCACGGCCGGGCCGTGGGTGAAGTAGATTCCCAGGCTGTCGGGGGCGCTCAGCCCCGGCCGCTCGCCGAGCAAGATCGCCAGCGCGCGGGCCCCGAGCAGCTGGCCGATCTCATCGCCCAGCGCCACGCGCGCGAGCTCCGCTACCACGACCGGTCCCAGGCGCAACGGGGGCAGCTCGCGGCGCAGGATCTGCAGCAGCGCCAGCGCGTGGCGCAGCCGGGCCTGCGCCGAGAGCCCGTCGGCGACCACGAGCACGATGTCGGGCGCGGGGGAGGGCGCGCGCCCCGCCAGGCGCGCCCGGCTGGCCTCGTCCAGGCGCCGGCCAAGGTCGGGCCGGCGCAGGTACTGCTCCCGGTCGCCGGCGGCACTGCGCACCGCGATCACCTCGAAGCCGGCCGACTCGAGCAGCTGCTGCATCTGCGCCTGCTGCGCGGGCTCGTGTACCGCATCGCGTGCCTGGGCGTGGGCCAGGCCCACCTCGAGCAGCGCGCTGGTGGGCAGGCTGTTGCCGGCCCGGCCCAGCGCGATGCGCGCGGCGGTGAAGCGGCGCAGTTGCCCCCAGCGGTCGACCGTGACCAGCGAGCTCACGACGCTTGCCCCAGGTCCTGCGCGTGGGTGAGCAGCGGCTGCGTGTCGGCGATGCGCTGCAGCTGCCCGTCGCCATCGATGATCTGCATGCGCGCGAGCCACTGCTCGAACTCCGGGGCGCGCCGCAGCCGCAGGGCGCTGCGCAGGTACAGCGCGTCGTGGAACGAGGTGCTCTGGTACTGCAGCATGATGTCGTCGGCGCCGGGCACGCCCATGATGAAGTTCACGCCGGCCACTCCCAGCAGGGTCAGCAGCGTGTCCATGTCGTCCTGATCGACTTGGGCGTGATTGGTGTAGCAAATGTCCACGCCCATGGGCAGACCCAGCAGCTTGCCGCAGAAGTGATCCTCGAGGCCGGCGCGGATGACCTGCTTGCCGTCGTACAGGTATTCGGGGCCGATGAAGCCCACCACCGAGTTGGTGAGCAGCGGCGAGAATTCGCGCGCCACCGCGTAGGCGCGTGCCTCGCAGGTCTGCTGATCCATGCCATGGTGGGCATTGGCCGACAGGGCGCTGCCCTGGCCGGTCTCGAAATACATGAGGTTGCTGCCCACCGTGCCGCGGGCCAGGCTGCGCGCCGCCTCGTGCGCCTCGCGCAACAGCGCCAAGTCGATGCCGAAGCTGGCGTTGGCGCTTTGCGTGCCGGCGACCGACTGGAACACCAGGTCCACCGGCG
>Ga0209415_10005784_pt1 | contig 22145 bp, 22 predicted proteins | sample PeaSoiSIISIP2007_FD_187696 | JGI IMG/M metagenome (GOLD analysis project Ga0209415, IMG submission 187696) | Peat soil microbial communities from Weissenstadt, Germany - SII-SIP-2007 (SPAdes) (version 2) | ecosystem: Environmental > Terrestrial > Soil > Wetlands > Peat | place: Germany... | reverse complement strand
GCTCAGCTCGCCGCGGTCACCGAGGGCGATGAGCCGCCCCGGGGTGGCGATGATGACCTCGACCCCCGCGCGCAGCTGGGCGACCTGGCGTTCGATGTCTGCGCCGCCGTAGACGGCGGCCACGCGGAGCCCTACCGCCGAGGCCAGGGTGTCGAGGACGCCATGGACCTGGAGGGCCAGCTCGCGGGTGGGCAGGAGGACGAGCGCATGGGGCCGCGCCGGGCCACCGCGCGATGGTGCGGATTCCCCCCTCGCCTCGATGGTCCGCTGCAGGAGTGGGAGGCCGAACGCGAGGGTCTTCCCCGACCCGGTCTTCGCCTTGCCACACACATCTCGACCGAGCAGGCCGTCGGCGACAGTAAGCGCCTGGATCGGGAACGCACTGGTGATGCCCTGGTCGGCCAGGGCCTTGACCAGGTCGACGCTCACACCGAGGGAGTCGAAGGTCTTGGCCGTCTCGTATAGGTCGTAGTCCGGGTCCGTCTCCGGATCCGCACCTCCACTGCTCGTTTCGGGCAGGAGGCTCTCGATGGTCATGCGCCGCTTTCTCTGCTTCTCATCATCGGGGCCCTCTAGGAAGCCCCATGGGTCTCTGTGGCGCGGAGGCTGAGTGCAAGAGGACCGCCATTCGCGGGTGCGCCATTGCCGATCGAAGACTGGATCGGAGCACTCTTTTCCAGGCTACCAGGGGCACCGGTCGACCTCGGCGAATTGAGCACCTGCATCGAAAGTTACGCTCGGCTCGTGGAGCACCAGATCGCCCAGGTGAACGTCGGCCGCCTGGTGGCGCCGCGGGACTCGGCGCAGCTGGCTGGTTTCTTCGCTGCGCTGGACCCGGTGAATGCCGCCGCCGACCGGGCTCCCGGTTTCGTGTGACGACAGTTGCGAGGCCGCGATCGCCGGAAGGACCCCAATTCATGCGCTCAGGTTGCGTCCAGCCGCCGATGAGCCGGCGCGGACACACTCCCGGGCCGATTGCCGCGGCCCCCGGAAGACACGGCAAGCTAGAGAGATGGTCGAAGTCCTAGACAAACCCGACACGGCCCCGCCCACCACCAAGCCCGGACTGGTGTTGCTGATCGTGGTCATCGGGGTCGTCATGGCCGCCATCGACACGACGATCGTGGTCCTGGCGCTGCCCTCGATGGAACGCTCGTTGCACATCGCGCTCTCGGGGATCATCTGGGTGATCGTCGGCTACCTACTCGTGATCACGGTCACCGCGACCCAGGTCGGCCGGATGGGCGACATGTTCGGTCGGGTGCGCATGTACGAGGCCGGCTTCCTCGTCTTCATCGTCGGCTCAGCGCTGTGTGCGCTTGCCAGCAACGGGGCGACGATCATTGGGTTCCGGGTACTCCAGGGACTGGGCGGGGCGTTCCTCACCGCCAACAGCGGAGCGGTCCTCGCCGACAACTTCCCGCCCGAGCGGCGCGGCCGGGCCTACGGGTTCAACGCGGTGGGATGGAATGTCGGCGCCATCTTGGGCATCCTGCTCGGCGGGGTAATCATCACCTACGTCTCGTGGCGCTGGATCTTCTGGATCAACGTGCCGACCGGCATCGCCGCCCTCGCGCTCGCGATCCCCTACCTGCACGACCGAGGGCATCGCGAGCGCCAGCGGATCGATTGGGCCGGCATGGTCACGCTCGGGGTCGGCCTCTTCTTCATCCTGTGGGCCATGGTGAAGCTCGCCACCGTCTCGTTCAGCGGGGAGGTCCAGGCCGCGCTCGGCATCGGCGTCGCGTTTGTCGTCGTGTTCGCGATCATCGAGCGGTTCGTCAGCCAGCCGATGGTGAACCTCTCGATGTTCAAGATTCCGACGATGCCGTCGGCCCTTCTCGCGTCGTTCTTCCAGGCGATCGGCAACTTCGCCGTGTTGTTCCTCGTGATCATGTACCTCCAGGGGGTGCGGGGCCTCACGCCCCTGCACGCGTCGTTGCTGCTCGTCCCCGGCTACCTGATCGGCGGCGCATTCGCCCCCTACGGCGGCCGGCTCGCCGATCGCGTCGGCCCGATCTGGCCGGCCACGGTCGGGCTCGCGGTGCAGATCGTCGCCCTCGCAATTTACGCGCAGCTCGGCGTGAACACTCCGTTCGCGGTGGTCGTGATTGCGTCCATCGTGAGCGGCCTCGGGTCGGCCGGGTTCTTCCCGGCCAACACCACCGCGGTCATGGCGGTGGCCCCGGGCAAGGCCTTCGGCACCGCGTCGGGTCTCTTGCGGACCTTCTCCAATGTGGGGATGGTGTTCTCGTTCGCGGTGGCGATCCTGGTCGCGGCCCGCTCGATCTCCAAGAAGATGGCATTCCAGATTTTCGTTGGAACAACGTCGCTCCCCCACCACCTCATCGCCGCGTTCAACAGTGGACTGCACTCGGCCTTCTATTCGTCGATGGCGTTCATGTTCGTCGCGGCGTTGCTGTCGGCGACGAGGCTGTTGCGCCGCCGGCGGGCCGCTCGAGAGACCCCGATGGTCCTCGGCGCGGTGGAGGAGCCAGCCCGGGCCACCTAGCCGGCGACTACCTTTCTCACGTGCCGGAGCTGGTCGAGGTCGAGCTCTCCCGGCGCCTGGCCGAACGACTCGCCGGCCGCAGGATCGCGTCGGTCGAGCTCGTCGACCCCCACGCCAGCGCGCTCGATTCTGAGCGGTTGGGCTCGATACTCGGCGAGGCCACCTTTGGGGTACCGCGCCGCCGCGGGAAGCTGCTCCTCCTCGACACCGATCACGCGACGCTCGGGATGCATTTCGGGATGACGGGGCGCCTCGTCGTCGACGGTCGCCCCGCCCTCGACCGGCTCGTGCACTCGGCGGTGAAGCTGGAGACCCGTTGGACGCGGTTTGCGCTCCTGCTGTGCGACGGCGGGCGGGTCGAGCTCAGCGACCCAAGGAGGCTCGCCCGTGTCTCCATCGACCCCGACGAGGGCGCCCTCGGTCCCGATGCCGCATCGGTCACGCTCGCCCAGCTGCGTTCGGCGCTCGGCGACCGCACAAGGGGAATCGCGCTGAAGGCACGGCTGCTCGACCAGTCCCGCCTGGCCGGGGTCGGCAACCTGATCGCCGACGAGGTGCTTTGGCGTGCTGCACTCTCGCCGAAGCGCCCGGCGTCGTCGCTGGACGACCACGAACTCCGACGGCTGCAGCGCCAGGTCCGGAGCACGACCACGATGCTGCTCAAGCGGGGCGGCTCCCACACTGGCGACCTGATGGCGGCCCGAGTGCCCGGCGGCCAGTGCCCGAAGGACGGGTGCCCGCTCACGAGGTCGACCGTTTCTGGTCGGACCACCTACTGGTGCCCGGCGCATCAGCGCTGAACCCCTCGGCCACGACGGAGAAGCGGGGTTGAGGCGGAGATGGAGCCCGGACTACTTGAGGGCCTTGCCCGGCTTGACCAGTTCGAGCACCTTGGCGGCGTGCCCATCGGCGCGCACGTTGTACCAAGCCCGAGTGATGACCCCCTTTTCGTCCACGAGAAAGGTCGAGCGGATCACGCCGACGCTCTTCTTGCCATAGAGGGTCTTCTCCCCCCAGGCTCCGTAGGCCTCCATGACCTTGTGCTCGGGGTCCGAGAGGAGCGGGAACTTGAGGCCGTACTTCTGGCGGAACCTTTGGTGCTTGGCCGCTCCGTCCGGCGAGATCCCGAGCACGGTGACGCCGGCCCGGTTGAACGTGCTCAGGTTCTCGTTGAACTGGCACGCCTCCTTGGTGCACCCGGGCGTGTCGTCAGCCGGATAGAAGTACACGACGGCGGGCTTGCCCTTGAGGTCCTTGAGGGCGACCCTCTTCTCGTCGTGGTCGGGAAGCGAGAACGCAGGTGCCCTGTCGCCGGTCTCCAACCTGGTCATCGTCGTCTCCTTGTCCCAAATGCTCGGGTCGCGTCCCCATGAGACAGGCGCCCGCTCGGCGGCCACACTAGAGCGATGGCCGGGTCCTTGAGGATCGTGTCGAGCTCGCTGGATGCCGCGACGAGGTGAGCGGGACCGGGACGCGCGTCCACCTCGTCGACGGCACCTATGAGCTGTTTCGGCACTTCTTCGGCCAACCGCCGCGCGCAGCGGAAGACGGGCGGGAGATCGGGGCGACCCGCGGCGTGCTGTTGTCTGTCCTTTCCCTTCTCGGCGAAGGCGCCACCCACATCGGCGTGGCCACCGACCACGTCATCGAGTCGTTCCGCAACCAGCTTTGGCCGGGGTACAAGACCGGCGAGGGCATCGACCCGGCACTCCGCGGCCAGTTCGACCTGTTGGAGGAGTCCCTGGAGGCGCTCGGCGTGGTGGTCTGGGCAAACGTCGAGCTCGAGGCGGACGACGCCCTGGCGTCCGCCGCCGCGGTGGCGGCGGACGACCCGACCGTGGCCCAGGTCGTGATCTGCACGCCCGACAAGGACCTGGCCCAGTGCGTCGTCGGGGACCGGGTCGTGCAGCTCGACCGGCGGCGCGAGGCGGTGAGCGACGAGGACGGCGTCCGGGAGAAGTTCGGCGTGTCGCCGACCTCGATCCCGGACTGGCTGGCCCTGGTCGGGGACTCGGCCGACGGGTTCCCCGGGCTGTCGGGCTGGGGCAAGGTGTCGGCCTCAGCGGTGCTCGCCCACTATGTCCACCTAGAAGCCGTCCCCGACGCGGCCGAGGAGTGGGACCCCGGCGTCCGGCGAAAGGTCCGGGGGGCCGCCGTTCTGGCCGGTCGGCTGGCCGAGCAGCGCGATCTCGCCATGCTCTTCCGGGAGATCGCGACCCTCCGAGTGGACCGCTCGCTGCTGGGCGACGTGGGCGAGCTGCGCTGGGAGGGGCCGCGACCCGAGTTCAGCGAGGTCTGCGACTATCTGCGTGATCCCTCCCTGGCCAGGCGGGCCCACACCCTCGCCGACGACCGCTGACGCGCCGGGCGTTTCATGTCCGACCGGGGTCCCTGAGTAGGGTAAGCGCAGTGCCTCCCGAGAAACTGCATTGGGCCCACCTGTACCAGGAGGTGGTCACGTCCGGCCTGTGCACCGGCTGCGCAGCCTGCATCGTCGTCTGTCCGTACGACGTCCTCGAGTACGACGACCAGGGCGGCCGCTACAAGCCGTTCCACGTCGCCGCCGACGGGGGCACCGACGACTGCACCCACGGCGTCAAGGGCTGCACGTTGTGCACCCGGGCGTGCCCGCGCTTTGGTGACTGGGAGACCGAGGTCGACACCTACCTCTTCGGGCGCGTGCGGACCGAGGACGAGGTTGCCGGGATCTCCTCTGACGTCGTGCTCGCCCGGGCCACCGACAGCGGCGTGCTCGAGGTTGGCCAGGACGGTGGCTTCGTCTCGGCGCTGTTGATCTGGGCGCTCGAGCACGACCAGATCGACGCCGCCCTGGTCTCGGACCTGGAGGGAGACGGCACCAGCTGGAAGGCCATCCCGGCGGTCGCCCGCACCCGTGACGAGGTCCTCGCCACCGCCGGCTCTCGCTACACCTACTGCGCCAATCCGATGGCGTACGCGGACGCCATCGGAGCCGGGGCCGAGCGGATCGCCCTGGTGGGCATGGGGTGCCAGACCTCGGCCACCGCGATCATGTCGGCCCGCAAGGCCGGCAAGGTGGCCCGCCGGTTTAACCTCTCGATCGGCTTGCTGTGCTCCAAGACCTTCGACGACGCCATCTTCGCGGAGCTCTTCGAGGCCCGCTATGGGCTGGCCCGCGAGGAGATCAAGAAGATGAACATCAAGGGCGTCTTCCAGCTCTGGATGCGCGACGGCTCCTACCACGAGGTGCCGCTCAAGGAGGCCCACGGCTGGACCCGCGAGGGCTGCAAGGCGTGCCCGGACTTCGCGGCCGAGCACGCCGACATCTCGACCGGAGGAATCGGGGCCTTCAACGACTGGACCCTCACCATCATCCGGACCGAACGGGGCCGGGAGGTCTTCGACGCGATGGTGAAGGACGGCGCGGTCGAGCTGCGCTCCATCGAGGAGGACCCCGGCGCCCTGGCCCTCCTGCGCCGGCTGAGCACGGTGAGCCGCAAGCGTTGGCCGGCCACCGCTGTGGCGATGCCGGGGAGGATCCCCGTCAAGTCGTAACCCGGAGCTACCCCCCGATCGCTCGGGCCCGCGCGAACACTGCGTCGAACATCTCGGTCGTCAGCATCCCGGTGAAGGTGTTGCGCTGGCTGGGGTGGTACGAGGAGATCACGACCCGCTCGTCGGCCAACACCAGCTCGGCCAGATGGCCAAAGCGCGGCCGCGGACGCAACCCGAACACGGTGCCGAGCGCGTGCAGCGCGAACTGGCCCAGCGCGACGTACACACGGGCCTCGGTGAGCAGCTCGAGCTCTGCGACCAGGTAGGGCAGGCATTCGTCGCGCTCGTCGGTCGTCGGCTTGTTGTCCGGCGGCGCGCACCGGACCGCCGCCGTGACGAACGCGCCGCGCAGCTCGAGACCGTCACCGCGCCCGACGCTGGCGGGCTGATTGGCGTAACCGGCCCGGTGCAGCGCGCCGTACAGCCAATCGCCCGATCGGTCGCCGGTGAACATCCGCCCCGTGCGGTTGCCGCCGTGGGCCGCCGGCGCGAGGCCCACGACGACGAGGCGGGCCGCGGGATCGCCGAAGCCCGGAACGGGCCGCGCCCAGTAGGTCTGGTCTACGAACGAACGGCGCCGGTCGGCGCCGACCTTCTCCCGCCAAGCCACCAGGCGCGGGCAACGCCGACAGCTCTCGATCTCGCCTTCGACCCGGGCCAATCGCGCCGTCGTCGAGTCGAGAGGAACCACGAGCCAAGCCTACGATGAGGGGTCGTGTCCCCTCCTTCGAGCACCCAGACGGCTCGATCCACGCGCGCCAGCGGTGCAGCCAAAGCCACCAGGTCACGGACCCGTGCGAGGAGTGCGCCCAAGCCGACCGTTGTGTTCCTCGTGCGCCACGGACAGACCCCGACCACCGGGAAGGTCATGCCCGGGCGGGCCCCGGGGCTCCACCTCGCCGAGGCCGGCCGGGCTCAGGCGAAGCGGGTCGCCGAGCGGATCGGCGCCCTTTCTCCGGCCCCGAGCGCGATCTATGCGTCGCCCTTGGAGCGGGCCCAAGAGACGGCCGCGCCGATCGCCAGGGCGCTCGGGCTGCGCGTACGGAGCCACAGGGGCCTTCTCGATTGCGCGGTCGGCAGCTGGGAGGGCAAGCAGCTGAAGGCGCTAGCCAAGACCCCGCAGTGGCGCACGGTCGTCAACTGGCCGACCGGCTTTCGCTTCCCCGACGGCGAGTCCTTCGCGGAGATGTCGCTGCGCGCCCTGAACACGGTCCTGTCGCTCGCCGACGAGCACAGGGGCGAGCGGTTCGTCTGCGTCTCCCACGCGGATCCGATCAAGGTCGTCCTGGCCGCGGCCGCAGGCGTGCCCCTAGACATGTTCCAACGCATCGTGATCTCGCCGTGCTCGGTGTCGGCCATCGCGATCGGCCCCGGCGGTCCGTTCGTCCTCTGCGTCAACTCCACCGGCTCGCTGAGCGAGCTCGTCCCCTCGTGAGCGAGCACGACCTCGACGCTCCCGACGAGTTCACCGTCGGTGCGATCGGTGAGGTCGGCTCGCGCGTCTTCTTGCTGCAGTGCCGACAGGGGACCGCACTGCTCACCTTGAAGGTGGAGAAGCAACAGGTGGCGATCCTGGCCAGCTACCTCGCCCGCATCGTGCGCGAGGTCGGGCGGCCGGGCGGCCTTCCCCACGACTCGGCATTCGACGAGGGTGAGGAGCCGGCCTGGGTCATCGGGACGATCGGCGTCTCCTATGACGAGGGCACCGAGCGGATCGTGGTGGTGGCCGAGGAGCTGGTGCCCGAGGACGAGGAGTCCTCGGTGGCCCGTTTCTCGCTCACCTTGGAGCAGGCCGCCGCGTTCGCCATCGTGGCCACCGGCCTGATCGAAGCGGGCCGTCCGCCGTGTCCTTTGTGCGGCCTCCCGCTCGACGCCTCCGGCCACGACTGCCCGCGAACCAACGGCCACCGCCCGCCGACGACGTGAGCGCCGAGGTCGCCCCCGACCCCGCGGCGGCGCGGCGGGCGCTGGCCCACGGCGAGATCACCGTCCACGGCCGGATCGCCGGGAGCTCGAACGTCACCCTGTTCGCCACCTGCGCGCTCGACGACACCGAGCTTGCGGTGGTGTACAAGCCCGCCCGGGGCGAACGCCCCCTGTGGGACTTCCCGACCGGGCTGCACCGCCGCGAGGTGGCCGCCTACGTCCTGTCCGAGACCCTTGGGTGGGGGCTGGTGCCCCTCACCATCGAGCGGCTCGACGCCCCGCTCGGGATCGGTTCGCTGCAGCTGTTCGTCGACGAGGACGGCGAGTCGCACTACTTCACGCTGCGCGCCGAGGAGCGCTGGACCCACACCCTGCACCGGCTGGCCGTCTTCGACGTCGTGGCCAACAGCGCCGATCGCAAGAGCGGCCACGTGCTCCTGGCTGACGACCGGCTCTGGGCGATCGACAACGGCCTGTCGTTCCACCGCCAGCCGAAGCTGCGCACCGTGATCTGGGACTTCGCCGGCGACCGGTTGTCGGCCGAGGAGACCTCGGCACTGGAGCGGCTGGTCTCCGACCCGCTCCCGACCCGGCTCGAGGAGCTGCTCGAGCCGGGCGAGGGCGCGGCGCTCCTGCGGCGGGCCACCCGCCTGCTGAAGGAGGGATGCCTGCCCGCGCCGGGCGACGACGACTGGCGCCCCTACCCGTGGCCGCTCGTCTGAGCGAGGGCGCTCAGGGGGCGATGTCGACGTGGAGCCGGGTGCGGATCGCGCTCTCGATCAACGTCGAGAGCACCTGCGCCCCGCCCGGTGCGATGTGGGTGCCGTCGGGCTCGCGCACGCTGACCTCCGTGCCGCCCACTACGAGGTAGGGGGTGTACTGGCCGCTCGGTGTCCCGAGCACCGCCATGGTGCCGAGGAAGTCCACCCCCGGGCGCGTACGGGCCGCTTGCTCCACGATCCCGTCGATCCGTTGCATCGCCGCCGAGAGCCGGGGGTCCTGCATCGGGGGCAGGCCGACCCAGATCACCCGGGCGCCCCGGCTGGTCGCCTCGGCCATGAAGTCGCCGACCCGGGTCCGATAGGTGGCGTCCCACGCCGGGGTGCCGAAGGGCACGTCGGGCGGGCCGGGGAAGTCCTGGGCGTCGTTCGCGCCCAACATGATGACGATGACCTCCGGCGTGTCGCGGGTGAGGTCGACAGACAGCTCGGCCGGCCAGCTGAAGTAGTCGGGCCGGCTCAGCCCGGTCGACACCTGTCCGTCCAAGGTGGCCTGGACCACCCCGGTCTGGGTCAGGTCGTTCACCAGCACGTCGCCCAGGTCGATCCCGAGCGAGTCGCCCACCACCAGCACCCGCAGGGGGTCCTTGGCCGTGGGATGGCGGTCCAGGACCACCTTGGGGATCGTGGTCGTCGGGACGGACGTCTTCGGGGGGATCGTGGTCGTGACGCTCAGCCCGTTGCCCGGCCGGTTGCCGTTGCGACCGATGATCCCGTCGGCGATCGAGACCACATGGGAGAGCCCGAGTCCGCGGCTGATCGTGGCCAGCGGGCCGAGCAGGTCGAGCGAGACGGTGCGCCGGAGCCCGACCGGCGAGACCTGGGCGTTGTGCTGCAGCGTCGGTGCGTCGAGGACCAGCCACAGGGCGAAGGCGGCCAGCGAGACCCCGAGGGCACCGGTCCACCCGGCCCGTCTCGGCTCGGGCCCCGACGAGGAGCCCCGGGGTGGGGCCGAGGGTGGCTCGGCCGGGGTGACGATCCGCTGCCATTGGCGGCGGATGCCCCCCATCACCCCACCCCGGGGCTCCTCGTCGTAGCCGCCTTCCCGGCTCACCGTGCGCCGAACACCACCCGTGGCACCTCACCACCTCGGGGTGTGACCGCCGTGCCGTCGGGTAGGACCATCAGAACCGGTAGTAGATGAACGGGGCCACGCCGGTCGGCCCGAGGGTGGTGATGACCAGCAGGGTGAGGCCGAGCAGGGCCGCCTGGACGACCGCCCGTCGCTCGGAGAGGAACCGCTGGACCCGCTCCTGGACGCCCGCCGGGACGAACTGGACCTCGATCACCCCCACGATGGTCAGCACCAGCAGCGGGGTGATCAGCGGGGACGCGGTCCCCCACCCGGTGACGAGGCGGCCCAGGATCGCGGCCGCATTCGAGAACGACGAGGCGTTGAAGAAGACCCACCCGAGGCACACGAACTGGAACGTCCAGAACCGCTGGAAGGTTGACCGCACCGTTCCGTCGGCCATGGCGGGCAGGCCGCGGGCGACCCGGGACTTGCGGCGGAGGTGCCCGACCACCTGGCCGGAGCCGTGCAGCGCACCCCAGATGACGAACGTCCAGTTGGCCCCGTGCCACAGGCCACCGAGCACCATCGTGAGCATGATGTTGCGAACCACCATCGCGTCGGATCCGCGGTTTCCGCCCAACGGGATGTAGAGGTAGTCGCGCAACCATCGCGACAGCGTGATGTGCCAACGTCGCCAGAAGTCCTGCAGGTTCCGGGCCGTGTAGGGGGCGTCGAAGTTCACCGGGAACCGGATGCCGAGCAGCAGGGCCAACCCGATCGCGATGTCGGTGTAACCGCTGAAGTCGCAGTAGATCTGCACCGCGTAGCCCCACGCGGCGAAGATCACCTCGGGGGCCGAGTGCGCTCGCGGTGCGGTGAACACCGGCTGGACGATGGCCGACGACACGTACGCGGAGACGACGACCTTCTTGAAGAGGCCAGCCATGATCATCCAGACCGCTCGCGCGAAGTCGACTTCGGCCGGGTTGCGCCGCCGCCGTATCTGGGGCAACAGCTCCTCGCCCCGGACGATCGGCCCTGCGATCAGATGGGGAAAGAAGCAGAGGTAGGCCGCTAGGTCGACGGGCCTCGCGATGTCGATGCGGCCGCGGTAGACGTCCACGACATAGCTGATCGCCATGAAGGTGAAGAAGGAGATGGCCACCGGCAGCGTCGGCTCGACGAGCGGCACCAGGCGCCCGGCGCCGAAGCCGTGAAGCATGTTGTCGACGTTGACGGCGAAGAACCCGTAGTACTTGAAGTAGCCGAGAAGCCCGAGCAGCCCGGTGAGCGACAGCACGAGGGCCACCTTGGCGCTCCGGGGGGACGAGCCCCGGCGGGAGGCTCCCAGTGCCCCGAGGTGTGAGATGACCGTCGACGCCACCAACAACAAGACGAAGCGCCAGTCCCACCAGCTGTAGAAGAAGTAGCTGAGGGCAATGATGGCCAGCTTCCAGAACGTCGGGTACGGATTGAGGAGCCAGCTCGCCACGAAGGCGACGGCGAAGAAGATGGCGAAGTCGATGGTCGGGAAGAGCATGGTCGACGCCGACGGCGCTCAGCCGAGCGTACAGGGCCGGGTCCTCGGCGAGGCTTTGTCCCTACCCGCGTTCAGGCCAACCGGCGACGGTGGTCTGCACCGTCGTTTCCTCCCGCCAGATCTCGGGCGGGCGCGGCACTAGAGGTTCTTCAGCGCCTCGATCAGGGCCGGCAGCACCTTGTGCACGTCACCCACGATGCCGAGGTCGGCGACCGAGAAGATCGGCGCGTCCTGGTCCTTGTTGATCGCGACGATGTGCTTGGACCCCTTCATCCCGACCAGGTGCTGGGTTGCCCCCGAGATGCCACAGGCCACATAGAGGTTGGGCTTCACCGTCTTGCCGGTCTGCCCGACCTGGCTGGAGTAGGGGACCCAGCCCGCGTCGACGATCGCACGGCTGGCCCCGGCCGCGCCGTGCAACAACCCGGCCAACTCCTCGATCATCTGGTAGCTCTCCGCCGACCCGAGACCCCGCCCGCCCGAGACGATCACGCTCGCCTCGTCGAGCTTGGGACCGCTGCGCTCCTCCACGTGGCGCGCCGTGACCTTCGCCGCACCGGTCGCGCCGGTGTCGGGCGCCGGGACCGAGACCACCTCGGCGGCCCCACCGCCGCCGGGCTCGGCCGTGAACGACTTCGCCCTGACGACGAAGAGATGCGGTCCCTCGCCGGTGAAGTGCGCGGTCGCGACGACGGTGCCCCCGAACAGCGTGTGCTGCGTCGACAATCCGCCGTTCTCGCTGAGTCCGACCACGTTGGTGAGGACCGGCCGGTCGAGCCTCACCGACAGGCGGCCGGCCACGTCTCGGCCGTCGTAGCTGGCCGGGATCAACAGGGCGTCGGGCCGGTCCCCGCCCTCGATCAGCGCGGCGATCGAGGCGGCCACCGGGACACCGGGCAGCGTCCCGCCGAGGTCGCCGACATCGTAGACCTGGGCCGCGCCGTATTCGCCGAGCACGCCGGCATGAGAGGCGGTGTCCGGACCCCAGGTCACCGCCGAGACGTTGGTGCCGATGGCGCGTGCCTCGGTGAGGAGCTCCAAGGTGAGCGAGGTGGGGCCGGACTCGGCGATCTCGGCGACGACCCAGACGTTGTTGACGGCCATCAGACGACCTTCAGCTCTTGGAGGAAGGTGACGATCCGCTGGGCGCCGTCCCCCTCGTCGACGACGATCTCGCCGCCGCCACGGTCTTCGACCTTGGAGACATCGGTGATCTCCTGGCCGGCCCCGGCCGCGCCCACCTGGTCCGCCGGCACGCCGGTGTCGGCGACGCTCAGCACCTCGACCGGCTTGGACTTGGCCGCCATGATCCCCTTGAAGGAGGGGTAACGGGGCTCGACGACCCCGGCCGTCACGCTGACCACGGCCGGCAGCGGGCTCTCGACCTCGTCGTAGCCGGCCTCGGTCTGGCGCTCGACCCGCACGGTCGACCCGTCGACGGCGATCTTTTTGGCAAAGGTGATCGACGGGAAGCCCAACAGCTCGGCGATCTGGGCCGGGATGGTGCCGGTGTAGCCGTCGGTCGACTCGGTGGCCGTGAGCACCAGGTCCGGCTCGGCCCGCTTGATGGCGGCAGCCAGCATCTTGGCGGTGCCGAGGGCGTCGGAGCCGGCCAGGGAGTCATCGCTCACGAGAATGGCCCGGGCTGCGCCCATGGCCAGCGCGGTGCGCAGGCCGGACGTCTCGCCGCCGGGGGCCATCGACACGAGGATCACCTCGTCGCCCTCGCCACTGGTCAGCTGGAGGCCCATCTCCACGCCGTACGCGTCGGAGTCGTCCAGGATCAGTTTGCCCGTGCGGTCGAGGTTGTGGGTGTTGGGGTCGAGGGCGGGCGGAGCCGCCGGATCAGGGATCTGTTTTACACATACGACGACGTTCATGATTGGTCATTGTTCATTACCCGGAGCGGGCGCCGCCATTCGCCCCCTTTGGGATTTCGGCCCCACGGCGTGCGACGAGGGCCAACGCAGCGCTCAGCCGGTCGGTGATGATGATGTCCACGCCGAGGTCGAGCATCGCCTCGAGGTCGGCGTCGGCGTTGGGTGTCCAGACATTGAGGGCCAGCCCGCCCTGGTGGCAGCGGTCGACGAAATCGGCCCTCACCCCCAAAAAGAAGGGGTGAAGGGCCCGGTAGCGGCGATCGAGGGCCACCGCCATGGCGTCCTTGAGGTTCGCCGTCACCCCGAGCAGCCAGCCCACCGCCAGGGCCGGTTCGGCACCCCGAACGGCCTCGATCGTGGGGGCGTCGAACGAAGAGACGATCACCCCCTCCAGCCGCCCGTGATCGCCCAGCTCGGCCGCCACCGCCCGGGCCAACGATCCGCTCGGGTCATAGCCGGGGTCCCCCGGCGTGTTCTTCACCTCGACGTTCATCTGCATCCCGTCGCAGGCCTCGATCGCCGCTGCGAACAGGGGCACATGGGACGGCAGGTCGGCCACCTTGGTCTCGGGGATCAGCCCGACCCCCTCCACCTCGGGGTCGTGGTGGATCACGAGGGCGCCGTCCAGGCTCCGGCGGACGTCGAACTCGACCCCGTCGGCTCCCCTCCGGCGGGCCTCGACGAAGGCCTCGATGGTGTTCTCGACGAACCCCTCGGTGCAGCCGCGATGGCCGAAGATCGCGCTCACGCGGGCGAAAAGACGCGCATCGAACACGGCCTAGCACACCGCGCACGGAGCTCGTCTGGGGTGCCCGCAACCTTCTGAAAACCCCCTTGTCATCTTTCGTTCACACCGATAACCTTCACCTGCTCCATTTCCCCTCCGGGGAGTTGTGGCCGCCGGACTTGTGAAAAAGATCACAAACGGGTGGAGGACCTGGTCATGGCGCTGATGTGGAACCGCACCGTTGAGTGGGACGCGGAAGACTGGCGGCGCTTCGCGGCGTGCCGGGACACCGTGCCCGACCTCTTCTTCCCTATCGGGACGACCGGACCGGCGGTGGATCAGATCGACGCCGCCAAGCGGGTGTGCGACGCGTGCACGGTGCAAGAGCCGTGCCTCAGCTTTGCCCTCGCGACCAACCAGGAGTCGGGAGTGTGGGGCGGGACCTCCGAAGAGGAGCGCCGAAAGCTGCGCAAGGCGTGGCTGGCCGCCCGTCGCCGGGCTGGCTGAACCTCCCCCGGCGACCCGCTAGCGCCGGGGACCCGTCGGCACCTCGATCCGCACCAGGGTGCCTCCCCCGTCGGACTTGGGCACCCGGCGCATGTCGATCGACCCGTCGAGCTGACTGACCACCAGGTCACGCACGATCGAGAGCCCGAGGCTGTTGGTTCGCTCGATGTCGAAGCCCTTGGGCAGGCCGATCCCGTCGTCTCGGACCTCGATGGCCAACCCGTGGGCGTCGTGGGCGAGCGCGACGGTCACCCGCCCCGCCTCCGGATTGACCCCGTCGACCTTGCGCTTGACCGGGCGCCCGGTGCGCAACGGCCGACGTTCGGTGACGAATGCGTGCTGGACGGCGTTCTGGAGCAGCTCGGCCAGGGTCACCGCGAGCGGAGTGGCCACGTCCGCCGGAAGGTCGCCCAGGTCCCCGTCCACGCTGATCTCGATCCTGGCCGGCCCCACCACCGAGTCGTGGGCCATCTGCACGAGCGACCCCACGATCTCGTCGAAGGAGACCTGGTCCCCCGGGTCGCGCGACAGGATCTCGTGGACCAGCGCGATCGAGCGCACCCGCCGCTCCGCCTCGTGCAGCGCCTCTCGACCCGCCTTCGCAGGCACGCGCCGCGCCTGGAGGCGCAACAGCGACGAGATGGTCTGCAGGTTGTTCTTGACGCGGTGGTGGACCTCGCGGATGGCGGCGTCCTTCGAGAGGAGCAGCCGGTCCAGTCGACGCACGTCGGTGACGTCTCGCAACAAGATGACCGCCCCGGTGACCGATCCGTGGGTCACGAGCGGGATGCAGTGCACGAGCACGATGACGTCGGGTCGGCGCTCGACCTCTTCGACGACCGGTCTCGCCGTGGTGAGCGCCCACTCCACCGCCGACTCCTCCACGCCCAGGTCGACGAAGCGCCGCCCCTCGGGCAGGGAGTACACGCCCATGCGGTGGAACGCGTTCATCGCGTTGGGGGAGGCGAACTCGACCCGGCCCTCCGCGTCGACGACGACGATGCCGTCACCGACCCGCGGCGCCTCCTCGGTGCCAACGTCGGCCTCCGGGAACGGGAAGGCCGACTCGGCGACCATGGCGGCCAAGCGGTCGAACGCGTCGAGGTAGGTGCGCTCATAGCCGCTGGTGGCGGGGCGGATCTCCTCTCGCCCGAGCCGGACCAGCACCGCGATCACCTGCTTGTCGAACCGCACCGGTATGGCCTCGGAGGAAATGGGCCCCGACGGCGAGATCTGGTCGATCTGGCCACGGACGATCTCGCCTTGGCGGAGCGCCTCCGCGGCGATCGACCAGTCGTGCGCTGACACCGACTGTCCGACCAGGTCCTGGTAGAGCCGGGTCGGGCGGTTGTTGGGCCGAATCTGGCCGAGCACGATCATCTGGGGCCCGTCGGCGTCCTCGACCGGGTCCGGCACCGGCACCAAGAGCACGAGGTCGGAGAAGGAGAGGTCCGAGAGGAGCGCCCACGAGCCGAGGAGCCGCTGGAGGTGCGAGAGCTGGTCGGGGTCGAGCACGTGATGGAGCTTGGCCAGCTCGGCAGGGGTGGCCATCGCCTAGCTCCGTCCCTCCGACGCCGAGCCCGCCGGGGAGGGAGACACCGGCACCGAGCGGGGCTTGCGAGCGTCGAAGGCGACCAGCCGGTCCACTCCGGCCGACGCCAGCAGCTTGCGCAGATCGTCCGAGCGGTCGGCCACCCGATCTTCGCTGTGCGCGTCCGACGCGGTCGTGAACCCCACCCCGTGCTCGGCGAACCGGGCCAACAAGCCGCTCGACGGGTACTGCTCGTTGCAGGTCTTCTTCCACCCCGCCGAGGAGACCTCGGCTGCCATGCCGCTCGACGCGGCGGCCTCGGCCAGGCGGTCCCACCACTGCTCTGGGTGGCCGGGCACGTACCCGGCCACTTTCACCAGGTCGGGGTGCGCGAGGACGTCGCAGGCGCCAGTCCCCGCCAGCTCCTCGACGGCCTCGGCATAGGCATCCCAGCACGCGTCGACGCGGCGAACCGGCCACTCGGCCATGTTCACCTCGTCGCCGAGGTCGTCGAACCGCCACGCGCCGATCCAGTGCACCGAGCCCAAGAGCACGTCGAAGGGGTACCCGTCCAACAAATCGGCGACCGCGTCCATCCGGCCGCGGTAGTAGTCGACCTCGAGTCCCACCACGACCGGCAGCCCCGCTCGTTTCGCTGCGACCGCCGTCTCGACGTAGGCGTCGAGGTCGTTGCGGGCGTGGTGGTCCCAGTACTGACGCATCGAGACCCGCAGCGCCGCTGGTTCCTCGTCGAACAGTCCGGCGACGATCGGCTCGGACTGCACGAACCGGAAGAGGTGCTCGGTGAGGGCGATCTCGACGACCCCGGCCGCACTGGCGGCCGCGCAGTAGTCGGCGATCTGCTGGAGCCGGAGCGACACGTCGGCCTGGTCGTGGGACCAGAGGTGGAGGTGGTAGTCGAGCACCGCGGTCCCGCTCGATCAGGCCGCTTCGACCAACGAGCTCACAGCTGCATCGTAGGACCGCTGGGCAGGAGGGCCGGGCCGCCTTACCCCCAGATCGTCTCGCCGAGCGCGAGGAGCCCGGCCAGGCTGGAGATGTCGTTCTCGAAGGCCGGTGCGCCGGCCACCACCTCGGACGATGGGGCCAACTCGTCACGTTGTTCGGCCTCCCGACGCGCCACGAGGCTGAAGTTGAGGAAGCTCTCGGCGACCTCGCGCAAGAGCGGCGCGGTGATCGCCGGGTCGGTCGGCAGCCGCTTGGCGATCTCGTCGGCCCCCTCCCCCAGCGCCCGGGCCACCGCGCCCGCCCGGGTGTCGCGCAAGTAGTCCGGAAGGGTCCGGTTCAAAATGACCGCGCCGAGGTGCAGGTGCCGTCGGACCAGCTCGTCCGCGAAGAGTTCGGCCTCTCCGAGCGGCGAGCTCTCGAGGGTGCTCACGACGATGAACGTCGTCCTGCGGTCGGCCAGCAGCCTCACCACCGCGTCGGCCCGTTCGACGAAGCCGGCGTGCATTGACTGGAAGAGGATGAAGAATTCGGCGATATCGGCGAGGAACTGCGTCCCAAGCACGCGATCGGCGATCTGGTAGAAGGGGCGCGACGCAAGGTTCACCAAGCGTGAGCGGTACGGGATGATCAGCCACCGAAGAAGACGGCTCGAGAAGAACTCCGCCATCCGCTTCGGCGCGTCGAGGAAGTCCAGTGCGTGACGGCTCGGCGGCGTGTCCACGACGATGAGGTCGTAGTCGCCGGTCGAGTGGATCTCGAAGAGCCGCTCCACGGCGATGTAGTCGTGGCTCTGGACGAACCGCCCGGCGATGTTGCGGTAGAGCGGATTGGCCAGGATCTGCTCCTTGGTGCGCCGATCGGGGGCGTGCCGCTCGATCAAGGCATCCCAACTCGCCTGGGTGTCGAGCATCGCCGCCCAAAGCTCACCGCGAGGGGTGACCCCGGCCTCGCGGAACATCTCTTCGGGGATCTTGTGCTCGGCGTTGCCGATCCCGGCGAGCCCCAGCGCGTCGGCCAACCGCCGGGCCGGGTCCACGGTGAGCACGAGAACCCGGCCACCGTGGTGACAGGCCGCCATCGCCGCCGCGGCGGCGGCGATGGTCGTCTTGCCGACACCGCCGGGCCCGCAGACGATCGCGATTTCCCGGGACGCCAGCAGACGATCGAGCGATCCGCGGTGGGCATCGAACGGGCGGGTCGTCACAGACCGAGCTCCTCGCCGAGGGACGACGCCACCTGTCGGGTGCTGCGCAGGCCGCCCACCCGCGTGAACATGTAGGGCACGAGAAGCACCGGGACGCTCGGATCGAGGCGCTCCTGGAGGAATCGCAGGTGCACCGCTCTCGCGCGACGCATGGTGACCGCGAGGCGGGCCGCCTCGAGCACCGGGGTGACGTCGCCGCCTACCGCGTCGCTGATCAGGTCGGCGAGCTTGGGCTCGCGCAGCCGCTCGAAGACCTCCTCCTCCCGAGTGCTGAACAGCTCCGGGAGCACTCGGTTGACCACCACCGCCACGAGGGCCGCCGCGGTCTCGTTGGCGATCCTCTCGGTGAGCTCGAGGGTCTCGGTGACCGGCATCTCCTCGGGCGTGGTCACGGCGATCACGCCGGTGCGGTTGGGGTCGGACAGGATGTCGAGCATCCAGTCGGTCTGCGTCCGGATCTGACCCACCTTGACCAGGTCGTTGATCGCCTGGGGAGCGCCGAGCTGGCTGATCACGTGCCCGGAGGCGGGCGCGTCGACGACGACCAGGTCGAAGTGTCCCTCCCGAACCTCCCAGCAAAGCTTCCCGACGGTCAGGATCTCCCGCACCCCGGGGGCCGCGGTGGCCACGAAGTCGAAGGCCTTGGCCAGCGGCCCGATGCGCCCGACGAGCGGGATCCGCAGGTTCAACTTCAGGTACTCGCGAAGCGACGCCTCGGTGTCCATGGACATCACGGAGATCCCCGGCGCGACCGGGGTAGGCACGAAACCTGTCGGGCCGACCTCGAACATCGACCCGAGTCCTCCGCTGGCGTCGATGTCGCAGGCGAGCACCCGCTTGCCGCGCTGGGCGGCCAGCTGGGCCAGAGCCGCTGCCACCGTCGTCTTCCCGACCCCGCCCTTGCCGGTGACGAAGAGAAGTTCGCGCCCCAAAAGGCCGGGCAAGGGCGGATCGGCCGCCTCCCCTGAGGTGGCCGTGACCGGGGTCCCGCCTCCGTCGTTCATCCGAAGATCAGGGGGCGCCGAACCCCACCCTGCGCTCGTTGGACGGGGCGCCCACCTCGACATAGGCGACCTGCGCGGTCGGCACGGCGATCCGGCGGCCGCGGCGGTCGGTCAGCCACAGCACGCCGCCGCGCTCAAGCGACGCCTCGATGTCCTTCAAGACGGTGTCCCGGTCGGCCCCCTCCCCCAGGTCAACCTCGAGCTCCTTGGGGGTCTGGACGATCCCGATTCGCACTTCCACCTGCGAACTCCTCTCTCGGTTGGTCTCGGGAGTGGTCGTCCCGCCGCCGGGCCGGCCTTCGACCGAGCCGACGTCCGCCGCCGACGTTACCGCCCTCGGGCACACTGATGACCATGACCAGCGGTGCCAATCGGCCACGACCCGAGAACGAACGCTCGGCACGTTGGGTGTCGACCATGTCGGGGTTTGCCCCCGCCTCCGGAGGGATCGAAGAGAACGACGCCGGCGGATACCAGGCCGGGGGGCTGCGGGTGGCCCATGCAGACTCCCGAGCGCACATCGGCGTCGCGGTGGATGCGCCCGCGGCGAACCGGACCAGCGCCACCGTGTTCGGGCGCGCGTGGCGAGAGCGCTCCGAGGACCGGACCCTTGCACCGGGAGCGGCACGGGCGAGCGGTGCCGGGGACCGCGCCCGGCCCGAGGAACCCGACGACTGGCGAACCTGCTACGAGCGAGACCGCGATCGCATCTTGCACTCGGCCGCGTTCCGCCGGTTGGCCGGCAAGACGCAGGTCTTCATCTTCCCCGAGGACCACCTGCGCACCCGGCTCACCCACGCGCTCGAGGTTGCACAGGTGGCGACCAGCGTCGCCCGGGCGTGCGGGCTGAACGTGGCGCTCACCGAGGCCATCGCCCTCGGCCACGACTGCGGGCACGGACCGGGCGGCCACGCCAGCGAGGACGCCCTGGCCCCCTACCTCGACGAGGGCTTCGACCACGCGCGCTGGGGCGCCGAGGTCTCGTTGGCCTCGTTGAACCTCTGCGCGCCCACCCTCGACGGCGTCGCCAACCACAGCTGGTCCCGACCGGCTCCCGGCACCTGTGAGGGCGAGGTGGTCAGCTGGGCCGACCGGATCGCGTACGTCTGCCACGACTGGGAGGACGCGGTGCGGACGGGCATCGTGAGCCCCGATCTCCTGCCCGAATCGGTCGCGGGGCGGTGCGGCACCAGACGGAGCGAACAGCTGGGAACGTTCATCGGCGCGCTCGTGCAGAGCACCGTGTCCTCCGGCCGGGTCGCGATGGACGAGGAGACGGCGCGGACCCTGGCCCGGTTCCGGGCGCTCAACTACGAGCACATCTACCTACGCGATGCGTCGGTCGCGCAAGGCGAGGCGGTGGTCGCAGTCCTCCGCGCGCTGGTGGAGCACTTTGCCGACTGTCCGAACGCGATCCCGTCGGTGAAGGATGCCGGTGGCTTGAACGCCGGCGAGACCGAAGCCGTGCGCGCGTCGGTTGGTTACGTCGCCGGGATGACCGACCGTTTCGCCTGCCGGCAGGCCGTTGCGCTCCTCGGCTGGGACCCGGCGAAGCTCCCGAAGGCAATCGACGCCTGAGTTCGACGCTCACCGCGCCATCGATGGTCGGGGTGCGTTGGGTGGTGTGCTCAGCTGCCCTGTTCGAACAGGAGCGACAACCGCTGGTCCAACGCAGACCGGGCCATGTCCACGTGCGTGAGCACGTACAGCCGATCGGCCACGACGGCGTCGAAGACGGCCTCGGCCACCTCGCTGGCCGGGATGCCTGCGGCGACCGCTTGGCCGACAACCACCTGGTCGCTCGGTCCGGGTTGGGCCGCCTTCAGGGGGGCGGGCATGTTGCGGTGCGAATCGGCGATCCGGGTCTGCACAAAGCCCGGGCAGACCACCGAGACGCCCACCCTGCTTCCCGACGCCCGCAGCTCCTCGAAGAGGGATTCGCTCAGTCCGATCACCGCGAACTTCGTGGTGCAGTAGATGCCGAGGATCGCGTTGCCGCGCAGCCCGGCCACCGAGGCGGTGTTCACGACGTGACCCTCGCCCTGCTCGACCAACGTGGGCAAGAAGACGTTGCACCCGTTGATCACGCCGAACAGGTTGACACCCACCACCCAGCGCCACATGTCGATCGAGCTATCGACGATCGAGCGGCCCACGACCCCGGCGTTGTTGCACACGATGTGCACGGAGCCGAATGCCTCGAGCGTCCTGTCGTGGAGGTTGACGACCGAATCGTGATCGGCCACGTCGGTGACGACACCGACGGCCTCGGTGCCGGCCGAGCGGAACTCCTCGACCGCCTTGGTGAGCCCCGGCTCCTCGATGTCGGCGAGCACCAGGCGCATGCCCTCAGAGGCGAACCGGCGAGCCATCGCCAGACCGATCCCGCTGGCACCGCCGGTGATCACCGCGACCCGGCCAGAGAACTCCTTCATGCGATCCTCCGTTGGCAGCACAGCTAGCCAGCTAGTTGAGTGAGAGCTCCCGACGGTAGACGCGGGCCGGCCCGATCGCGACGAGATGTTCGGCCAGCGACCCGAAGGCTGTCGACGCCTCGCCATCGGGGTCGGTCACGGTGACCGGGCGTCCGGTGTCGCCCCCCTCGCGAAGCGAAGTGACAAGGGGGATCTGACCGATGAGGGGCACACCGAGATCACCGGCGAGCGCTGCGCCGCCGCCACGGCCGAACAGCTCATAGCGGGTGCCGTCGTCGCCGGTAAACCAGCTCATGTTCTCGATCACGCCGCGCACCGACAGCTTCAGCTTGCGGGCCGCGAAGGCGGAGCGCTGGGCCACCCGCTGGGCGGCCGGCTGGGGGGTGGTGACCACGACGATCTCGGCCCGGGGCATGACCTGGGCGAGCGACAGGGTGACGTCGCCGGTCCCTGGGGGCATGTCGACCAACAAGAAGTCGGGCTCGCCCCAATAGGCGTCGCCCAGGAACTGCTCGATGGCCTTGTGGAGCATCGGCCCCCGCCAGATGACCGGCTGGTCCTCGGGGACGAAGTAGCCCATCG
>Ga0209415_10005783_pt1 | contig 22151 bp, 23 predicted proteins | sample PeaSoiSIISIP2007_FD_187696 | JGI IMG/M metagenome (GOLD analysis project Ga0209415, IMG submission 187696) | Peat soil microbial communities from Weissenstadt, Germany - SII-SIP-2007 (SPAdes) (version 2) | ecosystem: Environmental > Terrestrial > Soil > Wetlands > Peat | place: Germany... | reverse complement strand
CTTCAAGCTGCACGATTGCTTCCTTCACGGAAAACCGTTGATTTACGGCACAATAATGTGATCGCCGTTCTCCACCGCGATGTTCTGCTCCAAATGTTTGCCGTTGGTCACTTCCTTGTAGTTGAAGTGGCGGATCTCGATCCCGCGCAAAACCCGGATTTTCTTGGTATTCGCGAATTCGCGAAAGCCTCCGCCCCTGCTCAGCGCCTCCAGCACCGATGTCGGCGTCACCAGCGCGAAGGATCCCGGCCGGTTCACCTCGCCGTCGATATAAAACTTCTTGCTGCGGACTTCGGTGACGAACACACTGACATCCGGATTGTTCAGGTACTGCGTCAGCAGCTGCTTGAGCGTCGCGGTGAACTGCAGCGGACTCTGCCCGGCCGCCTGCACTTCGCCGATCAGCGGCATGGTGATCTTGCCGTCCGGCCGCACCGCCACGGGCAGCGTAAAATCCGGCTCCCGCCACACGCGGACAAACAGCAGGTCTTCGGCGCCGATCCGGTACTTTTCCTGATCAACCGCAAGAGCGGCCGGCGCTTCCAGGACCTTGGGGGCCTCCTCCGCGGCCGCCGTACATGTGATAGTCGCGGCCAAGACGAAAATTCCGTACTTCACCTGTCCCTTGCTCCTTTCGCGAAGGTCTCTTACAGTAAGTAAGGTTCAATCTGATGAGATACTTTCTCGCAAAAACTGACCCCGAGACCTATTCGATCGACAACTTGGAGAAGGAAAAGAGAACAACCTGGGATGGGGTGAACAATCCCCAGGCCGTCCGCGCCATCCGCGAGATGCGCCCCGGCGACAAAGTGTTCATCTATCACAGCGGCGGACTTTCGGCCGTGGTAGGCCTGGCCAAAGTAGTGAAGGAGGGCCGGAATGACCCCAAGAATCCGAAATCAGCGGTGGCCGACTTCGAGTTCATCGGCCGCATCGATCCCCCGGTGACGCTCGCCGAGATCAAACAGTCGAAACTATTCGACGATTGGGCGCTGGTCCGCCAAGGCCGGTTGTCCACCATGGCCGCGCCCGAGAACTTCGTGGAGTGGATGCGGAAGAAGAATCCGAAAGCAAAGATATAAAGATTCTGGCCACAGATAAACACGGATAAACACCGATCCCAAGACACGTCAATGAGCCAGCTTGTCGAAGGTTTCCGAGGTTCGTTTCCTCATGTATCGGCTGCCGATCGCGAGTTTGCCAGCTACGTGTCGCAGCATGACGTAGAGCTGATTGTGGCTAAGCTTGCGGAATCCGGCTATTCCGGCTTGGGTAAGGTCTGCTATGTCCTGGGCAGTGGCGGGCTGCCGCGATCAACGTATTCTCACTTGGAAGGTCTCTCGGGCATCCACGTCGTGATCGCCGAAAGTCCTCTCCCTCGCGGACTGCGTTGGCTCCCGAGCTATCGAGGTCTGGTCAGGATTGATGATCCGTCGAGACTTCTTGCCGTTTTTGACGAGCTGACAAATCAGTCCAGGGCGTCTATTTACATTTTCGATATTTCTCTGGAGGCCGCTTTTGTTGGTGCTGTCCGAAACATGGACACCCATCGTGACTGCAGTTTTGGGGCTAAACAAGACCTCGGCTACCTTATCTACCTGGTTGACGCCGATCGTGATGATTCGCCGACTGGAATGGTTGAGTTCTTGTCTTATGGCGGGGCAGGTCCTTGGAAAAGCATCATTGGGGAAAGGCATCACGCGGAGTGACTACATCCAGCATCTGTGTTCATCCGTGTTTATCCGTGGCTAGTGGTATCTTCAATTCTTGAATCTCACTCAACTCTTCGATCTCTCGTTCCTCGCCCGCCGCGACCACATCGCGCTTGAATTTCAAGGCGCCAGCTTCACCTTCGGCGACATCGACGCCCGAAGCAATCGTCTGGCCCAGCTCCTCGCTCGCCGGGGTCTCAAAACGGGGGACCGGCTGTGCGTCTACCTCGCGAATTGCCTCGAAATACTCGACCTGTATCTGGCCTGCGTCAAGCTGGGCGCGATCTTCGTCCCCATCAACATCCTGTATCGTGAACGCGAGCTCGCGCACATCCTCACCGATGCCGAGCCGGTGGCGGTCGTCTCCGCAACCGCCTTCCCAAGCGCCGCGCCCCTATGGAATCCAGCGGATCTCACGCGCGAAGCCGCGGCCCTTCCGAACGATCGGCCGCAAGTCTCTCTCGATGGCGACACGCCCGCCGGGATTATCTACACTTCCGGGACTACCGGCGTTTCTAAAGGCGCCATTCTCACGCACAACAACATGGCCGCGAATGCGCTGAATCTGCTGACGTGCTGGCAAATCTCGAGCGCCGATCGTTTTCTGCTCACGCTTCCGCTCTTCCATGTTCACGGCCTCGGCAACGGACTGCATTGCTGGCTCATCAGCGGCTGCCACATGCGTTTGCTCGAGCGCTTCGAACATCAAAAAGCCGCGGCCGAGTTCCTCGATTTCCGGCCCACTCTGTTCTTCGGCGTCCCTGCCATGTACGTCCGCCTGCTCGACTTCACACCTGAACAAGCGCGCGAGATCGGCAGCTTCATGCGGCTCTTCGTCTCAGGCTCCGCTCCGCTCCCGGCGCAGATTTTTGAAGAATTCCGCGAGCGCTTCGGACATGCTCCGCTGGAGCGCTACGGTATGTCCGAAACGTTGATGAACATCAGCAATCCCTACCTCGGAGAGCGCCGTCCCGGCAGCGTCGGCCTGCCCTTGCCTGGAGTCTCGGTGCGGCTCCTCGATCCTGAAGGCCGCCCCGTCGCTGATGGCGACGTCGGTGAAGTGCATCTCAAAGGCCCCAATATTTTTGCGGGCTATTGGCGGCGCGACGACGCCACGCGCGCGGCTTTCGTGGGCGATTATTTCCGGACCGGCGACATCGCCACGCGCTCGCCCGACGGCTACTACACCCTGAGCGGGCGCAAAAGCGACCTGATCATTTCCGGCGGCTTCAACATCTACCCCAGGGAGATCGAGGAATTCCTCCAGGAACAGGATGGCGTCGCCGAGGCTGCCGTCGCCGCCGCTCCCGATCGCGTACGGGGCGAAGTCCCGGTCGCATATGTGGTCACAACCCGCGCCATGGATCTTCAAGATCTCGAGGCAGCCTGCCGTGAAAAACTCGCGTCCTTCAAAGTTCCGCGATCGTTCATCTTAGTCGACAAGCTGCCCCGCAACGCACTCGGCAAGGTACAGAAACATTTGTTGCCCAAGGAGTGAACCGCTCACTCGAACTGGCAAGGCACCAGATCCTCGCTTTGATTCAGCTTGCGCCACTCCTTGGCGGTAATGAATCCGATCTTCTGCCGCTTGGAATCGGCCTCCAGCACCCACGCGATCTCCTTCATCGCCCAGAGCGCCGGTTGCGCACGATCCACGTACCGGTTGCACTCGGTTACACGTATGTGAATTGGTTTCTCCAGCAGCGAACAGTACACGTGCTCCTGGCTGTCGGCTGGGCCCCGCATGACGATGCCCGTGGAGCAGGAATCGCACAGACGCGGTGCGTCGACGGACCGGGTTCCTTGAAAGACTTTGATCGTGGTCATAATTCCCCCTTGGCACTGCCAGGAAGCAAGTTGTTGGACGCGGAAGGACTAACGAACCAGGAAGGTCGAGAGGCCGTCCGCGGTAAGGTCAGCAATAGATTGCAATGCGGCAGCCTCCTTAGAAGTGTGTTGGGACCCAATCAAAATAACATGCGGATCGCATTTCGCCAAGGATCTTTTGATTAATCTTCTTAACCACTCGCACGAGTGGGCGCCGCTGGATCTTGCGCTGCAATGGTGTTAGCGGCGATTGCCGTGCGCTATGGGTGAATCCCTAATGTCACGTTGGCTTGCGTGGTGTTGCCGCCGATGGTCACCACCACCGGTACCGCCGCGCCGGTGGAGCTGCCCGCCGGAACCACGACGTTGATCTGCAGCACGCCGATCATGGAGCCAGGCACTACGCCGGCATAGCTCACTCCGGCGCTTGCATCCACGCCGCCGATCATCACCGTTGGCAAGGTTGCCATTTGCGGCAGGGGCGAGATGGCGATCGGAATAACATATCCTGTGTTGGTGATTCCCGACAGGGGAACCAGATTATAGTTGCCCTCGCCGGTGAGATACAGGCTGACGGTCTCTCCGATCGGTGCTGGATTTGTGCCGCTGTTGAGTGAAACCACGCCTAGGGAGTTGGTGTTGAGCGCGGCCGCCTGCCCGGCGCCCGAACCGTCGGCGGTGTAAATGCCCGGCTCAGTGGCCCCGATGGTTACGGTGGAGTTGGCCGCTGGATTCGCGCCGTTGGTGAGCACCACCGCCTTCCCCGCGCCCAGAGTGACCTCGTAGGGAACCTGAACCGTCACCTGATTGGAACTCACATAGAGAATCGGCGCGCTCTGCGCGTCGATGGTCACGGTGACGTTGCTTAGCGTGGTGTTCACGTAGCCGCCCGCGATCGTCAGGGTGACGGCGATCGGAGGTCCGATATTCGAGCCGAAAATCGTCACCAGCTCTCCGGGACTGACGGTTGCGCTGGCATAGCTGGCCGAATTCACTACCCCGAAGATCACGGGAGTGTTGGCGATGGGAACCGCCGTGACCACCGACGCACCGCCCGGCGCGGGATTTTGCACCATTACCTGTAGGCTTCCAGCCACCGTCAGCATGGCCGCCGGCACCACCGCCAGCAGCGCCGTAGAGCTAAGCACGGTGGTGGTCAGCGCGGTCGCCACCCCCTGCACCTCGGCCACCGTGGTCGAGTAGAAATTGGTCCCGCGAATGGTCAGGGTTTGAGCGCCCGCATTCACTGGAAGCGTGGGGGGCCAAATGTTCGTGATGGTCGGCGTCAAATTGATCACAGTCAGGTTCACCGTAACGTTTTGCGATTTTGCGGTGACGCTGGCCCCCGACGCCACTACGGTGATCTTGGCGGTGAAGGGCGCCACTTGAGGTGTCAATGCGCTTGCGTCCACCGTGACGGTGAGCAGCTGCATATCACCAGGTAAAACGACGCCCACCGTTGGAGACACCGTCAACCATTTGGCTCCCGCGGTGGCCGTGAACGAAATCGGCGCGCCGTCGGTCATCAAGGCGATCGTCTGTGCCGCTGGATTGGGCGGCGCGGTGAACGTGAGGGAGGTGGCCGAAAGCGACAGCGTGGATGGAGGCGCTGTGATATTCAGCGTTACGCCAATTACGGCGGGAGATCCCACTCCCAACACCGTCAGCGTGACCGACGCGATGTATTGGCCCTCCGGCAGGCTGGTTGGATTCACCATCACGCTCACCGATCCGGGCAATGTACCGCTGTTTGGACTCGCGGTCAGCCAGTATGCTGTCGCCGGCGCGATCGCGGTGATGAACGATGGCTTACCCGCGCTGACCTTCACACTCACCGACTGCGCCTTCGGCAATGCCGATCCCGATTGATAGGTGAACGTTAATGTCGACGGGGTTAGCGTGACTGTTTGCGCCTGGAGCGCCCCAACTAAGACGCTGGCGGCGAGAAGTATCTTGCCCACGTCCGGCTTATCGGAAGGGAAGGGAAAAGCTTGAATTCACCGCCGGGGCAGCACGATCTTGCGCCGCATCGTTAGCACCGTCTCATCGCGCTGATTCCGGCCGCGGTGTTCCACCGCAACCACGCCGCGCCCGTCCGGCAGCTCGTTTTTTGCCACGATGGTGGATTCGGCGTAAATGGTATCGCCGTGAAACACCGGCCCGGCGTGCTTAATGTCCGAGTATTCCAGCGTCTCAAGGGCGCGTCCGCCCACGTCGGCCTGGCTCATCCCGATCACCAGACTGATCACGATCGGCCCCTCGACAAGCCTCTGGCCATGCTGCGTTCCGGCCGCGAAGTGCTCGTCGATGTGCACCGGATGCTGGTTCATGCTCAGCAAACTGAACAGCGTATCGTCGAATTCGTTGATGGTGCGGCCCGGCCAATGCCGAAACGTCTGCCCGGGCTCCAGCTCGTCGAAGTAGCGGCCGTAAGTCATATCTTAAAGATACAGCTCAGCGGCCAGTTCTCAATCGCTTGAAGAAATACGCCGGGTACGTCTGCGTCACCATCGGACGCGGTGCTAGATCGGGCGTGCCGCGCTCTTCGTTCTTGTAGATGTAGGGAACCACGGCCACCAATTCCCAACCCTCGCCGGCCAGGTTTTGGATATCGCGCGCATCCACCTGCTGGTATTGCGCGGGCGAAGTTTCGCGCGGGAACAGCGACCGCACTTCATACGCCGGCACCAAGCCCGGCCGATCCCGCTGCGCCCACAGCAAGAGCGCCGCCGCGGCAGCGAAGCCAATCAGAATCAAACCGCGTCTCATTGAAATCCCTGACGCGGCCGCGTGCGCAACCGTGCAGAATTATTGCGGGTGCTCCGGCCCGCGCCGCCGGTTTACATGACTGGAGTAGACTGACGACATATGGAGCTTTTTAACGGTGACATCGCGCTCATCAGCGGCGCGAACAAAGGAATCGGATATGAGATCGCGCGTGGACTGGGCGCGAAGAAGATTACCGTGCTGGTGGGCGCGCGGGATGAGGCACGCGGGCAGGCGGCTGCCGCCAAGCTGAAGGCCGAAGGCGCGGATGCGCGTTTCGTGAAGCTGAATGTGGTCGATCACGAAACAATACGCAGTGCGGCGCAGCGGATCGAAAAAGAATTCGGGCGGCTGGACATTCTGGTGAACAACGCCGGCATCGGCGAGTGGGGAACCAAGCCCAGCACCATCGAGCCCGCTAAAGTGCGCGAGGTTTACGACACCAACTTCTTCGGGCCGGTGGAGCTGACGCAGGCCATGCTGCCGTTGCTGCGGAAATCGAAGCACGGGCGAATCGTGAATGTGTCCAGCAGCCTGGGGTCGCTCGCGCTGGCCAGCCAGCCCGATTCGCCGATGGCGGCGTTCTTGTCGCTGGGCTACAACACGTCCAAGACGGCGTTGAACAGCATGACCGTGCAGTTCGCCAATGAGCTGAAAGGCACGCCCATCAAGGTCAACGCGATTTGTCCCGGCTACTGCGCCACCGACATCAACGGCAACAGCGGTCCTCGCAGCGCGGCGCAGGGAGCGGTGGCTGCCATCCAATACGCCACCATCGGCGATGACGGACCCACCGGCGGCTATTTCAACGACGAAGGCCGAGTTCCCTGGTAAGAGCCAGTTTCCTGGTAAGAGCCTTAGTGCGCCCCGAACGCTTGGTCGTAGGGGAAATCGCAGCCCAGCCGTTTTAGCTCCGCGCGGCAATGATCGTCGATTCTTTGTTGCAGCGCCGGCGTGAGCAATTCATCGGCGCTCTTACGCTGCCCGCGCCGGATCATCGCGCCGCGCGGTGCCGACCACGGAACAAGCATGCCAGTTTCGAACTTATGTTCGATTTGTTTCATGTAGCTGAAGGTTGATTGCCGGACCACCTTTTCCACTTCATCTTCCGACAAAACGACCTGGAGGAAATTGGCGATCCTGCGCACCGTTCCCGCCAGATCCCTGTTCATCTCCTCGTATGTCATGAACAGCACGTTCTTGCGATCACGCACGCTCCAATAACTGTCCAGGAATACGGCCCAGGCGCAGAACTGGAAACCCGGCGACAGGAAATATTCGACGAAATTCGGCACCGACGGCGTCATCGGACCCATTGCTTCGGCGCGAGAGAAATGATAAGCGGAGACGCAAACGTCCTTGGGATCGCGGACCACGCAGATGTAACGCGCCTCGGGCGAATACGGGACCTGGGCGAACTCGCGGTGGGTTTTGATCACGCGCAAACCAGTGGGCGCTTTCTTCCAGGCCGTCTCGTCAGATAGGGAAACGGCATAATCCGGGTCTGGGGAGTCCGGCCAGGGAACGATATCGTGCACGTGCTCGAACTCGGCCGCGCCGTGGTGGATCACTTGCAGCGCAATCTGGATCAGCCAGTTGGTACCGCTCTTGAAGTAGACGCAAGTGAAGACATCATGGGCGGTGGCCTGGTAGCCGCCAAAATTGCCATAGAAATCGCGCCGGCGCCGGGCGCTTAAACGACGCCACAGTCCCGTTTTCTCCATCACCTTCGTGAGCGGCACCAGCAGCCCATACAGCAACAACAAACTCGGATAGCGCACCCAGGGCGAAAAAGACTTCCGCCGCATGCCAGTGAGCTTGTTGGTCGACATGATCGAAGCCGCGCGGCTAGCGCCCCCAGAGCTGCCGAGTCGCCAGCGCCGCGCCTTCCGACAGCGCCTTAAGCTTGGCCCACGCGATCTGTGGATGCACGCGCATTCCCAGCCCGCAATCGGTGCCCGCGATCACGTTTTCACGGCCCACCAGGCTGGCGTAGAGCGCAATGCGGTCGGCCACCAGCTCCGGATGCTCCACCACGTTGCTTGCGTGGCTGACCACGCCGGGGATCAGGATCTTGCCGTCCGGAAGCTTCACGTCCTTCCAAACTTTCCATTCGTGCTCGTGGCGCGGGTTGGCCGCTTCCACCGAGTAAGCGCCGGCCTTCACCTTCAACATCAGATCCACCAGATGCTTCAACGGAAGATCGTGCGTGTGCGGCCCGTGCCAGCTTCCCCAGCAAATGTGATAACGCACGCGATCTTCCGGAAGCCCCTGCAACGCGTGATTCAGCGCGTCGATCCGAACCTCGGCGAACTTGCGGTATTCGGCAATGGTCGGCGTTGGCACGATCATGTCGTAGGTGTCGGGCAACGCGGGGTCGTCCAACTGCAAGACAAAGCCCGCATCCACGATGGCCCTGTATTCGTGCTTCATCGCATCGGCGAGCGCGAACAAATACTGCTCGTCATTTGGATAATGCTCGTTGTGGAAGAAGTGCTCGAGCCATCCGGGCGCCAGCACGCACATGAACGTCTCTTCGGCTCTCACTCCGGACTCGGCCAGCGCACTTTTGAAGACCGCAAGATCGTTTGCCACCTCCTGCTGGCCGATATATGTGATGGTTCCGTTGCAGATGTTGCGCTCCGGCGGGAGAAATCGCTCGAAGTCCAAGGACTTGTAAAACTCGGCGAATTCGGCGCGTTCACCGGTGTTGCCACCCATCCAGCCGGTTTCGCCCGGATTCATTTTGCGTGTCCCCAGGCCCGAGAGCCGCCGGCCATAGTAGGGGAAGCCGAAACCGACCTTGCCCAACTCGCCATCGCTGATGATGTCGATGCCCGCGTCCGCCTGCTTGCGGATCACTTCGGGAATGCTGGTGGCGTCCAGGCGGCCGGCGTGCGTGGTGAGGATCCGATCGGTACTGTGTTTCACGGAGACATTGTATAGCAGCGGACGAGCGATCAAGTTAAACTGATGGTTTCGGCGGAGGACGACAAGAACACCATGCAATATACGTTGCTCGGCAAGACCGGAATCACGGTATCGCGCATTTGTTTGGGGTGCATGAGCTATGGCGGCGGCGAACTGCCCGAATGGGCCATTGGCACGCGCGGCTGGCACGTCAACAGGCAGGACTCACGCGAGCATTTCAAGATCGCGATCGATGCCGGGATCAATTTCTTCGACACCGCGGACGTTTACTCGGCGGGCTTGAGCGAAGAGATCACCGGCGAGTATCTCAAGGAGATGGCCTCGCGCGACGACATCATTGTCGCCACCAAGGTGTGCGGCAACATGGGCAAGAGTCCCAACAAGCGCGGGCTCAGCCGCAAGCACATCATCGAAGGCTGCGACAATTCGCTGCGGCGCCTGGGCATGGACTTCATCGATCTGTACCAGATCCATCGCTGGGATTTCAACACGCCGATTGAAGAGACGCTGGAAGCGCTGGACTCACTGGTTCGCGCCGGGAAGGTGCGCTATCTGGGCGCCAGCAGCATGGCGGCATGGCAGTTTTCGAAAGCCCTGTATCTCGCCAAGGAACATAACTGGCACCGCTTCGTCGCCATGCAGAATCATTACAACCTGGTCTATCGCGAGGAGGAGCGCGAAATGATTCCTCTGTGCCTCGATCAAGGCGTGGGCGTGATTCCCTGGAGTCCGCTGGCGCGCGGATTTCTTACCGGCACCAGGAAACGCGATGGCGGCTCCACCACGCGCTCGCAAGTGGACACCATGGCCAAGGACATGTATTACAGCGAGGACGATTTCCTGGTGGCCGACGCGGTGTCGGATGTCGCCAAGCAGCGCGGTGCTTCAGCGGCGCAAATCGCCTGCGCCTGGGTGTTGCAAGCGCCTGGAGTAACATCGCCCATCATTGGCGCAACCAAGACGCAGCATCTGAAAGAGCTGATCGCGTCGGTGGACCTGAAGCTGAGCGCCGACGAAGTTGCGGCATTAGAGAAGCCTTACCGGCCCCATAAGATTTTGGGACATTCGCAACCGGCGGCGAAGGCCATGCACGCCTGATTCAACCCTTCAGCATTCTTTCCAGGCGATCCAGGACGCGCATGGCGGGAATGGTTTGCGCGATGCTGGCATTCGGCTCGCGCTTTCCCTGAATTGCGCTGAAGAATTCCCGATCCTGCAGCTCGATTCCGTTCATCGAGACATCCACCTTGCTGAGATCGATGGGTTTCTGGTCGCCGTCTACAAGGTCGTCGTAATAGGCGACATAGGTGCCGTTATCGCAAATGTAGCGGAAGAAAGTGCCTTGCGGACCCTTGTTGTTGAACGATAGCGACAGCGTGCAAATGGCTCCCGACGGGACCTTCAGGACGATGCCCATGTCCATCGCGATCTTCAATTCAGGATGGTGCGGCCCCTCCAGCGCGAAGCATTCGGAAATGTTTTCGCCGGCCTGATACGCGAACAGGTCCACGGTGTGACAGGCGTGATGCCAGAGCAGGTGATCCGTCCAACTGCGGGGTTTGCCCGCGGCATTCATGTTGGTCCGGCGGAAAAAGTAGGTCTGCACGTTCATCTGCTGCACCTTTAATTCGCCGGCCAGGATACGTTTGTGGATCCACTGATGGCTGGGATTAAAGCGGCGCGTGTGACCCGCCATGACGATGAGGCCGGTCTCCTTCTGAGCTTTCAGCATGCGCTCGGAATCGGCCAGCGAGTCGGCCATGGGGATCTCGATCTGCACGTGCTTGCCGGCGCGCATGCACTGTTCAGCCTGACTGGCGTGCATTTGCGTGGGCGTGGCCAGGATCATCGCTTCCAGACCGGGCTGCTTCAGGCTTTCGCCCAGATCGCCAGTCCAATGTCGAATACCGAACTTCTTGGCCACTTCTTCCGTGGCAACCTGATTGCCGCCGGTGAGCGTAATGACTTCGATGCCGGAAATCTTTTTGATCGCTTCGATGTGCTTCACGCCGAAAGCGCCCTGTCCGGCGACACCAACCTTCATGTCTTCTGCCTCCTCATCGAATCTTCCATTGAACCACACGTAAACTCGTTTTGTTACTCTGCTTGCTATGAAGATCGCGGCTGTGTTTTTAGCTTGCGTGAATGTGCTCCTCGCGCAGTCCAATACTTACGTCTTGAAAGCCGCCCGGCTCTTTGATAGCGTGAGCGGTCAGGTGACCACGCCGGGGATGGTGGTGGTCTCAAACGGCCTGATTCAGTCCGTCGTCGGCAGCGCTCCCTCGGGAGCCACCGTGCTCGATCTGGGCGACGCCACGCTGCTGCCCGGTTTCATTGACGCGCACACGCATCTCTCCGACGAGTTCAACCCCGACTATAGCGGGAAGGCGCTGCTCTCTATGCAACGGCCCATTTCCGAGCGGGCCATCCGTGCCTCCGCCAACGCGCGCAAAACCGTGATGGCGGGATTCACGACCGTGCGGGATGTCGGCTCGTCCGATTTCATCGACGTCGGACTGCGCAATTCCATCAATGCCGGATATGTTCCCGGGCCGCGTATGCTGGTTTCGGTCCACGCCCTCGGATCCACCGGCGGGCACTGTGATGACGGCGATGGCTTTCGTTTTGGACTGTTCAATCACGAGACCGGCCCCGAAGACGGCGTGATCAATTCACCTGAACAAGCTCGCTACGCGGTGCGCTTCAACATCAAGTACGGCGCCGACATCATCAAGACCTGCGCCAGCGGCGGCGTGCTTTCGCCCACCGATGAGGTGGATGTTCCGCAATTGTCCCAGGCCGAATTGGACGCTCTGGTCGATGAAGCGCACACGCTGCATCGCAAGACCGCCGCGCACTCCCACGGCGCCGAATCCAGCAAGCGGGCGATTCGAGCGGGAATCGATTCCATCGAGCACGGAACGTTCCTCGACGACGAAGCCCTGCGGATGATGCACGATCGGGGAACTTTCCTGGTGCCGACGCTGGCAACTCGCGTTGGACTCGCCGAATCTAAGTTCCCGCCGTTGGTGCAGGCCAAGGCCACTCGCGCCGTGCAGCAGCAGGACGTCATGGTAAAACGCGCGCTGGCGTTGGGCGTGAAGATTGCGCTGGGAACCGACGCCGCCGTTTATCCGCACGGCGACAACGCGCTCGAGTTCGCGTTTATGGTGGCCGACGGGATGACGCCGGCGCAGTCACTCATCGCGGGTACCACCTCCGCCGCCGAATTGCTCGGCTTGCAGGATAAAATCGGCGTGCTGAAAGCGGGCATGCTGGCCGATGTGGTCGCGGTGCCGGGCAATCCGCTTGAAAACATCAAGCTGACGCAGAGCGTGATTTTCGTGATGAAGGACGGCGCGATACTTCGAAACGACCGTGCGGTATCGCGGTGAAGGTGCGCGTGCCCACGCTGGCTGCCCTGGCAATCCTGGCCGCCTGGACCATCGGGCTGCTGTACTATTTTGCCAACCGCGCCATTTACTATCCTTCCAAGTATCCGGAAGGCTACTGGGAGCTGCAGCGCGCTGCGGGAGCATCCGATGCCTGGATCGAAACCGCCGATGGAGTAAACATTCATGGCTGGTGGGCACAGGGCGATAGCTCGCAATTGGCGACGCTGTTTCTGCACGGCAACGCGGGCAATATTACGGACCGCACCCGACACATCCAAGAGATCATCGCTGCTGGATCTTCGGTGCTCATGCTGGATTATCGCGGCTATGGAAAGAGTAACGGAAGTCCCAGCGAACAAGGCCTGTATCGGGACAGCGAGGCTGGGTTTATCTACCTGTTGGGAAAAGGCTATCGAGCCGAACAAATTATCTTGCATGGCGAGTCACTCGGAACCGCTGTTGCGGTTGACTTGGCGTCCCGACGCCCTTGCGCCGCGTTAATCCTCGAAGCGCCGTTCACATCGGCGGGCGATGTCGCCGCGACTGTGGTCCCGTTTGTCGGACCGCTCTTGGTCCGGAGTTTCAACTCCCTTCCGAAGATCCGCTGGATTCGCGTGCCCAAGCTATTCATACAAGGAGATCGCGACGAAGTGGTCCCATTGCGGTTGGGACAAGAGCTATTTGCCGCGGCCCAGGGATCGAAAATGTTTTGGGTGATTGCGGGTGCCGGCCACAATGACATCCTGGAAACAGCCGGAGCCGAATATCGGCGCAGGCTAAAAGCATTCTATGAAAGTTTATCGGCGGTGGCGCGTTAAAACATCCTGCGCGCCCCCGCCGTTCTTCCCGAGGAGGGTTAAGATGGCCGCGACTGCCGGTACTCGGTGACAGCCGCGGATAAGTTGCCTTCAGAAATGCAAGCGCCTCGCCATTTGAAGAAAATTGATTGCATGGGACTTATCGCAGCCGCTTTCCGTGGGTTGAGCGGCTCCGCCCACCGATGGGTCAGGCTCCCCAACGATCAGACTGCGTTCATGAGCCTGCCTCGCCGTACTACCCACTCTTGAGTACTAAACACTCGGGGACCTACTTCGATGAGCCGAGGGAGCATATCGAAAACGGAGCCGGGCGTCCAATTAGAGTTGTGGCGAGTGCGGAAGCCACGCCGGTTTAGCTCGGTGGCGATTTCCGACGGCGGTTTTTCCTGGATAATCATCTCCAGCATGATGATCAGCGCCTCCCGCTCCCGCACATCCTGCTCCAGCGCCAGGCAATCCTCGGCGATCTTCAGGCCGTAGGGCACGGGTTCGGTGATGTCGGCGATTGGCGGTTGATCGTCGTCAACCTTCCGCTCCCAGACGACCGCGACCGGCCTCCAACCCTCGGCGGCGCGGCGTTCAAGATCAGACGCTGTTAGCGGATTTGTCAAAACTTCGCGCGTGTATTGCAATCGTGGCATGGGGAACAACGAGCAATTTTGCAGCCCGGCGTCGTCTCTTTCAAATCAGCGGATTCTTGCGACCCGATGTTCGAACCTGGGATTTGGGGTTATGGATTGGCGCGATTTAGGGCAGAATACCCGCGCCATCCGGAGCGCCGGGCTCGCGAACGCGGCGGCAGAAGCAGAGCTGGCCGATGGTGTAGTATTTGTCGCGATCCAGCCAATCCAGATGGGTGCAAAGGATCGGTAGCAGGAATCCGAACGGCACCGCGAGAAACGGCCAGAAAAGCACGCGCGGGAATCGCTCGAAGAATTCGAGGATGTCAATGAACTTGCGGCCCATGAACCAGAAGTAGCCTCCGAGCGGGCGGATTTGATCGACGGCGAAACCAGCTTCTTCAAGCAAACGCTGAGCGCCGTAGCGTGTGAAGCGGTAGTAGTCGTGGGGCATCTGGTGCTCTTCCCACATGGTGGGAACGATGATCATGAGCTGGCCGCCGGGTTTCAAGGTCCGGGACATTTCGTGCAGGGTCTGGCGCGGAAAGGGTGTGTGTTCGAGCACCGCGACGCTCAGCATGCCATCGAAAGTTGAAGGTGGAAAGGGCAGGGCTTCGACGCGCGCCCAAGCGTCGATTTTGCCGTAATTCCAATCGCCTTCCCCAACGCCCAAGTCGATGGCGCGATATTGATGGCCGGCGAGCGCGACATCGCCGCGGTATTGTGCTTCGCCGGCGCCCGCATCGAGAATGAGGGACTTCGGTGGAAGGCGGCTCGAGAATTCGCGCACGGCGTTTAGGACGAAGCGATCGAACGGGTTGATTTGATCGAGCAGGAAGCGCGGGATGAGCTTGCGTCCCCAGGCGACGACTTTGCGGTTCAGCAAGGCTGGGGCGCCTCGCGATCCTGACGCATGGCTTCGAATCCGCCCCAGTGCCACCAGAGCTGTCCGACAAACAGTAGCGGACTGAGCGGGACAGCGTCCGGGTTTTGCGGAAGATTGCGCGCGACGAGATACCCAGCGCCGGCGGCGGCAAGCGCGGGCAGCAGAAGTAAACGGGCCGCGGGACTCGCGGGGAACAGCCCTGCCAGTGGTTCTTCCTCTTGCCAACGGCGGAAGTATTGCGATGTTCCGGTTCCATAGTGGCGCATTTTCGCCAGATATTCGGAGACGCGGTGAATCGCGGGATAGTGCGTGACACGGGCCTTCGGTTCGTAGCGCAGCCGGAAGCCGATCTTGCGCGCGCGCGTGGTGAAGTCGCGATCTTCGCACATGGTGAGGGTCGCGTCGAAGCAGCCGGTCTTGGTGACCACTTCGCGCCGCAAGATTAAGTTCGAAGTTGACAGATGCCGCGCCGGGCCGGCTTTGATCGCGGGCGATAGAACGGGGCCGTCGGTGGAGAGATATTCGAGGCGCGCTGCAAGACCGGGTTGACCGGGAGCACGCGAGCCACTGGAAAGATCGGCAGCGCCTGAATCGAGCACGTTCCAGAGTACATCGGCCCAATCGGGTTCGGGCACGCAATCGTCATCCAGGAAATAGATCACGTCGCCACGAGCTTCGGCGAGGCCGTGATTGCGGGCATTCGCATAACCCCGGCGCGGCTCCGGCACGTACCGCGCGGTGGAGGCGGATACGACTTGCTCGGTGTCGCGAGTCGGTCCATTATCGACCACGATGATCTCGTCAATTGGTCGCGTTTGCCGCGTAAGGCCCTGGAGGGTCCGTTGGAGCAGCGCAGCGCGATTCAAAGTGATAATGATCAGCGAACTCGTCACGGTTTGCGACACCAGCAGAAATAGCCGAGCGTGTAGTCGCGGCGGCGATCCACCGGATCGAGGAAGTAGCAGACCACCGGAATCGCAAAGCCAAAGATAGGAAGCAGAACGGCGAAAATCAGCCAGCGCCAGCTCTTTTGAAAGAAGCTCAGGATGGCCATCAAACGGAAACCGATCAGCCAGAACAGGCCGCCGAGCGCCTCCACGCGGCTCTCAAGGCCCGCTTTGTCGAACAGGTAGGTGAGGCCGTAGCGCGTGTAGCGGAAAAAATCGTTGGGATGCTGATGAATCTCCCAGCATTGCACGGTGGTGAGAATCAACTGGCCGCCGGGCTTGAGGACGCGCGCCATTTCGTTGATGCCGATGCCGGGCTCCTTCAGGTGTTCCAGAACCTGGATGTTGATGACGGCATCGAAAGAGCCTTCGCGAAACGGCAGGTCGGAGATATCGCCGAGGACTTCTATCTTCGAATAGTCCCAGGCTTTGTCGCCGATGCCGCGATCCAAGCGGACATAGTGCGTGTGAGCGAACAGCGGAGCGTGGGGACACTCGCCTGCGCCGGCGTCCAAGACCATGGAGCCAGGGGGCAACTTGCGGGCGGCTTCAGTGAGGTGCTCGAGAAGAACTGTGTGAAAGGGATCCAGCCAGCGCATGACGAAGGCTGGGACCAGGGGTTGGACCAGCTTCCGAAACTTCGGTTTATACACGAGTGCCTACACCAACCGCCAGGGGGTAAATATCAAGTTCTTGGTCTGGAAGCATTCGTGCGTGCAGTGGCAACCGTTCTGTACTTTGTTGCGGAGCTCGGTGGCTTGAAAATCGTGCCAGAGGCGGTCGAAATCCCAGTCATATGTTTTAAGGTTGCCGACCGGCTTGAGCAATTCGCAGAAGTAGACATCGCCATTGGCGTCGATGACGCAGCTCACGTCGCCCGCGTTGCAGGAGGTGTCCTTGGGCTTGCCCTTGAGGTCCTGCATGTAATAACGATTGAGCACGAAGCGGCCGATAGTTGCGGTCCAGCCGCCCAATCCGCCCCAGCGTCCATGAAAGTAGCGGCGGCAGAGCTGCAACTGGAGCTTCGAGATTTCGGCGTATTGCTCGGGCGTGGGCGATTGCAGGGCCGAATCCATGGGCATGCCGCGCAGAATATTGAGCGAATGATAATCGAGATCCCACTCGTCGACGCCCATATGGAGCAGCTGCTTCACGTCATCGATGTTGCTTCGCATGACGGTGGTGACGACGCTCAACGACAATCGCTTGTCACGCGTGCGAATCTCGCGCAGGGCTTCCATGGTGGCGAGGGCTTTTTTGTAATTGCCAGGCACACCGCGGACGCGGTCGTGATTTTCGCCAATGCCATCGATGGAGAGGGCGACGTTCAGCCGGAAAGCGTTGGCGTTCGCGAGGATGCCTTCGACGGATTTCTTGATCACATCGGTCTGGATGGCGTTGGTGGGGATGTTGATGAACTTGACCTGATTGAAATCGAGGAAGCGATGGCAGATTTCGTCGATGTCCTTGCGGAGGAACGGCTCGCCGCCGGAGATGTCGAGCCAGACCAGCTCACCCATGGCGTTTGAAATCTTCTCAATATGATCGGTTTTGAGCGCTTCGCCCTGGTTCAAATTCTGCCAATAAAAGCAGTGACCGCACTTGGCGTTGCAATGGTCGGTGATGAACAGGATGAGGTGGACAGGCTTCTGCTTGCGCTTCGAGAGCTGTTTCCAGGACAAAATATCGGTGGTGAGCATGCAGGCCAGACGTGGAGCGACCGAGTGCGGCCCCGGACTTGAGCGTAGCGGACGCGCGCCGGGCATGTCAACGGGAGGCCACGGGAAGTTGGAGCTAACTGGGAGGCGCGGGCGTAAGTGGTTGAGGGGAGGGGAGGAAAAAAGTCCAAGGGTATTGTCACCCGTTTCTACGATTAGAATGAAGGCGGAATGAGCTTGGGGCGCATGCTGATCGTGCTGGGGCTGCTGGTGACGGCGCTGGGCGTGCTTGTTTCCCTGGGCGTAGGGCGGCTGCCCGGTGACATCGTGATCCGGGGCAAACACTCGGTCTTCTATTTTCCGCTGGTGACGTGCTTGCTGATCAGCGCCGTTCTATCGCTGGTGATGTGGCTGATTAACAGGCGTTAGAGGCCCGTCATGGACGCCACAAACCGCAGTGCGATAGCAAGCATATTCCGCACCGGGTAAAGGCGCGGAGGGGGCGGTTGGCAGAACATCGTGGTTTGACTGGCTGGCGTTTCAACAGTAACCGCGAGTTCCGGCTCCAAACCATGGTCGCCTTCCAGGATCGGCGTCAATCGATGTTGCAGCTGCGTCACTCCGTAACCCAGAACCAGGTATTGCCAGCCCAGTTGCGGCGCGATCATGAAACCCGATTTCCAACCTTCGCCGGGCGTGTATGGCCGGGTGAGAGCCGCGATGGGAAGAAATGGAATCTTCGGGAGGCCCAGGCCGGGAATCAAGGGACGAACGAACGCGAACATGCTGACGGAGGCCGTGTAGGTGGAGAGCTCAAGCAGGCCCCTTCCCCACGCGGGAAGCCGGGAACGGATAGAGGCTTCCACCGGTCCCGCGATGCTGGCCGGACCCACCGGACCAGACAGGTACCACGCGCCGCGTTTGCGCTCCATCAACCGGACATCGATGTCCGCGGTGTGGGTTTTCGGATCGGTGTGGAGGATGGTATTGTGCTCGTTCATGGGCTGAAACATATTCGCCTCGTTCAGCCGGGCCATGCTTTTGCGCAGCAGATGCTCGTCCAGCAAATCGCCTTCATCGAGCAAAAAATTGCTTCGGACGGCGGCTTCGGAGAAGTGGCGATTGCCTTTGAATTCGATGCGGCCGACATGATACGGGCTTCCGCGCTCGATGGTGGTGGCCAGATCCGCTTCCGGAGCGTCGGGGGTACTGTCGGCGGTGGGCTGGACTTGCGTGTTGACGGTGAAGTCCAAAATGCCTTCGTGCTCGGCTTCGCGCCGCGAGACAAACAACGTGGAGCAGAAGTTCTGCGATCGCATCAGGCCATTCAAAGGATGCACTATCTTGGTCTGCAGTCCGTTGCCTGAGACTTGCCAAGTCCGCACGTGATAGAGCTGCCCGGCTTGCACCTGAATCTTGATGTGCGCGGCCTTTTGAGCGATTTCAACGTCGTCCAGTTTGACGGTGGCGTCGTAGTAGCCCTTGGACATATAGAACGAGCGCAGCAGCGCCAAGTCGCCTTGCACGCTGTCCGGGCTGTAGCCGGGGAAGAGACGCCAACCGTTCCAAAGACCGGGAATGGGGGGGATGACCCGCTTGACCTTGAGCGAGCGAAGGACGCCTCGAAGCTCCTTGGGATCGAACTCGGTGACGCCAGTGAATTCCACTTCCTTGACGCGCACGCGCTCGCCGGCGTCTATGTTGAGATGCAGGTCCACCTTCTGGCCGATGAACGGCACGATATCGTAATCCACGGTGGCGTTCCGGAAACCGTCGGAACGAAGGGATTGCTCAGCTTGGTAGGCGATCTGGTGGGCGCGCAGCCGGGTGATGGGGCTGCCTTCGGGAAGCGCCATCTGCAACCCGTAGGTGGAGGGTTCCACGCGCAACTGGTGCAGCAGATATTGCGGCATTTCGACTACGTTGAACACCACGCTGGTTCCGTCGTCCTGGGGGGTGGTCTCCACCCGGATGTCGTCGAAACGGCCGGTGGACCACAGCCGGTGAACGTCGCCCTGGATGGTGCTGGCGTCGAAAACCTGGCCCACCTGTGTCTTCAATTCCACAGGCGCGGAGGTGCCGACGACACGAACCGATTTGATGATCAAAGACCCGGATTCAACAGGGGCTATAGGGCCTTCAGCGAAGGCTGCCGAGGCGAGCAGGAGTGCAGTAAATACGAGACCGCGCATGTGAAGAGGACCGGTTAGCAACTGTCGGTCCATCGGTTGATTATAGCGTAGCGGGGAGGGAAGAGAGGGACGAATACAGAATACGAGGAATACAGAATTCAAGGAAGACGAGGAATAGGTGGGTTACGAGGAATATTGCGAACGGAATGCGGCCCGGCGCGTATTACAGCTCATAGGAGGTCGCCGTGCTCCGTTTGCTTACCGCCGCGCTCGTCTGCGCAACGTTTCTGCATGCCGTTGACACCGAGGACCACGTTAGAAAGTCGGTGCCGGTCTCGTCGGCTACCCGTTTAACACTGAGCGCCGAATTCGGCGCGATCCACGTCCAGCCCGGCGCCGCCACAGCCAAGAATGTCGAGGTGGAGGTGTACTTTCGAGGGAATCCGCCGTCCCGCAGCGAGTTCGACCGGATGCGCCGCGATTTCACGCTGAACGTCGAGCAGCAAGGCTCGGACATCCATGTCAATGGCGCCTTCCACGACGGCTGGAAGCCGATGCTGTCTTACGGGCTCTTCAGCTTCAGCCACCCGATCTGCCGGAATTGGCAATGCCTGGAATATTCGAGCTGGCTACGCGAGGTGGAGTATCGCGTCAGCGTGCCGCAGAAGTTCAACGCCGACGTTGAGACGTCCGGAGGCCCGATTTCGGTGAACAATCTGGATAGCGAAGTGAAAGCGCACACCTCGGGCGGGGGCATTACGATCGAGGGAGGCAAGGGCCGGACCATAGTACACACCTCCGGCGGCCCCATTCGCATCACGGAAGTGGCCGGGGACGTAGACGCATCCACCAGCGGCGGGCCCATTTTGATTGAGCGGACCTCCGGCCGGGTGAGAGCGCACACATCCGGTGGACCCATTGAGGTACGCGAAGCGACGGGCGCGATTGACGCTTCGACTTCCGGAGGCGGAGTGCGGGCGTCGCTAGTTGGGCAACCGAAGGAGGAGTGCCGCCTGAACACTTCCGGCGGAAGCATCGAAGTGAGCCTGGGCAAGGAGATTCACATGGATTTGGATGCGTCCACTAGCGGCGGGAGGGTTTGGACGGATTTTCCAGTGCAGACGAGCGGCGAGCGGCATCGGAACGAACTGCATGGGCCCCTGAATGGCGGGGGACCGCGGCTCTATCTGCACACGTCGGGTGGGGGAATTAGTGTGCGGAAGGTGGGGTGAGAAAAGAATACAAGAAGACAGAATTCAAGAATGCAGAATTCAGGGATCGGCTTTCCAGGGGATTTGGCCGGCGAGCGAGGAGTAGAAGCTCCAGATCGCCAAAGCCGCAACGGTCGCCAGTGCCAAGGTCGCGTTGGTGAAATACCAAGCCGATGGGTTCAGCGTGACCGGGATGTTCAGCATCAAGTCGGCGGTGTAGAGAGCCACCGCGAGCGCCACTAATCCGAAGCGCAATGCTCCGAAGGCGAGCACGATATACAAGATTGCTTCGAGAGGCCACTCCAGGGCCGGATAGTCCGAGGACACCGACTTGAGCGTGGTAAACAGCACGACAAAGGCGGCCGCCGCGAGCCAGGATTTCCGCAACGACACGCGGAACAGGAACAGCAAAAGGAACATGAGCAGTGTGGAGCTGATGGAGCCGGGAACGTGCCAGAGCCATGCGCTGATGGCGCTACGCGCGTTGACCAGATAATCGGTGGACGTGCTGGCTGGAGGCGCGCCGAGCATGGCCTCGAGGTGATAGCGGAGAACAAAGATATCGCAGAAGAAGATGCCGAGGACCGCGCCATAGAGAACGTCGCGGCCGACTAACGGATCGCGCCAGCGTCCGCTCAGCACGCGAGTCCAGGAGATGATGGCTTGCGGCCAGTAGCGTCGAACATACGGTTCCAGCGCCAGGTACACCATACACACCACCCCGCCCCAGAAGAGCCCGGTGCTCACGGCCAGCGCCAGGAGATAAACGAAATCTCCGACCGAAGCGTAGTGGGCCTGGAATACCCACAGCGCCAGGTGAAGCGAAAACATCGCGATGGCGAGGCGCATGGCTCCGCTGCGATCGCTTTTGCCGCGAACGAAGTTCCAGCGCGCCAGGAAAATTGCCGCGAGCAATGGCGCGAAAAGGATGACGGCGATCAAAATCTTGGCGACCAGTTGGCCCGTGCCCCCCGGTTTGCTGGTGGACATGCGGGCGGAGCGATTCCACGGTCCGCTCAAAGAGAAAAAAACCGGCCGGCCATGCCATGTGGCGGCTTCGACATGCAGCGGGCGGTGGTTGTATCCGGGCCACTCGCCGGTCCAGGCCTGGCGTGTGTCGGAAGCCGCGAGTGACGCCCACATGGGCTTGTCGGCTTGGAATTTGGAAATGTCCAGGCCGGCGGCCGCGAAAAGAGCGTTCCAATCGGGCGAAGGACTTTGCGGCGGCGGATCTTCCCTTTCGGGCGG
>Ga0209415_10005782_pt1 | contig 22157 bp, 19 predicted proteins | sample PeaSoiSIISIP2007_FD_187696 | JGI IMG/M metagenome (GOLD analysis project Ga0209415, IMG submission 187696) | Peat soil microbial communities from Weissenstadt, Germany - SII-SIP-2007 (SPAdes) (version 2) | ecosystem: Environmental > Terrestrial > Soil > Wetlands > Peat | place: Germany... | reverse complement strand
ATCGATCTCACGGTCCCGAACGCTGGATACATACGCTGTGGCGCTTGTTCCGGTACCCTTCACAACCACCCAAAACGGATATTCGCCGCCCGGTACGCCTGACTGTGCAGCGTTGCTCTTGCCGGGGCGCAGGTCGAGTTCGGTCCCCCGTGACCAGAGGTTACCTGCGTAAACCCTGTGGAACACGGTGATCGAGTCATTGCCGAAATTCGCGACCACCAACGTATTGCCATCGCTCGAGATGGCCACGCCGGCGGCGCAGGGCGTCACGGAAACTTGTTCGTTAACCGGTTCTGGGCCACTGCTCGTCGCGTTAAGGCCAAGTCCCACTCGGTGGCCCAAGGCCAGTGGTGAATTTGCGGCCTCCCCCCACATTCCTGAACTGGCGCTTAGTGTAAAAATATGGACCACGTCATCAGGGCCGCCGGTCACGTAAAATTCGAGCCCGGTTGGATCGAAAACAATCCCGCTGTAGGTGCTTCCTAACACCAACGCTCCGGTGGGGAAGTGATACGGAATTCCGATCGGCACTATTTGCTTTAGGGAGGGCGTGGTTGTCGAGAGGTCGTAGATGAACACGTGTTCAGCCGAGTCCGCGGGATTCCATTGCGTGAGCGGTGCGCCTCCAGCAAATATCGGGTTTGTGAGCGCTTTGTTGTACACGCGGTTGAACCCGCTAGTCAGCACTAGCAGCGTGTCACCAAGAGGGCTTACAACGCTTGAGACCGCGTGGTCGGCAGTCCAATCCGGCTGATCGGACAGACCAGGATTCAACGTCACTATCGCGCTTGCCGGCGAGAGGTCTTGGCCCATGTTGGGCAGGGCCGGCGTGGTGGACTGCGCACAGACTAGCGCGCCCGAGATGACCAGCAACGCGAAGGCCAGCCCAGCCGCTGAAAACGGAGAACGTGCACGAACTTTCCTTGTCATCGCCTGAAGCTCCTTTGGAGCACGAGGTTCCATCCGCGGTGGAAGGCAATGCGGCGTGGGGTGAGCAGCCGAGGGCTTCGGCGCTTGCGAATCGTGCGACTCCGGACGGAGCTAGCCTGATCTTACGCCACTTGGTCGCGGCATTGCAAAATTTTATTGTTCAGCAGAGGGTGGTTGTTCCAACCACAGCGAAAGAATTGAGAGTAATATCGTGGTCGTGCCACTGCCTCCCAGCATGGCCAAATCCAATCAACTGCGATCACAACAAGATGAGCCGATGGGAAATATTTCAACCGCTGGCCCCCCATTACCACCAGTCGCGACCGAAATACCCAGAAAGAATTTCCTCCGTATGTTGCTGGCCGGCTCCGCATTGTTGCCGCTTTTCAACAAAACCGCGAAGGCCCAATTGCCTCACACGGAAATTCGAGGAAGGCTCTCCCCAAACCTGACTTACGGCGCAACTAAAGTCATGATTATCCGGCATGCGGAAAAGCCCGTGGGGCAAATCAACGGGATTGATGAATCCGGGAACCAGGATTCCAACTCGCTGATCCCGCAGGGTTGGCAACGGCCGGGCGCGTTGATTCCCCCGCGCATATCTTTGCCCCGAATTTGTTTGACCCGGCGACTAGCAAACGTCCATTCGAAACGATCACTCCACTTGCGGCAGCGCTCGGAATCACGATTAACGCGTTACCGGACAGTGCCACGCCTGGACAGTATGATGCGACCAACTATGCCGCCATGGTTTCCGCCGCCCTGGCCTGTCCTGGAGTAGTGCTCATCGCCTGGGAGCACGAAGACATCCCGTCGATCGCCAATTTGCCATCCCCGATTTCCCGTTAGGCGGCCTGCGGAAAAGCCACAAGCCGTCCGAGATTCAGTTGACCAGGTCGGCGGACTCTGGGTCGATCGCGTGCTCCGCTTGCACCACGAATCTCCCGAGAGGGCAGTCGAAGGTTGCATTGTCGGCACTGCAATTGGGGATGAACACCGGAGCGATGGCGGGTGGCGCATCGAGCGTCAGGGGCGTTAGATTACGCAACTGATCCAAAGTCTGGGCGATGTAAGAAGCCCGGACAATGTGCTCGCCGGTACTCTGCGACTGGCGGAGTTCGAAAACCAGGGCGCCGCCCGGACCACAGAAGTCCGGCTGGTATCCCGGGAGAAGCCAGTCAATATGGAACAGGCCGGCGAGTCCGCAGACATTGATGTCCGAGGCGATCAAAACGACGACCTTCGTTGACGGAGTTCCCAGCGAGCCCGCTAGCACGTTCCCGATGGCGGACTGAACCATGGATCGAACGATGTGCGAGGCCACATTGGAACTCTGCACCCTGGCTAGATAAGGCGTGCGGAACTCCAGATCGAGGACCAGGTTGTAAATGCGGGAGGTCTGGCTGACGCCGCCGGCGGTCATTTGGCCCCAACCGACCGGAAGCCCATCTCCGTCCTCCATGACGAAAGGATCGATGGCATTGCCAACCGTGCTCAGCCCCCCGAAGGCGAGCGGCTCAGGGCTTGTTCCGGCCGTGACGGTGATGGGATTGGCGACGAAGTCGGTGACGTCGGTGAGATTTGCCGGGGCTGCGGGTGCTGGAGTCTGGCCAGCCGGATAGCCCAACAAAACCGAGCGCGCGAGGGCGAACTCCGGGGCGTAGGCGGAGGCCAACGCCGGCGGATTACCGCCAATGCGTCCCATAACGGAATCGATGGCCTTCTGCGTATCGAGTTGCGCGACACCCGCACCAACGGGATTGAATAGCGGGTCATTGGCGGTCGACGGTGTTAGGTATTGAATATTGACGGGGGCTCCCGGCAGTAAGCCGGACCAGAGGTGTTGTGCGGTGTCGACGGTCCGCTGGATCGCGTTGGCGTGGAAAAAAACGAAGTTGGCGTCGGCGGTGTCGTTACCGGTCAGCAATCCCTCCTTGGTGAGCCAGGCACGGTAGTAGCCACCGAGGATGGTCTCGAGCTTCTCGCCGTTGGGGGTCAGAATACCGGCCGCAACGCTGAAGTCCGGGAATTGTTGGGCGGAAAACTGGTTGAGGTAGGCGTTTGGTGCAACGGGAGCTCGTACGCTATGACGCCCGAAAATGATCACCTGTTTGAGCTGGGTGTCATCGGCGGTTTGAGCTGTTAGACAGGAGGCGCAGACGAGCGCCAAAGGGAGAAAGCGGACGAATTTGATTTGCATCTTCGTAAGACTTTCCTGTTCACGATGCGGGGGGCCTTGGACCGGCCCGAAGGTTAGTTCACTAAGTCCGCGGAATGGGGGTCGATCAGTTCATTCGCCACCCGCACGAAGTTCCCGAGAGGGCAGTCGAAGGTAGCGTTGTCGACACTGCAGCCGGGGACGAACACCGGAGCGCTGGCAGGCGGCGCGTCTAGCGTGAGAGGAGTTTGATTGCGAAGCTGGTCCATGGTCTGCGCGACGTAAGAAGTGCGAACGATGTACTCTCCCGTGCTCTGCGATTGGCGGAGCTCGAACATCAGGACGCCGCTCAGAGCAGAGACGTCGGGTTGGTAACTTGGCAAAAGCCAGTCGAGACTGAACAGGCCGGCGAGTCCGCTGATATTGGTGTTCGAAGCGATCAACCCGATCACTTTGGTGGACGGAGTTGCCAGCGCGCCCGGTGTCGCATTCCCGGTGGCTGTCTGAACAAGGGAGCGCACGATGTGCGAGGCGACATTGGAACTCTGGATGCGAGCCAGGTAGGGCGTCCGGTATTCCAGATTGAGGAGAAGATCGTAAAGGCGGAAAATCTGGCTGATGCTGCCGGCGTTCAACTGGCCCCAACCGACCTCTGCCATCGGCAGTCCATCCGTGTACTCCATGACAAAAGGATCGATGGCATAGATGACCTGTTCCAAGCCTCCGAGGTTGACAGGCACACTGGTACTTCCGGCCGTCGCAGTGATGGGATTGGCAGTGAAATCGGTAACGTCGGTCACATTGGCCGGAGCCAGGGGCGCCGGAGTCTCGTTGGCCGGATAGCCCAACAAAACCGAGCGTGTGAGGGCGAGCTCCGGCGCGTAGGCAGTGGCTAGCGCTTGCGGATTGCTGCCGAGACGTCCGTTCACCGCCGCGACTGCCATCTGGTAATCGAGCAGCGCGACGCCCGCGCCCACCGGATCGAACAGCGGGTCGCTGCCCGGGGATACGACATTCACGTTTGGCGGGCCAGCCGTCGGGAGCATGCCGGTCCAGAAGGCTTGGGCAGTGTCTGTGATCAGGGGGGTATCGTTGGCCCGGAAGTAAACGAACTTGGCGTCGGCGGAGTCGTTGCCGGTCAGCAGTCCCTCTTGCTTGAGCCAGAGATGAAAGTAGCTGCCGAGGATGGTCTCATCTGTGGCGCCGTTGGGGGTGATCACGGCAATACCCGCGGGAGGAGGCCCCGTGGGGACGTCTGGGAACACTGGGTATGATTGTGCCGAGAAGGCGTTGAGGGCGTTGTTAGGCAAAACGGGAGTTCGCACAGCATGACGGCCAAAGATGATTACCTGCTTGGCCTGCGTATCATCGACGGGCTGAGCAGCGGCGAAGGAAACGCAGGAGAGGCCTAGAGTGAGGAGCTGGAGGGGGTGAATTTTCATGTTCGTACAGACGGAGTGCCGAACCTTAAATTTTGCTCTCATGGATTTCGATGACGATCAAACCGGTATCTGCGGGAGTTCAGTAGTGCGGCCCGCGCGGGTCCATTTTCAATGATCTTTCGCTCACTTCAACACCGTGAGCACCAGGTTCGTAGGCGACTGCGCGCCGGACACCGTTGCAACAATCGGATAATCTCCGTCTGCCAAAGATGCAGGAATCTGGATGGCCACTTGGTAAAGCGCCGCGAATCCCGGCGCCAGGGCCGTGCCGTAGACGGTGGCTGGCGTGTTTCCAAGGGTGACGGTGACCGCGCCAGAAGAGTAGTAGGGCGTGCCTAAAGGCACCTCGATGCCCACTGGCGCTGCCGGCGTTGTTGGACCGAAGCCGGTACCCCAGAGAAGAATGATGTCGCCTGGCGCGGCCGGCACAGTGGCTCCAGAAAAAGTGCCGTTTTTCACGGCGTAGCTGTAGTCCTGGTGCGTAGCGACTACATAGGTACCCCACTGGAAGAAGGCGGGCTGGACCGCCTGCACGATGGTGGTGGCTACGGCGTCGGGCTGGTTTGGAGCGCTTGTAGAAAGCGATACGATTCCGGTTCCCACATTCGGAGCCACCGCATTAATCTGCGTAGGGCTAATGTACTGGATATAAGCGGGCTGGCCGTCGACGGTCACGGTGACTCCATCCAAAGACGTAGGCAGCTTGCCGTTGACGATGGAGTTTGTCCAATTGTCTGTGGCCGGCGAGAGATTCGTCCCGAAGATCGTGAACCAGGTACCGGGCGCGAAGCCGGGTTGAGAGCTTGCGGTGTTCACCACGCCGGTGATCAGCGCCTTGTTGCTCGGCTTGCTGCCTGGCCACGGCGCGCCGCCATTGAAATCACTCGCGAGCGTCGTTTCGATGGATCGCATGATCGCGGGATCGGAAAGAGTCACGCCGAGCTCGCGGTTTCTCGTCAACGAAGCGCTGGAAAAGTTCTCCGAACCGATGGACACCTGAGCGCCGGGGCTGCCATAGTCGGCCAGGATCACCTTGGCGTGAATATAGAGCGACGCGCGGGAAGCATAAGTGGAGACCTCCACGCCCGCGGCGACTAGCCGGTTGAACTCGGCGGAGTAATCGTTGCCGGTGTTTGTCATTACAACCTGCACCAGCACGCCCCGCCCGGCCGCACTCAGCAGGGCATTGACGACGTTGGTATCGCTCATCTCTTCGTTTTCCACCAGCAGGTTGTGCTGCGCCGAATTGATCACGGCCAGAATAACCGATTGCGAATTGGTGGGGCTCCAAACCAGGTCGTCTCCGTCCGGCGGCGTGACCGTGCTGTTGTTGAAGTCGGCATCGAAAGTTGTTTCGATGGCTGCGACATCGTTTGGATCGTTTTCGATCACGGCGAAGTCCCGGCTGGTCTCGTAGTATTGCGAGGTCAGGTTGAGCGTCATGATTGCGGTGGTGGAACCGTCCTCGGTAATTGTCTTTTGATGGGTCGCGGAATACTTCGGATTGGCCCAATGCACTTCGACGCCGTTGGAACTAAGGTAGTTGAAAGCGGAGGTGTTGGGGCTTTTTTCCAGGTTCTGATCGAGAATCACGCGCACCATCACGCCGGAGGAGGCAGCTTGTACCAGTAATTGTTCGGCCTGAGTATCGGTGAGTTCGTACATGGTTATGTCCAGCGTGCTCTTTGCGGAACTGATGAGGCTGTAGATGGGAGTGAGGCCCTGGTCCGGTTCCGTTACCAGAGTGTAGGTATAAGCGCCGGCCTGAGAAGCCAGGCAGCCGGTTAGCGCTAAGAGGCCGATCATGCGCCACGATGTCATGGTTCCTCGCCCCGGTAGTGGGGTAGGGAGGGAAGATTCTCACTCGGACGTTCGGCCCGTGGCGCTACGGCTACGAGTCGTTCTTAAAGGGCGACTGACCGGCGGTTGCGGTGTAGAAGCCCCAGATCGCAAGAGCGGCGATGGTGGCAAGCGCAAGGGACGCATTTGGGAAATACCAGGCCGAAGGGTTGAGCGTGATCGGGATATTCAGAGCCGTCTCGGCTGTAAAGAGAGCAGCGGCGAGAGCAACTAGTCCGAAGCGCAATGCTCCAGCAGCGAGCGCCGTGTACAAAATTGCTTGCATCGGCCACTCCACGCCCGGATAGTCGGAGGACACGGACTTGAAGGCAGTAAACAGCAAGACGAAGCCGGTGGCGGCCAGCCAGGATTTCCGCAGCGAAACACGAAGAAGAAAGAGAAGCAGAAATACCAGGAGCGTGAAAGTGATGGAGCCAGGAACATTGCGCAGCCATGCGCCGAGTGCCATCCGTGCGCTTCCCAGATAGTCAGTGGCTGGGTTCGCTGGAGGCGCTCCGAAGTGGCCTTCCAGGTGAAAGCGGAGGCCATAAATGTCGCAGACCAGGATGCCGAGCATCACACCATATAGGACGTCCCGGCCAACTAAAGGATCGCGCCAGCGCCCGGTAAGCGCGCGGGTCCATGAGACGATGGCCTGCGGCCAGTAACGGCGAACATACGGCTCGATCGCTAGATAAAGCACCCACACCGCGCCGGACCAAAACAGAGTCGTGCTAATACCTAACACGAGCAGAAGGATGAAATTCCCGACTGACGAGAAGTGGGCCAGAAACATCCACAGCGCGATATGCAGGCTACCGATCAGAATGGCCAAACGCATGGCGCCGGGACGGTCGCCTTTGCCGCGAACAAAGTTCCAGCGCGCCATGAAGACAGCCGCCAGAATCGGTACGAAAAGTATCACGGTCAACAATATTCGGGTTGCGAGATCGCCAGCCCCTGCGGCCTTGCTCGACGGCATGCGGGCGGAACGATTCCACGGTCCGCTTAAGGAGAAGAAGACCGGGCGTCCATGCCAGGTAGCGGCCTCTACGTGCAGCGGGCGGTTACGATAGCCGGGCCACTGTCCGCTCCAGGCTTGCCGCACGTCCGACGCGGCCAACGATGCCCACATCGGCACCTCTGGTTGAAACTTAGATATATCCAGGCCGGCGGCGACAAAAAGGGCGTTCCAATCGGGTGGGGGAGTTTGCCCTGGCGGATCTTCCCTTTCCGGCGGTAGCGCCTGAAAGTAAGTGAGGCGGCCCTCGGGATCGAGCTGGACATCGATCATGCCCGACATGGTGGGTTTGGGATCGTTCTCCTGGATCTCGCCGGGAATGAGCAATTCATTGCGCAAGCCAACGGCGAGCATGGGCTCGGGGCTTTGGCGATACCAGAATTTAAACGGTGAAGGGCGGCTGCGTGCAATTTCGTCCCAATTAGGGAGAGGCCTGTCGGCTTTCTCGACCGCGTTCAGAAAATCCTGGTCGTCGTCGAAAGCGTAGGCGAAGTCGCGCGGAGGATCGGTATAGCCGAGGCGCTGGATTAGTTCTCGCGCTTTGTCAGCCAGCACTTCAGGGGGTTTGGGGAGCTGTGCCTTTTCGATCATGCTGGATGTCGCGATCAGAATGGCGAAGACCGCTAAGCCGGCGATGGCGAGCGCGAGAGCCGGAAGTCCGATTTTCCACGGCAGCGCCGCAGTGCTGCCCGACGCGGCTACCACTTGCGGCGAAGGTGTTTCACCAGCGGCGAGCGCTGCGGCCAACGGGTCGCCACCTGGGAGACGGGCAGCGACGGCGAGTGCGGACGATGGGCGATTGGAGGGCTCTGGATCGAGGCATCGAAGAATCGCGCTCTCAACCGCCGGGTCGAGTTCCTTAACCAGAGACGACGGGCTGAGCGGAGTTGTCTCGGTGTGGAGGCGCACCAACTCAGCCAGCGTGGAGGCTTCGAAGGCGCGTTTCCCGGTGAAAACTTCGTACAGCACCAGGCCAAGCGAATAGATGTCGCTTTGTACCGTGACTTCTTTTCCGGCCAGTTGCTCGGGCGCCATGTAGGCCGGCGTGCCGTTGCGAATCTCTTCGCCGGGGATTTCGTCGGCTAGCGCGGCCAGGCCGAAATCGGTAACAACGACGTGGCCGCGCCCGTTGAGCATGACGTTGGCGGGTTTCAGATCGCGATGCAGAACGCCTTTGGCATGAGCCGCGGCGAGGCCCGCGCACAGCTGGCGTGCAATTTCGATCGCTTTGTCCGACGGCAGTCGACCGATGCGGCGCAGCAACGAGCCCAGGTCCTCGCCATCCACGTACTCCATCGACAAGTAAGGTTGGCCGTCCACTTCGCCGAGGTCGTAGACGCGGCACACATTGGCGTGCGAGACCTGTCGGGCAATACGGACTTCGTTGTAGAAGCGCGCCAGGGCTGCTGGATTGCTGGCGGCCACTTCCGGCAGGAACTTGAGCGCGACTTCCTGGCCGAGCATGAGGTCGTGAGCGCGATAAACCTCACCCATGCCGCCGCGGCCGAGCAGAGCGACGATACGGTAGCGGCCGGCCAGCAACGCGCCCGGAAGGAATCGGCCCTCGGCCAGCGAGCCTGAAGAAGAGAGGTGTGAGTGGGAGCGAGAGGGCGTGCGAACCGGAGTTTGCCTAGACGGTGGTGGCGGAGCAGGCGAAGGTGCCGCAACAGTTTGCGTTACCAGGGGCGCGCCGCCACTCAGGCCTAACCCAAGGGTGATGGCCGCTCCGCAGGACATGCAGAACCGGCTGGACTCCGGGACATCTTTGGCGCACGCGCGGCAGGTCAAGAGGACTCCGTTGGACTAGTCGTCGTGGTGCTGGATCGCTTCCTGGTCGGCAACGGCTTTGTCGCGCGCAACCTTGGCGTTCGCGCGGCGCGCGGAGTTGATGTTGTTCTGCCGGATGCCGGCGGAGTCGACGCTGAACATCGAGATCAGCTGCTCCAGGTTGTGACTTTCGCAGCCAGGGCAGGCGGGTTCGGATTTCAAAACGAGGGCTTCAAACTGTTGCCCGCAGTCGAGGCATTTGAAGTCGTACAAGGGCATCGCGATCTCCTTTCAAGCTTCATCTATTATGCTAACCTCTAATTCCTTATGGCCACGTCAGATTTCACAGCGCGCCGGGCGGCGTTTCGAAAGCTCCATGAAAGCGGATGTTTTGTTATTCCGAATCCTTGGGATGTTGGGACGGCGCGCTATCTGCGGCATCTCGGGTTCAAGGCGCTGGCGACCACGAGTGCCGGTTTCGCGTTTTCACGCGGATTGCCGGACACAGACGTGCCGCCTGACACGGTGCTGAACCACATCGCCGAGATTGTTGGCTCCGTGGATTTACCGGTGAATGCCGATTTTGAATCGGGCTACGCGCCCGAACCGGAGGGCGTCGCTCGGAATGTTCGTCTGTGCGTAGAGACGGGCGTCGCGGGGCTTTCGATTGAGGATTCGACCGGCGACCCCTCCCTGCCGCTGTACGATCTGCCTGTCGCGGTGGAGCGGATGAAGGCAGCGCGTTCGGCGATCGATGAGTCGGGCGAAGACGTGCTGCTCGTCGGACGCGCGGAGTGTTTCCTGGTTAGACATGCAGACCCATTGAAGGACGCGATCCGCCGCCTCCAAGCGTATGCTGAAGCCGGCGCGGACGTGCTTTACGCGCCAGGAGTGTTCCAGCGTGCCGACATTCAAGCTATCGTCTCGGCGGTGAGACCCAAACCGGTAAACGTGCTGATGACTGCGAACACGGGACTCAAAGTTTCCGATCTCGCGAATATGGGCGTACGACGGATCAGCGTGGGAAGTTCGCTGGCGAGGGCGGCGTGGGGCGGCTTCATCCAAGCGGCGAAGGCGATTGCGGAGGAAGGAAGCTTTTCGGGTTTCGACACCGCTGCTCCGTTTGCGGAACTGAACAGTTTCTTCCGCAACGATGCGAAGGTTCGTTAGCGCCGCGTGGCTAGCGCCGTGGGCGCCAGCGGCGGGCCAGCGCGGGGATGACCGCGCCTCCGATATTGGCCAGATTGGCGTCCGGGAACGGCGCACGTTCCCCTCGAATCAGCGCACCTGCGAAGCGTCCGAATGCCTGCAACTTCTCGCGCCATGAGAATCGGAGCTTGCGGCCATTGGCGCGCACAACCAGCACGGTGACGTCGTCTTCGGACAGATTCTCGGGATAACGCGTTTCGATTTCGCCGAGCAGCGTTTCGATCAGCTTTTGCGGTTCCACGTCGCCCAACAGGCGCGTGATCCGGAGGAGGCCGTCTTCGCCGAGCATCTCGCCATCGGAGTCGCGCGATTCGATGAGGGCGTCTGTATAGCTCAGCAGGCAGTCCCCGGGCTGGAGTTCGACATCGAACTGCTCGTACTCGGCGGCGTCGAAGAGACCCAGCGGGATGTTGCTGGGCGCCGATCGCGAGCCCGGTCCCTGAGACCCCAGAAAATCCCACTGGTGTTGCGCGGCGCGGTACAGCATGGGCCGCGGATGGCCGGCGTTGCAGACCGTCAGGCGGCGGCTGGGTTCAAAAAAGGTAGTGACGATGGCGGTGGCGAACGCGCCGGTGCGTGGTAGCACGGCGAACTGCTGATTGAGCAAGCGGACAAATTCAGTCTGATCGAGCCGATTGACAAAGCGCCGCATGAGCGTGCGCAGATCGGCGGCCGTGGCCGCGACCGTTTGCCCGTGACCGGCAACGTCGGCGAGCAATAAACGGCTGATGCGGCCGGTAGCGCAGCTGGAAGCGTAGTAAATGTCGCCGCCCGCGTGCGCCTTGCCGTAGGGCTTGCTGTAGACCCAAGCGTCCAGGCCGCCGAATTCCACGCCGCGCGATGTGAGCTGGCTGCCACCCCAGACTTCCATGCACTGCATGTGTTGCGCCGGTTGGTTGGGCATTTCCTATCCATTTTATGTGCGGACGCTTTTATGTGCCAACGCCGCGGAGTATGCTGGAAGCGCGTACTGCTATGAGCAACGGTAAATCGAACGGAATGACACGGCGTGACCTGGCCGGGCTAGCGGCCATCGCAATGGCCACTACTCCCAAGAAGGCAAGGGGACAAGCTGTGCCGGGACAGGCGGCGCCGGGAATCGCACCGGTGGCACACGATCCAGGACCGACGCTCGATATCGCCGATTGGAGTTATCACTGGATCGGGGTCGAGCACGCGACTCTCGCTCGCGGAACGATGTGCAATGGCGGGCAGATGTACGTGGAGCATTGGATCCCGCGCGAAGGCGGGCGTCCTTGGCCCATCGTATTGATCCACGGTGGCTATGGGCAGGGCTCGGATTGGATCTCGACTCCCGACGGACGTCGCGGCTGGGCGACTTTGTTGCTCGAACAAGGCTACGCGATCTATGTGCTCGACCGGCCTGGCCAGGGACGCAATCCTTATCATCCTTGGGTGCACGGATACTTCGACAGGGAAGCGCCGACGTTCGAAGGAGTCGCAAAAACCGTTCGCATCGATGTGAACGATCCAGCCGTCGCTCAGATCGTCGCATCATTGGGTCAGCCCATGGCGATCAATCCCCTCACACAAAACTTGTGGCGATCGCGCGGCGCGAAGCTGCTCGATGAGATCGGGCCTGCGATTCTGATCACGCATGGCGATGGCATCATATTCGCATCCCTCACGGCTGCCGAGCGGCCAGATCTGGTGAAGGGCATCGTGGCTCTCGAGCCTTCTGAGGCAGATCTTCCTACGCTTCCCAAAGTCCCCATTGCCATCATCCGCGGGGAGTCTGTGGCGCAACCACCGGGCGGCGAATTGATCCGACTGGAAGGTGCCGGTCCGACGTTGATGACGCCAAACCGCGAGGGGCTCGAACCGATCTTGAGATGGCTGGCCGCGAAGGTGAACTTCGAGACCATGGGGGGACGCTATCAGGGCAATCGTGAAAACACTTCGCTGAAACTCGCCGACCAAGGCTGCTTCTGGGTCGGCGTGCAGCGCAAGCAGATGTCGTACGGCACGATCGCAATGGGTCAGATGTATGTGCAGTATATGATCCCGGTGGAGAAGCGTTATCCATATCCGGTGGTCCTGGTACACGGAGGCGGCGGGCAAGGCTGCCACATGATGGGGATCGCAGGACGTCCGGGCTGGGTGCACTATTTCGTGCAGGCGGGCTACAGCGTGTACTGGTTGGATCGGCCGAGCTACGGGCGTTCACCCTATCATCCCGACGCGCTCGGTCTGAGCCACTTGCCGAATGTCCCGCCATACGAGCCTCTGGTGCAGACGCCCGTGGTCTTCAACACCGCACAGTGGCCGGGGCAGGGAGGCATGAACGATCCGCTCATCGATCAGTTCATGGCGAACGAGTCCGGCAACGTGACGGACGAAGCGTTTCACAGCGATCTGGCTTGGTACGGGGGCGTGGAGTTGGTGGATCGGATCGGGCCCTGCATTTTGCTTACGCACGCCTTTGGAGGATTTTTCGCGTGGGGGGTAGCGGATCGGCGGCCGAACCTGGTGAAGGGGATCTTTTGCATGGAGATCAACGGCAATCCATTCGCAGCTCAGCTTCGTTGGGGGCTAACTGCTAGCCCGATGAATTACGACCCGCCCGTGACAGATCCATCGCAATTCAAGTTAGTGGATCATACGCTGCCTCCAGATTCGCCGCGTCCAATTGTTGCGTCCTATAAGTTGCAGGCGGAGCCAGTGCATAAGTGGAAACATTTGCGCGGTATTCCGATCGGATGGTTGACGAGCGAATTCGGCGGAGGTGGATCGCCAATCACCAACGTGGAGTTCTTAAAGCAGGTGGGGTGCTCGGCGGAGATGGTGCGGCTGCGCGACTACGGCATCGTCGGCAACGGCAACTTGATGCTGCTAGAGAAGAATAACCACGAAGTTTTCGGGGTGGTGCGGGATTGGCTGGATCGCAAAGTCTCGCCGCCGAAGGGAATATAATCCACCAATGACTCTCAGAAGCCCTCTTGTGATCCCGTTGATCGCGATGCTCTCGCCTTTGTCATGGCACTTATCAGCGCAGTGGCTGAAACTTCCGGATAAAGGAATTCCAAGAACGAAGGATGGCAAACCGGATATGACGGCCGCCGCGCCCCGTAAGGCGGATGGCAAGCCCGATCTATCGGGAATCTGGAAGTCCCCCGGGGGGAAGTATCTTTTCAATCTGGCGGCCGACTTGAAGCCCGGGGACGCGCCGATGCAGCCTTGGGCGGCGGCGCTCTTGAAAGAGCGGTTGGCGGGCGCTCACGCAGCCGAAGAGTCCGACACGAATTGCCTGCCGCAAGGCGTTCCCAAGATTAATGTCGCGCCGATGCCGTTCAAGATTGTTCAGAATCCGGACGAGGTGATTATTCTCTACGAAGCTTTCGGGATCTACCGCCAGATTTTTATGGACGGTCGCGAATTACCTAAGGATCCGAATCCGAGTTGGATGGGTTACTCGGTGGGTAAGTGGGATGGGGACGCGCTGGTGGTGGACACGTCTGGCTTCAATGGCAAGACATGGTTGGATCATGGCGGCCACCCGGCGACCGACGCGCTGCATGTCACTGAGCGAATCCGGCGGCCGGATTTCGGGCACTTGACCATTGAGGTTACGATCGACGATCCGAAGGCCTACACCCGGCCCTGGACCATAACAGAAGGCATGGAGTTACTCGCGGATACCGACTTATTTGAGTTTGTGTGCAATGAGAATAACCGAGACCCTCCACACTTAGTAAGTAAGTAGCTCGTTGCACGATCATCGCGTTGCCCCCCGACGCCACCATCGCTCCGACGCGATGTCGGCACCCTGGTGGAGCGCTTTCAGCTTAACCATGCAACGGGTTCAATCACGTACCGTTCTGAGCCGCAGCCCGCGCTCCCCAATACGCGCTCTCGGCGGCACGAACAACCGGCGCAACACATGCAGTGCATGAAAGTCGGGGCGGCAACCAATTCGCTTGGCGCGGCGTGGAAGTCGGCGGCCTGGACGTTTTTGGTGTGCCAACCGCGCGGAGTATGCTGGAGGGGGCCGGAAAGTGGCGCCGCGACAACGGCGTTATCTTCGGGCTGGAGGGAATATAATCCACCGATGACTCTCAGAAGCGGTCTTGTGATCCCGTTGATCGCGATACTTTCGCCTTTGTCATGGCACTTATCAGCGCAGTGGCTGAAGCTTCCGGATAAGGGAATTCCAAGAACGAAGGACGGCCAACCGGATCTGACGGCTCCGGCGCCCCACAAGGCGGACGGCAAGCCGGATCTGTCGGGAATCTGGTTAGCGCCCAATCCGAGATACTTGCAGAATCTGGCAGCGGATTTGAAGCCCGAGGAAGTACCGATGCAGCCCTGGGCGGCGGCACTCACGCTAGAGCGCGGGACTGGCGCGCACGCCGCCGAGGAGTCGGACGCAAATTGTTTGCCGCAAGGAGTCCCTAAGATCAATGTGACGCCGATACCGTTCAAGGTCATTCAGAATCCGGACGAGGTGATTATTCTTTACGAAGCTTTCGGGATCTATCGGCAGATTTTTATGGACGGTCGAGAGTTACCTAAGGATCCGAATCCTACGTGGATGGGTTATTCGGTCGGAAAGTGGGCGAAGGACGCTCTGGTGGTGGAGACGTCGGGCTTCAACGGCAAGACCTGGCTGGATCAAGCAGGGCACCCGACGACGGAAGCTTTGCGCGTAACCGAGCGCTTCCGGCGACCCGACTTCGGCCACTTGACGATTGAGGTTACGATCAACGACCCGAAGGCGTACACCAAGCCTTGGACCATAACGGAGAGCATGCGGTTACTCGCGGACACTGACTTACTCGAATTCGTGTGTAACGAGAACAACCTGGATATTCCGCACTTACCGCACAAGTAACTGCGCTCAACGTGCCTAGGTGTGCGCCGGATCAAGCGCCTTCTGTCGGCACGAGCGATGCTCCAGCATTAATCTTTTGCTGAAGGTACCAGGAAAATAGCCCCTGATACCTTCTCTGCAGATCTCTCCGTTGCCAATCTTTTCCTGTGATTACTCCCCGACAAAAAGTGGCTCCGCAGCGGCAGGTCATGGTGTAGTCGTCATCATCGGTGGTCGCCCAATCGTGCGTCAACTCCTCGCCGATTGCGATCTGCCGTAGTGCGACGAAGACGATCTGCCCCTGCACGCCGATGTTTGGATCGCAGGAATGATTACTGAAGATCATGCCGCCTTCGCGTTCCTCGGCGTGGCGCGGTCCGATGAAAAGGTCATCGGCGATTTGAATTTCCGCCGGCCCCAGCGCTTCCGCGATTTCGCCAAGCGCCGCCCGGCTGAAGACGTAGCCGCCCTTTACGCAGACGATCTCGCCTGGCCGAAATTCTCCGATTGCAAAGAGTCCACGGCCGTGAATCGGGCTGCTTTGGACTGCGGCCTTTGGCGAGAGATAAGAGAGTGCTTCGGATCGGGCGGCGATCATCGTTCGCAGTCTATCAAAACAAACATTGACATCCTCCACGGGCCGTTGACAGGCCGCCGGGAACAGGCAGGAGCAGCCGGAACCGCCCCTGCCGGTATAATGGAAACAGTTGGCGGAAAATAGATTCAACGATCGAAAGCTCGTCCCGTACCTGCTCCTCGCCCTCACGGTGCTGTGGATCGCCATCGCATCTCAAAGGTGGGGCGATCAGAAGGCCGGCGTCAGGCCGGTGAAGGATCGGACGCCTGTGGCCGATCTCGTGTTTCCGCAACTGGACGGCAAATCCTGGCGCCTCTCCGATCATCGCGGCGAAGTAGTGCTCATCAACTACTGGGCCAGTTGGTGCGCCCCCTGCCGGCAAGAAACACCCGGATTGATTGACCTGGCGCGCGACTATCGTTACAAAGGCTTGTCGATCGTGGGCGTCTCCATGGACGAGGGTGGCAGGCGCGCCGTCGAGTCCTTTATGCGCGAATTCCACATGCCTTATCCCGTGCTGATGCCGGATCTCTCCTCGCCCTCGGCGCCCGCCATCGACGCTCTTCCTACCACTTTGCTGGTCGATCGCAACGGCCGCGCGGCCAAGTCGTACATCGGGGCTGTGCGCGAGAACGTCTTTCGGGCAGACCTAGACCGGCTATTGGCGGAGCAGCCAGCGCCGTCCGTTAGTTTTTCACCCAACCGCGCCGGCGGCGTGCAGTTCGTGCGTGCCGGATTGCCCGCGCCTGCAAGCGGCGCGCTGCACCCTTCAACGCGCTAGTGTCTTGTCAGATGACGGTGCGCCATCGTAAAGCGTCGAATCGCGCGTAATCGTGATCGTTGGTGATCCATTCGCAGCCTGATTCGATGGCCAGGGCCGCTAGCCATGCGTCTTGCACCAGATTCCCATAAGCGCTCGCGTTACGGCACAAACCAGTGAAGATGCCCCAGTGGCGCGGGCCGGGTTGAATGATCTGGCAGTGCGGCTGCTCCAAAAGCACGGATGCGAAGGCTAGGGCATCCTCCAGACGATCGGGGCGCATGAAGATGCGTGGATGCGTCGCCAGCCGGATCACACTAGCCAGAACCTGCGGCGACATTCCATACGCCGTGTCCCCGTCAAGCACCTCTTCCAACCAGGTCCGATAAGCCGGATGATTTTCAGCGTCGGAACGGAACGCGTAAAGCAGCACGTTCACATCCGGCAGGATCAACGGCGGCCCTCCATAATGTCGAGTAGGGCGGCGGTGTCATTCAGGTCAACTCCAGGGAGCACGCCGCCTCCCATCACAGAGACAGGAAGCTCCACCGGTTTCCGCTGACGTTGCGTTCGTGCCTGTGCCAGTACCAATCTAAGCCCTTGCTCGATGAGAGCCGTTAACGTCTCGCCGCGGCGTTCGGCCTCGCGTTTGGCTTGGTTCATCAACCCTTCCTGGAGTCGCACGGTGGTTCTCATATGTCTAGCCATATCATCATTGATGTCTCTATGTCAAGGCGATGCGCGAGAGCGTGGCCCCGATCCCGCTGGGGATCTGGAATCGCCATTTGACAAGCGTCAGGGAGGGTACTAAGAGCTACCAAATCGCCGGTTCATGAAATGCGCGAAGGTGAAAACCAAGCTTTGGCCAACAGTGCTATTCGCCGTCGTGCGCGCCGCCGACGGGTCGCTTGCGTTTTTTATCGATACTGGATTCCCCAGGCCCGTGAGCGGCGCGCTGTATCATCAAACTATCAAACAGTTTTAGGTGCGCGCGGACAGCCTGACGGCGGACGAGCCGACGTCTTCGACCCTAGAGGTCCGCTGACTGGCAGCGCCGAACTGTCACCTAGGCCAAATCCGTGGGCGCCTGCCGACCGGTAAAGCGACAATCGGCCAAGGATCTCGCCCGAAACGCTCCCCAGCCGGGCGCCTTGAGCAATCCTATTGAATTGGCTGAAGTTCATCTAATTGAATTGGCTGAAGTTCATCTAAGCGCGCAGGGCCAACGGTTACTTGAGCTGCGCGTTCTTCCCAAACGACTAGAAAACCTTCTCCCGCTGGCGGAAGGATCGCAATCAGGAGTTTCTGCATTTCCGGGCTACCGGACCGAACCCACTCGGTAGTCTTGGGTGACCCGTCGAGGCCCCAAACGATAGCGCGGACCAATTTTGCTTCCATTGAAATATCCAGCCATCCCAGAACTGGGCGTAAGTATAGGGTTCGTCTAGGATGAATTTAGTATAGGCGCCTAGCGGCTAGAGCTATTTTTTTCTGCTTTATTTTATGGCGATTCCTGTTCCGTCACTGAAATCCCTGCTTTGAGCGGCGGGGTGCTCTCCAATTGGGCCATAACGTCCCCACCCGAGAATTGATAATGTATGATCCCATACACTGCGCGCGCATTTGACAAGCGTCACTTCGTTCTGTATCCTTGATAAAGGTTTGGCGAGTTGTGTCTTCTGCTCCCGCGCTACCGCTCTTTAGTTAGAGAGCCCGGCCGGGGGCCGGCCCCGAGGTCCTGACGGTTTTTCAGCCATTGGGATATGGGCTAGTCCAAAGCAAGTACCCTCGCAGCTTTGCAATTTTTTCGCGGTGTAGCTTTGCGCGCGCCGCTCGGTGCCAACGAACAACATAACTTCTGAAGGGAAGATTCGTGCCGACGTTTAATCAACTCGTGCGAAAAGGGCGAAAACCGCCACGTTATAAGACTGCCAGTCCGGCGCTGCAGGCCTGTCCGCAGAAGCGCGGCGTGTGTACGCGCGTGTACACGACCACCCCCAAGAAGCCGAATTCGGCGCTGCGGAAAGTGGCGCGCGTGCGCCTGACCAACGGGATCGAAGTGACCACCTATATCCCGGGCGTCGGCCACAATTTGCAGGAACACTCCATCGTGTTGATCCGCGGCGGCCGTGTGAAGGATCTGCCGGGCGTTCGCTATCACGTGGTGCGTGGGACGTTGGATGCAGCCGGAGTTTCCGACCGCAAACAGGGACGATCAAAATACGGAGCCAAACGGCCGAAAGGTCCGACCAAGTAAGATATGCCACGCAGACGCAGACCCGAGCCGCGCGAGATCCTGCCGGATCCGATTTACAACTCCACGCTGGCGGAGAAGTTCATCAACTCCATGATGTGGGATGGCAAAAAAAGCACCTCCCAGAGGATCTTCTACGGCGCGATGGACAAGATCCAGGAGCGCACCGCCGACGATCCCTTGAAACTTTTCAAGAAAGCCGTGGAGAATGCCAAGCCGCTGCTCGAAGTGAAGACGCGGCGCGTGGGCGGCGCCAACTATCAGGTTCCAGTGGAAGTTTCGCAGAACCGCCGGGTCAGTTTGGCGATTCGCTGGATTTTGCAGAACGCGCGCAGCCGGCCCGATAAGGGCATGCCGGACAAACTGGCCAATGAGTTGACGGACGCCGCGAACATGCGCGGCGGAGCAATTAAGAAAAAGGACGACGTTCACAGAATGGCGGAAGCGAACAAAGCTTTCGCTCATTACCGTTGGTAGCTAAGTTGTAGAGTTGGCGAAGTAGGGTTTTTTTTATGGCACGTACTGTACCGATCGAAAGAATGAGGAACATCGGCATCATGGCCCACATCGATGCCGGTAAAACCACCACTACCGAGCGTGTGCTTTATTACACCGGCCGTACTCACAAGATCGGAGAGGTTCATGAGGGCACTGCCATCATGGACTGGATGGAGCAGGAGCAGGAGCGGGGGATCACGATTACCTCCGCCGCCACGACGTGCCAGTGGCGCGACATCACCATCAACATCATTGACACGCCCGGCCACGTGGACTTCACGGCTGAGGTGGAGCGCAGTCTGCGTGTGTTGGACGGCGCGGTCGCGGTGTTCGACGCGGTCGCCGGTGTACAGCCCCAATCGGAAACCGTGTGGCGCCAGGCCGATAAGTACGGGGTTCCGCGCATTTGCTTCATTAATAAGATGGATCGCGTTGGAGCGGATTTTTACCACGCCATCGATACGATCGTTGACCGGCTGAAGTGCCGGCCGGTTGCGATTCAGATTCCCGTGGGCGCCGAGGACCAGTTCAAAGGCATCGTCGATCTGGTTCGGATGAAAGCCCGTATCTGGCGCGATGAGACGCTGGGCGCGGAGTTCGACGACGTCGACATCCCGGCGGAGCTGCTCGAGAAAGCCAAGTCCTATCGCGAGCAGATGATCGAAGCGATCGCTGAATCGGACGACCATCTATTCGCCAAGTTTGTGGAAGGCTCGCCAATCTCTGAAAAAGAGATCATGGCGGGCCTCCGCAAGGCCACCATCACGCAAAAGATTTTTCCGGTGATTTGCGGCTCCGCGTTCAAGAACAAGGGCGTGCAAAACCTGCTCGATTCGGTGATCGACTACCTGCCTTCGCCGGTGGACATCCCGCCGGTGCAGGGCGTGTTGCCCGACAATCCGGAAAAAACCGAAGAGCTTCCTCCTGCCGATGACGCGCCCTTTTCAGCGCTGGTGTTCAAGATTATGACCGACCCGTTCGTCGGCCAGCTCGCCTTCATCCGCGTGTATTCGGGACGGCTGGGCGCGGGCGAATTCGTGTTTAACGTCGCGAAGAATCGCAAGGAGCGCGTCGGGCGTCTGGTGAAGATGCACGCCAACAAACGCGAGGACATTCAGGAAATTCTGGCGGGCGATATCTGCGCGGCGGTGCTGAAGAACGTTTCCACGGGCGACACAATCTGCGACGAAAAGAAGCCGATCCTGCTAGAAAACATCGACTTCCCCGAGCCAGTCATCCAGCTCGCGATCGAGCCCAAGACCAAGGCCGATCAGGAAAAGCTCGGGATGGCGATTCAAAAGCTCGTGCAGGAAGATCCCACGCTGCGCGTGAACACCGACATCGACACCGGGCAGACCATCCTGGCGGGCATGGGCGAACTGCATCTCGAGATCATTGTGGATCGCATGCAGCGCGAATTTAACGTCGGCGCGAACGTCGGTAAGCCGCAGGTGGCCTATCGCGAAACCATTCGTGCCAAGGCCGAATACGATTACACGCACAAGAAGCAGACCGGCGGCAGCGGCCAATATGCCCGTACCAGGCTCACCGTCGAGCCTAATCCGGGCAAAAGCTTCGAGTTTGACAACGCCATAAAGGGCGGTTCCGTTCCGAAGGAATTTATTCCGGCGGTAGAGAAAGGCGTCCGCGAGTCGCTAGAGGGTGGCATTCTAGCCGGATACCCGATGGTGGATATTAAAGTCAAGCTCATCGACGGCGCTTATCACGAAGTGGATTCGTCGGAAATGGCGTTCAAGATCTGCAGCTCCATCTGTTTCAAGGAAGCCTGCAAGAGAGCCAAGCCGGTGCTGCTGGAACCGGTGATGCGCGTCGAGGTGGTGGTGCCGGAAGAGTACATGGGCACTGTCAATGGCGACCTCAGTTCGCGCCGCGGCCGTTTGGAGGGCACCGAAGTTCGGGGCACCACGCAGCTCATTAAAGCGATGGTTCCGCTGTCGGAAATGTTCGGCTATGCTACCGAGCTGCGCTCGCGTACGCAGGGCCGCGGCAGCTTCACCATGCATTTCGGGCAGTACGAAGAGGTGCCGCGCAACCTTTCGGAAGAAATCGTGGCTAAGGTTCAAGGGAAGGTCATTAAGTAGGAATACGAGGAATTCAGGAATAAAAGAGGCAGGAGAGCTCAACATCCATGGCGAAGGAAAAATTTGACCGCAGCAAGCCGCACGTAAACATCGGGACGATCGGGCACATCGATCACGGCAAGACGACGTTGACGGCGGCGATCACCAAGGTATTGGCCAAGCACAATCCGAAGGTGAAGTTCCGCTCGTTCGACTCGATCGATAACGCACCGGAAGAAAAGGCGCGTGGTATCACGATCGCGGTGGCGCACATCGAGTATGAGACGGCCAACCGGCATTACGCGCACGTGGATTGCCCGGGCCACGCCGACTACATCAAGAACATGATCACCGGAGCGGCGCAGATGGATGGCGCGATCCTGGTGGTGGCGGCCACCGACGGCCCGATGCCGCAGACGCGCGAGCACGTGCTGTTGGCTCGGCAGGTGGGTGTGCCGCACATCGTGGTGGCGTTGAACAAAGTGGACATGGTGGACGATCCGGAGCTGCTGGAACTGGTGGAACTGGAGGTGCGCGAGCTGCTATCGAAGTATCAGTTCCCGGGCGACGATCTGCCGGTGGTGCGGGTGAGTGCGCTGGGGGCTCTGAACGGCGAAGAGAAGTGGGAAAAGACGGTGGATGAGCTGATGGCGAAGGTGGACGAATACGTTCCCACGCCGGCGCGCGACATCGAAAAGCCGTTCCTGATGCCGATTGAAGACATTTTCTCGATCCAGGGGCGCGGGACGGTGGTGACGGGCCGTATCGAGAAGGGGATCTGCAAGGGGGG
>Ga0209415_10005781_pt1 | contig 22161 bp, 16 predicted proteins | sample PeaSoiSIISIP2007_FD_187696 | JGI IMG/M metagenome (GOLD analysis project Ga0209415, IMG submission 187696) | Peat soil microbial communities from Weissenstadt, Germany - SII-SIP-2007 (SPAdes) (version 2) | ecosystem: Environmental > Terrestrial > Soil > Wetlands > Peat | place: Germany... | reverse complement strand
GTGCCACCGTTGGCACAGAGGCCCCCTACTACCTCACATGCCACGGCAGGACCGCAGGCCATCTACTGACACAGGGCCGTAAGCCACCTTCCTGGGGGACTTCTATCAGGGGTCCGGGACGCTGGCTCATCATGTCGCACAGGCCTGATCCATCTGCAGCGCTCACGGGCAAGCAGCCACTTCGGCACCATCAGGTCGCATTCCCGCCGAACTGACAGGCGCCACCGCTACCAGGCTGCCGCTCTGCAGGCCGCCCGAGCTACGTAACTGGCCGCACACCAGGATTTTTCATGGCCGTTACTGTGGCAGTTAGCAATCACGGTAGGAGCGCGTCCGCCAATCGAGTGCCGGAGGTCGCGGTGGAGTGGTTAAGGAACCGCCGAGCCAAGCAAAGGAGCCAGGACATTGTCGCTGGCGCTCTTGACTTGGGCCGTGTCCACGACGAAGCAGCGGACGCGCTCGCCGCGTTCGAAGGCAGTGGCAGTTTGGAGCTGCTGGGCTCGGCTATCGCTGGGTTCACCTACGTGGTGGAGGCGCTGCCGCTTGGGCACCCCAACCGCGCCGCGGTGCTCTCGAACCTCGGAGCCGCCCTGTGCACCCGATTTGAGTGGGCGGGCGACACAGAGGACTTGGACGCGGCGATCAGGTTCGGCCGACAGGCGCTTGAGGCCATCCCGACCGGCCCGTCAGATCGTGCCTCGAGCCTGTCGAACCTCGCGGCCTCGCTAGCTAGACGCTTCGAGCGCACCGGGCGTCGGCAGGATCTGGACGAGGCCATCACCCTCGGCCGGCAGGCGGTGGACGCCGCCTCAGCCGGACACCCCGACTACACCATGTTCTTGTCGAACCTCGGGGCCGCCTTGCGCACCCGGTTCGAGCGGACTGCGGATAGGCAAGACCTGGACGAGGCGATCACTCTCAGTCGGCAGGCGGTGGACGCCACCCCGGCTGGCCACCCCGAGCGTGTCGGTCAACTGTCGAACCTCATGGGATCGCTCGTCAGGCGGTTCGAGCGGACTGCGGATAGGCAGGACCTGGACGAGGCGATCGCTCTCAGTCGGCAGGCGGTGGACGCCACCCCGGCTGGCCACCCCGAGCGCACAATGCTCCTGTCCAACCTCGGGACAGCTCTACGCACTCGGTTCGAGCGGACCGGGGACGGGCAGGACCTGAACGAGGCCATCAGCGTCGGCCGACAGGCGGTTGACGCCACACCCGCTGGCCACCCCCAGCTCGCCGGATACTTGTCCAACCTTGGGGCCTCCTTGTGCACCCGGTTCGAGCGCAGCGGGGACGGGCGGGACCTGAACGAGGCCATCAGCGTCGGCCGACAGGCGGTTGACGCCACACCCGCTGGCCACCCTGAGCGCGCTGGGTACTTGTTCAACCTTGGGCGCTTCCTGCACACCCGGTTTGAGCGGAGCGAGGATGGGGCTGACCTGGACGCTGCGGTCTCGCTGTGGCGCGAGGCCAGCAACAGCTTGACGGCCTCTCCCCAGGTGCGTCTGACGGCCGCTTGGTCTTGGGCACGAGCGGCAATGGATACAGAGCGGCTGGCATCCGCAGCCAAGGGGTATGCCACCGCGGTGACGCTGCTGCCCGAAGTGGCCTGGCACGGCCTGGGCCCGACAGCCCGAGCGGAACACCTGTCTCAATGGCCTGGGTTGGCAGCCGACGCCGCGGCAAGCGCGATCCTCGCCGGGAACCCCGAGTTGGCCATGGAGATGCTCGAGCAGGGCCGGTCGCTGCTGTGGACCCAGGCACTTCACCTGCGCAGCGACCTGACCGACCTAATCGAAAGGGCCCCCGATCTCGCCCGGCAACTCGGCGAGATCCGCACCGCCCTCGACACCCCCCTGAGCGACGCCGAGGCTACGTCAGGCACCCCCGCCGCAGGCGCCGAAGGCACGCTCTCCCAGCCCAGGGCTCGGCAAGAACAGGCCATCGCCCACCGCGCGGAGCTAGCCCGCAAGTGGGACGCCTTGCTGTGCAAGGTGAGAGGTATGAAGGGGCTGGAGTACTTCCTGGCCCCCGTTCCCTACGCCCGCCTCCGGCAGGCCGCTGTTGGCGGGCCCGTCGTCGTGGTCAATGCCAGCCGCAACGGCTGCCACTCACTGATCGTCACCATCGACCGCGACGTTCAGGTCGTCCCCCTTCCCGACCTGACCGTGGACACTGCCTACGACCAGGCAATGAACCTCGCCGCCGTCGTGTCCCGCATCGACCAGAGCGACCGGACCCTTTCGGAGCGTAAAGCGGATCGCCACGCCATTCTGGACGTGCTGGATTGGCTGTGGGACACCATCGCCGACCCCGTCTTGACCGCCCTGGAACACACTGAAGCCCATCAACCGGGCGATACATGGCCACGGGTGTGGTGGTGCCCCACCGGACCCCTCACCGGGTTGCCCCTGCACGCCGCCGGTCACCACCCGCGGCTTAACAGACCAGCCCCGGGACGCGTGGACTGCGTTCCCGAGCGTGTGATCTCCTCCTACACCCCCACCCTGACCTCCCTCCTGCGCGCCCAGGGCACCCCAGTGATCCCGGCTCCGGCCCGGCAGTTGGTCGTCGCGATGCCTACCACCCCTGGGCAGCCAGATCTACCCGCCGCCGAGGACGAGCTAAACGCCGTCGCCGCCCACTTCTCAGTTCCCCAACACGCCGATCACCTCATCGCGCAGGCAGCCACCCGAGAGAACGTCCTGCAAGCACTACGGACCTGTTCGTGGCTGCACATGGTCTGCCACGCCCACCAAGACTTCACTGACCCCACCCGCAGCGGGTTCGCTCTCTGGGACGGCCCCCTGACCATCGCCGACCTTGCCGCCGAGCACCTCGATCGCACCGACCTGGCGTTCCTCCCCGCCTGCCAAACCGCCACCGGCAGCCCACGACTCCTCGACGAAGCCATTCACCTCGCCGCCGCCACGCAGTTCCTCGGCTACCGCCAAGTCCTTGCCACCATGTGGACAATCGACGAAGCACCTGCACCCGATATCGCCGCCGCCGTCTACACCACCCTCACCCACCACGAAACACCAGACCCCAGCCGCGCCGCCAAAGCCCTCCACCACGCCATCGAAAGCCTCCGTGCCGCCCAACCAGCCGCACCACTCCTGTGGGCCCCCTACATCCACATCGGTCCATAGCCACAATCGACCGGTTCGAGGGGCTATCTCTCCAGGTGTGTAAGGAACGATCAAAGGGAACTGAGTGGCTACCAAGAATGCCACCCGTCGCAGGGGAGAGAGAACAACGATCATGTCCGTAGTGGCCGGGCGGGACGGCCCGTGCCACCTGCCACCCGAGGCCGATCGCGGCGTCCAGGTCGGCGCGGTCCCCGGCCAGCTCGAACCGCCTGAATAGGGCGGCGGCCACGTTCGCCAGGTACCCGGCGCGGTCGGGGCGGCCCGGCGCGGCAGCATCCACCGCCTGCTGACCGAAGTCGATCGCAAGATCCAGGTCGGCGCGGTCCCCGGCGTACCCGAACCGCGTGCGCAACGAGTTCCCCAGATTCGACAGGTACCTGGCGCGTCGGGATCGCATGGCCCGGCAACCTCGGCCGCCTGCCGGCCAAGGTCAATCGCGGCGTCCAGGTCACCGCGGTTCCCGGCCAGCTCGAACCGCCTGAATAGGGCGGCGGCCACGTTCGACACGTATGTGGTGCGTTCGGGCTCGCCTGGCCCGGCAGTCTCAGCCGCCTGCCGGCCGAAGTCAATTGCGGCATCCAGGTCAGCGCGGTCCCCGGCGTACCCGAACCGGGTGCGCAACGAGTTCCCCAGATTCGACAAGTAAATGGCCCGGTCGGGATGGCCTGGTGGGGCAGAGTCGGCGGCCTGCCGGCCGAGGTCAATCGCGGCGTCCAGGTCCGCCAGCCCCCGGCGCGTTCGAACCGCCGGTACAGGCAGATGCCGAGGTTCGACAGAAACCCGGCCCGGGCCGGATGACCGGGCGGGACGGCTTCGACAGCCTGCTGGAACGCGGCCACGGCCACATCGAGCACCTCCAGGCGGCCGCTCCTCTGGTACTCGCTGAACGCAGCTTCTCCCTCAGCGGCAAGCTTCTGCAGGACCTGCGGGTCGGCGGCTTCCAACCATCCCCTTCCGGTGATCTCCGCATTCTCCAGCCCCCGGTCGGTAGCACAGCCAGCAACATAAATGATAGAGGCCTGCTGGCTGGTACGGCAGTGGGTGATCGATGGCGCCTGCCGGGATAACTTCAGTCCGCGAGGGGTGAGGCGGGGTCCCAGCGGCTCTTGCGCATCCGTGTGGTGAGTTTCGTGCCGATGGCGGTGGTCAGCGGGCCGGTCAGGTTCTCATCCAGCTGGGCGGCGAGGTCGCGGCCGTGCAGATCCACGGCGGCTTCGATGAGGTCGGCGAGGTTGCCGGTGGCCTGCCGGGCCTTGATGACTGCCGTGGTCGCGGTGAGGACGGCGATGGGGATGGCGGGCCACCACCAGATGCCCAGGACCAGGTACAAGATGGCCCAGGCGGTGAGCCGGGCCGCGGAGCTGAACGCGTCGCGGGCCGCGCTGAGTTCGGTGCGGACGCCGTCTGGCACGATGAGCCACAGGCGCGGCCAGGCCGCATTCAGGTCGAGCCCATAGGCCTCGTCTATCCGGACGTGGCAGGCGCGGAGCCGGTCGCCGATCCAGGTGGGGCAGCCCGCTTCGATCACGCAGATCCGGTCGGCTTTGGCGATGGCCTTGCGGACCTGGGCGGGTGTGGCGTCCAGGTCGTCGGCCTGGGCCTTGGCCTGCTGGGAGCGGCGGCGCCGCCACCCGGCGAGCCACCGGGCGGGACGATGCTTGCCGGGCAGCGTCCACAGCATCTCTGCGAACCTGCCGCCTGCCACGGCGGCCAGGCCGGCCAGGACCGACCCGGCCAGGACCGCGGCGACGACGAGTACGGCACCGCCGGCCGATTTCAGTGCCGGGCTGGTGGCCCAGGCGCTGACCTGCCTGCTCGCTGCCGGGTAGCTGAGGGCGTTGTGCTGGCCGAGAACTACTGCCGCGGTGACGGCGGCCAGGTACAGGAGCCCGGGGATGGCGAGCAGCGCCGCCCAGCGGTCGGCGAGTTTCTGGCCGATCTCCCCCAGGAAGCCGATCATTCCGGCAACGGTCCCGGTACTAGTTGCTCCCCGGTGGCAGCGCATTCTGGTGGTTGCTGGCCGGCCCGTACCCGGCCGCGGCCGGCGCACCGGTTCCGCGGGCAGGTCCACCATTGCGCGCCGCTCGGGCCTCCCGGGCCTGGCAACGGCGTATAACCCCGGGTGGCGGCCGGGTAGAGCCCCTGCCCCTCGGCCTTTTTCACCATCACGTCGAGCGAATCGAGGTTGGCTTCAAGTTCGGGGCCGGTCTGCCCGGCTTTCAGGGACTCCTCGGCGTGTGCGAACACCGATTCCATGTCTGGCCCGTGCCTGCGGGCCATGTTACGGAGGCTGTCGTCGCTGTCATCGCCGAGCTCACGGCAAAACGCGGCAATTTTCGCAGTCAGGCTTATTTCCATGCGAATCCCCCTCATGGGCACGCGCCTGTTATCCGGTGCTCAGCGACCCATTGCCTGGCCAGGGTAGAGCAAGGAAACTAGCCAAGTGCCTGCAATTCGCTGCATCGCGGGCCCGGGCCGGATGGCCGGTGAAACGGCTGGGGATGGCCCGACGAGTGCGTCAGGGTCTCCCATGGCGGTAGAAGCACGCTGACAGGGGTAGGGATGCGGGGCTACACGGATTCGCTTAACGCTGTCCGGGAGCGCCTGGACCGTGCCGCCGCAGACCAGGATCCCGGCAGCGTCCTGGGGGACCATGCGGTCGCGGACGCCGGGGAACTTGCCGCCCTGGCGGGCCCTTCCGCCGATCCTGATGCCGCATACGTGCTCGGGATGTTCGGCTGGTTCAGGTTCGAGGCCCTGGCGGATGATGCTGGCCGGGGCTGGCTGATCGCCGCCACATTGTTCATGGTCCGTGTCTTCGCCGCCGATCCTGATGCCGTGCCTGAGCCTCTTGTGCCCTGGTACCAGCAGGCTGGCAGCGCTGAGATTGACAGTGCCGCGGGTGAGGCTGCCGGCCGCGCAGGCGACCTGTTCTCCGCGTACCCCGCCGCCGGGCAGGTTTCGCTGCTGTGGGAGGCGGTCCTGTTGTTCCGCGCGGCTGCCACGGCCACACCGGCCGGGCACCTGGACCGGGCCGCGAACCTGTCCGGGCTGGGGGGTGCGCTGCAGAAACTGGCCGAGCGGACGGGGGACACCAGTCTGCTGGAATCCGCGATCTGCGCACAGCGGGACGCCGTGGCCGCCGCACCGCCGGGCCATCCGGGGCGCCCCGCCGTCCTGGCCAACCTCGGGGCTGCCCTGCAGAAACTGGCCGAGCGGACGGGGGCAACCGATCCGCTGCGGGAGGCTGTGCAGGCGTGCCAGGACGCGGTCGCTGCCGCTCCCCCGGGCGACCGCGACCGGCCGGTATGCCTGACCAACCTGGGCAACGCCCTGCACATACTGGGCAGGTCAACGGGGGACACCCGCACGCTGCGGGAAGCGGCTGGCGCCTGCCGTGACGCAGTCTCCGCCACGCCTGCTGGTGATCCCGGTCAGGCCGGCCGTCTGTCCAATCTTGGTGCCGTACTGGAGAGCCTGTTCGAGCTCACCGGAAGCACCACAGCGCTGCAGGAGGCCGCCGACAGCCTCCGGGCCGCGGTCGCGGCCACCCCGGACGGTCACCCTGACCGCGCCGGGTACCTGTCGAACCTCGGCGCCGTGCTGCAGCAACTGTTCGACCGCACCATGGAAACCAGCTACCTGGCCGAAGCAGTGCGCAACCACCAGGAAGCGGCCGACGCGACCCCGGCCGGCCACCCCGACAAGTCCAGGCGCCTGGCCAACCTGGGCACTGCCCTGCGCGCGCTGGCCGAGCGCACCACGGACCTCACCATGCTGGCGGAGGCGGCCACCACGCAACGCGACGCAGTGGCCGCCACCCCCGGCGACCACCCTGACCGCGGCAGGTACCTGTCCAATCTGGGCAACGTCCTTCAGGTGCTAGCCGAACGCACCGCGGACCCCGCCCTCCTGGACGAGGCGGTCAGCACGCACCGCGACGCGGTAGCCGCGGCACCCGCCGGGCACCCTGACCGCGCCGCGAACCTGGCCAATCTCGGCGGTGCGCTGCAAATCCAGGCCAGGCTCACCCGGGATCCCAGCGCGCAAGGCATCATGCTCGGCGAGGCCGTGCAGGCCGGCCGCGACGCCATAGAAGTCACGCCGACCGGGCAGCGCGAGCATGCCATGTACCTGGACAACCTCGGGAACGCCCTCCAGGAACTGTCCGCGGCCACGGGCGACGCCGGAGCGCTCGGGGAAGCCGGACGCTGTTTCGCCGAGGCCGCGCAGGACGTGAATGCGCCAGCGGCAGTGCGGATCAGCGTCTACCGGGGCCTGGCCCGGCTTCCCGGCCAGGCGGGCATGCCAGCCGGGGAGATGCTGGCGGCGATGGAAACAGCCACCCAGCTGCTGCCGCAGGTCGCTCCCCCGTCACTGGTCCGCGCTGACCGCCAGTACAGCCTGGGCCGGCTGGCTTCCCTGGCCGGGCTGGCGGCCGCTGCTGCGGTCGCGGCCGGGAATCCGGGACGGGCGGTGGAGTTGCTGGAGCAGACCCGGGGGATCCTAGCCGCCGGAACCATCGACGCCCGCAGCAGCGACCTGGCCGCGCTGCGCCGCCGCAACCCCGGCCTGGCCCAGGCGTTCCAGGACCTCCGTGCCCGCATCGACACCCTCGACCACCCGGGTGACCCTGCTGCCCAGGCACCCGATTTCATAGGTGACTGGCCGGACCCCGCACAGGGCCGCCGGGACGCCCAGACGGACTGGCAGCAGCTCCTCGCCCGCATCCGCGCTATCAGCGGCTTCGCATCGTTCCTGCAGGCCCCGGACCTGCACCGGCTAGCCGCCCAGGCCCGCAGCGGGCCGATCATCTTCCCCTACACCAGCCCGGCCCGCTGCGGAGCACTGGTCCTCACCGGCGATCCCAGCGCACCTGCACAAGCTGTGCCACTGACCGGCCTCTCCGAACAGGATGCGGTCCGGCAGGCCAACCGGCTGCTCCGGGCCCGGCGGGACGCCCTGGGCGAGGAAACCAGCCGCGCGGAGCGGCGCGCCGCCAACGAGGAGATCTGCGACGTGCTCGCGTGGATGTGGGACACCATCACCGGGCCCGTCATGGCCAGTCTCAGGCTGACCGGCCCACCCGCCGACGGGCAGCCCTGGCCGCGGGTGTGGTGGTGCCCAGTCGGGATCCTCGCCTACCTGCCACTGCACGCCGCCGGCCACCACCACGACATCACCGCTGCCCGGCCTGACCCGCGCGCCGTGCTCGACCGGGCTGTCTCCTCTTACACCACCACTATCCGCGGCCTCACCTATGCCCGCGCGCAGCAGCCGGACACACACGGCGACGCCACCCTGATCATCGCCGCCCCCGCCGTTCCCGGCACCCGCAACCTGGACGGGGTCACCGCCGAAGCGGCCATGGTCACCGATCTCATTCCCAGCGCGTACCTGCTGCCCAACCCCACCGCCGAAGCCGTCCTCGACGCGCTCCCCCGCTATCCCGTCGCGCACTTCGCCTGCCACGGCTACGCCGACTGGGCCGATCCGGCCGCCAGCCGGCTCATCCTGCCTGGCAGCCAGCCCCAGACACTGACCGTCGCCGACATCAGCGCCCTGCACCTGACCAGCAGCCTCGCCTACCTCTCCGCCTGCGACACGACCGTCACCAGCCCGAACCTCGCCGACGAAGCCATCCACATCACCGGCGCCTTCCACCTCGCCGGCTACCCCCACGTCATCGGCACCCTCTGGCCCCTCGACGACACCACCGCCGAAACCCTCGCCCGCGACATCTACCGCCAGCTCACCAACAACGGCAGCATCTCCCCCGACGCCAGGAACGCCGCGCATGCTCTGCACCACGCCACCCGGGCCTTGCGGAACCAGCATCCAGACCGGCCGGCCCTGTGGGCGGCCCACACGCACACCGGAGCCTGAGGCAGTGCGCTCCCCCAGGCGGGTCTGTCAATCAAACGGCTCTGTCTCACTTTCGGTGGTAACGGTCGGTGGTTAGCCGAGCAGGATGCGGTGGCGCAGGAGGGTGAAGCCGTGTACCGCTCCAAAATGTCGCTGGGTGACTGACCTGCGGGTTCATGGAGTGGTTCACGCGGCTCGGTGCTACTCGCTGATCACGCCGCCGGGCACCTTACGGCGCTGCACCGGCGCGTCAAACGGCGCCAAGACATCCGCGACCTGATGCTGCGGCTCACGCGGGAGAACCTGACCCGAAGGCACCGCCGTCACCGGCCAAACTGGCCGGCCTCCCTGTCGGGGATCCCAGCTTCCTGCAGGCCGCCCGGCCGATGTCCGCCATCGACGGCTGATAGCCCGCCGCCGCGGCCACCACGACATCGCCACCGACCTCCCTGCCTGCCACCGGTTCCGCACCGCCTTCGACGAACTAGCCTCGACAACTTGACTGCAGTATGCAGACCAGCGCTCTGAGGCGCCCAGGGATCGCCCAACGCAACAGCGCCTCAGGGCGTGGCTGGGGCGTGGGGCGCCCATTCGTCGAGTCCCAGCAGGCGCCGGCCCAGCGGGCCGAGCGTCGCCGGTTCCCCTCGCTGCTCCTCGATGCGGCGCGGGTCACCGGGGAAGGGATCGGCGTCCGGGGGCGCGCAGGTGGACCACGAGATGATGCGGTTTCGCCGCGCTGTCTCACGCTGCCTTCCGGCAGGGGGCAGCGGGTTCATGGCGATGTATTGGGCCAGCCGGGGGCGCTCGGAGGAGTTTCTGCCGTTTCCGTGCAGAAGCGTCGTCTTCCAGATAACCAGGTCGCCAGCGGCCAGGGGGACCTTGACGATCGGATGGTCGCCGATGTCGGGGGCACGGGGGACCGGACCAGCCGTGGACCGTTCGTCGAGGAAGTGCTGCTGGTCGCGGTAGATGGAGGGGACGCATTGGAAGCCACCCATGTCGGCGGAGGTGTCCTCGAGAGCGAGAACTCCTTGCAGCTGGAATGGGATGTCCGGGTACAGGTTGATGTCGGTGTCCCAGTGGATGAAGCCAGGCTGGTCGTAGTCGGGCTGGTCGGGCCGGACCGGCGGCTTGAGCGCGACCCGGTCGATGGAGACCCACAATTCGTCCGTGTGGTGCAGGTCGCGGAAAATTTCGTAGACCGCCGGGTGCTGCCGGACGTCCCACATCGACTGGTAGTGGTACATCTCGACCATTCCTGGCCGTGGCCGGATGGTGGCCGACTGATACCACGTGGCGGGGTCGCCGGGGGTGGCACCGGCATGGCGCCAGATGTCGTCCACGACGGCGTCGAGGACCGGAGGGGGCAGGCCGGTCCGCACGACGACGTACCCGTCGGCGTCCAGGGCGCTGCCACTAAGGCCCTGTACTGGCTTGCCTGCGCTCTCTTTCAACTGCGTTCACCATCCTTTGCTGCGCGCTGCCGTTGAGCCTGTACCGCTCCGAAATGTCGCTGGGGTGCCTGACCTGCGGGTTCATGGAGTGGTTCACGCGGCTCGGTGGTACTCGCCGATCACGCCGCCGGGCACCTTGCGGCGCTGCACCGGCGCGTCAAGCGGCACCAGGACGTCCGCGACCTGATGCTGCGGCTCACGCGGGAGAACCTGGCCCGAAGGTACCGCCGTCACTGAATAAGCTGTCCGACCTTGCTGTCGAGGATCCCAGCTTTCTGCGGTCCGCCCGGCCGATGTCCGCCAGCAGGAATCCCGGGCGCACTACAGGTCAATCTCGGCGCTGGAGCATATAGAGCAATGTGGGGGTACGGGGTCGGTCCCCCCTCTGCCTGGAACCCCTCCATCTGAGAGTGACTCTCGCCCCGCCGATGCGCTGGTAACAGGCATATTTGACCTCACGGCCGGAGCAGCCCCGAGGTGCGGGGGGCAGTCGTAGGCCGACGGCAGGTCCAGGAAAGGTTCATCACAGCCTGCGCAGACCATGACCGGCGGCGTCCAGGCGGGCCGTGCATGGCCACCGGCTCCGTACGCGGGTGGACCCCCGCTCATCCCACCGGGCGTGGACCGCTCGACAACCGGGACCCGGGTCGAAGAATGTCCCGCCATTCCTGCTATTCGGCAAGCCCGGCCCAGGCAGCGACGTGCGCTTCCGGGGCTTGCTGGCACCCGGATCAGACCCCATCGGCGGCGAAGAGGATCTTGTGACTGTTTGGCGCACGACCAGAGGGCGACAATTTCAGAACTACCGGGCACGGTCCACCGTCCTGAACGCCCCTGGTAACGCGCCTGCCTCAGATGTTTCCGCGGAGATGCCTGCTGCGATAGCTTCCACGAGAGGCGGAGGGACCGACTGGCCGGTCGCGCGCCAGGCCCGGTCGAGGGCATCGCCGGCCGCGGCGGTGGCGATCCTGCGGAGGTGCCCGAAGGGCTGCCCTGCGGTGGGAACCGTGTCGAACGACGTGACCGAGCGGACCAGCCAGTCCAGGGCTGCCTCGGTGCGCCCGCGGGCTTCCGCCAGCAGACCCAGGTGCATGCACATTACGCCCGCTGCCCTGCGGTCGCCGAGGTCGGTCCGGATGCCCTGGGCTTTGCGGTACCAGTCCTCGGCCTCCTCCCACCGGCCGCGATCTTGGGCTAGCGTCCCGAGGGCGCCGTAGGTGAGCGCTGTCCCCGGGACATTGCCGAGTTCCTCCTTGATGGTCAGCGACCGGTGCAGCCAGCGCTCGGCCTCATCGAAGAGTCCCTGCAGGCGGGCCACGGTGCCGAGCTGGTGGCTGGTGATCCCAACGCCGCGCCGGTCGCCGAGTTCCTCGTCAAGGTCAAGGGACTTGCGGTACCACCCGCGGGCCGCATCGAAACGGCCGCGTTCTTGCGCCACACGGCCAAGCTCGTGGTAGGTGATGGCCATGCCGGGCCGGTTGCCGGTCTGCTCCTTAATCTCCAGGGACCGCCGGAACCAGCTCTCGGCCTCGTCCATGGCGTTGCGGAACTGGGCATTACGCCCAAGCTGATGGTAGGCGGTGGCTCGTGGTCTCGGACGGGGGCTGCCTGTCGAGGGCGGCGATGATGCCGAGGTATGTCGCCTCCGCCTCGGCCGTTTTGCCAGCGGACTGGTCCCGGTCGGCTTGGGACCCCATCAGGTAGAGCCACAGGACACTCTCATCGGTGTCCAAGTCTGGCGGCTCCCCATGCCGCCCCTCGACGGCGTCGCGGACCCGCGTAACCCATCCCCTGGCCTCCTCGTACTGGCCCCGGTCGTCCCAGAACTCATCGAGGGGCTGAGCGATGTCTGAGGCCAGGTCCCACTCAGCCACGGCGAGGGCCGCGGCGAAGGCCCGGTTCATGTTCCGCTGGTGCCTGCTGATGACGCCGAATGCCCACTCAGCGTCGCCCTGGGCGATCTCGTCATCCAGGCGGCGGCTCAGCGCGGCGAAGGCGTTGATGAACGCGCGCTCGGCACCCGCGCGCTCGTCCGGGTACCGGCTGGCGGAACGCTCGCCGCGCTGGCAGCCGAGGGTGCAGGGCACCGGGATATCAAGCCGGACAACCTGTTCCGGCCCGGTGACCGGTGGGCCGCCGGAGATGTCCGGCCTGGTGACGTATCCGCAGAAGAACCCGCTCACCGAGCACGGCCGCAAACTCGGGCCGGCCGGCTACCTGGCGCCCGAGATGAGGGACAGCGCCGACACCGCCGATCCTGGCCCGGCTGACGTATGGGCGCTGGCGAAGACCCTGTGGGTTCTCCTGACGTCCCAGGCACTCCCGCTGCCCGGGACGCACTGGCACGCCGGGGCCGCCCATGCGCTGGCGCAGCGGATCTCCTTCGGGTCCGCCGCCGAGCTTGATCTGCTGCTGGAGCAAGCCGCCAAGATCGACCCGCAGGCCCGGCCCTCCATGGGCAGGCAGGGCACGCGAACTGCCGGCCTGCACGGCAGAGCCGCCCGAGACATCCAGCCCGGCAAGCCTGGAGCAACTGAGCGCCCGCGCCGCAGCCCTCACCGCTGCCGCCCGCCAGTCTGTCTCAGACGCCCAGGCCCGCCCGGGACAGCCCCGACACGGCGTGGCGCGAGCTTGAGCAGGTAGTCACCGACGCTGGCAGCGAGCTGGCTGGCCTGCTGACATCCGGGCTCCGCAGGCCGGAGAGCGGCTACGGCGCTGCCGCGCTGCCCGGGCACCCGCCATTCACCCCCGCACGACGGCAGGGACCCCGGCTGCCTGCTGCTGCCACCCGGCCAGCAGCGACCAGCTGCCGAGGTGACCGCCGCCGCGGCCATGCGGGTCATGCGCGCAGGCGATCTCGCCAGCATCGCCGTGACCCTCGACGTCCACCGCAATCTCGATCATGGCTCCCGCCACGAGGTGAATCAGCACCACGTCAAGCCTGCTGGCGAAAGCACAGGTCAGCCACGCAATCGAGTATTCGAGCGGTACAGGTCTGGTTTCGGTCTGCGTAGCTCAGTGGTGCCGGCGCAAATGAGCCTATTCTGTGCCCGTCCTGTCCATCAACATGTCTCTGCGTGAGCAAGTAATATCTTCGCAGTAACGAGGAGGCTGGCAGGGTGGACGGGGGGATGCGGCAGCGTCTGCTTGCACTGGTACGGGCGCGGGTGGAAGGGTTCGGCGTCGACCATGATCCGGCCACGGTCTTGGATCCGGAGGCTCTCGCAGAGCTGGCGGCTCTGCTTGAGACGGTCCCGGATCCGGCCGCAGACCTCGAGATCACCAACGCGGCCGGGTGGCTGCGCTGGTGGCGTTACCGCGCTCTTGACCCCGGCGGCAATCAGCAGGAACTCGCGGATGCTCTGGCCTTGTTCGTGCCGGTGTACCAGGTGCGGCCGGACGCGGTCCCCCACCAGGTCCGTACTTACTTCGGTCGCCTCGCCGCCAACGATCCGCAGGTGGTAGCGGACCGCGCGGCCAGCCTGCTGGAAGAAACGCTAAGTACAGGGAACCCAGCCGACCTGGACGCCGTGATCGACGCCAGCCGGCAGGTGGTGGCGGCCACCCTCACCGGCCACCCCGGCCATGCCAAATCCCTGTCCACCCTCGGCTTCGCCCTAGCCACACGGTTTTCGTGGACGGGGAATCAAGCCGACCTGGACGCCGCGATCGACGCCTGCCTGCAGGCGGTGGCGGTCACCCCCGGCCACGCCGGATACCGATCTAACCTCAGTGTCGCCCTGATCGTACGGTTTGAGCGGACCGGGGACCGGGCCGACCTGGACGCCGCGATCGACGCCAGCCAGAAGGCGGTGGCGGCCACACCTATTGGCCACCCCGACCGCGCCGCAATGCTGTCCACCCTTGGCTACGCCCTGACCACACGGTTCGGGCAAAACGGGGACCAGGCCGACCTGGACGCCGCGATCGACGCCAGCCAGAAGGCGGTGGCGGCCACACCTATTGGCCACCCCGGCCTTGCCGGTTACCTGACCATGCTCGGCGCCGCCCTGCGAATCCGGTTCGATCGGACGGGGGACGGGGCTTCCCTGGACGCCGCGATCGACGCCAGCCAGAAGGCGGTGGCGGCCACCCCTATTGGCCACCCCGACCGTGCCGCGACGCTGTCCGCCCTCGGCGCCGCTCTGCAGGCCCGGTATGAGCGGACTGGAGACCGCAGTGCCCTGGACGACGCGATCGACGCCGACCGGCATGCGGTGGCGGCCAGCTCCATTAACCGTCCCGCATACCTGTCCAACCTGGGCCTCGCCTTGCGGATCCGGTTCGAGCGGTCCGGGGACGGCACTGACCTGGACGACGCGATCGACGCCAGCCAGCAAGCGGTGGCGGCCAGCTCCACCGGCCATCCCGGCCGCGCCGCGATGCTGTCCGCCCTCGGCCTCGCCCTGCAGGCCCGGTATGAGCGGACCGGTGACCGCACTGACCTGGACGACGCGATCGACGCCGACCGGCAAGCGGTGGCGGCCAGCTCCACCGACTATCCCGGCCGCGCCGGATATCTGTCCAACCTCGGCCTCGCCCTGCAGGCCCGGTATGAGCGGACCGGTGACCGCACTGACCTGGACGACGCGATCGACGCCGGTCAGCAGGCGGTGGCAGTGGAGGGAGCGTCGCCGCGTGTCCGGGCGATAGCGGCCCGCGGGTGGGGTCGTGCCGCGGCCGGCGGGCGACGGTGGCAGGAGGCGGTGGCGGGATTCGCGGCGGCGGCCGAGCTGCTGGGACTGGTGGCTCCACGCAGCCTGGCCCGCGGTGACCAAGAGCGCCTGCTGGAGCAGTTCGGCGGGCTGGGGGCGGACGCGGCGGCTTGCTGCGTGCACGCCGGGCTGACAGACCGGGCGGTGGAACTGTTCGAGCAGGGCCGGGGGGTACTACTGGGGCAGGCATTGGACACCCGCACCGGCCTGACCGCCCTCACCGAGCAGCGTCCCGATCTGGCCGCCCGGTTCATCGTCCTGCGTGACGACCTCGACCGGGACGACGACCCTGCCGGGTCTGCGCCGGCGCTGCCGACAGGTATGGGCGGGACCGCCACGGACGGGCGCCCTCAGGCGGCCCGCCGGGACATGGAGCGGCGACGGGCGGCAGCCACAGCTTTCGACCAGGTGATCGCCGAGATCCGCCGGCTGAAGGACTTCCGCGGTTTTCTGCGGCCGCCGCTGGCGGCGGAGTTGCTGGCAGCGACCGCCGAGGGACCGGTGGTGGTCGTCACCGTGTCCCGGTTCGGCTCGTACGCGCTGATCTTGACCGGCGGCGGTGTGCTGGACCCGGTGCCGCTGACCGGGCTCACCCCGGAAACTGTCTACGACCGGGTGACCGCCTTCCTCGGCGCACTCGAGGACGCCGGGTCACCGGCGGCCGAGCAGCGGCTGGGTGACACACTGGGCTGGCTCTGGGACACGCTCGCCGGGCCGGTGCTCGACCGGCTGGGCATCACCGGCCCGCCCCCGGCCGGCGATCCGCCGCCGCGGCTGTGGTGGTGCTTGCCCGGGCTGCTGTCGTTCCTGCCGGTGCACGCCGCAGGCCACCACCAGACCGGGGACGACGCCGCACCGGCCACCGTGGTGGACCGGGTGATCTCCTCCTACACCCCGACGATCCGGGCCCTGACCTATGCCCGTCGCTCCCCCTCCACCATTGCCGACGACAGGAGCGGCCGCCCCGGGACCGGAGACCGGGTGATAGCAGTGGCGATGCCACATACCCCCGGCGAATCGGATCTTCCCGGCGCGCAAGCGGAGGTCACCGCGCTCCAGCAGTGTTTCCCCAGCCGGGTCACGGTGCTCACTGGAGAGCAAGCCACCCATGACACGGTGCTGAGGGCACTGCAGGCCGGGCGGTGGGCGCATTTCGCCTGCCACGGAGCCAGCGATCTGAGCAACCCGTCGGCCAGCTACCTGCTGCTCACTGACCACAGGCAGCGGCCGTTGACGGTGGTAGACGTGGCCCGGCTACGCCTAGATGCCGCCGACCTGGCGTTCCTGTCGGCCTGCTCGACGGGCCGCCCGGGCGGCCGGCTGGCCGACGAGGCCATCCACCTGGCCTCGGCGTTCCAGCTCGCCGGCTACCGGCATGTGATCGCCACCCTGTGGCCGATCGGTGACCAGCACGCCGTGGACATCGCCGACCGGATCTACACCACTCTCACCACCACGGGCGAGGACGATGTGGCCGGTGCGGTGCATGCCGCCGTCCTGCGGATGCGCCGACGGTGGGGCTGGGACGCGCCGTCGGTGTGGGCCTCCCACATCCACGCCGGCGCTTGACCCAGCACACGGGCATGCAGCACTCCTGCCGACACCACGACAGGCGCGACGACAGCGGAGGGACCGATGGACGACGACGCGGTGATCGAGGCCGCCCGGGCCATCCGCCCCTACCTCGACCGCCTAGCTGACCCCCGTGCCACCGCCGACGAGTTGGACCGTCACCTTGCCGACGCGCTCAATGGCAGCTCCGACCGCCCGGCGGCCGCCCGGCGGCTCCGGATTCTGCTCGAGGAGCAGGAGGACACCGCCTGGTTCCTGGCCGAGGTCCTGGCCGACGCACCGCACTGCCGGCCGCCATATCACCAGCCCCGCTACCGTCGGCGCCAGGGGGGCATCCCCGCCCCGGCCGGTGACCCCGGCCTGGTCGACGCCGTCCGCTACACCTGCCCGCACGGTGACTACGTCTGGTACCGGCCCGAGGTCGGCACCCCGGTCCCGCACTGCCCGACCCACCACATCCCGCTGACCGGCCGTGACCCGGGATGCTGACCACGTTCTGGCAGACGGTCGGCGGCAAACTCGGCGACCGGTGGGCCAGCGTTTCCGTCCCCGCGCTCATCTTCTGGCTGGGCGGGCTAGCCGCCTGGACTTACCACCGCGGCGGGCTGCACACCCTGGCCAGCCAGACCCGCTGGCTGGACCGGCAAACAACCGCCGTGCAGGTGACGGTCATCCTGACGGTGCTGCTCGCCGTCGCAGCCTCCGCGGTCCTCGTCGACCGGATGGGCACCCCGGTCCTGCGGCTGCTGGAGGGCTACTGGCCGTCGTGGACCGGCCCGCTGCGCCGCCGGCTCACCGAGCGGGCCGCCGCCCGGGCGGCCGCCCAGGCCGAGGCCTGGCAGCGTGCCTACACCGCGGTGCAGCCCCCAGCCGCTGCCACCGCCGGCCAGCTGGCCGACTACGCCCGGCTGGAACGCCGGCGGCGCCGCTGCCCCGCCGCAGCCGGCTACTTCCTGCCCACCCCGATCGGCAACATCCTGCGCGCCGCCGAACGCCGCCCGGCCGACAAATACGGCCTGGACACCGTCACCGTCTGGCCGCACCTATGGCTCCTGCTACCCGAGGACACCCGGCAGGAGCTACGCGCCGCCCGCACCAGCCTCGACACCGCCGTGGCCACCGCCACCTGGGGGCTGCTGTTCTGGGTGTTCACTGCGTTCAGCCCCTTGGCCGTCCCTATCGGCCTGGCCGTGGCCACCGTGGCTGTCACCGTCGTTGTGCCCGCCCGGGCACAGGCCTTTGGCGACCTGATCGAAGCCGCCTACGACCTGCACCGCACCGGTCTCTACCAGCAGCTCCGCTGGCCCCTCCCAGCTAACCCGGGCGAGGAACGCACCTGCGGACGGCAGCTGACCGCCTACCTGCGGCGCGGCTCCGACACCAGCACCCCGACCTTCACCCCACCCTGTCCCGCTCGAAAGTAGGATCCGTGTCATGGCCTCCGGTTCTTCGGAATGTCAGGCGGCGCGTGAGTATTCGTTGATCAGGCCTGTACCGCTCCAAAATGTCGCTGGGTGACTGACCTGCGGGTTCATGGAGTGGTTCACGCGGCCCGGTGGTACTCGCCACCAGGCACTTTGCGGCGCTGCACCGGCCCGTCAAACGGCGCCAGGACATCCGCGACCTGATGCTGCGGCTCACCCGGGAGAACCTGGCCCGAAAGTACCACCGTCACCGGCCAAACTGGCCGACCTTCCTGTCGACGAGCCCAGCTTCCTGCAGGCTGCCAGCCGATGCCCGCCATCGACGGCTGATACCCCGCCGTCACGGCGCCATGGGGGTTCAAGTCGGTTCTATGGGGGTTCAAGTCGGCTTCGCAGGCAGGCTCCCCAAGCCACCGTGGCCGCGATCGCGCGCTACGTCCGGTTCAAGTACACATTCCTGCAAGTCGACCGAAGGGGTCAGGCAGGAATCCCATGCACACTACAGATCAATATCGGCGCTGGAGCATATAGAGCAATGTGGGGGTATGGGGTCGGTCCCCCCTCGGACACTTTCGAATTGCCATTGCTGAGCGGGGCTGATGTGGACTTCGGTCCGGACGAGCCGCTCGCTGGGCTGGTAGGTCAGGCGCAGGCCGAGGCCCGTGTAGATCTGGGCCTTGTCGGCAGGGCTGGCGGCTCGCACCACTTCGATCAGGTCGGCCAGCGCCTTCACTACTGAGGCGATCTCGTCCCGGCTCATCGATGCCTCTGCCCGGGGCGCGGCGGCGCGTTTGGTGGCCTGGTGCCTGGCCCGTTCGGCTTCGATGTCGGTGATCCAGCGGGCGACTGTGGCCGGGTCTGCTCCCGCGTCCAGGGCGGCCCGGTACTGGGCCAGCTTGCGGTCACACTCGGCGATCTTCGCGTTGATCTCGTCCTCTGGCGCGTGCGCCTCAGGGCGGACCGTCGCGGTGGCGAGTTCGTCGATGGTGGCGGGCAGGTAGCGGGGCCCGAACTTGCTGGCCAGCCAGGTGTCGAGCGGGTCGAGCACGGCATCCTGGCGGAGGGTGACGTTCAGCGGGTGCTGGACGCGGTTGGCGAGGGCGTACTCGCTGGGGAAGCGGCAGCGGTAATACGGTGCGGCGTTGGCCCAGTGGCCTTGCATGCGCCGCTGGCAGATCCCGCAGAACAGCAAGCCGCTGAGCGCGTAGTCGTGCCGGGACTTGTGCGGCTTGTGCCCGCCCCGTGCGCCCTTGCGCGCCGTCAGCAGGTCCTGGGCCTGGCGGAAGGTCCCGGCGTCGATGACCGGCGGGTGGACGATCTCCTCGGAGAAGATCCACTGGTCTTCATCGTTCCAGCGCATCTTGGCCATGTGGCCGAGCGCGACGTCGTGCACGTCGATCAGGACCTCGTCTTTACGCTGCCGGTTCCAGACCTGGCGGCCGGTGTAGCGGGGGTTGGCGAGGATGGCGCGGACGGCGTACTTGTTCCAGGCGATCCCGCAACGGTGCCGGTTGCGGTCCGGGTCATGCGCGGATGGGCTGGGGATGCCCTCGGCGGTCAGCCGTTCGGCGATGGCGTAGATGCCGCGCCCGGCGATGAACATGGCGAAGATCCGGCCGACCACTTCGGCGGCCGGCTCGTCAATGGCGAGCGCGTGCAGTCGTTTCCCGTCGGCGGCCTTGGCCGGGTTGGGCTGCGGGCCGGCGTCGATGAGCCTGTAGCCGTAGGGTGGCCGGCCGCCGAGGAAGCGGCCTTCGAGCTGGGCCTGGGCCGCCATGGCGGTGCGGACACGGATCTTGATCCGGTTCCGCTCGCCCTTGGACACGCCGCCGAACACGGACATGATCAGGTCGTGGGCCTCGTTGTCCGGGTCGATCGGGCCGCCGACCTCGGGTACCCACAGCGGCACGCGGTAGTGGGCGAAGACCGGGAACGTGTTGCCGAACTGGTTGCCGTAGAACGCCCGCTGCGGCTCCCCTACCACTACGGCGTCGAAGCCGCGGTTGGGATCGGCCAGAGCGGCGAGGAGCCGGCTGGCCTCGGGCCGGCGCTGGGGCGGGATCGAGCGGGACTTGTCGATGTCGAAGAACTCGGCGACGATCTGCCCGCCATGCGGCGCGATCAAGGTCTTGGCTCTGGTCATCTCCCAGCCGCGCGAGGATTCGGGGTCCTGGGCGTCCTCGGTGGACACCCGGCCCCAGAACGCCAGGCGCAAGGTCTCATCTGTCATCGGCGGACTCCTTTCTCTTGGTGTTCCTGCTGCGCGGCGTGGGCCTTGAGCAGGACCCGGAGCAGGGCCCGGGCGGCTGCCTGGGTGAGCGCAGGCGGCTCGTCCGGCAGCACCACGCGGACGGGTCTTCGGGTGGTGCCGTGACGTTGCGTCCGCGTGCGGCCCGGCCCTGCACCGGGCCTGCGACGGTACGCTCCGTGTCGCGATCTGGGAGGGGGTGAGCAGGGGCTTTGTCGCCTGCCGGTAACAGGCGCCTTTTGCCGTCCGCGTGCTGCGCGGCAGTGCCGCGCCGGTCGCGGGCGGCTCCGGAACGCCAGGGTCAGACGGATGCGGCATGACGCTCATTGCCGCCTGCCCTCGTTGCCGTCTGGCCCGGGTTCGGCAGCATGCCGCAGCCGTTCAGCCGCGAGGGCGGCGAAGGCGGGGTTGAGTTCGATGCCGGTGAAGTGCCGTCCGAGGGCCACGGCGGCCAGGCCGGTGGTGCCGGTACCGCAGAACAGGTCGAGCACCAAGCCCCCCGGCTTACATCCTGCCTTGATGCACCGTGTGGGCAGGTCGATGGGGAACGCGGCGAAGTGCGGGCCCCGATAGGGGCGGGTGGGGATCGACCAGACGTCGCCGGGTTGCGGCCGTTGGGATGGGCCCGGCTAGAGCGGCTGGTGCCGTAGCGGCGAGCGCCAACGACCTCGCGCGTGTGCGGGCCGTATTTCTGCTGACGGTTGCCGCCCGGGTGGGAGCTGCCTGATCTGTTGCCGCTGGGGCGAGCGCCGTTGGGGTGATTGGCGCCGGGGCGGTTGCCGCTGTGACTACCGTCGCCGGGATGCCGTCCGGCTGGCGGCATGCCGGGTGACTGCCGAGTGCCGCCGCGTCCGGGCGTGCTGCCGCCTGCCGGGCGGGCCGTGGCGTGCGGCACGCGGATGGGGTCGAGATCGAACCAGTAGTGCCGGGACTTCACCAGCAGGAAGACGAGTTCGTAGCGGCAGTTCATCCGGTCGCGGACCGACTCGGGCATGGCGTTGGGCTTGTGCCAGACGATCGCGTTCCGGACGACCCAGCCGTCGTCCTGGCGTGCGAAGGCGACTCGCCAGGGCAGGCCGAGCAGGTTCTTGGCACCCATGCCTGGTGCGTGCCGCCCGGCCAGCCCGCAGCCGAGGTAGGCGTGCATGCCGCTGGCCGTTGCGCCGCCTGCGGAGTAGGAGTCGCCGAGGTTGAGCCAGCAGGTCCCGTCGTCGGAGAGGACGCGCCGCGCCTCATGGAACACGGCACGCAGCGTCTCGACATAGCCGACCGGGTCTGGTTCGAGGCCGTACTGGCCCCGGACGCCGTAGTCCCGCTTGGCCCAGTACGGCGGGCTGGTGACGATGCAGTCGGCTGAGCTGGCGGGCATCGTGGCGAGGACGTCTCGCGCGTCGCCGAGGTGCAGCGTCGCCGCGGGGTTGCTCCAGTAGATCGTGGTGACCACCTACCTTTCTCCGTTGCGGCTCGGGGCTGGGCTGGCAGTAGCGGTGGGTGACGGGTGCGTGTGCACGTGCATGGCGCTCATCGCCGCCTGACGTGCAGACGCGCGTGAGACGACGAGGCCGCCGCCTTCGGGATCACCCATAACCGGCTGCGGGACTGGCACGACGGGAACCACCCCGGCTACGCCCTCGGCTGCTGGCTGCAGGCATACAAGGAGCAGGTCTGGCTGTTCACCCGCGAATTCGCCGTCGAGTGGACCAGCAACAGCGCCGAGCGGGCCGTCAGAGG
>Ga0209415_10005780_pt1 | contig 22163 bp, 18 predicted proteins | sample PeaSoiSIISIP2007_FD_187696 | JGI IMG/M metagenome (GOLD analysis project Ga0209415, IMG submission 187696) | Peat soil microbial communities from Weissenstadt, Germany - SII-SIP-2007 (SPAdes) (version 2) | ecosystem: Environmental > Terrestrial > Soil > Wetlands > Peat | place: Germany... | reverse complement strand
AGTCACTTCCAGGCAGCTCGGCAGCCTATCCCTCACGGCGAAGAGGGAGTGGTACCTTCCCACTCGAAATGTTTCGGGCAGGCCCTCGAAAATCCCTTTGCCGCGATGGCGTACGGTGGATGGCTTGCCATGCATAGGGTAATCCAGAACCCCTAGCTCGCCGCCGAACGCCTCCACCATACCCTGCAGACCCAGGCACACGCCGAACACAGGGATTTCGAGCTTGGCCGCGTAGCGCACCAGCGCAGGCACGCCGAAATCCTCGGGACGCCCCGGACCGGGCGAAACCAGAATCAGCGAAGGCGCCAGCCGCTCGATCATCTCCAGCGGGAACCCCGCGCGGTAGGTGATTACCTCGGCTCCAGTCTGGCGCGCGTAATTCGCCAGCGTGTGGATGAAGCAGTCTTCGTTATCCACCAGCAGCATGCGAACGCCCTGGCTCTGCTCCTTCTTGGGCACGTACCCAGGCGCGGCGTGGAATTGCGGATCCAGCACGCGGAAGAAGCCGGTGGCTTTCAAATGACACTCGCGATCTTCCTGCTCGGGGATGGAATCGTAGAGCAGAGTCGCGCCCGCGCCATAGGCCGCGACGCCATCGCGCAGATGAACCGTGCGGATCGTGATTCCGGTATTGATGCCGCCATCGAGCGAGATCAGCCCCACGGCGCCGCCGTACCAGCCGCGCGCGTCGATCTCCAGATCCTCGATGGCCTGCGCCGCCCATTTTTTGGGCGCTCCGATCAGGGTAACGGCCCACATGTGCGTAAGAAACGCATCGAGCGAGTCGAAGCCGTCGGCCAGGATTCCCTCGACGTGATCCACGGTGTGGAACAGTCCCGCGTAGCTCTCGATCAATCGGCGCGCAATCACTTTTACCGTGCCGGGTTTGCAGACGCGCGATTTGTCGTTGCGATCCACGTCGGTGCACATGGTCAGCTCGGATTCTTCTTTGGCCGACGACAGCAGCTCGCGAATGTTATCCGCATCGCGCAACGGATCTCCCGTGCGGCGGGCCGTGCCGGCGATGGGGCAAGTCTCCACGCGCCCGCCGTCCTCCCGCTGTTCCACGCGCACGAACATCTCGGGCGAGGCGCCGATCAACTGCTCGTCGCCGAACTGGAGCAAAAACTCGTACGGGCTGGGACTGGCCTTCTGAACGCGTTCGAACAACTCCGCGGCGCCGCCCGCGTAGGGAGTGTGGAACGTCTGGCGGAGCACCACTTCGTAGTAATCGCCGAGGCGCATTCCTTCGCGGACCGTTTCGACCTTCGCGGCGTACTCGGCCGGAGTGTGATCGCTGACGATCGGGCCGGGAGCCGGTTTCTTCTTGCCCTTCTTCACACGTTGAGCAGCGTGTGGAAGCCCGCGGGTGGTGTCTTCGCCGCGAGTAAAGTCGAACCTGTACCGCTCAATGTGTTCCTTCTTGCGATCCATGAAATAGATGTCGTCGCACAGGAACAAGCGCAGATCTTTGACGCCGGAGCGCGGATGCTTGAGGCGAATCGGGTCGAAGCGGAACAGCAGATCGTAACCAAATGCACCTACTAGCGCGAGTCGGCCCGCCAAAGGCCCGTGAAACTCGTCTATCAGCGCTCGCAGCAGGGAAAATGCCGAGGGCTGCTTGCTGCGTTCTTCCTCCGGGAACAGCCCCGGCAGCGGCTTGAGGTGGCCATGGATGATTCCGTTTACCATCTCGAACGATTCCCAGTGAGGATGCGGGCGCAGAACCGGCTCCAGCAGGCGATTGATCACCTCGCCTCGCGCATTCAGCGGAGTCAAAGTGATGTCGCGATCGGCAGCGACAATCTCAAGCGGCGGCGCAACGGATGCTACGTCCCAGCGCGAGTACCGTTCAGGATATTCATAGCCGGAAGAAAGATAAATTCCGCGCTGGGTATCGAGCTTATGCATCAACCCGCGCAGGCCCTTTTCGAACGCGATCTTTGAAAAAGTGCGTTCGACAACAATGCCGCTAGGTGTGGAATAGCTGTCGGGGCGCATAAAACACCGCTGGGGAGTACTCAAAGGATATCACGCGGTCCGCACTCCTTATACATGGGGCTGCTAAACTGATCACTTCTCCAGTGATCGCGCAACAAACGCCTCCCATCTCGCGATTCCGGTACCTAGAGCTCCTATTCCTGCTCGGCATGCTCCAGGCGTTCGCGCCGGTTTCGATCGACATGTATCTGCCGGCCATGCCGCAGATGGAGCAGGTGTTCCACACCTCCGCCGCGGCCGTGCAGTACACCATGATCACGTTCCTGGTGGGCTTCGCATTGGGCCAGAGCCTGTACGGACCCATCACCGACCGCTTTGGACGCAAGCCGCCTTTGTACGCCAGCCTCACGCTGTTCATCATTTCCTCCGCCGCATGCGCGCTGGCGCCGTCGATCCAGATCATGTCGTTCTTCCGGCTGCTGCAAGCCATCGGCGCATGCGGAGGAGGCGTCATCTCCCGCGCCATCGTGCGGGATCTATTCCCGCCCTCGCAACTGCGGCGCATCTTTTCGATGCTGATCCTAGTCGTGGGCGTTTCGCCGGTGATTGCACCGATGTTCGGCAGCTATCTGCTGATCTGGTTCGGGTGGAAGGCCGCGTTCGTGACACAGACCTTGATAGGCATCGCTTGCCTGACCGGGATGCACTTCCGGCTTTCCGAGTCGCTGCCTCAGAGCGCGCGCATCCCTCTGCGAGTGGATACTATTGTGTCGGCATATTCGCGACTGATCAAGGACAAAACGTTTCTGGGTGCTTCCGTGGTGTGCGGATTCAGCTCCGCGGGCACGTTCGCCTACATCACCAGCGCTCCCTTCGTGTACATCAGCCTTTACAAAGTCCCCCCAGCCGAGTTCGGCTGGCTGTTCGGAGCGGCGGCGGCGGGCATGGTCGCGGCCTCGCAGATCAACGGCCGCATGTCGCATCGGATTCCGATGTGGCAGGTGTTGCGGTACGCCAACCTGGTTCAGCTCGCCGGGGGCCTATTACTGTTAGTCGCAGTGCTGACCGGCGTGGGCGGATTAGCTGCCATTTTCGCCTGCATCTTTGTGTACGTCGCCGCGCAGGGATTCGTATTCCCGAACGGCTCGGCCATCGCGATGATGCGCCATGGAGAGATTGCGGGAACCGCCTCCGCGTTGCTGGGGACCAACCAGTTCCTGCTCGCCGCGATCGCGGCGATCTTCCTGGGATTGCTGGAGAACCCGGCGCTACCGATGGCGATTGTGATCGCTGTATGCGCAGTCGCTTCCACCGTGCTGAACTACCTGACGCTAGGCGAGAGGCTGGAAGTCGCTCCGCGGGAAGTCTAGACGTCTCTTTTTCTCTTTTAAGGATTTAACTCCGTCGCTACCAGGCCAGGAATGATCTCCGAGTGGATTCTCATAAACTCCTCTAGCAGAGCCAGCGCCTGATCGTCGGCGGGACAGTCTGCAGTGGCACTACGAGTGACTGCATGAACCCACGCCTGTGGGCGGTAGCGAACGAGCGATGAGAGCATGAACATTCCGAGGTAATGCATTGAGTACTCGGAAAGGTAAACGCCACCAAGCGGCCCGACTAGTTGCTGACCCATGAACGGCCCGCCAGGTGGGGTGAAAGTATTCTGAATCGGCACTCGCGGGTGACGCTCGCTATCGTCAGGATTGTCATTTGCCGTGAAGTCCCCGGCCTGCGCGACGAACACTGAGTCGTCGAACTCATTCGGAGGCACCGCCGCATTGGCAAAAACGATCAGCGACTTGTCCCAAGCGCGGACCGCGGAGACTACGCGCCACTTTCTGAGAGTTGGGAAGCGGATTCGCCAGTTTTCGACAAGCGCAATGAGTCCAGTGCGATCAGGGAACACTCTGGGATCGTCGACTCGCAACTCCCAGTAGCCATGGTCGTCGTACGAAGGATTTAGAAACATTGGCTCAGCATGCGCCGGTTCAAGGAACGTGCGTTGGCACAGATTTCCCAAGCGCGGAATCCGCAGTAAGACGTCCTTAAGCATGTACGTGGCGTTCGATAGCTGGGCGGATGAGGCCGTCGGCAACACCAACGTATTGGACATCGATCCAAGGAAGTAGGGAAGGCGATTGAGTTTAGCGACGACGTCATTGAATCGCTGAAATGTTCCCGACGTGCCCACCCGAGCGGCAAGTTCAACTACACGGGCTCGATCTGGAGACACGTCCTTTAGTCCGTGGGACCGCGGCAGTGTTGCAAGGTCTTGCAGACCGATGGAGACAACTAACGCTTTCGCGAAGGCAACCGTTCCATAGAACAACAGCAAGGGTCTGATTTCTAGAGCACTTCGTTCAGCGGATTGAAAGAATAGTCGACCTTGCTGTAGACAGGCGGTGGCTTCGCGAGCGAGAGAAGCGGAGGGAGTCCTTCCGATTCGGGTCTTAATGAGCGCTCTCAGGTTACTTGCACTTTCCAGAAAGATGATCTGGTTCCAGTCGAACACTTTCCCCCCAGTGTGATTGCGCGAAGGGCCGAAGGGCTGCGGCAATCCAAACGTCCTACGTAGAAGCGTGGCTGGGTTCCGGCTCAACAGCGATCGCTTCCCGCCCCAGCATGCGGCTATGCCTCTGTCCGACGGCGTAAATGCAGACGGCAAAAATCCCAGGGAAGATCGCTAGCAGCGCGAAAATGTGCTTCACCGGAATACTCGTGGCCAGTACCCAGCCGCCGACCATCGGGCCCCCAATCGACCCGATCTTGGCGATCGACGTCGCCCAGCTCGCACCGTTGCCGCGATACGCGGTGGGATAGAAAATTCCCGAGATGCTGTGCATCCCGAAGTGCCCGCCTATGAGGAATCCGCCGATCATCGCGCTGAGAACCAGAAACGCTCCCTGACTCATGGGCGTGAACGCAGCGACCAGCAGCAGCCCGAACGTCATCACCGGCATGATGGTGATAGCGATGGCGCCTTTGGCATCGGTAAAACGCATCAGAATGATTCCGCCGATCGCGCCCATGATCGAGTTCACGGTGGCCGCCGTAGCCGCCTGTGCCCGCGCGTAGTGCAGGGCCTCGAACACCAGCGGCGTCCAGTTGACGATGAAAAACACCGCGAAGGAACTGGCGATGTAGGCCATCCAGATCAGAGGCGTGATGGTCCGCAGCTCGCCCTTGAACAGCAGCGACGGCTTGAAGTCCTTGCTGTGACCGATTTCGTCGCCGACCACGAAATTCGCATCGGAGGAAAACGTCTGGCCCGGCGCAACGCGGCGCAGCATGGCAACGATCCGATCGGGCCGCTTGCCCATGGTGGCGAGAAAACGAATCGACTCGGGCAGCATCGCGAACAAAATTACCGCGCTGACCAGCGCCGCGATACCGCCGCTGATGAACACCGATTTCCATCCCAGTTTCGGAATCAGCCAATTCGCGAACGGTCCGCCGAGCGCCGTGCCGAGCGAATAACCGACCATGATCACGGTAACGATCGTGGCGCGGTAACGCTTGGGCGCGTATTCGATGTTTAATGCCCAGGCCAGCGGAAGCATGCCACCGAGGGGAATCCCGTCGATCAGCCGCAGCCAGAACAACGTTCCATAGCTGCTGGTGAAGTAGAAACACATGGTCAGCGCGCCGAACGCGGCGGTCGCCAGGATCACTGTCGGGCGGCGTCCGATGCGATCGCCAAGATAGCCCAGCAGGAATCCGCCGATCAGCGTGCCCAACTGGTGCATGCCGAAAATGTTGCCAGTCTGGATCGTCGTGAGGCCGTATTCGGAACGGAAGTAAGGCGCGGCGAAAGTGACCAGGTTGGCGTCCAGACCGTCGAAAAATGTGATGATCCAGGAGATGACGGCCAGCCCGATCAGAAATCGGCTGAGCTTCTGGCGCTCGATGATTTCAGAGACGTCAACAGTCTTCCCAGGCAAGGATCTACGATATCAAAGCCGCCAATAATCCGGGAGATTGGCTTTGGTGGCGCGGACGATCGCCAGGATCGCTTTCCCGGTTTCGGAAGAATCGGAGGAAAGCCGCTCGTACAACCGCTGATACACACGGTCGCGAACCTTGTCCGGCATGCCGTCGAAGGCAGCGCTGTAGATCATGTACGAGAGCGGATACCGGAACAGCCGCGTCTTCAGGTCGAAATCGCGCAGCGAACGGCCTTGAGGGTCGCGAGGCCCGCGCTGCGGAAATGTTTCCGTGAACGTGGAGACGCCCTTCACGGGAGCTTTCAGAGGCTCCTCGTCGACGAAGAGCATGTACTTGACCATCTCCTCGATTTCAGGGTTGAGCTTGTCCGCCGCCATGCCCATACGCGCGTCCCAGCCGATGCGGATCATCAGGTTGGTCATGCGGGTCTGATGCTCCAGCGTCATCAGCGCGACGATGTCACTGGTCGGAGCCACATACTTCGACGTATCGAACATCTCCGCCAGGCTGGTGAGATTTTGCGTCGGCTGCGCGGATGGGCCGCCGGAGCGCACCGGATCCACCAGGTTGGTGTTGTTCCCCAAATGGGTCTGCGAACCGGTCGTACCCGTGACGTACCATCCGCCCCAGCGCGCGCTGAGAGGAGTGCGATGGTCGGTCATGAAGGCGTTGCCGTGTTCCGACCGCGTTTGCGAAACCGGGTGGACCGAGCTGACAAGCAGGCCAGGAACGCCGAGCGTCACCGCGCCCTGATGGCACCGCAAGCAACCTTGGCTCGGAGCGAAGGCAGGTTGAGCGGCAGTCACTAGCACGTAAAGCTGGACGCCCTGCTTCGGGTCGAGTGAGGCGAGTTCCAGAACATCGCTATTGCGCACGAATCCGACCATAACATCGTCGCTGAAGTAGATCGCACGCGGCGTTCGGGGCCCGATGTTCTCCACCTGCGTGCTGGTTTTCGAGAACACCAGAGCCTGGGAATCGGGATTGACGCCGAGCTGTTTGAGCACCGACGGCAGATATCCGAGGCCATTCGAAGCCGTCTCCAGTTTTGCCTGTCCGCTTTCCAGCCGCTTCTGCAAACGCGCCACGGGATCGTCCACAGGCCGCTCGCCATACTGAATCGCGGGATCGTCGAGCGGAATGTAAAACGTATCTTCTAGCTGCTGTGCGACGGCCCAAGTCACGAGGACTAAGGCTGCTGCGAGCGCCAACGCGGCTCGACGGTGCATAGTTCCAATATAATGGGCGGACGTAATGAGTGTCTCCCAGCCACTCGCCGCAACAACGATGCCGGATGCGCGCGAGCCGCGCCGGGAACTGACGCTTCGCGCTGTACTGACCGCACTCGTGGTCGCGGCACTGATGGGCGCATCGTATCCGTACGTGGTGCTCAAGCTTGGCTACGGACCGAATATCTCGGTAGTCAGCGCGTTCTTCGGCTACATCATCATCTCGCTGGTGGGAGCCGTAACCGGCGCGCGTGGCACGCGCTGGGAGAACAACCTGGTTCAGACCGCCGGAACCTCCGCGTCGCAAGCCGGGTTCATGTGCGTGGTGCTGGCGGCCATGGACATGCTGAACGCCAAGCCGGAGCTGGGATTCTCCGTTCATTTGACGGTCTGGCAGACGTTTTCGTGGCTCACGGTGGCGGGCTTGATTGGCGTGCTGCTGGCCGTTCCGCTGCGGCGGCATTACATCGACGAAGAGAACCTCACCTTCGCCGACGGAACAGCGGCAGGCGAGGCGCTGCTGGTGCTCGACCAGGGTCCCAAAGAAGCCGGCCCGCGCGTCGCTGCGCTGAGCGTGGGGATGTTCGCATCCGGGCTGCTCGCCGTAGTGCGCGACAAACTGATGTGGGTTCCCGACGCGCTCACCTTCGGGCCGGGCGGCGCTGCGCTGCGCATGGGCAGCGAAGTGAGCCTGCTTTCGTTCGGCTCCGGGATGCTGGTGGGCCCGCGCATCGCGATCTCCATGGGCCTGGGCATGCTGCTCTCCTGGGTCATCGCTCCGCCGATGCTGGCCGCGCGTGGCATTGTCGCTGAGCAGTCTTTCAACGTCGTCCTGCGCTGGGTAATGTGGCCGGCCACCGGATTCATGGTCGCGGGCGGCGTTACGGCGCTGATACTCAAGTGGAAGCTGGTGGCGAAGACCTTCACCAATCTCTCCGTGCGCCACGTGGATTCCACCGACTTCCCGCTGCGCTATGTGATCGGTGGCGTCGCCGTGCTCTCCGTTCTCCTGTGCGTTCTCCAAAAGATTTCGCTGGGATTTCCGGTATGGCTGACCATCGTGTCGCTGCTGCTTTCGTTCCTGCTGATGTTGGTCGGCATTCGCGTGCTAGGCGAGACCAATTGGGCGCCGGTCAGCGCCATGGCGAACCTGATGCAGGCGGTATTCGCCGCGCTTTCGCCGGGCAACATAATGATCAACATGATCGGCTCGGGGATGTCCGGCACCGTGGCCACCAACGGCGAAACACTGATGCAAGACTACAAGGCCGGCAAGATCGTGGGCTCCCAAAATCGCCATTTGACGATCCTGCAACTGATCGCGGTGCCGGTCGGCTCCATTGCCGTCGCGCTGGTCTATCCGGCGCTGAAAGCACGCTACGGGATCGGCGGACAAGGGCTCACCTCACCGATCAGCGTCAAGTGGGCAGGCTTTGCCGAGCTGCTCAACCAGGGATTCAGCCAACTCCCGCGGGGATGCTTCGACGCGATGTTGATCGCGGTGGCGCTGGGAATCGTGGTCACGTGCCTGGAGCCGCGCCACGGCCGCTTCCTGCCTTCGCCGACCGCGGTCGGCATCGGGATGCTGATTCCGGGCCAGGCGATTCTGCCGATGGTCGCAGGCGGCCTCTGTCAATGGGCATGGTCCAAGTCCAGCCCGAAGACGGAGGAGCGATACTGCCTGCCACTCTCGTGCGGATTCATCGCGGGTGAGGCGCTGGTGGTGCTGGTGTTCGCGATCCAGGCGATGATCTGAGTGGCTAGGCCTTCTTCGTGACCTCGACAATACCCCGATCGCCGTCTACCTTGACCCAATCGCCGGTCTCGATCACGCTGAGTGGGTCCTGATCGAGATTAGTGACCGCGGGAGCGCGCGTCACCACGGCGCCCAGGGCGATCTTGGTGGTCATGACGTTGAAGATCATCGCCTTGGGCGCAAAGCCGGCGATTCGCGCAAGATGAAACGCGGCCGACCAGCCCGACGATCCTTTGGCGCCTGGAAACACCAGGACTTTGTCCTTGAAGCATGCGCCGCGAAGCTCGTGATGCGTCTCAATGACTGTTCCCGTCATCGGATCGATGCCGCCCCAGCCCGAAATCGTGTCGCGAGTCACCAGCGCTTCGCCCTCCGCGCAGCCGCCGACCACCTTGCGCCCGCGCAAAACGATCATGGAAGTTCCCCAGACCAGCGCCCGGTCAGCGCCGCGTGAATGCAATCCTCAGTCGAACCGAACCACGCTTCGATGCCCATGATCGCCGGCAGGTAGTGGACCTGCTTGGCGGAATCGAGCGCGACCACCTTGGTTCCCTCGGGCAGCATTTTCCCGATGGCAGAGCACGTATCGGTCATGACCAAACCGCCAGCATCGCGAATGGTTTTGGTGTAGCCGTGAAGATCCGCGACGCTCTTTACCGCGCGCGACGTGAAAAGCCACAGACTGGATCCGCTGCGGATCTTCTTGCCCGCGAGCAGCCGCGCAGCCTCGCCGATCTGTTCGATGGAAGCGTGCGGGCAGCCCAGCATCACGTAGTCGACATGAAGGTCGCGGCCGTTGGAGTTGAGCGATTCATAAACGCGCCGCCGCTCCGCGGGACCGTAGTGGATCGTCGCCAAGGGCTTTTTCGAACCGAGCGCAGCTTCGAGCGAGCCTGCTTCGGGCGTAACCCCGACAATGTGATACATCTCGACGCCACCCGACGATGCGGCCGCGGCACCGAAATGTTTGTGCCTAATGATATCGACAAAATCGGGTTGTCCGAGCTTGCCGGTTAACACTGGAATATTTTCCTCCACCGCATCGCCGATGAAATACCCCAGCATGCCCCAATCCATCACGCTCTCCACGGGTACGTCGACCTGAATCAGATGTGTGCCGCGGCGGTGTTCATCGCGGTGGAAGCCCCAGTCGGGGATCTTGCCGGTGAGCATAGCGGCGCTGGTGCTCTCGCGGCCTTCCGTGTTGGTGCGCGCACCCACCACCGAATTGCAAAACACCACAGCGGACGATTCCATCCACGCGCAGTGCTCGCCGTACGCGGGCATGTTGCCGGCCAGATAGGGCGTGCACGTCTTCAGCAACTTGACGCCATGGCGAATGAGCTCGGCTTCATCCTGCTGCTGATGCTCGAAGGCTTCGCGGCTCATGCCCTGCTCGGTCCATAACTCGGGATCCATACCGCCTTGCAGATGGCAGCAATTGCCGCCGACGTTAGGAAACGGGACCGTTTCGTCGCTATCCAGATCGAAGCGTGAGAACACATCCTCGAAGCTGCCGCCGCCGTGCTCCTTGTAATAGTCGTGCAAAAACATCGTCGACGACCCGGGCACGCCCGCGATGTTCGTTACATCCACAAAGTTCTCGGCTCCCAGAGCCTCGCCGTAGCGGACCAGGAGATCCATGGCCTTCTGTTTGGCGGGGCCTTCGGCGCCATCGAGCATGGCTTTTTCCTGGTCGGTCAGCCGCATGCTTCTATTGTGCGCCAACGGCGGGAGAATTTAGCGGGATTCGAGGTGCTTCAGCCGGGCGTCCAAAACTTCCTCGACGCGGCGAAGTTCGGCGCGCCAGAGATCGCGCATGTCGTCAAAGCGCTTGTCGACGGCATCGAACTTGGCATTCATAAGGGCGGCAAGCAACCCGATCAGCGTCGCGTTGAACAGCATCGGAATTCCGATGGCGAGGTAGAGTTGAATGTTCGTCACCAACACTAAGTGCGCTACGCCTGACGTTATTCTCGCACAAACCCGCACCTAATCTTCGATATTCGCCCGCAACCGCTGCCGCAACGCGGCGAAATCGATGTCGTGCACACTGCCGCTACCTGCCAGGTCCAGCGCATGCGCCGCGGCCGCGCCCATCGCGATGCAGGGACCCATCACGCGCACGCTCGAAAGCGCCGTCGCGTCACCGTCGATGCAGCGCCCTGCGGCCAGCAGGTTGTCGGCGCCCGGAGGCATCATGCTGCCCAGCGGCACGTAGTGAACATGGTCCGCATCGAACGGCTCCCACACATATCCCTCCGCGTGATGATGCTGCTCAAGCGGCCAAGCGGTGCGCGCGACGCTATCCGGAAATTTCACGCCCTGCCGGACTTCATCCACCGTGAGATGGTGCCGGCCCACGATCCAGCGTGTCTGGCGGATGCCGGGCAGCCCGTACGCCCGGACCCTCGCGTCACCGAAAGCTTCCGGGAACTCGCCGCGCAGAAACGTCATCGTGCGATCGGCCTGCTCCTTACCTTCGATGCCAATGCGGGAAGATTCCAGCGGATCGAGCGGTGTTTCGATGTGCGTCATGTTGACAACCGCGGTCGCGCGGCCGGGAAAGCTCATTGCGAATCCGTCCCGGCGAACCAGCCCGTACTGCTCGCCCCTATCGCGAATACGCGCGGACATTTCTTCGCGGCTCGGCTTCTTCGCCTCGTCGAAATTCTCGATCACGATCATCTGCGATCCGTAGATCACGCCTTCCGCTGGTTCGCGGCATTCGAGCCCCGCCTGCCACACCACCGCCGCATCGCCCGTCGCATCCACGAATCCGTTCGCGCGAACCACCACGTCGCCATAGCGTGTTGCAAGCTCCAGCGCGGAAATCCTGCGCCCGTCCGTGCGGACCCTGCGAAGAACTGCGCCCAGCAGCGGCGTGATCTTCAGCTCGAGAGTCTTGCGCTCCACCCACCGGCCCAGTGCGACCTCGTTGTAGAGAGCGTTGAGCGATACCCCGCCCATCACCACGTGCAGATCACCGGTAGCGCCCAGATCGCGAATCAGATCGTCGGCAATGCCGTGGGTGAGTTGCTTGTTGCCCGGCGGATTTCCGAACAACCCGACCATCATGCCGATGATCGAATTCACCGCCTGGCCGCCCAGCGCGGGAAGGCCGTCGATGAGAATGACGTTCCGCCCGAGACGCGCGGCTTCAATCGCCGCGGAAACTCCCGAGATGCCGGCGCCGACTACACAGATATCGGCCCTGTGCTCGCGGACTGGCGGCGAACCGCTTTGCCTTACGACGCGCGTCTCGGGACGAAATGGTTTATCGATCAAGATGTGAATCCAAGCGTTAAACCGCCCAGCCACCATCGATGATGTGGCACTGGCCGGTGGTGTAGGTCGCCGTCGCCAGATACACCGCGAGGTCGGCGATCTCTTCCGGCGTCCCAATCCGGCCGATAGGCTGCCGCGCGATGAACGCCTCGCGGGCCTTTTCGTAATTGCCCAATGCGCGCAGGCGATCTTCGAGCGACGGCGATTGCACCGTGCCCGGACAAATCGCATTGCAGCGGATTCCCTTCCCAACGTAGTCCGCGGCCACCGATTTCGTCAGCCCGATCACCGCCGCTTTCGTCGTGGTGTACACGAAGCGCGACGGAACGCCCTTGATGCTGCTGGCCACCGACGACATGTTGATAATGCAGCCCTCGCCCTTCTCCAGCATGCCCGGCAGGAACGCCTGGATGGTGCGGAACATGGACTTGACGTTCAGGTCAAAGGCGAAATCCCACTGGTCGTCCGTGCAATCGAGCACGGTCCCGTTGTGCACGAATCCGGCACAGTTAAACAGTACATCAATGGGCCCTGTTTCGTTGGCGAATTGCTTCACGGCGGCGGTATCGCGGACATCAAGTTGATGCGTCGTGATTCCGGTGATCGAGCGCAACTCGGCGAGCTTCGCCAGATTGATGTCCGTCGCCCAGACTCGCGCTCCCTCGCGCGCGAAGGCCTCGGCCGTGGCTCGACCGATCCCCTGCGCTGCTGCAGTCACCACAACGCTCTTTCCCTCGCAACGGCTCATCAATGTGAAATCTCCTCCAGCGCCAGATGGCGCGTTTTCGGTCCAAAGCCTCCAATGGTGACGATCATGATCGCCATCGCGCCCGCAATAAATAGTGCCACGGCCGGCGTTCCGCCCGCTTTCAAAAAGAACCCGATCAACAGTCCCGCGAAGGCCGCGCTCACACGGCTCCAGCCATAGACGAACCCGACCGCCCTCGCACGAATCCGAGTCGGAAACAGTTCGCCTTGATAGTTGTGAAGCGAGAAAGACATCCAGTTATTCGAAAGCGTGACCATCACGCCGAACAGAATCACCATCGCTGCGCTTTGCTGAATGGCAAACAAGTAAATAAACGCGCCGATGCAGAGACCGGCACAGCAGAGCTGCCACTTGCGCTCCATGCGGTCGGCCAGCAGCATGCCGAGCAGCGGCCCCACCGGATTTGCGATCGCGATAATAAACGAATATTCCAGGCTGGTGGTGATATTGATTCCCTTGGCGATCAGCAACGTCGGCACCCACGAGCCGAAACCGTAGAATCCGATAGTCTGCATCAGGTTGAAGACGGACAGCACCAGCGTGCGCTTCCCGTACGGCGGGCGAAGAATCTCGCGAAAGGTGCTGGATCCGGCCCCGACTGCGATCGGCGGACCCGGGGGCGGAAGCGCAACGCCCGTATCAGAGGCCACACGCGATTCCAGCTCCGTCGTCACGCGCTCGGCATCGTTCTCGCGTCCATGCAGGGCCAGCCCGCGCGGGCTTTCCGGCAATCCGCGCCGCAGCCACCACGCGATAATCGCGCCCACGGCTCCGATCAGCGCCACCCAGCGCCAGCCGTCCAGTCCGAACGGGTGCTTGGGTACCAGCAGCCAGCCAAGCAGCGCGACCACTGGCACAATACAGAACTCGACGAACTGGTAAAACGCGAACGCTCTCCCGCGCCCAGTCGGCGGCACGAACTCCGGCAGGTAAGTATCGATGGTCACCTGCTCCAGGCCCACTCCGATGCTGGCGATGAAGCGCCACGTATCCACGCCCGCGGCGGTGTTCTGGAACGCCATGACTGCGGTACAGATGGAATACCAGACTAGCGAGGAAATGAAGATGGCGCGCCGGCCAAAGCGGTCGGCCACGAAGCCGAATCCCATGCAGCCCACGAACATCCCGGCGAAGGTGCAAAAGACGAAGAAACCGATCCCGTTGATCGAGAAAAGATTCGCGGCGCTGCTGGTGAACATCCCGCTGGCGACTAGGCCGGGCGCGATGTAGGTGCTGAGAAAAATATCGTACAGCTCGAACGCGCCGCCCAGCGAGATCAGGAACACCAGCCGCCACAACGTGCGCGACAACGGCAGCCGGTCGAGCCGCGCAGCGATGCGGCTAGCGAACTCGGGAACGGACTGTGCCGTCGTCACGATTGGATCCGACGCTACTCGACCGGCACCGATACGGTGGCCTGGTCGTAATTGCATTCGCCCATTCCGCCCTCGGCGAAGATGGGACGCTCGGCGATCCACTGGAAGGATTCTTCGAACACGTCGCGCGTGTACGGCTCGAAGACGATGCGCTCGCCCGGCCCCCAGCGTCGCGTGTCCATCTGATCATGGAACCGGGCGGGAAATTCCTTCTTGTAATAGTGCGTGTACAGCTCGGGCCGCAGATCGATATCGCGCTGGGCGCGGCGCAGCGCGCGGAAGAATTTGCCCACGTCCTCCGGATTGGGATCGCCCATAATGAGCGTCGCCATCATGAACGTACTGTCGATCACCTTCCGGAATCCCAGCTGCTCCAGGAAATAATACGGACCGCTGAATAGCGATGCCGCCGGAGTTTTCCGGTCGATCAGCTGCTCCATGCGGTGGAACAGCAGTCCTTCGGAAAAGGACAGGTTGATCTGATCCGGTTTGAGATATTGCTCCAGAGCCTGGATGGTGGAATAGTGACTCCCCGATTGGAATCCCACCGAGATCGGAACGCCGGCCAGATCCGCGGGAGTCTTAATCGGCGAATCCGGCGGCACGAAAACTCCGGCAGGCGAAACCGAGTAAGCGTCGCGATACAGCTTGCCGTGGCCGTTGGTGGCCGCGACGTTCACCGTCCAGTGGCACGCGCAACTGATGTCGCTGGTGCGCCCCTTCTCAAAAGTTTGATACGCCCCGACTTTGTCGCCCAGGTCGTGTTTCTTGCCCTCTTTCGAGTGCAATTCATCGCGGAATTCGTAATTCAGGCCTTCGGCGGCGAAATAGCCCTTCTCTTCGGCGACCCATTCCTGCAGGCGCATGTGCGGCGCGATGACAAATCTAGCCATAAGTATTCATGATCTCAGATCACTCAAACCCGAGCCACCAGCCGGTTTTGCCGGTATCGAGCCACGAAATCGTGCCCCCAAACCAGGTAGCTTTAGATTTCACACGATACGATTTTGCATTTCGCGCACTCAAAATGAACGCGCATGGTCCTTCACCGATTTTGTCGAGCCTCGCCGCGAGCCACGACTGGGCATTCAATGGAGCGGCGAGCACCGCCGGCGTCCCGGCAAACGACGCCAGCCGGGCGCCGAACTTCGCATCCTCCTGTTGGACCGGCTCCGGCAGCCCATATGCTTCGCGATACCGCTTGACCGATGCCGCAAGGTCGCGAACGGCGATCACCACTCGAGCCACGCCGGTAAAGTCCTGCGTGGTTGGCTTGCCGCCGGGATAAGCCCGCTGCTCACGCGGCGTGAAATCGCGAATCAGGAACGGAAAGAACGTGCCGTTCGGTTCGATGCCCACATTTGCGGTCTCCCAATCGAGACGCACCCCGTCCGGCCGCGCGCGTCCGGCGCGTGTGGGCGACGTTACCACGATGCCCGTAGCCTGGAGACGTTTCACCTCGGCCGCCAAATCCCCCGGCCGCACCGCCCACGCGGAAGGTCCAGCGTCGGTCTGCATGCGTTTCGACCAGTAATGCGCCGCGACCGCCGCAGGATCCGCTTTGGGCTGGATCGCAATCAGCTCCAAATAGGAGCCATCCGGAAAACTCGTCAGAGCCATCTCAGTCGCGTGATTGCTGTGCGGTCCGCCGTATTCGGACGGGATGCCTAGCGCTGCGAGCGTCGCCTGCATCGCTTTCAGATCTTTCCCAGCGACGGTCACGTGGTCAATCGTCAAATCCGCAGCGGGCAGCAGCATAGGGAACAGAAACAGTAAGGACACACGCACAAATCGAGTATAATTCGTCACGATGACTCGCATTCTTCTCCTGTGCTCCTCGCTGCTGGTCGGCCCGCTGTTAATAGGACAGGTTCAGCGCTACGTCCCCGTCACGCAGCAGATGCTCGAAAACCCGAGCCCCGACGACTGGCTGATGTTCAGCCGCACTTACGACGCCCAGCGGTTCAGCCCGCTCAAGCAGATCAACAAGCAGAACGTGGGACAACTCCGCCTGGCCTGGGAACGCGGCATGGGCGCGGGGCAGACCGAAACCATTCCGATCGTCCACAACGGAGTCATGTACGTGGTGAATCCCGGGGCACTTGTGCAAGCCCTGGATGCCACTAACGGGGACGTGCTGTGGGAGTACAAGCGCGACGTGCCCGCCAATGTCGCCGCTCAGGAACGCACCAAATCGCTGGCGATTTACCAGGACATTGTCGCCTTCACCGCGCCCGACAGTTTCGTCGTCGGTCTGGACGCCCGCACCGGCGAACCGCGCTGGCAAACCAAGGTCGATGCGCGCGGGAACACCTCCGGTCCCCTGATCGTCGAAGGGAAGGTCATCTCCGGCGGCGCCTGTGCGGGCAATCGCGCGAACTGCTATATCTCGGCTCACGACGCCCTCACCGGCAAGGAAGCCTGGCGATTCTACACGACTCCAGCGGTCGGCGAGCCGGGCGATGAATCCTGGGCCGGCGCGGCCGTGGACAAGCGGCTGGCATCCACCTGGGGGCTTCCCGGCGCCTATGATCCGGTACGCAAGATGCTCTACTGGGGCGTCGCCAATCCGATGCCGGACCAGCGCTCTGCACGGCACGATGGGAACGCCGATGCGGTCTCCCGCACCGCTCCGTCGGATCTCTACAGCAACTCGACCATCGCGCTCGACCCAGCCACCGGAAAGCTTGCCTGGTACTACCAGCACCTACCTGGCGACGATTGGGACTCCGATTACACCCACGAACGCACGCTGGTGCGCACGCGCCTCAATCCCGATCCAAAATTCGTGAAGTGGATTAATCCCGACATCCCACGCGGGCAGGAGGTCGATCTGGCTGTGACCATCGGCGAAGCCGGCGGCCTGTTCGTGCTGGACCGCGCCACGGGGAAGTTTCTATGGGCCGAACCATTCCCTTATGACGCGAAGGAAAGCGTCATATCCGGCATCGACGTCAAGACCGGCAAGACTTCGATCAACTGGGACAACGTGTTCAAGACGCCCGGCGAGACGCACACCATCTGCTACTGGAACACGCGCAGCTACTGGCCCACGTCGTATTCTCCGACGACCAATTCGCTGTACACCTCCTACATCGATAATTGCCGCGAGCTGACCACCGCGGGTCCCGCTGGCCGAGGCGGCTGGAAAGTTGTCCCGCGTCCGGGCTCCGATCCGAGGGCGCTTACGGGCCTCGCGAAGATCAACTTGTCGACGGGCGAAATCCTGCGCTTTGATCAGGGCCGCGCTCCCGGCAACGGGGCGATGCTGGCCACCGCGGGCGACCTGGTCTTCCATGGTGATATGTCCCGCCGCTTTCGTGCCTTCGATGCGGAGACCGGGAAGCAGCTCTGGGAATCGATTCTGGGCGGGAACATTTCCGTCAGCACCATCAGCTACGCAGTCAATGGCAAGCAGTACATCTGCGTAATGACCGGCGACAATCTGAAGGTTCCCGAGCTCGCCGCCGAGGTGCCCGAACTCAAGACGCCGCGCGGCCACAACTCGATCTACGTGTTCAGCCTGCCATAGGCGGCCGCTCACTGCGTTCGCGGTTCAGTGCAGCACCTTGAGCACGGAACCGCGAACGCAGTGAGCGGTTAATCGAGAAAGAACGGCGTTTCACCCTCGCCGCGAAGAATCAGATCGAATCGATACTCGCCCGCGCTCTCGCGTTTAGCGAATAGCCTTTTGCGCGCGGTGGCATCCTTCACGCAATCGAGCACCGGATCTCGTACCGTATCCGGATCGGCATCTGGAGAATTGGGGAAGAACACCGTCGTCACCAGGCGCCGCGTCAGCCCAATGGCCAAAATCATCAGGTTTGCATGTGGACAGCGATCACCGTAACTCCCCGGCACCACCGTCCGGATTCTGTACCATCCCTCGGCGTCCGTTCGTGCGCGGCCCCAGCCCGCGAACCCAGGGTCCGCCTCACGGCAGCGCGGATCGCTTGAATGGCGGAAGATTCCGGCGGCGTCGGCCTGCCAGATTTCGAGGATCGTGTTCCTGGTGGGAACCCCGCCTTCTTGTAGGATCCGCCCACTGAGCACGATGTGCTGGCCGCGGGCCGTTCCGCCCCGATAGTGCGTCAGATCCTCGTGACCCTCGACAAACGACGCGGGGAAGTACGGGCCGATCGTGCAGTAAGGAGAAACGACCATCAATCGATCTCCGGCGTCTGTCGCCGCCCCCGCAGGACAAAGTCGCGCCGGAAACCCAGGGCGTTCACCTCGCCCATCGAAGTTCCGTCAAATTGGAAGATGAGTCGCTCGCGAACGTCGCGATCCGGCACCGCGTTGAGCAGCAGATCGGTTTCATTCAGCGGCTCGCCCGGGAAAAAGATTTGCGTCACGAAGCGGTCCATCCAGCTCCGCGCAAGGATCGAAAAGTGGACGTGCGGAGGCCGCCACCACCAGCCCGATTCGAGCACCGGATAAGCTCCCGGCTTGATCGAGAAGAACTGATACTGGCCGTCAGCATCCGTCACCAGCCGGCCTTCGCCCGTGAAGTTCGGATCGATCGGCGCGTTGTGGCGATCCATCTCATGAATGTATTTGCCGGCCGAGTTGGCTTGCCAGATCTCGATCACCGCGCCCGAAATGGGCGATCCGGCCTCGTCGGTGACGCGCCCGCTGATCTGAATCAGCTGTCCGGTAGCCTTAGGCGCATCTGGGGCTGACCTTGACAGGTCCATCGGACCGACGGTGAACAGATCCGTCCCCGCGGGCCCCGTGATCTCTGAGAGCGTCAGCGGCCGCGGAACCAGCGGCGCGAGCGGCGTGCGCGTGAAGCTGAGCGGATAGCGATCGATATAGCGCTTGAGCTGGGTGCGGTCGTCGTAAGGGTCATACGAGAAAGACATCGTCATGCATTGTACCCGGCGCGCAACCGGTCGACCAAATCTTCGGGAACCCGCAGGTTGCCATCACGGCCCGTCCCCAGCCGGATTTCAGGTTTCACCGCGCCATGAAAATCCGAGCCGCCGGTGACCAGTAGCCCGTGCTGCGCGGCAAGCTCCAGATATAGCGCTGTCTGACTCGGACTGTGGTCGCTATGGTAGGCTTCAATCGCGTTGAGCCCCGCGGCGCGCAACTCCGGGAGTATCGCGGCCAGATCCTCTCGCAAGCGAATCGGGTGCGCCAGAGATCCGATCCCACCCGCGTCGCGGATGTGCTGTACCGCTTCGGCAAACTGGGGTTCGCGCCGTGTCACGTAACCTTTAGCAGATTCGTCCAGATAGTCATCGAAGGCTTGTTGCATGTTACTCACGTAGCCCTTTTCGAGCAGGAGCTGCGCGAAGTGCGGGCGTCCCGTCATCCCCCCACCGCGCGCCTCAGCTTCCTCCATGGTGATGTCCAGGCCGAGCTCCCGGAGCCGGGCAACTAAACGCACATTGCGATCGCGGCGCGACGCTTGCAAATCGCCAATCCAATTTCGAAAATCGCCTAAGCCGTCGGTACCCAGGAAGTAGCCCAGCAAGTGCACGGAGTGGCCGTGCAGCTTGGTCGAAAGTTCGATCCCGCACACTAATTCGAGGCCCGCCCGGCGCGCCAGCGCCAAAGCCTGGTCGTATCCGGAGAATGTATCGTGATCGGTGATACCGAGAATGCGGATCCCGGTGCGCCCCGCCTCATCCACCAACTGCGCCGGCGAATAAGTCCCATCCGACGCCGTGGTGTGCGAGTGCAAGTCAATCATGGGTAATCAGGCCCAAGCTCTTGAGTGTAAGCCATACCCTATCGACACTTTGTTGCGGCGTCTCCATGGACGAATGAATCGTCAACTCGGGCGATTCGGGAGATTCGTAAGGATCGGAAACACCGGTGAAATGTTCGATCTCGCCCGCCAGAGCTTTCTTGTACAGACCCTTCACATCGCGCCCGACCAGCACGTCCATGGGGCACTCCATGTACACCTCGACGAAATTGGGGATGCGCGCGCGGATGCTCCGGCGTACTTCGCGATAAGGCGAGATGGCGGCTGCGATCGCGATCACGCCGTTACGCGAAAGCAGTTCGCAGACGAAGCCGATGCGGCGGATGTTTTCATCGCGGTCCTCGCGGCTGAATCCCAGGCCTTTGGAAAGATGGGTCCGCACGATATCGCCATCGAGGAGTTCCACCTTCGCGCCCGCCGCGCACAGCCGATCCCGCAGCAACGTCGAGACGGTGCTCTTGCCGGCGCCGGACAAGCCGGTGAACCATACCGTGCATCCCTTGTGCATTCTTCAGGGTAGCGGCGAGCCTTGGCTGAAGCAATACAGGGTCCCGTCGTACGTCGGCACGTAGATCCGACCGCCGGCGAGCGCGATGCCGTTGAAGTGCGAGAATCCCTTGATAGTCTCGCCGCTCGAGAACAGCACTTTCCCGGTCGCGGCGTCGAGCACGTAAAGCGTCGCGTGCGTCGCCATGCCGATCCGGGCCGCCACGCTGTACTGCGATCCGCTAGGACTGATCTGCGCGGGATTATCGCCATCCGCCAGCACGAATACCATGCCGTTGGCGACGATCGAGGGCGTGGGCACTCCCATGTTCACCGAATTCCACGCGGGCGTGAGTGAAAACTTGCCGTCCTTCAGCTCCACTTTGAACGCCATCACGCTGCCGTTGGGCGTCTCGCCGTACTTTAGTGCGAATGTCACGCCCGACGCAGGAGGACCATTCGCGGGAGCGTATAGCCAGCGCGTGCCCGACGAATCCTCCCAGGTGGTGAACGCTCCCCAGAATCCCTTGCCGCTCAGGTTCGCCTCATCGTTGGCGAGTTGCGAACTGCGATACAGCGGCGTGCGATGATCCGCGCCGCCCAGCGATTTCGAATCGAGCAAAAAGATCACGCCTTCCTTGCCGCTGGCCGCGATCAGCTCCCAGTTCTTGAATGGAAAGACCACCGGGCTGATGTTGCCCATATCCAGATCCTTCTTGGTGATCCAGGCGCGATTCGCCGGTGTGTAATAGTCGGCCAGCTTGAGATCCTTGCCGGAAAGCGCGATCACCGAATCCGAATACAAGTTCTTCGCGGGATCGTACGGGCCGTCGCCGGTTTCGAAAACTATGCGGCCATCGTTGGTGACGGCCACGCCCGCGCGTCCCCACACGCCCGATCCGGGCGCCCCGGTCTGGAAGTAGGAGATCTTGCGATCCGCGCTGGAGAGGTCCATCGCATACACACCCGACGCGGCTCCGTTACAGCCTTGCGATGTAGTGGAGTAGAGCATGCCGTTCACCGCGTTCAGGCTCCACATTTTAGAAAAAGCAGGTAGAAATTTCGTCGCCGGCATCAGGTCCTCGCCGCTGATGAGGTTGAATGCGTGGAGCTTTCCATCGCTCGCCAGAGTGTAGACGGCCTGCACGCCGGCGGCCGATCCCGCGGGCGCTGGTCCCAGCATGGGCGTCGCGGTGAGAGCGTTGGGGCACAGCCACGTCGGCGTGCGCTGCGGAGCGCTTTCCTTCGCTAGCGTCTTTTGCCAGTAAATCTTGCCTGTGTCCGCATCAATGGCGAAGAGTTTGTCGGAGGAACCGGCGACGATGACAAGGTCGCGCACGCCATTGGCCGTGTAGATTTGCGCGCGAGCGATCGGAGCCGTCAGCCCGTGCATCGCCATGGGCGCGTTATCGAGCTTGATGCTCCACTCCAGCTTCAACTTGGGCGCGGTCTCCGGCGTGATCTCGGTTTCGAGCTTGTTCCAGCCGGTGCGCTGCGCGTCCCCTCCGAAGGTAGTCCAGGCTCCCCGGCTGTATTGGGCGAACGCGGCTGCGCAGAACAGGGTCGCAGCGGACAGAACGTTCGCGAATCGGGCCGGCGTCATGTCGGAAACTCGGGGCGAAAAACTCCTGGCCAGTATACCGCGCGACCGGGT
>Ga0209415_10005779_pt1 | contig 22168 bp, 19 predicted proteins | sample PeaSoiSIISIP2007_FD_187696 | JGI IMG/M metagenome (GOLD analysis project Ga0209415, IMG submission 187696) | Peat soil microbial communities from Weissenstadt, Germany - SII-SIP-2007 (SPAdes) (version 2) | ecosystem: Environmental > Terrestrial > Soil > Wetlands > Peat | place: Germany... | reverse complement strand
CTGATCGACGATTATTACCGATCCCACGTTCGAAACGGGCGGGACCAACTTGTTCCGCTCCGTCGAGGCAACATTCCATTTCTTGATGACAAGCCCGAACCGCCCGACGACACAGAGAGGTTCCGCAAATTTTTTGATGAGATGGGCGCACGCATCTTTGGCGAGCAAGAGAGGCCCGACTGAAAGAAGTTCCACAATCCCCGCAATTCCCGCCATCCCACTCAATTCTCAAACTCTATTTCCCCGCCCCTCATCGACTTCCCACTTTCCCTCGATCCCATTTCACCCATCCATCCTTTACGCTCAAGTCGTAAGAGTTCGGGTCCCTCATCGGGTCCGGATCACGCGAGCGTGGGAGAGCAACCCGGGCAACCCTGCGCAAACGTAAATCGATGAGCTTTGCCGTTGAGGTTCAGCGGTCCCGTCCCCTTGCGGGTAGTCAAGAGGGCGAGAGGCCTTTCGTTAAATCAAAGGGTTAGGAACCAGGAGGTCGAATCAAGCAGCCGCCAAATGGCGCATCACCCGCTCCAAATCATACATCCATAACTATTCGTAATCCCCATCCCCCCTTGCATTTGCGGCGCTTGTTGGGTTATCCTTCTTGTGAAGAGACCATGATGCCTCGCTCGGAACCCAACCAGGCCCTCCGCTCCAGCACCACTGCTCTCTTTACAGGAACCATCGTACTCGGGCTCGTTCTAATTATTGGGGTCGGTGTAGCCGGCCCCGCCTGAACGGCCCGGGATTTTCGAATCTTGGCCACTGGGCGGGGGATCAAAACCCTCGACAGTGGCTTTTCTGCTATTAGGAGGATGTAATGTCGGCAACAGGAACGATGAGCGGAGCGAAGACCGGAACGTTAATGAACGGCGCGAGAATCCTGCTGGAGTGTCTCACGCGGGAAAAAGTCGAAGTGATCTTCGGGTATCCCGGCGGCGTCACGCTGCCGCTTTACGATGCCCTCTACGACCACCCCTTGAAGCACGTCCTGGTCCGGCATGAGCAGAACGCCTGCTTCGCCGCCGAAGGATTCGCCCGAGCCACCGGCAAAGTCGGCGTGTGCCTCGCCACCTCCGGACCCGGCGCAACCAACCTGGTCACCGCCCTCGTCGACGCCATGATGGATTCCATTCCCGTCGTCGCCATCACCGGTCAGGTTTCCACCAAGCTCATCGGCAGCGACGCGTTTCAGGAAGCCGACACCTTCGGCATCACCCGCTCCTGCACCAAGCACAATTTCCTGGTGAAGAAGCTCGCCGACCTCCCGCAGATCGTGCACGAAGCGTTTCACATCGCGGCCACCGGACGCCCCGGCCCCGTGCTGGTCGACATTCCCAAGGACGTCTTCCAAGCCACCGCGCATTACTCGCCGGTTTCGCACATCCATCTACCCGGCTACAAGGTTTACACCGAAGGTCACGCCGGCCAGATTCGCCGAGCCGCGCAGATGATCTGGGAATCCAATCGCCCCATGGTCTACGCCGGCGGAGGCATTCTCGCCGCCGAAGCTTCCGAAAATCTTCGCGAATTGGTCGAGCGCATCGATTCGCCCACCGTCTGCACGCTCATGGGTCTGGGAGCGCTGCCCTCCGGCCATCCCAATTTCATCAGCCTGCCGGGCATGCATGGCAGCTACGCGTCCAACATGGCCATGACCGAGACCGATCTCATCATCGCCCTCGGTGTGCGCTTCGACGATCGCGTCACCGGGCGGCTTGCCGCTTTTGCTCCGCATGCGAAGGTCATCCATGTGGACATCGATCCGGCCGAGATCGGCAAGAATCGCGCCGCCGATGTGCCCATTGTGGGCGACGTTAGACGCGTGCTCGAAAAATTGAATCAGGAACTCGCCGATACCGCGGATTTGAAGCCGCGCCATGAGCCGGCCCGAGCCGCCTGGCGCGCCCGCGTCCGCGATTGGATGCAGGAGCATCCTTTCGATACCGAAATCTCCTCCACTGAAATCAAACCCCAGCACCTCATGTTGGAGATCGACCGCCTCTCCGGCGGCGAGGCCATCGTGTGCAGCGACGTCGGCCAGCATCAGATGTGGGCCGCGCAATACCTCCGCTTCCATCACCCCCGCCTTTGGATCAATTCCGGAGGCCTGGGCGCAATGGGCTTCGGCTTCCCCGCCGCCATCGGTGCGCAAATGGCCTGCCCCGATAAGCTGGTCTTCGCCATTGTCGGCGATGGCGGATTTCAGATGTCCATCCCTGAGCTGGCCACCGTCGCCAATCAGCACTTGCCAGTCAAGATCATCGTGATGAACAACGGTTACCTGGGCATGATCCGCCAGTGGCAGGAATTGTTTTATAACAACCGCATCAGCTCCGCGCAATTGGATTCGTTCCCGGATCCCGAGAAGCTCGCCGGAGCCTACGGCTTCAAGGGCACGACCGTTGAAAAACCCCACGAGCTGCGCTCCGCACTCGAAGCCGCTGTAAATGAGCCCGGTCCATATCTGTTGAACGTGCGCGTCTCGCCGTTTGAAAACGTCTACCCCATGGTTCCGGCCGGAGGCGCCATCAATGAGATGGTGCTGGGTCCGCCGCAACCGGTGACCGTCTGAGCCGCGACCAAAGGAAGCGGTCATAAAACTATGCTCCAACTCATCTCTCTCCTCGTCGAGAACAAACCCGGCGCCCTGATGCGCGTCACCGGAGTTCTCTCCGCCCGCGGCTATAACATAGAGAGCCTCACCGTCGCGCGCACCCTCGATCCTGAGCTTTCGCGCATGAGCATTGTCGTCGATATCGAACCCGCCCAGCGCGGCCAGCTCATCAAGCAGATGAACAAGCTGATCAACGTGCTGCAAGCCTCCGATCTCACCGAATCTCCGGCCGTGCGCCGCGAACTGGTTTTGCTGCGCGTTCGCGCCAGCATGCAGAATCGCGCGGCCATCCTCAAGGAAGCCGAGATTTTCGGCGCGCGCGCCGTCGATAGCTCCACCGAGGGCTTCGCTCTTGAAGCCACCGGCGATTCGGAGAAGCTCGACGAGTTTATCGAAGTCATGAAGAGTTACGGGGAGATCGACGTCACGCGCTCCGGCCTGGTTGCCGTATCGCTGGAAGCCAAGAAGCTCCGGCTTGCTCCTCCCGTGAAAAAAGATCTTGAAGTGGAATCTACTAAATCTGACGGAGTTTTTAAATAATGGAAGCCCGCACAGGGCCGGCTCAGCGGTCTCAATCGTCCGGCATCCCTGCCCGTTCGGCTGAGCCGGGCTCCGTTGTGCGGGCAAAATTCTCGAAAGTCGAAATGGAAACTGGAGCTTTTAAATAAATGGCAAAGCGTTACTACGAACAGGATGGCAATATAAGCCTCCTTAAAGGTAAAACCATCGGGATTATCGGCTATGGCAGCCAGGGTCACGCTCACGCGTTGAATCTGCGCGATTCTGGCCTCGACGTGATTGTCGGCCTCCCGGAATCGAGCAACAGCCGCGCCAAGGCGACATCCGCAGGTTTGAAAGTCCTCTCCACCGCTGCCGCCGCCAAGGCCGCCGACGTCATGATGATCCTGGTTCCGGATCACGTGCAGGGCGACCTCTATGCAAGCGACATCGCGCCCAATCTGACCGCTGGCAAGACCCTGATGTTCGCCCACGGCTTCAACATTCACTTCGGGCAGATCGCCCCGCCGGCCGAAGTCGACGTGTCCATGATCGCCCCCAAAGCACCCGGCCATCGCGTCCGGGAGCTGTTCACCGAAGGCGTCGGCGTCCCCGCCCTGATTGCGGTTCACCAGAACCCATCTGGCAAAGCCGTTGAAAATGCATTGGCTTACGCCATGGGCCTGGGTTGCCTCAAGGCCGGCGTCATCGAGACCACCTTCAAGGAAGAAACCGAAAGCGACCTCTTTGGCGAGCAGGCCGTTCTCTGCGGCGGCGCGTCGGAATTGATCCGCGCCGGGTTCGAAACCCTGGTTGCGGCCGGCTACGCCCCCGAAATCGCCTACTTCGAGTGCCTACATGAATTGAAGCTGATTGTCGATCTTATTTATGAGGGCGGATTGAGTTATATGCGCTTCTCGGTGTCCGATACGGCGGAGTACGGCGACTACACGCGCGGCCCGCGCATCATCAATGAGGAAACGCGCGCCGAGATGAAGAAGATCCTTTCCGAGATTCAGTCCGGCCAGTTTGCCCGCGACTGGATCAACGAAAACAAAACCGGCCGCAAGAAGTTTCTGCACATGCGCGAAGCCGCTCAGAACCAGCCGGTCGAAAAGGTCGGCGCTGAGCTGCGCAAAATGATGACGTTTCTCAAAAAGAAAAAGGAGGTTGGCGTCCCCGCCGCCACCTAGCCCAGGTGGGGCAGGTCTGTGACCTGCCTTTCCGGGTGGGAGCCACCAATTATGCGAATCTTCACATTCGATACCACGTTGCGCGACGGCACCCAAGGCGAGGCCGTCAGTTTCTCATCCGACGACAAGATGCTCGTGCTGCACAAGCTGGACGAGTTGGGTATCGATTACATTGAAGGCGGCTGGCCCGGCTCCAATCCCAAGGACAAGGATTTCTTCACCCGAGCCAAGGACGCTCAGCTCAAGCACGCGCGCCTCACTGCCTTCGGAGCAACGCGCATGGCTCGCAACCGCGTCGAAGACGACCCCAGCGTCAACGCATTGGTCGAAGCCGGAACGCCCGTCGTCTCCATCTTCGGCAAGAGCTGGGATCTTCACGTTCACCGCGCCCTCAACATCACGGAAGAAGAAAACCTACAGCTCATCACCGACACCGTGAAGTATCTCAAGGCTCACGGCAAGGAAGTGGTTTACGACGCCGAGCACTTCTTCGACGGCTACACCCGCAATCGCGATTTCGCTCTGCGCACGCTCGAAGCCGCCAAGTCAGCCGGCGCCGATGTCCTGTGCTTGTGCGACACCAACGGCGGCATGCTCACTTCACAAATCTCGCAAGTCTGCGCTGATATTCGCCGCCGCTTCGATGGCATGCTCGGCATCCATACGCACAACGATTCCGATCTCGGCGTGGCCAACGCGCTGGCCGCTATCGATCAGGGTTTCGCGCACGTGCAGGGCTGCATCAACGGCTATGGAGAGCGCTGCGGCAACGCCAACCTGGTCTCCATCATCGCGAATCTCGAATTGAAGATGGGCCACTCGACCATCGGCAAGGAACGGCTCGCGGGCATCACTGCCGCGTCGCGCTTCATCGCCGAACTGGCCAATCTTCCTCAGCGTAACGATCAGCCCTATGTGGGCCACAGCGCCTTCGCCCATAAAGGCGGCGTCCACGTCAGCGCGGTGTTGAAGGATTCCAACACGTACGAGCACATCAATCCCAACGTGGTGGGCAACCGCCAGCGCGTCCTGTTGAGCGACCTGTCCGGCCGCGGCAGCGTTCTCTACAAACTCAAGCAGCACGGCTTGGAAGATCGGTTGGACGATGCCGCGCGCCGCGATTTGCTCGACCGCATCAAGCAACTCGAGTTTCAGGGTTATGAACTAGAAGCCGCCGAAGGGACGTTCGAGCTGTTGGTGCGCGAAGCCTTGCGCCCAGGCCTGCAACTCTTCGAGGTGATGAGCTACGAAACCACCACCAAAACCAGCGGCTCAACCGCGACCGTGACGCTGAAAGCTCAGGATGGCGTGCATTCGGCAACTGCCGCCGGCAACGGACCCGTGAACGCTCTCGATCTTGCGCTGCGCCAGTGCCTCTCGAAACTCTACCCCACCATCGCCGACGTGAGTCTGACCGACTATAAGGTCCGCGTGCTTGACTTCAAGAAGGGCACCGCCGCCCGCGTCCGCGTGCTCATCGAATGGACCGACCACCGCCGCAGTTGGGCCACCGTCGGCGTTTCCGAGAACGTCATTGAAGCGAGCTGGTTCGCCCTGGTCGACGCCCTGCGCCTGGAGCTCATGCGCCTCAACGAGCAGGACTCCAACATCGAGCGCGCCGTCGAAGACTACTGCTGGGGCGTGTAGACTCCAGCCGGCGCACGACCCACTACAGAACGCCGGAACAAGCGCTATTGCCAGCTTAGACGCTCAGATCTTCGAAAACCAATTCGGTTCGATTACCACCTCCTCAGCCATCCGGGTCGCCACGCCCAGCTTAAGGCTCTTCAGCAAATCGCAGACCATGGCACCGCGAAAGTCGCGGATTGCGCCAGGCGATACGGTCCCGCTGTACCTCTTGCACTGGAAATAGACCTGAAAGGAAAGGAGCGAGAGGCGTAAGACCCCAACGCCATCTATTCCTTTATCGCCACTTCGCCCTGTGACTTCAACCTTTACAACGCCGGATTCACGGAGGATGCGTTGCGCCAGGCGCTCGAAAGCATCAGGCGTCATCTGGGTCAAAACCGTCACCAACTCGTCCTTCCAATTTCTGGACTCCGGCCGGAGATCTCCCCCCTCGGCCTCATCAGTGGACTTGGGCCTTCGATCCTTCTCGATCTTGTACTGTTTCCGAACCTCCGCAGGAACGCGTTTCACCTGAGCAGGTGTGAGCGCCTTGCCGCCCTCTGTAATCGCCCAAACGCCGTGAGAAGGATTCTCGAGGGCGCCAACTTTTCCAAGATAAGTCTTGGCCCACGCGAGATTGTAACTCAATTTCGTCTGGCGCTCGGTGTGCATTACGTTCTGAACTACCTCCGGAATGCGTTCGACCTCGATGAGTTTTTCGAGCAATTCCTCGTGGTTTGCAGAACCGCCGAACTCCTTCATCGCGACCAGCGCCGGCCACGTCAGTTCGTCAAAGGTGGGGACCTTCGGTTCAGAAGGCATCGTTTAATACTACCCGATAACGCCCTCAATGTTGGAGTCAGCCGAACACGTAACGGCCATTTCTGCTCTCATATTCCGCGGTTTTGCTCAACATGAGCCTCTCCCGATATGCACGACCTCACCAGGTCGCACCCTTTCCGCCGCGGCCTGGAGTTTCTCGAACAGCGGTTCATAGGACTCCAGTTTATTATTAGGCACGTGAACGATGACCATGCCGAGCGTGAGCACTCGGAGATCGTGTTCCCGCTCCAGCTTCCCGTCGATCATGACGAAAACATCGAAATTCTGCTCGGCAAGCTTTAGCAACGGGCCGTCCTTACTGCTACGCCATCCGGCTTGTGTCACAGTTCGGACCGTGTGGCCGGGAAACGCGGCGCGGACTCCCGCATTCACGCATTCGTCTAAGAGGATACGGAGGATACGCACGCCAGAAGGTTATCTTTGGCTAGCTCAATGAACTGAATCGCCTGCTCCCGGCTGACGGAGGGGAAGCCTGCCAAGAACTCTTCAAGCGTGGCGTTGCCTTCGATGTGATCGATCAGGGCCTGAATCGGAACGCGTGTTCCCTTGAAGCACGGAGCTCCGCTCATCCGCTCCGGGTCGATCCAGACTACGTCATTTAGCAGAGCCTTTTGTTCTTCGGTCACACTCTCAAGTTAGACCATCGCACCGATGCAATCAACTCTGCCTCGACGCCGAAAGCCTTACTCGAAAATGTCGCCCGGCGTGACCTCGGCGTCGATCTCCTCGACGCGAAGAGTCGCGACCTCAGTCAATCCAGGATCGCAGGTGTACATACGCCTTGAATGCGGATCCACCAGCCAGACGTGCTTCACGCCCCAGGTTCGATACTCTTCGAGTTTTTCGCGCACGGCGGTGAGGCGGTCATCGGGCGAAAGAATCTCAATCACTACCAGCGGCGGAACGTCCGGGAAGCGAGAGACTGGCTCCTCGGGCCAGTACACGCAGACATCGGGAATCAGAACCAGACCTTCGCGCAGTCTCAAGCGTAGCTCAGTATGCGCGAAGACAGAAAGCTTCTTACGCAAGGCTTCAAAGAAAAATGCGATCAGGACCTGGGTCCTGGAATGTAATCTATCCGGCAAAGTACGCTCCACGATCTCGCCGTCCCGAAACTCACGGTCGAGATCCGGAAAGCTGGTGCGAAGGTATTCTTCTAGCGAAGCAGCCGTCCCCCCGCTTACTGGTGTCCCCATGCCTTGAGAATAGCGCAGACATCGTCGTGTGATCCTCCCGTTATATACTGGAGCCTCCGCTACTCAAATCGCCAAACCGCATGCCCACCAAACCCTACCGCGCCGAGCACGTCGGCAGCCTGCTGCGTTCCCCGGAGTTACTGGAAGCTCGCGATGCCTATTCGCAGGGCAGCATGCCCGAAAACCAATTTCGCGCCATCGAGGACCGGGCCATCGCCGAAGCCCTTCGCCGCCAGCGCGACATCGGCCTGGATATTTTCTCGGACGGGGAGATGCGCCGAGGCTCCTGGCTCACCGACATGGCCGAGGCGGTCGATGGCTTCGTCCACGATCGCGTGATACTCGATTGGAAAGGGCCCGACGGCGGGCCCGAGGCCAGCTCCGCCAACGCCGTCGGCGGCAAACTGCGCAAGCAACGCAAGCTGACCGCGCATGAGCTTCCGCTGCTTCAAGCCGCCGCTCCGGGACCTTTCAAAATCACCCTCCCCGCGCCTTCCAATTTTGTCGTGTCGAGTTATAAAGCCGGATTAACCGAGCGATTTTACGCAACCCATGCCGCGCTGTTAAACGACCTGGTGGAAATCGTTCGCGACGAAATTCAGTGGCTGGTCGAGCAGGGCGCCGACTACATTCAGCTCGACGCGCCTTATTATTCGCACTATCTCGACCCCCAACATCGCGATCAACTCGCTGCCGCCGGCCGGAATCCCGACCGCGAGCTGGCCGAAGGCATCGCGGGCGACAACGCCGCGCTCGAAGGCATTCCACGCGACCGCGTCACCGTGGCCTTGCACGTATGCCGAGGCAACAGCCGCAGCCGCTGGTTCACCGAGGGCGGTTACGATCTGATCGCCGAAAAGCTGTTCGGATCTATCGAGGCCGACCGCTTTCTGCTCGAGTACGACACGGAGCGCGCCGGAAGCTTCGAGCCTCTGCGCAGCATTCCGCGCGGTAAGCATGTCGTCCTGGGGCTGGTCACTACCAAGGAGCCGCGTCTCGAATCGAAGGATCTCCTGCGCCGCCGTATCGACGAAGCCGCCAAGTACGTGCCCATGGAGCATCTGGCTCTGAGCCCGCAATGCGGCTTCGCCTCTGTCGCCGCCGGCAATCTCTTATCGATGGACGACCAGTGGCGAAAGCTGGATCTGGTCGTCGATGTCGCGCGCAAGGTCTGGGGTTAGTGGCGCGGGCCTCCGGCCTGCGAGGTTACTGGATTGTGATCTGTACCAGGTTCGCCTGCACGCCGTTGATCGTCACCAGGATATCCACGTTCCCTGACCCAGCGAGCGAATGCGGCAGTTGAAGGTTCAATTGGTCCAGGCCCGTATACTGCATCTGCGAGCCCGCAAAGAGCACGCTCGTGCTCACGCCGTTCACCGTCGCCGTCGTCGTCGCGGCTGTCGCCGCATCGAAGCCCGTGCCGTATAGAGTGAGAACTACGTTGTCGCCGGATGCGCCCAGGCTGATCGGCAAAGGGATGAAGTTGCCCTCGGGACCAGGCTGGTACGCCGGCTCAAGTTCCACCAGCGTTCCCGGACCTGCGACGGCCCGCGTGGCATAAGCGGCCGCCAACCCCGAGTTATTCAGCGTGAACAGTCCCGGCGCGACCTTGGCGATCTGAACATTAGATGCCGTTTCTGTTCCCGCTCCGCTGGTCACGGTCACCTGCGCCGTTCCCGTGGCCACGTTGGGCGGCACCTGAAAACTGAGCTGCTCCGGCGAAACATAAATCAGCGGCGCCAGCGTCGTTGCTCCGGATGCGTCCGTGAACGACACCGTGGTCCCGCCGAATTCATCCGGCAAAACGCCCAGGATCGGTCCCGGATCGCCCGCCGAGAGCCCCACTCCATAAGCGAACGCCAGCGATCCCGGCGCGATCGATTCCAAGCTCGGCGTCGCGGCCGAGCCGATCACCGGCATGTTCTGTGGCTCCGCGGCCAAGCTGTGCGGAGTATGTCCCACCCCGCGCAGCACCTGCCCCGCCGGCGCGGTCATCAACGTGATGAACGCTTCGTTCGCTGCGCCCGCCGCGGTGGTATTCGCCAGATTGTCGATAATCATCACCAGCTTGTTCGGATCGGCGCCCTGATCGCCGTTGGCGCTCACCGTCGAAGTCACCGCATACAGCGTCACCGTCCCATCGCCGTTGTTTGTGCCGGTCAGATTCCGCAGTCCATCGGTCGAGGGGTTGATCGACGAAGGATAATTCGGAATGCTATAAGGCACGCCCAGATTCAACCCGTTCTGCAAAACATAATCGAGCTGCCACGTTCCGCTCACCAGGCTCCACTTTTCCAGACCCGCGTATTTGCTGGTGGCCGCGTCCGCGGCCGTTCCGTCGCCCTCATCCGCGACGTATAGCGTCGTGGCATTGGCGAACCAGATGCCGAACGGATTAGGCCCGGTAGTCGCCGTCTTCGCGATTACGGTGTTGAAGCCCGGCAGAATCACGATCGGTGCGGATGCCGCATTCGCCAGCGTCGGCAGAGTGCCCGCCGCTCCCACTTGATACACCGTGTCGATTCCATTGCCCCCGCTGCCCTTGGTCACGTACAGCGTATTGTTGAAGACCGTCAGGCCGCGAAAATTATTGTCCTTGCCCGCCTTGTCCGCCGCGTACGGCGCGCCCGTGGCTGGGTTCGTCACCTGTGTGATCGAAAAATTTCCCACCTCGGTGGGTGGCGTCGTCGCGGCCTGCCCCGGCGTCGCCAACTGCACTCCAGCCGAGGCGATCACGTTGGCCGGCGTGCCCGAGCCATTATTCGCATTGCCCACCATAAAGTACAGTCCGTTCGCCAGAACCGCCGCACGCCCGTTGTTTCCGCTGTAGGAATTGGTGGGCGTAATTTGAATCGCTCCATTCGGCGCGATCTGCGCCACTGCGCGGAAGTAGCTGCCTCCCGCCGGATTGGTGGGATCGTACATGCCGGGAGTATTCGAATCCGATACGTCGATCACGTTCGCCGGTGCGATATAACCCATCAGCGTCAGCGCCGTTCCGTCCGCCGACTGATTGATCGCCAGCTCCGACTTCGAGCTGAAGCTGGTCACCAGCATCCCCGGCGGAATCGCCAGCGTGTTCAGCAGTGCCCCAACCGGAGTAATTTGATCGATGAAAATCGGCGACGTGATGCCGAAACTGCCGTCCACAGCGTCGTTATTCCAAACGTTGTTGGTGCTGCCCAGCGCCGGATACGCGCCGCTATTGGTTGCCGGCCCACCGTTAGAGGCGCAACTTCCCGTCGAAGGGCACACCGGCGGAAGAAATTGTCCTTTGGTCACCGTGGTCGCGTCGCCCGTGTACACGCTCCTGGTCACCACCAGATTGCCCGGAACGAAGCCCGGAAAACTCGATTGCGCCAGCATCAGGCTCGGTGCGACTCCAAGAATCGCGGCCGTAATCAATAGATTGCGTTGTCTCATGTCTCTGCGAACGATAGCAGCCGCAGGTTAGAAGGGCGTAACAGAGAGGTTACGAATCGATGAATCACTCATAGCGTAGCGATTCTACCGGACTCACGCGGCTCGCGCGATTCGCCGGTAGCCAAACGGCCAGCAGCGCTACGGCGCTCAGTACCAATGGAACAGAGATGAATACCATCGGATCGCGAGCCTTCACACCGAATAGCAAGCTTTCAATCAAGCGCGACAAAGCCCACGCCGCCCCGATGCCGACGACGACTCCCGCCAGTGCCAGCCCCATGCCTTGACGCACGATCATGTTGCGCACCTGGCCTGCCTCCGCGCCCAACGCCAGCCGGATTCCGATTTCCTGCGTTCGCTGCTCCACCGAGTACGCCATCAATCCGTAAATCCCGATCGCGGCCAGCAGCAGCGCCGCGCATCCGAACACGGTCATCAGCAGCATATTGAAGCGCTGCCTCGCGGTGGACAGCGACACCACTTCATCCATCGAATGCACGTCGGCTACCGGTAAGCCCGTCGCCTGCCGCAACTGTTCGCGAATCGCCGGAACCAGCGCATGCGGCTCATCGCGAGTGCGCACAATCCACGACATCGGCAACAGACGAACGACCAGCGCGTTGATGGCGTCGGTAATCTGTGCCTGCGGAACGTACATCGTGGGCCGTGGTTCGCGATTCAATCCGCCGTCGCGAACGTCCTCCACGATCCCGATAATCTGCCGCGCCGGCTCGTCCTTGAGCGCGGGCAGTACTTTGCCGACAATAACGCGATCCTTCAGCGGATCGCCATCCTTCCAAAACTGCTTCGCCATGCTCTCGTTGATCACCACTACGGCCGGCGATTTGTCGTCGTCGCGGTCGTTGAAAATGCGCCCCCGTTTCACCGGAATTTTGAACACATCAAAATACCCGGGAGCAACCGGCGTCCAATCGCCGCCGCCCGTATAGGGCGTGTTTCCCGGCGGCCTGCCGATGATGTCGAACGGAAAACTGATGCCGCCTCGCAGCGGCACACAGCACGCAGCGCTTGCATTCACCACACCCGGCAGCGCCCGAACCCGCTCCAGACCGTCGCGTAGCGCATCCGCCACGCCCATCGACTTCTGGAACTTCGGCCCGGTCATCAGCATTCGCATGGTCATTACGTTCTTGGTTTCGAAGCCCGGATTCACCACGTACAGCGCGACGAACGTTCGAATCAGCAGCGCCGAGCCAACCAGCAGAATCACCGCCAGACCCACTTCGCTCACCACCAGCGCCGCCCGAGCTTTGTTCTGCTTCAACCCCGTGCCCGATCGTCCGCTGCTATCTTTCAGCACCGAGTTCAAATCCGCGCGCGATCCCTGCAACGCCGGGAACAGCCCGAAAAGAATTCCGGTCGCGAGCGAAACCAGCACAGCGAATCCCATCACGCGCCAGTCCATGCCCACCGCGATTCCATCCTCGCCTACTCTTGGCAGACCGGCCGTGTTCACCGCAAGCAGCGCCCGGATTCCCACGAAGCCCAGCAGCAATCCCACTGCGCCGCCGGCGAGCGAGAGCAGGATACTCTCAGTCAACAGTTGCCGGATCATTCTTGCTCGCCCCGCGCCGATGGCGGCCCGAATCGCAATCTCTCGCCGCCTGCCTGCCGCCCGCGCCAGCAGCAAATTCGCGACGTTAGCGCACGCGATCAGCAACACCAGGGTCACCGCGCCCAACAGCACCAGCAGCAGCGGACGATTGCCTCCCACCACGAAATCGCGAAACGGCATGACCGAAAATACGTCCTTTGGCCCAATCGAGTTCGGGAATTTGGCGCGGTATCCGTTAGCCGACGCCTGAAGCCGCGCGTCGGCCTGATCCAGACTGACTCCCGGCTTCAGCCGAGCCGTCACATTGAAATAACGGGTCTGATCGCTCGAGTTCGGATCGAGCTGGAACGGCACGTACACCTCTGTAGGCGCACCAAACTCAAGCCAGCCAGGATTTTTCGCAGCGATCCCGATGATGGTGTATTGGTCTCCATTCAAGGAAATGGTCTTGCCTAAAATTTGCGGATCGCCGGAGAAACGTCGCTGCCAAAAATCCTCGCCGATCAGCGTCACGTGCGGTCCGCCTGGCGCATCGTCTTCCGGCGTGAAGCCCCGTCCTCGCAGGATCGGCGTACCCCAGCAGTGGAACGCATCCGAGGACATCTGTATGGACCGCAACTGCTCCACCACCTCCCCGCCGGTATAATTCATCACGCCCGGGATGTAGGCGGAGACATCCTGAAGCACGCTCGATTGCGCACGCCAATACGCGAACTTCGCCGGCGATGCCCCCTCGTAGGAGCCGGTCTGTTCCGTCTGCGTCATCATCATCATGAAGCGGTCCGGATCGGGAACCGGCATCGGCTTCAGCAGGATCGCATTGACCACCGAAAAGATCGCCGTGGTCGCGCCGATGCCCAGCGCCAGAGCCGCCAGAGCGGTGATTGTAAATCCCGGGCTCTTGCGAAACATCCGGATCGAATGCGTCACGTCTTGCAAAAAGGCGCCCATGGCGTTTCCCCCTTTCGCATAACAGACGTTGTAACTCTAAAATTGTTCCGTTAGAATCGCATCGAGAGCAGGCTCTCGGGCGTTTTCACGAAACCCGCAGGAGCGTGCGCCGATGGAACGGGCTGATGTCGCTGCCAAGGTAGAGCGGCACCCACGGCGCTACCGGGTAGTCAAGTGTCAGATACAGCGTTCGCGCATTTGCCGGCGCAAGGAAGGTCACTGACGTACTCACCGATTCTCCGGGTTCGACGGTCACGTCCAAAGGAATGACCGATGCATCCTGCTCCAGAGGGAAGCGGCGGCCTTGCTCATCCAGGGCGTATAGCGAATCCTTGTCGCGGCTAGTCTTCACATGGTTGGCGTCGCTAAAGATTCGCACGTCGACTTTGTACAGAACGCTTTCGCCGCGCGGAGCGGCGTTCACCTGCTGAACACCGATACACCAGATGTCGTAGCAGTAGCCGTCGCCGATGCTGACGATGGTCCGGGGTGTGATTAGCGAAACCACGACCACCGCCGCCAAATATGCGGCGAAGCCGCAGCCGCAAGCCTTGCCGACACCGGCGGCCGCGCCCGTTTTTCCGCACATGAGCAGCGCGATCGTGAGCAGAACGCCGAGCACCACCGCCACGGTTATCAGAAATCCCACGATCGCTCCCAGATTCGAATCCATGTACAGGGTCATGTGATTGCCGGGCGAGACGTACGGCCTCTGCCCTGCCCACCAGCTCGCTGCCGAGAGAGCCGCTGCCGCGAGCAGCGCCGCCAAGCCAATCCTTTTCCAACTTCGAACCTGCATGACCATGGCTCCCTGAGAACGTCAAGCACTGCGCGCCCATCGGCGCGAATGTCGTCGAGAAGCGCTTCGAACTCCGGCCCGTAGCGCTCGCGCCAGGATCGCGGGTACAGCTTTGCGGCAAAGCGGATCAGACGTCTCATGTGAGTGACGGATACTCCTACGTGTCACGTAATATCGTACAACGTAGTAAAATCGCGCGTCAAGCGGAAACCCTCCCCGCGCCCAGTCCAGCCGCCGCCAGCAGCCGCGCCAGCGCCTCGATCTCCTCCGGTTTCGCCACCGGCATCGGCGGACGAGTCCGGCAACTCGGAATCAACCCGCGCAGCCATGCCGCGATCTTATAGCGCACATGCAGCCGCGAATAATCGGAATAAATGTATTCGTGCAGATCGCGCAATCCGCCCTCAACCCAAATCCGCCGAGCCCGCACCACATCATTCGCCCGCCACGCATTGATGTGATCGAGCATCGGCTCCAGCGCATAGTTCCACGATCCCGACGCCGTTCCATCCAAAACATCGTGCGCCAGAAATTCGTGGAACAATCCCCCGCCGGCCGCCAGAATCGCCACTGGCCGCTCCAGCGAGCGCAGAATCTTCCACATTTTCCGCTGCCCGTCGTAATTGTAAATCATCTTCCATCCGATGACGTTCGGCACTTCGCGGCAAATCAGCCGGGCCGTTTCACCGGGCACTCCTAGTCCCCACTGCGCCGTCGGCGACCCACCCACCGGATGCGTGATGATCGGAAGATTCACCGCCGCGTCGATCGCGCGAATCTGATCCAACCAATACTCCGGATATTTCTCGGCGTTCCACATCGTGACCAAATCGATGCAGCCCGCCGGAGGCAGTAGAAACAGCCCGTCGACGCCCGCCGCTTTGGCGTCCTTCGCACACTCGACGCAGCCTGCGGTGGTCAGATCGAACACGCCGCAGAATACGGGCATCTTGCCGCCGGCCTCCTCCACAGCGATTTCCACGACCCTCCGCTTTTCTTCGCGCGTCAGGTAGTAAATCTCGCCTGCCTCCGGATTCGCGATGACCCCACCCACCTTGCGAAACCGCTCCTGGAGGAAGTAGCGGATCAACTCGCGGTACGCCGCTTCATCGATCTTTGCTTGTTCATCGAACGGCAGCACCACCGCCGTATAATATCGCCGCGCCAAGTCAGGAGTACTCATGCGTTACCGCTATTGTAGTGCCGCAAAGAGGATCGGCCAGACGCGTTCGCGTAACCGGGCGGCCTCGGCAGCATTGCGCTTGAGGAGCGGATCGTCCCACATTTTTGAGGTCCCTTCGCGGCAGTCCTTCGCCAGCGCCTTTCCGATGGCTTCGTAATCACCCTTCAGGTCTTCGGGTTCAGTCCAGACACCGAGAACAAAGACTCTGTCAGTCAGGTGATCGGGAATGACGGCTTTCACCTTGGCTAACCTGTCGTTCCTGCCGTCGCAATCGACTAATAGAACCATGAATCGATTCGGGAACTTCTCCATCCCAAGTTCGTGGTCCGACTTGAACCGCTCCAGAACCTCCATCCAGCCACCTGCTTCTTCGAGCACCTATATTCGCCGAACTATGAGAGATTCATCCAGCAAGAAGCCATTGGCCAACTGGCGGTTGGCATCGTCCTCAGGCAGCACGAAAACGTGCGGCTGATATCTGTTCATTGCTCCAGGTCGCCGCGAATGAGAGCACCAACGAGGTCGCCGCTGACTTGCAATTCGCTGAGTCGACGGACAACCGTGGGCTCAAGGTGACTCCTTCTTTGAAGGACAAGGGTGTTCTCATCGGAAAAGCGGCGGATGGCTTCTGGATTGTGGGAGGTCGCAATGAACTGGCCGCCCGACTGGAATGCTCTGCGAAGAGCCAACACAAAGTGCCCGACCTCGTCCAGCGCAAGGTAATTATCCGGCTCGTCCCAAAAACAAAGCAAAGGACCATACGCTTCGTTCGCGGCGAGCACAAGGGCGCAGATCATGAAACACTTCTCGCCGTCGGATAGATCCTCAAAGGGCACTTCCACGATGCCCTGTTCGTTCGAAAATCGGACGACAAGGCTTCCAGAGCTCGACGGGCGCCGGATGTCCTGGAAGTCGTGCATGATCTGCGTTAGGTGCTCGCTGATCTTAGAATAAGCGGCGGGCGCCTGAGCCAAGACGCCGAAGAACCACTCACCAAAGTTGGTCACCTGGGGAACCGGCTCCAACGTATCTTCCTTCGAGTCTCCTAGGATCAGCCCCGGCATCGGACGGAGGATGATGATACGCGCGAGCCATTGCTTGAAAATCGCCATTGGATCATCTCTCAACCGCTCTGGGAGAATCGGCAGAGCGACGTAGCGCGGATCAAATTGGGGCGTGCCGAGGTCGGTCATCAAATCCGCTACGCTAACCTTGCCAACGAGACCACGGCGAACTCCCACCCCCTCCCGGCTGTAGACCTCCTCGCCGTCAACCTCAAACTTCTCTTCGAATACGCGAAGTTCCTTGCCCCCCTTCGGGAGCTCAAAGGCGATACTGTACGCGTATTCTTTTGCGCCCAACACGACTTCGATCTCGAATCGCATCGGCACATCCGCGCGCCCGCGGGAGAGATCCTTCGGCCTTACCAAATCGCCCACCCGATTCGTGCCGCGCGCGATCCTCTGTAGGATTTCGAGCGCAAGAGAAACCGCCGTTTTACCCGAGCCATTCTTTCCAATCAGCAGCACCGACGACAGGCCCGCAATCGGCAGCTCGAAGTTTTCCAGACACCGGAAGTTGTGAACGTAAAAGCGGCGGATCACAAGAGAATGATACCGCGCCCGTTACCACGTCCAATCCTCCCTTCCGCGCCCCCGCGGAATCGTCCACACTTAGACATGGAACACGAGCACACTCGCGAGGCGATCCATCAACGGCTCGCCGCCGGACCCGGCCACAGCTATCTCAGGGATTGGGTCTACGGCGGTATCGACGGCACCGTAACGACGTTCGCCCTAGTCGCGGGAGTGGTGGGCGCGCACTTGTCGCCAGGCATCATTCTGATCCTCGGCGGCGCCAACCTCATCGCCGATGGTTTCGCCATGGCAGCGGGCAACTATCTGGCAACCCGATCCGAGCACGAGGAATTTCACCAAGCCGAGGCAATCGAGCGCCGCCATATCCAGGTCGCTCCGGATGGAGAACGCGAAGAGGTACGCGAGATTCTGCGTGGACACGGAATTGTCGGCGACTTGCTCGAACGGGTCGTCGCGACGATCACAGCGGACCGCGATCGCTGGGTGCGCATGATGATCCGCGAGGAATATGGGCTGCCGTTTTCCGTGCGCTCGCCTTGGCTTGCGGCGGCATCGACGTTCTCGGCATTTTTGGTTTGTGGAATCGTCCCGCTGATTCCCTTCCTGGCGGGCCTCGGCAACGCGTTCTGGGTGGCTTCCGCGGTAACCAGCCTGACGTTCGTCTTGATCGGCGCGCTCAAGAGCCGATGGTCCACCCAGCCCTGGTGGCATTCCAGCCTCTCCACTGTTGCGATTGGCGGAAGCGCCGCCGCGGTGGCCTACGTCATCGGAGCCTGGCTCCGCGACCTCACCGGTCCTTGAGCAGCGTGTGGCTTCCCAACTTATCGCCCGCCGACCATGTAGAACTATTTAAAACGCAAGAACGGAAGCCGCGATGTGATGAGGAGGAGCATCATGAGCCGGATCTCAACTCGCGCACAACGGGCCGCGCGCGCTCTTGCTTTCGGCCCGCCGAGCGCATGTCTCCAGGCTCAATGGATCCGCCGATCGAAAAAGTAAGGAGATGAAAATTTAAATCCCTGGCGATGGCCTACCGCCGGAACAAATTCTCGTATCTCAGGATCACGTCCTCGCACTGCTTTCCGCTGTCACCCATAAAAGTCCGGTATCCGCAGACGGTGCCGTTTGTTAGTTCAATCGTATGATACACGACGGGTTTCCCGTCAGGGCTTGTCTTGTTAAATTGAAGTGTGGCGTTTCTAAAGGTTTCGTTTGTGGACAACGCCTGAAGGAGCTTGGGCGATGCCGCATCGACCTCTTTTCTAATGATGATCATACCGCGCTGCAGTTTGCGTATCGGCTTGCCCGGGTTAGAATCAATCGGCGTTGTGACCCCATAGTCAAATCCGTGACCGACCATACCATGTGAGTAATTTATATCGCCGCCACCGTGCTGACGTTTGCCTACCGGCCTGCCCGAATTGGAATTCACCTGCGTTTCGACCGGATAGTGGAAACCGTGACATTCCATACCATCTTTGAAATTTAGATCGCCCTCCTTCTTGGTGCTGGAACCCTTAACTGAGCCCTGTTTCGTCAGTTGCATTGTCAAGAGGAATTTACCCGGCATCGCCTTCTCCTTCAAGTCACGATTTCGGTGCTCCAACCCGTTCGAGCGGAATGTGCGCTTGGACTCTCGGCCGCCATTGAGTATATCGAAACTCTTCCGACTTGTACGGAGAGAACGGCTTCTTTGGGAGGTAGCGAAGACGGCCAGCGGTTCCTGCTGGCGGAACCGCTGGACTGAGGCGTCGCAACCCCCATCACGGTGGTGATGAACTGGGAAGCGGCGTTGAAGAAATGAGCCTACTTACGGAACGCCGGATCGCTCCAGTTCGTCCGCGCGGCGCTGGATTTAACGGTCGCGTTGTCCACCGCCGTCTGGAAACGGTATGCATTCGCCTGAACCCCTTGGTTACGCGTCATCCCCGTGCCTTTGCCAAACTGCACTGCTCGCGTGACATCGGTGCGATCCTGCGTCTCGCTCTTGCTGACAGCGTGCACTTTGGGTTGGCCCGCGGCCAAGCTGAGCAACGGACTCGTCAATACCACGGCTGTTAGAACGGCCACTCTGCTAAATCTCGATTTCATAAAACCACCTCAGCTCAAACCATAGATCCCGAACGCTTAAAATGTCCCAAGGAAACCGTTAGGAGTTCCTAAAGCGCGATCGGCTCCCGCAAGCCCTTGAAGCTATGGGAGTTCCTAAGGATGACAAATCGTGAAACGCTCTGGATTTCGCGGGATCTAATCTCCAGGAAAGGAGCACACCTAGTGTCTGCCTTGCACCAGCTCGCGAGCGAACATCACCGCATCCAGACCGACCATCAGACCCACCATCCGCACAGCGTCCAGTTATACGGCGCCGATGAGCGGAGTCTGACGGTCAACGTCGCCAGATACATTGGGGACGGTCTACGCCGGGGAGAAGGCGTGCTGGTGATCGCAGAGCCGGCTCATACTTCGGCGTTCCTGCGGCGGCTTCAGATGGTTGGCGCGGAACCGTATTGCGCGGTCGAGCAAAAGCAACTCCTGTTCCTCGACGCGGAGACGACGCTCGACAGCATCATGGTCGACGGCCAGCCGGATCGGACCTTGTTTGATCAGGTCGTCGGCGCTGCCGTGCGCGGCGTGCGGGGCTGGAACGACAATCAGGAAAAACGGGCTTACGGCGAGATGGTCGGCGTTTTATGGCGCCGCGGCGAACCGTCCGCCGCGATTCGGCTGGAAGAGATTTGGAACGAATACCTGTGGTCCGCCAAGCTCCAGCTCTTTTGCGGATATCCCATCGACATCTTCGGCACGGAGTTCCAATCTCAACCCGTTGAACAAGTGTTGCTGAACCACACGCATGTGATGTCCACGGGCATGGAAGGAGATCTGGAAAGGGCCGTTCGACAGGCCATTGAGGACGTCGCGCCGGCACAACCGGGGGTCCGCTTTGCGGATGCGCCTCCGTTCCAGGCTCGCGTGATCGTTCCCAAAGCTGAAACGGCGATTCTTGCTCTCAAGGAGGGCGCCCCCGAAACTACCCACGAAGTTCTGACCCGCGCGCGCCGCTACTACGAAACAGAGAAGCGCTTCCGCGCATTGATCGAGAACAGCTCCGACGCCGTTCTGATAATGGACCCGGATGGGGAGATCCTCTACGCGAGCCCGTCCACGGAGAAGGTCCTGGGATATTCGCCCGAGGAGATGACCGGGAGCAATTGCTTCGACCTGATTCATCCGAACGACTGCGAGAAGGCCCGCCAGAGTATCGCTGGTGCATGCGCCACTCCGCACCAGGCCCTTCAATTTGAGCTGCGCGTGCGCGGCAGCGCGGGTGACTGGCGTAGTGTCGAGAGCACGGTCACGGACCTGTCGGATGAGCAAGCCGTCGGCGGCATCGTCTGGAACTGTCGCGACGTTACCGAACGGCGCGCCGCGGAAGAGGCATTGCGCGAAAGCCAGCGCCGGCTGGCGAGGCGGGAGCGGCATCTGCAAACCGTGCTCGACTCCATGCCGGAATGCGTAAAGGTGCTGGGCAGGAATGGAGAGGTGCTGGAGATGAATGCCGCCGGCCTGCGCATGCTGGAGGCGGATGACCCGGAGCAGGTACTGGGCAAGTGCGTTTATCCGGTCATCGACGAATCCGACCGGGCGGCGTTCCAGTCCTTGAACGAAGGGGTATTCAATGGAGGGCCCGGCGGCTCGCTGGAGTTTTCGATCACCGGATTAAAAGGATCGCGCCGCACTTTCGAAACCAACGTCGTGCCCTTGCGCGACGAATCCGATCGTGTTGTCGGCGCATTATCGGGCACCCGCGACGTTACCGACCGCAAGGCTGCGGAAACGGCTCTACGGCGCGCCAACGACGGCCTGGAACAATTTGCCTATGCGGCCGCGCACGACTTGCAGGAACCAATCCGTAACGTCATCCTGTACACGGAAATCCTGGCGGACCGCTATCGGCATAAGCTGGACCGGCAGGCCCAGGAGTTTATGACCACTACGGTTGACGGTGCGCGCCGTATGGAGGCGCTGGTGCACGACCTGCTGGCCTACGCGCGCTCGCTCGACAAACCGAACGATAAGCAGCCCGGAACGGACGCAAACGAAGTGGCCGCGGAGGTGCTGCTTAACCTGCGGACCGCAATCGAGGCCGCCTCGGCTGAAGTACTGTGCGGTGGCCTTCCCACCCTGCCAATCTATCGGGTGCACCTGGTGCAGTTGCTCCAGAATCTCGTTGGAAACGCCCTGAAGTACAAGAGCGAAAGGCCGCCGAGGATTGAGATCTTCGCCGTGGAACGGCCGGACGAGTTCGCGGTCACCGTCCGCGATAACGGCGCCGGTATTCCTCCCGACCAGAAGGAGCGGATTTTCGGGATCTTCAAAAGGCTGCACGACCGCAGTGTCCCCGGCAACGGCATCGGTCTGGCGATCTGCCGCCGGATCATTTCTCACTACGAAGGCCGTATCTGGGTCGAGTCGCAAGAAGGCCAAGGCTCGTCGTTCGTGTTCACGCTTCCGCGCCAGCGGCCGCTTCCACGGCGCATCCCATCCGCGTGATCCAGTTGAAACCGGAACTCTAGACGACGTGGCGCATGCACTCGTGCGCAATGCCACTTAGTTTTTCTCCCTTCGGCGGATGGGAAAGCGATAGCCCCGACCCCACACCTCTCG
>Ga0209415_10005778_pt1 | contig 22171 bp, 17 predicted proteins | sample PeaSoiSIISIP2007_FD_187696 | JGI IMG/M metagenome (GOLD analysis project Ga0209415, IMG submission 187696) | Peat soil microbial communities from Weissenstadt, Germany - SII-SIP-2007 (SPAdes) (version 2) | ecosystem: Environmental > Terrestrial > Soil > Wetlands > Peat | place: Germany... | reverse complement strand
CAGGCGATCCCGTACCGCGACAATATGACCGTGCTCGATGCGATGATCGTGGTCGGAGGGCTGACGCAATATGCGGCCGGGAACCGCGCGGCGATCGTCCGTAGGATCGACGGCAAGGAGACGGAATACCGCGTCCACCTCGCCGATTTGCTGAAGTATGGCGATATCGATGCCAACGTGCAGATGCTGCCGGGGGATATTCTGATCATTCCGCAAAGCTGGTTTTAATTGGCAGGGCGGCCTCCGGTCTGCATCGCAGCAATGGCGTCTTCCTTCGGCAGGCTGTATTGAGGCGATCCCCCGGCGGCGAAAATTTGGTTAAGCGCGATTTGACGGATCTCGCCGATCCGCCGAAAGATGTCGGGGGTCCGTCAAGGCGCGCCACGGCTTAAGTAAATGATTTAGGATAGATTCAGGGTGACGCCTTAAGCTTGCATGGCAAGCCCAGGAAGGAGCAGGCGGTCGGTGGTAGCTGGTAACAACTTGCTGTCGAAGGCGATGATCATGGCGCAAGCGCGTGCGCTATGGCGTCGTCGCTGGTATGCCGCGCTTGTCGCTTGGATTTTTTGCCTCACGGGATGGGCCTATGTCGCCATCCTCCCGAACATCTACCAGGCCAAGACCAGAATCTACGTCGACACGGATTCGATGCTGCGTCCGCTGATGCGGGGTATCGCCGTCGATTCCAACGTGCTGAGCGTGGTCGACATGATGCAACGGACGCTGTTGAGCCGCCCGAATTTGCAGAAGGTCATCCACATGGCGGATTTGGATCTCAAGAGCCGATCGCCTGGCGAGACCGAGGATCTGATCAGCGACCTGCGCACTCGCGTCGGCGTGGCCGGAGAGACGCATAATCTCTTCACCTTGACCTATACCGGCCCGAACCGCGAGGTGGCAACGAAGGTCATCCAATCGCTGCTGACGGTGTTCGTCGAGAGCAATCTCGGCAGCAGCCGGCAGGACATGGTCACCGCCCAGACTTTCATCGACCAACAGCTCAACGACTACTCGCGCCAATTGGACGAGGCCGAGAAGCGTATGGCCGAATTCCAGACGAAGAACCTCGGTTTTCTTCCCGGCGACAACAATTACAGCACCAAACTCGATCTGGCGAAGGCGGAGCTCACGAAGACGCAGGCAGAGCTCGATGAAACCACGCGGCAAAGGGACGAGCTGCAAAAGCAGCTGGCCGGCGTGCCACAGACCATCGATACCGTCTCCGCCGCTCCGATCGGTTTCGGTAATGCGGCTCTCTCCTTTGGGCCTGCCGGCGATTCGTCGATGGATGCAACTCTGCGGGTGGCCCAGCTGGAGCAGAAGCTCAAGGACATGCTCCAGACCTACACCGACCAGTTTCCCGATGTCGTGCGGCTCAAGAAGCAGCTGGCGCAGGCAAAACAGGATGCGGCCGAGGACCAGGCGAAGGCCGGCAAAAGCGATACCGAGCCAACCGACCCGCGCGCGGTCCACAGCTCCGCGCCCAATCCCGTCTATGAGCAGCTTCAGCTTCAGTTCGTCGCGCATGAGACGTCCCTCGCGAGCCTCAATGCGCGTGTTCAGCGCAACCAGTCGGATGTCGAGCACTGGCAAAGCCTTGCCCGATCGGTGCCGGAAATCGGCGCCCAGATGTCGAAGCTGACGCGCGACTACAATACGATCAGGCATTCCTACGACGAGCTCTTGAGCCGCAAGGAGGCGGCGAAGATCGGCAACGATCTAGAGACCCAGACGCAGACGATCCAGTTCCGTGTCATCGATCCGCCCGATGCGCCGCCGGTTCCGGTCGCTCCGAAGCGCGTCCTGTTGGTCTCGGCGATCCTTGGTGCGGCGATTGTCGCGGGAGCCGCTTTCGCGTTCTTCTTGGCGCAGATCGACGATTCCGTGAAGACCCTGAGCGAGCTCAGGGAGATCTTCGCGGTCCCCGTGCTGGGAGCGATCTCGATCGTCAGCATGCCCGGTCAAAAACGCCGGAACAGGATCCAGTCGCTCAGCTTTGTGTTAACCTGTCTGACATTGGTCATTGCCTATGGTGGGATCCTGTCCGCAGTCCTCATTTTGCAACCGCACGTCTGAACCGTCGCGCGACGTGAAGGATCCTCCGGTATGAATCTTATCGAGCGGGCGGGCAAGCGGCTCGGCCTCGCCTCCAACAAGTCGGTCATCGAAAAGGCCGCCGACCGGTTGAGCGAGGGAACGAGCGAGCAAGTCGCGCGGCCGCACCCGGTTCCGCCCGAATCGCCGGCGGCCTTGTGGACCGGCGACCCGTTGCGCAAGCCGACGGAATCCCGCCGCCAAACCCAGCGGCAAATCGCCCTCGACCTCGACCGGCTTCGCGCCATGGGCTACACGACCCCTGGCGACCAGTCGACCTTGGCCGAGGAGTTTCGCCTGATCAAGCGACCGCTTCTCGACAATTGCTTCGCGCACGGCGCGGCGCGAAGCGGCAACGCCAATCTGATTATGGTCACGAGTTCGGGACCAAGCGAGGGCAAGACCTTCGTCGCCATCAATCTCGCGATGAGCATGGCATCCGAGCACGACGTGCACGTGCTGCTGATCGATGCCGATGTGGTCAATCCCTCGGTTCCCTTGGTGCTCGGATTCGAGGCGCAGCTCGGAATGATCGACGTGGTCAGGGACCCTTCGATCGAACTCGCCGATGTCATGATCCGAACCGATATCGACAATCTGACGATTCTGCCGGCGGGGCAGTTCACCCCGCTCGCCAACGAGCTGCTGGCGAGTCCCCGGATGACCAGCTTCGTCGATGAGATCGCCCAGCGCTACAGCGACCGGGTGATCATCTTCGATTCTCCCCCGGTCCTCGCCCGCACCGAACCGACCGTCCTGGCGCGGCACGTCGGGCAGATCGCCTTCGTCGTCGAGGCCGAGCGCACCTCGCGATCTTCGGTCAGCGACGCGCTTAGGTTAATTGACGACAACAAGTCTGTGAGAATAATCTTGAACAAGGTACCGTCGGTTTTGGCGCGCGACGGATTCGGTCAGTACTACAATTACGGCTATTACCGCTCGAGGACCCGATCGGACGGCAAATGAGGGGGATGGGGTGGGGGGTCGGTTTCGCGGCCGGATCGTGCTGGGAGGAGGCATCCTTTGCGGCTTCGGCTTCTTGGGATCGACCTCGGCCGGCGCCGCCGACGGATTCACGGTAACGCCCGGCGTCTCTGTATCGGAAAGCTATAACGACAACGTCAATCTCGCTCCGAAGGGCTCCGAGCAGTCGGCCTGGATCACGACGCTCAGCCCCATCATCAATGTCACCGACGATTCGAGCCGCCTCAAGCTGAACTTCAGCTATGCGCCGCAGGGGATCTTCTATTTCGGGGATGTCTCGCAGCGGCAATTGAACCAGGATCTGCAGGCCTATGCCGAAGCGACGCTCTATCCCGATATCCTGTTCTTCGACATTGAGTCCTCGATCGATCAGGAAATCGCCAACAGCACCGGTCCGATCGCGGCGACAACGCTGACGACCAGCAGCAATTTGCAGACCGTCGAGGCCTTTCGCGCGGGCCCGATCATGCGGAATCATCTTGGCTCATACGCCAATTCGGAGACGCGCTATACCTATAGCCTGGTGTCGACCAGCGGGAACGTCGTGCCGCCGCTGCAGACGAACGAGTTCCAGCAGACATTCACCGGCGGCGACTATTTCGGCCGTCTGGGCTGGACGGTGACGGCGGATTACTTGCGCGACGATTACCAATCGGCCTCGTCGATCACGAATGGCACGACGACCACGAATAGCACGCTGGGCGCGTCGGGCGGTACGGCCTACCGGGACGAATATGTCAGCGCGAGCCCTAAATATGCGATTTATCAGGGGTTTTCGCTCCTTGCCACCATCGGCTACGAGCATATCGTTAGCCCGGGCCTGACCATCTCGCCCTATCAGCTGTACTGGAACGGCGGATTTCAGTTCGATCCCAATGAGCGGACTTCCCTCACCTTGACCTACGGTCGGCGCTATGGAATCGACGATCTCGAAATTAGCGGGCGATGGGATCCGGCTCCGCACACCCATCTCACGCTGTCCTATTCCGAATCGGTTGAGACCTCCCAGTCGCTCATTTCCAACAATCTGAACCAGCTCGGCATTCTCCCGGGAGGGCAGCTCGGCAACACCTCGACCGGTCTGCCGTTCACTCCGGGAATAAATTCTCTATCGGGTATCCCCGGCTCGCCCTTGGGAATCACCGGTAGCGCTTTCCTTTTCAAGGGATTGCAGGCAACGGCCAGTTCGACCCGCGAGCGCGATACCTATCAGGCGTCGCTCTATTATCAATCCGATCAGGTCGACACTCCGCCCTCGACCACGAGGCTCTATGGCGTCAGCTTGAATTGGACCCGGCAGCTCAGGCCGGAACTGAACTCGTTTCTCGGCGCCAGTTACAATCTGTCAACCTCTGGCGGCACTGGCGCTGCCGGCGGACGACAGAAAATTTACACATTAAATGCCGGTCTCAATTACAATTTCTCTGGGACCGCCTCGACGCAATTAACCGTGACGCGTTCGGGCACTCAAGGCACGACTGGACAAGGCGCCATCAACGACGATGTTATTACTCTGAGCTTCCAAAAGCGGTTCTAGACAGCGGACGATGTACACCGAATTCTACAAGCTGAGCGGCAAGCCGTTTCAGCTCAGTCCCAATCCGCGGTTCTATTTTGCCAGCGAGGTCCATCAGAAGGCGATGGCTTACCTTCGCTATGGCCTGCACCAGGGCGAGGGTTTCATCGTCATCACCGGCGACATCGGCACCGGCAAGACGACGCTTTTGGGATACCTGATCGATCAGCTCGACAGCGCGCGCTATCTTGCGGCGAAGCTGGTGACGACGCAGATCGAGGCCGACGACACCTTGCGCATGGTCGCATCCGCCTTCGGCATCAAATCGGAAGGCCTCGACAAGGCGACCTTGCTTCGTCAATTCGAAAGCTTCCTCATGGAGAATCAGCGGCGCGGGCGGCGCGTGCTGGTGGCGATCGACGAAGTTCAGAATCTGCCGGTCCGCTCGCTCGAGGAGCTGCGGATGCTCTCCAATTTCCAGGCCAACGACATCGCCCCGGTCCAGTTCTGCCTGATGGGTCAGCCGCAGTTCCAGCAGATATTGGCCAGCGAAAATCTTCTGCAGCTGCGCCAAAGAGTCATCGCATCCTATCATTTAGGCCCGCTCACGCCGGAGGAAACGCGTGCCTACATCGAGCATCGTCTCAAGCTCGTGAATTGGCGCGATGACCCGGTCATCACGGACGCGGCCTTCGCGCGCATCCACCACTACGCCGGCGGCGTGCCCCGTCAGATCAACACCCTTTGCGATCGCCTGCTTCTGGGCGGCATGCTCGAGGAGCTCCACACGATCGACGACCAAGCCGTCGAGAACGTCGCCGGCGAAATGGCGCGCGAGGGCAGGCGTGCAGTGCCGCAATCCAAGGCGCCCGCCCGCGGGCTTAACGGCGAAGGATCCGGAAAGCCGGTGAAGCAATCCTCGGCCGAAGCAGCTCTCCTCGAGCATCGTCTCTCGGCCTTGGAACGGCTGGTGAAGGCTCACGACCGAACCATCAAGCGGGCCATCGAACTCGCGGCGAGCTACCTGAACCGGCCGACGGAGCCGAGGCCCGGCGACGTCTCCGGCAAGGAGAATTAGGCGTGGCCGTTGGGCTTGGAATGAAGCGGCGCGCCGCGGCCGACGATCCGCCGCGCGCCATCACGACGCCCGGCGCTCGCGCCGCTGCCGGGTCGCCGCTCGCCAATGCCATGACGGTGGATGTCGAGGACTTCTTCCAGGTGCAGGCCTTCGCTACCGTCGTCGAGCGCAAGGATTGGGAGCGCTATCCGAGCCGCATCGAGCAAAATCTCGACAAGGTCCTCGCGCTCTTCGACGCCTATGGCGTCAAGGCCACGTTCTTCACCCTGGGCTGGATCGCGGAGCGCCATCCCCGGTCGATCCGCCGCATCGTGCAGGAAGGGCACGAGCTTGCCAGCCACGGCTATGCGCACCATCCGGTCTTCGAGCAGAGCCGCGAGGCGTTCCGCGCGGATGTCAGAACGACCAAGAAGATCCTTGAGGACATCGGTCAGGTGCCGGTGAAGGGCTATCGTGCCGCGAGCTTTTCGATCGGCGCCGAGACGCTGTGGGCGCTCGATGTCTTGGCCGAAGAGGGCCATGCTTACAGCTCCAGCATCTATCCCATCCGGCACGATCACTACGGCATGCCCGAGGCGCCGCGTTTCGCTTATCGGCCACGCCAGGACGGCTTCATCGAGATTCCGATGACGACGGTGTGCGCCTTCGGGCGAAACCTGCCGTGCAGCGGCGGCGGCTATTTCCGGCTCTTTCCCTATGCGATGACGCGCTGGGCCCTGCGACGCGTCAACCGGCGGGACGGTCAGTCTTGCGTCTTCTATTTTCATCCCTGGGAAATTGATCCGGCCCAGCCGCGGCCGTCGCGGATTCCCGTGAAGAGCCGCCTGCGGCACTACGTCAATTTGACGCGCATGGAAGCGCGGCTGCGCCGCCTGCTCGGCGATTTCTCGTGGTCCCGCATGGACCGCGTCTTCATCGAAAGCGGCTCCTAGGGAGCGGCCATGGATGCCTCGGTCGGCCGCTTGGTCGTGCGCAGGCTGGAGGAAAACCGTTTCGCCGACTGGGACCGGTTTGTCGAAACCTGCCCTGACGCGACCTTCTTCCATCGCGCCGCCTGGAAACGCATCATCGAGCGCAGCTTCGGTCACAAGACCCATTACCTCTACGTCGAGCGCGACGCGATCATCGAAGGCGTCCTCCCGCTGGTCGAGATCAAGCACCGAATCTTCGGCCACTCGCTCAGTTCGACCGCGTTCTGCGTCTATGGCGGTCCGGCGGCCGCCAATGAAGCCGCCGCGGGGATGCTCGACGAGGCCGCGCGGGCGCTGGCGCAGAGGCTCAATGTCGATTATCTCGAATACCGCAGCCAGGAGGGGCGCGGTTATGACGGCTTCGTCGCGAAATCCGATCTCTATGTGACGTTCCGCAAGCCGATCGAGCCCGAGGTCGAGAAGAATCTGCTGGCGATTCCGCGCAAGCAGCGCGCCATGGTGCGCAAGGCCATCAAGCTCGGGCTGGCGAGCGAGATCGACGTGGACGCCCAGCGCCTGCACCGCGTCTACGCGGAGAGCGTCCGCAATCTCGGCACGCCGGTATTTTCCAGCCGCTATTTCGAGGAGCTGCGGCGCGAATTCGGCGACCAGGCCGAGATTCTGATTGTCGTGAAAGACGGCCGCCCGGTGAGCGGCGTCCTCAGCTTCTTCTTTCGCGACGAGGTGCTGCCCTATTACGGCGGCGGGACCGGCGCGGCGCGCGACCTCGCGGCCAACGATTTCATGTATTGGGAGGTCATGCGGCGGGCTTGCGAGCGGGGCTGCCGCGTCTTCGACTTCGGGCGCAGCAAAGTCGGCACCGGCGCCTTCGATTTCAAGAAGTTCTGGGGCTTTACGCCGCAACCCCTGCATTATCAGTACTTGATGCGGCGCGGCGACAAGCCGCCGGACCTCAATCCGCTCAATCCCAAGCTCCGGATCTTCATCGAGATGTGGAAGCGGCTGCCGCTGCCGGTCGCCAATTTTCTTGGGCCGTGGATCGTCAAAAATCTTGGTTAACGGAAATGTTGCGGCTGGATGACGCGCTGCGCTGTGATACCATCGGCGAGCTTCCTCAATCGCGTCCGGCGTTTACTGAAACCTCGCAGAAATCTGCTGAAGTCCCAGCATGAGCAGCGTCCTACAGCGAATATCTCCGGACATGCCGGGCGTCTCGACGGATGGCGCGCAGGGCGGCGGCGCGGCGCGGATCGCCTACGTCGCGGCCGGGGCGGCGGCGGTCGCGGGTGTCGTGGCTCTTCTGCATGATACCGCCGGCGCGATCGTCGCCACATGGTACAACTCCAGCTCTTTCAATCACGGCTTTCTGATCATTCCGATCTGCCTCTACCTTGCGTGGCGGCAGCGCAAGGCGGCGGCGATACCGCTTGCGCCGGATTTGCGTGGCTTGGCGCTGATCGTGCTCGCCGCGATGGCCTGGCTCACCGGCAACGCGTCCGGCACGCTGGTCGTGCAGGAGTTCAGCCTGATCGTCTTAATCCAGTCGATTATCCTGAGCATGTTCGGCTGGCCCCTTTATCGAGCGTTCGCCTTCCCATTGCTCTATCTCTTTCTTGCCGTACCCGTCGGCGACTCGCTGATTCCACGGCTTCAGGCGGTGACCGCTGTTTCGGCGGTCGACTTGCTCCGCATCGCGGGCGTGCCGGTGTTCTCGGACGGCAATTTCATTTCGATCCCGACCGGAAATTTCTATGTCGCGGAGGCTTGCGCCGGAGAGCGCTTTCTCATCGGCTCGATCGCGATCGGGGTGCTTTTTGCCGGGCTGATTTACCGGTCGTGGTGGCGTCGGGGAATCTTCTTCATCCTCTCCTTGATCATCCCGATCATCGCCAACGGCGTCCGCGCTTTTGGCATCATTTTTCTCGCCTATGTCACCAACAACGAGATGGCGTTGGGCGTCGATCACGTGATCTACGGCTGGATATTCTTTTCTCTGGTGACCTTCCTCGTGCTGGCGGTGGGAACGACATTCCGCGATGACGAGGAGGCGGCGCCAGGACCGGTCTCCGCTGGATCGGCAGCGCGTCGGCCGGCCTCCATCATTCATGTCGTTCTGGCGGGAATCCTCGCTCTGCTGCCGGTCGCCGCGGCGAAGGCCTATGGCGACCATATGCTTGACGCGCAGCCCGAGGGGGGGATCGCGTTCACCGCGCCCGATCTCGGTGGTCCCATGATCCGGCTAGAGGGCGTCGCCGATCCGCTCGCGCCGAAGTTCAGCGGCACCGACGCAGAGCTGCAGGCGACCTACAATGTGGCCGGCCGGCCGGTCTATCTGCATGTCGGCTATTATCGCTACGAGCGTCGCGGCGCCGAGGTGGCAAGCTCGGATCAGCGGCTTATCGACAATCCACGCTGGATCTCGAGCGCGGTCGGCACGACCTCTGCGATGATCGGCAGCCAGGCGACGGCGGTCCAATACGTCCGCTATGTCCAGAGCGGGCGAGGGCGCATTGTCTGGCTTTGGTACTGGGTGGATGGCCGCTTCACCAGCAATCCTTACTTGGCGAAGCTGCTCCAAGTGAAAGTGAAGCTCTTTGGCGGCTCGCAGCCCGCGGCGATCATCGCCGTCGCCGCCGATTACGGGGACATCGCCGCCGACGCCGACTCTGCCTTGCGCGCGTTCACCGCGAGGCTCGATCAACTCATGCCAGACCTCGAGCGGGCCGGCGCGCCTTGACCCTTGCGGCCGGCTCCGCGAGTGCGGCGAGAATGGCCTTCTGAAGATTCGAGAGACGCAAGTCCGGGCCTCAGCGCGCGCCCTTCTGCCACAGCACCGCCTGAAAGGTCGCGGCCATGATCAACACGTCGAAGAACAAGCTGAAATTCTTGATGTAGTAGAGGTCGTAGGAGAGCTTCGCCTTGGCGTCCTCGATCGAGGCGCCGTAGGGATAGTTGATCTGGGCCCATCCGGTGATGCCCGGACGAACGCGGTGGCGCTCGGAATAATAGGCGATCTCGCGGGTCAGATTGTCGACGAAGAAGGGCCGCTCGGGCCGCGGTCCGACGAAGCTCATCTCGCCTTTGAGCACATTGAAGATCTGCGGCAGCTCGTCGATGCGCAAAAGACGCAGGAACGCGCCGACGCGGGTGATGCGCGGATCATGAACGGCGGCCCATTGCGGGATGCCGGCGCTCTCCGCATCGACCCGCATGGTGCGGAACTTGAATATGGTGAAGAGCTTGCCGAAGCGGCCGACGCGCTCCTGCCGATAGAAGATCGGTCCCGGGCTGTCGAGCCGGATGGCAATCGCGGCGATCAGCAGCACCGGCAAGGTGACGACGAGGAGGACGAGACTGCTGGCGAAGTCCAAAACCGTCTTGAGAATTCGGTTGGTGAGCCGGCTCAAGCGGAAGCCGTCGGAGTAAATGAGCCAGCCCGGCTCCAGCGCCCGCAGATTGAGCCGGCGGGTCTCGCGCTCCCAGAATGACAGATAGCTCGTCACCGTAATTCCCGCCATGCGCGCCTCGAGAAAGGGACGAAGTGGAACGCCGCGCCGCTCGTCGAGCGCAATGACCAACTCCCGCACGCCCTGGTCGCGGGCGAAGGCCGACAGCGAGCCGATATTCCGTATCAGCTTGGAGCGCGGCACTTCCGGCTCCTCGTCGGTGAGGCTGAGATAGCCCAGCACGACCGCTGCCGCGCCGTCCCGCTGCGACATCAACTGCTCGATCTCGGCGGCAAGCTTGCCGATGCCGACGACAAGAATTCGGCGGGGCGCGACCGCCGCCTTGACGATCGTGTGATAGGTCAACCGAGCCGAAACGACGCAGCCGAAAAGCGCCGCCATCAGCAGCGCATAAGAGACCACGCGCTCGCCGATCTGATCGATCTGCCGGCTGTCGGAATAAACCAGAAAGGCGATAAGGATCGGCGCGCAAATCAGGTAGGACACCGTCATTCGCTTGATCGTCTGGCGCAAATCGGCCAGATGCTCTCGGTCGTAAAGGCCGGTGGCGTACATCACGAGAGAAATGAGTGCAGCGCTGATCAGTGCCGGCGCGAGATAGCAATCGAATTGCTGACACGCGGCCGTGCCCAAGGAGTCGAACTGGGTGGCCGCGGCATAGAGGATCGCGAGGACGACGATCCCTTCAAAAAGGAACAGCGACACCGCGGAACTCGAGAGGTAGTGGCGGAATACTCTGAGCACTCGGCCCCCCAACGAAGCAGGGCTCCCCATTCAAGCTGTGCGGCAGAAGAAACCCATGGTGCGATGCTTCGGGCGCAGTTGTCAAAGGGTTTTGCCGCAATTGCGGCAAACGCGGCGCTTATTTTACAAATTAACCAAACCGACTAATCCACAAGCGTTGCAGCGGATACATCTGCGTCGGCGCGATGTCTCGAATGAAGGTTGATGAAAGATTGGCAGCGTCGCCGCCGCGATGCAACGTCGCAAAGCAGATTTTCCACAGCCTATTTGACCGGGAGAAGCGTACGCGCCGTTCGCGTCAATGCCATGGCGTCCAGCCGCTGCAAGCAACGGCGCCGCCGGGTCGACGTTGAAAATGCCATGCCCGGCCCGCTACGTGCGTCGCGCCAAATTGTCCGAAATTGCATTTAACTATAAAAGCCTGTTGCATTAATCCTTTGCAAAAAATTACTTTTACCTAGATCGTCGTTGCACCGGTTATTGGTAAATGGCAAGTAGAATGCGCAAGCGAATTCTGTGGTCCGGCGGCATCGCGATCGCATGCGCGGCGGCGACTTGCGCGCGCGCCGACGTCGTCACCATCGCCAATACGACGGAAGTGCAGGCCTATAACGGCACCGCGCCCTACAATCTCTTCGGCGGGCAGAGCTGGGGCCCCAATGTCGGCAGCAGCGACGGCTACGCCACCTCGGAGATCGTGATCGATCGTCAAACGAACTCGATCGACTTCCAGATCCACACCGCCTTCGCCAGCCCGGACACGCGCTTCAATCATGCGCCCTATAATGTGACGGTCGCCTACGCCGACATCTTCATCAATCCGGTCTTCAGCGCCGCGCCGCCGAGCTCATACAGCTATGCGATTTCGCTCGGCGATCAGAGCGCCAATGGCGGTCTGCCGGCCGGATTGTATCTCGTCGGCAGCGCCAAGACCTCGGAGGACATTTGGGGGACGCGGACCAGCTTCGTCTATGGCGGGCAATATGCGCCCGACGGCGAGACCGCGCTGGCGCAGGCGGCGCCGACGGTGCTGACCGGCGGCACGCTCCTGTCGGATTGGACGGTGACTGTGGCGCCCTACAGCAACGGCATTCTTGACGTTTCCCTGACCACCACCAATGCCCCCGATCTCGCCGCGCTGTTCGACAATTTCGACCTGCTCTGGGGAACCGGCGACTGCGACAATGCGCCGATCTTCGTCAGCGTCGACGCCCCGGTCGGCGAGCCGCCCGGTCTGGCGCTGCTCGCTTCGGGCCTGCTCGGCCTCGGGCTGCTATGGGCCCGCCGATCGAAACGCGCCGGCTAATTCCTTCACGTGGGCAAAGCGAACGCCCCGTCCGAGGCTCGGACGGGGCGTTTCTTCTTCCGCCGATCGGCGGTCGTTGCATCACACCGAGTAGTACATCTGGAACTCGATGGGGTGCGGCGTGTGCTCGAATGCGTGGACTTCTTCGTAGCGCAGGTCGATGTAGGATTCGATGAGATCCTTGGTGAAGACATCACCCTTCAGCAGGAAGGCGTGATCGGCCCGCAGATTCTCCAGCGCCTCGCGTAACGAGCCGCACACCGTCGGAATGTCCTTCAACTCCTCAGGCGGCAGGTCATAGAGGTTCTTGTCGATGGGGTCGCCGGGGTGGATGCGGTTCTGGATGCCGTCGATCCCCGCCATCAGCATGGCCGCGAAGCCGAGATAGGGATTGCAGGCGGGATCGGGGAAGCGGACCTCGACGCGCTTGCCTTTGGGGCTCGATACGATGGGGATGCGGCAGGCGGCGGAGCGGTTGCGCGCGGAATAGGCCAGTAGCACCGGCGCCTCGAAACCGGGAATGAGCCGCTTGTAGCTGTTCGTGGTCGGGTTGGTGAAGGCATTGATCGCCTTGGCATGCTTGATGACGCCGCCGATGTAGTGGAGCGCCACGTCTGAGAGGTCGGCGTAGCCCGAGCCGGCGAAGAGCGGCTTGTCGCCCTTCCAGATCGACTGGTGCGTATGCATGCCCGAGCCGTTGTCGCCCTTGATCGGCTTCGGCATGAAGGTCGCGGTCTTGCCGTATTGCCGCGCGACCTCCTGAACGACGTACTTGTAGATCTGCATGTAGTCGGCGGTACGCACCAAGGTCGAGAAGACGAAGCCCAGCTCGTGCTGCGAGGGCGCCACCTCATGGTGGTGCTTCTCGATGCTCAGGCCCATTTCCCCCATGGTCGCGAGCATCTCCGCGCGCAGATCCGAGGTGGTGTCTTCCGGCGGGACGGGGAAATAGCCGCCCTTGATCGGCGGCCGATGCCCGGAATTGCCGTCGGGGAATTTCTTGTACGAGGAATCCGGGCTTTCCTCCGCCTCGATCTCGTAAGCGGCGCCCTGCATGCCGACCTTGTAGCGCACGTCGTCGAAGACGAAGAACTCGGCCTCGGGGCCGAAGAAGGCCTTGTCGCCGATGCCGGTCGAGGCCAGGTACTTCTCGGCCTTCTTGGCGATGGAGCGGGGGTCGCGGCCGTAAGGCTGGCCGGTGCCGGGCTCGAGCGTGTCGCAGAACAGGATGAGCGAGGTCTGCGCCGCAAACGGGTCGAGCACCGCCGTGGCGCAATCCGGCATCAGCAGCATGTCGCTTTCGTTGATCACCTTCCAGCCGGCGATCGACGAGCCGTCGAACATCACGCCCTCGGCCAGGACGTCGGCGCTGATCGCCTTGATGCTATAGGCCAAGTGCTGCCACTTGCCGCGCGGATCGGTGAAGCGGAAGTCGACGAACTTGACGTCGTGCTCCTTGATCATATCCATGACTTTTTGCGTATCGGACATCGTCTTTTCCCGTCTGATGGAGTTGGTTCGCCGGCCGCCGCCGGCCGGCTGCTTGGCGTGAGGCTAGATGGCGTCCGTGCCCTTCTCGCCGGTGCGAATCCGGATCGCCTCGTCGATCGTGGTGACGAAGATCTTCCCGTCGCCGATCCGGCCGGTATGGGCGGCGTGCTGGATCGCTTCGACCGCGCGCTCGACCAGGCCGTCGTCCATCACCACTTCGATCTTCACCTTGGGCAGGAAGTCGACGACGTATTCGGCGCCACGGTAGAGTTCGGTGTGGCCCTTCTGCCGACCGAAGCCCTTGGCTTCGGTGACGGTGATGCCTTGGATGCCGACCTCGTGGAGCGCTTCCTTCACTTCGTCGAGCTTGAACGGCTTGATGATGGCTTCGACTTTCTTCATAGGGATCCCCGCCTGAATACAAATGCGACAAAGCCGGCGCCTGCCGCCCGTGGCCCTGACCTTGGTGAAGCACGAGGCGTGCCAGCCGCATCGAAACGCGGCGGCGAGACCCTAGCGCGAAAATCCGAGCCGGGGAATCGGCAATTTCGCCCAAAAATTCGGCTCGATGCCTAATTCTGGGGCGGCGAGGGCTGGTCCGGCACCGCCAGCCGCTCGTCGGGCGGCGCAATCTCGGTGACGAGGTCGCGCACCAGGCGCTTGTTCGGCAGGGGCTCGAGGTGCATTTCCCTTGCCTCGAGCCGCGCGGTGCAGGCATAGACGACCTTGCCGTCGAGCAACATAACGCATTCCTTGCAGGCATTCGCATTGATGCAGGAATAACGGACGCTGAGCGTCGGATCCTCGGTGTTGCGAATGCGCCGGAGGCCGTCGAGCACCGACTGGCCGGGCTCGAATGGCACCTCGTAGCTTGCCCAGGACGACTCCGCATCGCCTGTGCCACGGCGGATCTTGAGCCTGGCGACGGCGCTCATTGCGCGGCCTCGGCTGCCCGATCGGCGCCGGCGGCCGGTAGGCGCGCCAGAATCAGCCGGCCGTCCTCGAGCCGGACGGTTTGATTGACCGCCCATTCCTCCTCGAGCCCGGGATGGTCTTCGCGCTGATGTGCGCCGCGGCTCTCATTCCGCGCCAAACCGGCGCGCGTGACCGCCTCGGCGACCAGCAGCATGCTGCGGAGATCGAACCAGTCGAGCCGAACCATGTCGAACCGGCCGGGGGCGCCCGGCGGCGCGGCGCCGATCTCGGCTTTGAGTTGCGCGATCCGCACGAGCGCCCGCTCCAACCCGGAAGCGCTGCGGAAGGGACCGACCTCCCGCTCCATCAGCCCCTGCAATTCGACGATGAGTGCCGCGGGATTGCTGGTCGCTCGAGCCGGGGCCGATGCCACGGCCAGCGCCAGCGCCGGCGCCGCCGCCGCTTCGTCCCAGCCCTGCGCCGGCGTTGTGCCGACGCGTTCGGCGGCAACCGCCCCGGCGCGGCGGCCGAAGACCAGCGCCTCGGTGATCGCGTTGCCGGAGAGCCGGTTGGCGCCGTTGGCGCCGCCCACGGCCTCGCCCGCGGCAAAGAGGTTGGCAATCTTGGTTTCGAGCGTCGGCCCCGTGCGGATGCCGCCCATGTGGTAATGCGCGATCGGCGCCACCTCGATCGGCATGCGCGTGAGATCGATGCCGTTGGCGGCGAGCCGGTCGATGACCGGACCAAAGGCCTCGCGCAGCTTGGCTTCCGGCACATGCTGGAAGGAGAGATAGGCGCCGCCTGCGGGCGAGCCGCGGCCGGCCGCGACCTCCTTGAGGATGGCGAAGGTCGCGAGATCGCGCGTGACCTTGTAGCTGCCGTCCTCGGGGACGCCGTAATCGTCGGTGAATTCGCGCATCTCGGTATTGAGCAGGCGGCCGCCCAGCTTGTAGCGGAACGGGTCCCACATGATCGGGTCCATGCCGATGAGCCGCGGCGCTAAATGGCCGATCGGGAAGAACTGCACGAATTCCATGTCGATGAGTTCGGCCCCGGCGCGTAGCGCCAAGGCGTAGCCGTCGCCGCCCATATTCGCCGACGCGCTGTTGCGGCGGTAGAGCCGGGTGAGGCCGCCGGTGGCGATGATGACCGTCTTGGCCGCGATCGACACCGGCCGGCCCTCGGCCAAGGAGAACCCCACCGCTCCCACGACGGCGCCGTCATGGGTGACGAGATCGGTGACGACGATCTCGCCGATGCGGCGGATGCTCGCTTGCCGTTGCGCCTGGCCACGCAAGGTGCGCGACACCGCCGGCCCGGTCGAGAGAAAGTCGACATAGACGCAGCGCGGCCGGTCGTGTCCCGGCGCGATCGCGGCGCGGATGCGGCCATCGGAATGGCGCGCCCAGCCGACATGCCAGGCGTCCATTTGGCGGATCGCGGCCGGTCCGTCCTCACACAGCAACGCCGCGAGCCGCTCGTCGCACAGCCCGCGGCCGGCCGTGAGCGTGTCGGCGAGATGGCAGCGCCAGTCGTCGGGAACCTCTTCGCCGAGCGCCGCCGCCACGGTCATCTGCGCCATCACCGTGGCCCCGCCCCGGCCGATGAGGCTGCGGTCGACGACCAGCACCGCCGCCCCGGCGCTGTCGGCGGCGATGGCGGCGGACAGTCCCGCCGCGCCCGAGCCGATGATCAGGATTTCGGTGGCGAGGTGGATGCGCTCGGGGTTACTCACGCTTGCGGGCCTACGCTGCCTCGGGACCAAATGGAATATAGCGTTTTGCGGCAACCGCGGCTAATCCAGCCGCGGATTGCGTCGCGCGCCGCGTTGCCTATACTGCCGCGGTGACTGAACTTCGCCACATCGGCCGCTCGATCCATCGCCTCGAGGATCCGCCGCTCCTCCTGGGGCAGGGCCGCTTCGTCGACGACATTCATTTGCCGGGGACGCTCGAGGCGGCTTTCGTGCGCAGCCCGCACGCGCACGCGGCTTTGCGCGGCATCAACGCCGCGGCGGCGCAAGCCGCTCCCGGCGTCGTCGCGGTGCTGACCCTGGCCGACCTCGCGCCGCATCTGACGCGGCAACAAATGCCGATCCAATTCCGCAATTCGAAGCTGCCGCCGCATTGTACGCCCTACCCGCTCGCCAAGGACGAGGTCGCCTATGTCGGCCAGGCGGTGGCAGTCGTCATCGCGTCTTCCCGCTATCTCGCGGAAGACGCCGCCGCGCTGGTCGAGGTGGATTACGACATCCTGCCGGCGGTCTCCGATTGCAAGCGTGCGCTGGCGCCCGATTCGCCGTGGGCGCGCCAGGGCCGCAGCACCAACATTCTTGCGGAGATTCGGCAAGGCTATGGCGAGGTCGATGCCGCCTTCGCCAGCGCGCCCCACCGCCTGAAGCTGGGCCTCAAGCAGCATCGCGGCGGCGCGCATTCGATCGAGGGCCGCGGCGTGCTCGCCGCCTATGATGCGGGCGAGGACCGGCTCACCGTCTGGTCATCGACCCAGCTCGCCCATGAGCTGCGCTCCTTCCTCATGGAGCTCCTGGATCTCGACGAGAATCGGCTGCGCGTGGTGACGCCCGATGTGGGCGGCGGCTTCGGCGCCAAGTTCCTGATGTATCCCGAAGAGATCGTCATCCCGTTGGCCGGCCGGATGCTGCGCCGCCCGATCAAATGGATCGAAGACCGGCGCGAGCATTTCCTCGCGAGCATCCAGGAGCGCGACCAGTATTGGGAGCTTGAGGTCGCCTTCGACGGTGCGGGCCGGCTCCTGGCCGTCCGCGGCGAGATGGTCCACGACCAGGGCGCCTATACGCCGCAAGGTATCAACACCGCCTACAATTCCTCGACCGCCTTCCCCGGTCCCTATGTGCTGCCGGCCTATGAGATTCGGGCATTGGTCGTCGAGACCAACAAGGTCCCGACCGTGCCGGTGCGCGGCGCCGGTTATCCCCAGGGCTGCTTCGCCATGGAGCGTACGCTCGATCGCATTGCCCAGGCGCTCGGCCTCGACCGCGCTTTAGTGCGCGAGCGCAACCTCGTACCGGCGGCGGCGATGCCCTACACGACGCCGCTCAAGAGCCGCTCAGGATCGGCCATCGCCTATGACACGGGCGACTTCCCGAAGAGCATGAACAGTGTTATAGAAGCTATTGAATATAAAACATTTATTCAGCGTCAAAACGCGGCGCGGTCGAGCGGACGCTATCTCGGCATCGGCATCGCCAACGGCATGAAGGGGACCGGGCGCGGACCCTACGAATCGGCGTTGGTGCGGGTCGGCCGGACTGGGCGGGTCTCGGTCTTTACCGGGGCGATGCCGATGGGGCAGGGGGTCAAGACCGCGCTGGCGCAGATCTGCGCCGAGCAATTGGGCGTCGCGCCCGAGGAAATCGCCGTAACTGCCGGCGACACCGCGACGATCCCCTTGGGCATGGGCGGCTTCGCCAGCCGCCAGACGGTGACGGCAGGCTCCTCCGCCCACCTCGCGGCGGCCAGCGTGCGGCAGAAGGCGCTCGGCATGGCGGCCCATCTGCTCGAGGCCGCGGTCGAGGATTTGGAAATGCGCGACGGCCGCATCGAGCTGCGCGGCGTGCCCGGCCACGGCGTAACCCTACGCGAAGTGGCGAGCGTGCTGTGCGGCGATCCCGGCTACGCCATCCCCGGGAAATTCGCGCCGGGGCTCGAGAGCTATCAGACTTTCGCGCCGGATGCGCTGACCTACGGCATCGGCTGCCACGCCGCCGAGGTCGAAGTGGATATCGGCACCGGCGCGGTGCGCATCTTGCGCTATATCGTCGCCACCGATTGCGGCCGTGCCGTCAATCCGATGATGGTGGAAGGCCAGATCCACGGCGGCGCGGCGCATGGCATCGGCAATGCGCTCTACGAGTGGATGGGCTTCGACGAGGGCGCGCAGCCGATCACCACGACTTTCGCCGAGTATCTCCTGGCGACCTCGACCGAGATGCCCAAGATCGAAGTCCGGCTCCTCGAATATCCCGCTTCGACCAACCCCTTGGGCGTCAAGGGCGTCGGCGAGGCCGGCTGCGTCCCGGCCGCCGCGGCGATCATTTCCGCGGTCGAAAATGCGCTCGAGCCCTTCGGCGTGCGCATCGACGAAACCCCTATCCTGCCGCCGCGCCTTTTGGCCCTCATCGAAGCGGCGAGCAAAAGAGCTTAGGCGCCGGCGTTCCGCCGCGCGAGCCAGGCGCCGATGCGGGCCAACGCCTCTTCGATTTCCGCGCGGCTCGCGGCATAGGAGAAGCGCAGGTAGCCCTCGCCATAGGCGCCGAAGCTGGTGCCGGAGATGACGGCGACGCCGACTTCGTCAAGGAGCTGCGCCTCGAGCCGGCGCGTATCGATGCCGGTGCCGGCGACATTGGGAAAGGCATAAAACGCGCCGCCGGGCATGGCGCAGCGGAAGCCGGGCAAGGCATTGAGCCCGGCGGTGATGAGCTTCCGCCGTTCGGCGAAGGCGGCGACCATGCGCTGAAGCGGCTCGTGCGGGCCTTCGAGCGCGGCGATCCCGGCATATTGCGCCGCGGCGTTGACGCAGGAATGGCAGTTGATGGCGAGCCGCTCGGCGAAGGGGAAGAGCGCCTTCGGCCAAATGCCATAGCCGAGCCGCCAGCCCGTCATCGCGTAAGTCTTGCTCCAGCCGTCGAGCAGAATGAGGCGATCCTGAATCGCGGGATAGGCGAGCAGGCTCGTGTGCCTCGCGCCGTCATAGAGAATCTCGCCGTAGATTTCGTCGCTGAGGATCGCGACGTGCGGATGGCGCTCGAGCCCCTTCACGAGCGCGTCGAACTCCGCCTTCGGCACCACCCCACCGGTGGGGTTGGCCGGGCTGTTGACGATGATGAGCCGTGTCGCCGGCGTGATCTTCGCCAGCACTTCCTCGGCGCTGAAGGAAAATCCCTTGGCTTCGTGCAGCGCGATCGGCACCGGCGTCGCGCCGGAGAAGCGGATGACGCTCTCATAGATGGGGAAGCCGGGATTGGGATAGAGAATCTCGGCACCGGGCTCGCCGAACATGAGAATAGCGAAGAACATCGTCACCTTGCCGCCGGGCACCACCAGCACCTGGTCCGGCGAAACGGCAACGCGATGACGGCGATGCAAATCCGCCGCCACCGCCTCGCGCAGCGGCAGGATGCCGTTCGCGGGCGTATAGCCGTGATGCCCGTCGGCGAGCGCCTTGCGCCCGGCCTCGACGATATGCGGCGGCGTCGGGAAGTCCGGCTGACCGATGCCGAGATTGATGATCGACCGGCCGGCGGCCTGCAGCGCCTTGGCGCGCGCCAGCACCTCGAAGGCGGATTCGGTGCCGAGCAGCGCCATCCGGGCGGACATTGCGAGCATGGCGGTTCAAGCTGCTTTGCGTTGGGAGACGCCGACCAGACGCTGCACCGCCTCGATCACCGCTTCCGGGCTGGCGCGGTTCTTGCCGGCGATGTCGAGCGCGCTGCCATGCGCCACCGAGGAGAACAGCACGGGCGTGCCGATGGTGAGGCCGGCGGCGCGGTTGCGCGCCAAGAGCTTCGCGGCGATGTGGCCCTGGTCGTGAAACATGACGATGAAGGCGTCGAAGCCGGCGTGATGGAACATGGTGTCGGCGCCGAAGGGACCTTCGACCTTGATCCCGGCGGCCTTGGCCTCGGCGAGCGCCGGGCCGATGATGCGCATCTCCTCGTCGCCGAACAAGCCGTGCTCGCCGGCGTGCGGGTTCAATCCCGCGACGGCGAGACGGGGCGCGGCCACGCCCATCCGCCGCAGCGCGGTCTGCGTCGCGTCGATGACGCGGCGCACGCGCTCGCGGGTGATGAGGGCGACGGCGCGGGCGAGGCTGACATGCAGCGTGGCGTGGACGATGCGCATCTCGTCGAAGCACAACATGAGAAATGCGTCCTCCGGCGGCACGCCGGCGCAGCGCGCGACGAAAGCGGGATAGCCGTCGAACTCGATGCCGGCTGCCTTGATCGCGCTTTCGGTCTGCGGCGCGGCCACAACGGCGTCGACATGGCCGGCAAGCGCCGCCTCGATCGCGGCCTGCGCGGCTTCGATGGCGGCGCGGCCATGCGCGGCGCGGATCTGCCCGATGGCCACCGCCTCGGTGCCGAACTGGTCGAGCGCGAGGAGCGCGACCTCGTGCCGCGTCCAATCGATCTTGTCGGCTGAGCGGTAGGCGATGAGGCGCGGCGCGATTCCGCACAGGGCGGCGTGGGTCTCGATCACGCGCTGGTCGCCGACGAGCAGCGGTCGGCATGCATTGCGCACGCGGGTGTCGAGCGCTGCCTTGAGCGCAATCTCCGGCCCGATCCCCGCGGGATCGCCGATCGCGATCGCGACTTTGCGTCGATTCATGATGATGGAGTCTAGTCGCTCGCCGCCGCCGCGACAATCGCCCCGGAAGCAGAAGGCCCGGCGGTTACCGTGTTGCGGCGGGATCGATGCAGATCTGCCCGCCGCGGATGGGCGCGGTCCAAACGCGAACCGGCTCGCTGCAGGGCGGAAATGTCGGCGTTCGCGTGCAGAGGTCGAAGCGCCCGTGGTGGAACGAGCATTCGCAAAGCCGCAGCAGACCACAACTCATTGCCTGCCCGATCGCAATCCCGTCGGCCGCTACCTCGGCGTTACTTGACTTGTTCTGTTGCTCTTCGCCCGGCATCGATTTGGCACGCCGCGACCAAACGGGCGTGCCGCATCAGGCCCGCGCCCGGACCACCCAAATGGCGCCGGGGAGCACGATACCCTGCGGCCCGTCTTGGCTTCGAAAAAAGGCTTCGAGGCCCGAGCGCACGGCTTCGCGGAACTCCGCCGAAGCGCCCAAGGTGGCGCGCACTGCCGGACCGATTTGCATGGCGAAATCCGCCGCTTCCGCCGCGCCGCCGGGCCCTGCCAACGGCATTGCCGGGTCATGCGGCGTCAAGGAAACCTCGCGGAACCCGGCGCCTTCGAGAATGCGGTGCACCCGCTCGGGATTGGCCCAAGCGAATTGCCCGGGCTCCTCCGGCCCGGGCGGTGCGGCCGGCGGCAATAAATGAGCTATTGCGGCCATCGCGGCCATAATCCAGGGATTCTCTTGCCGCGTGCGGAAGACCGCCAGCGCCAGGCGACCGCCGGGCTTCATCGCCCGGCGCAGCTTGCCGAAGGTCGCGATCGGGTCGGCGAAGAACATCACGCCGAAGCGCGAGAAGGCGAGGTCGAAGCGGCTCGGTGGGAAGGCGTAAGTGGAAACGTCTGCCAGAACCACCTCGGCGTGGCGCAGACCGGCTGCGGTGATGCGTTCGCGTGCCCGAGCCACGGACCGCTCCGCGATGTCGATGCCCAGGACGTGACCGGTAGGACCGACGCGCGCGGCGAGCTCCAGCACCGTCGTGCCGCTGCCGCAGCCGATGTCGATCACGCGCTCGCCGGGCTGCGGTGCGGCGAGGTCCAGCGCCACTTGCGTTAGCCCCGCGAGCAACCGGTCGATGCGCTCATGGTGATCGGCCCAGAACCGCATGGCGGGGCTGTTCCAGTATTGCCCTTCACGCACGTCGGGCGTGCCGGCCGGTTGACCATTCATGTCGGTTCTACTGCCGGAAAAATTTGGGGCGAGTGACCGGGATCGAACCGGCGACATCCAGATCCACAATCT
>Ga0209415_10005777_pt1 | contig 22172 bp, 12 predicted proteins | sample PeaSoiSIISIP2007_FD_187696 | JGI IMG/M metagenome (GOLD analysis project Ga0209415, IMG submission 187696) | Peat soil microbial communities from Weissenstadt, Germany - SII-SIP-2007 (SPAdes) (version 2) | ecosystem: Environmental > Terrestrial > Soil > Wetlands > Peat | place: Germany... | reverse complement strand
GCGACATTGCAGCCGTGGACGCATTCGCCGCGGCCAATGACTTGCCGCTGCCAACGTCCAGCGTTCCCGAGCCGGCGAGTGCGGTGATGATGGTGATGGCTGGATTGGGAATTGTGCGACGGCGGCGACGCAGATAATCCGACAGGGACGGACGAGCATCAGTAGTCGGCGGACACGATGTCCGCGCCTTAAGGGCTTCAATGATGTGATTAGCCCATTCTTATTGGCTGTCTCGAGTCGATCTTCGGTTCTCACTCAACGCGAATTTTGTCAGACTCCCCGCCGGGCGCAGAATACATCCATAGACAGACAAGGCCAAATAATACGGATTCCGGTTTGAGTACGCGCTACATCCCCCGAAGCCCCGCATGTACATGCGGGGCTCCCGGCGCGGGACCAACGCGCGGGTTCAAAACAGACCTCGTATCATTCGCCAATGCAGTTAAATTCCTGGGTGGATACCGTACGTCATCTCCGCGGCCATCTCGCGCGAAAGCTGAATGGTGGCGATTTCCTGTCAACGGCCCACGGACAGTTCGTGCTTGCCTGACTCGGTTACTTCCACGTCGACAGTTCCGTCATGCTTTGTGCCAGTCATGGACTTGCCATCGACTTGCACTTGCTGTCCCCAGTCCGGAGGCAAGCGCACCAGGGCGCTGGTCTGCGGCGGTAATTCCAGGTCCAAATGAAACCCGTCGGCCGTATGGCGCCAGTCAACGGTGATCGGTCCTTTTGCCGTCGGCACCTTCCCGCGTGCCCAGGCCACGGCTGCCAGATCCGCCGCTCCGGCGCAACGGGGCCACACGAGCACTGTACGGTAGCCGGGTTCCAGGGGCTCGACCCCCAGGATATTCCGCGGCAGCAGATTCGCCGGCGCCGCGCCCCAGGCGTGATTCCAATCCTCGTTCGGCTTGTACCTGGTATCCCAGGCTTCGAGAGTAATGGTGGTGCCGACGTCTTCGACCATGTGCCGCCAACTGCGATCGCCAGGGGCTTCCATCAGTTGCACTGCGTCGGCGCCGCGCCCGGCGTCGAACAGGGCATCCATCAGAAACTGCGCTCCGTACACACTGCACGCCATGCCCCGACCCCGCACAAACGCCGAGACGGCCGCACGCCGCTCGGTGGGCACCAGCCCGAAGGCAAGCGGGAACATGTTGGCGTGCAGTGAACTATGGCTGCTTCCTTCGCCGTCCACGTAAAGGCCGGTATTGGGGTCCACCAATTTCGTGTTGAGGCTGTTCAGCGTTCGCTGGGCGGCCTGGCGAAATCCCGCGGCGTCATCGGATTTGCCCAGCGCCTCGGCCATGTTTGCCATCAAAGTAAGCGCCCGGCAATGAAACGCATTAACCACGGTATTTACGGGCAGCATCTCGCACCCATCCCGTTCGGCTGCCGGCCAGTCCACGATATCTCTCAACTTGCCGTTGAAATGCACCGATTTGTTCACCGAAGCGGGCACGGGGGGTTTTACGGTGCTGATCAATCCATCCTCGCGCTCCAGCCCGCGCAGCGTCTTGGCCTTGAGATCGGTGTAGCACGCCGTCAGACTTCTGGCGTCCCCCGTGTACAGGTAATCGTTCCAACCCGTCAGAACGGAGAACATGATCCATTCCGTCGGCCAGGTGGGATGCGTAATCAGGTACTCGTGCGTATATCCTGGCAACGTCGTGTCGTCGGTACAGTAATACCAACCCAGTTGATCGATGTAAGCATCCGCCTCATAGGGCTTGCGTTCGCGATCGCCGTCGACAAACACGCCGGCATAGCTGGTGGCCTTGATGGAATATTTGCACAATGCCCAGATGGCGTTGAGCTTTTCATCCGAACAGACAAAGTCGGCGGCGTTGTCGTCAAAGAGATAATGCACCGCGATCTGCCGCACGCCCCGCGCCGTCAAATCTTCGGGGGTCGTTCCTTCCGGCATGTTTTGAAGCTCCACGTAGCGGAACGGCATCACCGCTCCGATGTCGGCCGGCATCCGGCGCGCATCCGCCTTGGTCAACTCGATCTGATAGGTGCTCTTCCCCGCCATGGTTGTGACGGTCGTCTCACGAAAGCGAACCGAACCACCCGGCGCTTGATCGAGATGATCGGCATCGGCGAGTTTCTCACCGAGGCGAACCACGATCCTTCTACCCGCCTCGTTGTTCGCCGGGGCGGGGACTTCGAGCTGCAATTGTCCAAACGCGGCCCGACCGAAATCGACGAAATAAACGCCGTCGATCCGCCGGATCACCCGCACCGGCTTAATGAACTCGCGGACGAGAGATTTTGTCTGCCCGGTGTATGTCTGCGCATCCGTGGCGGGCACCGCCGCCGCACTAATGCCCAGAAACGCCGCCACCCATAACGTCCAGCACAACGCCGGGATGTGTCTCATCGCTATCTCCCGAACAATGCCGGGTGTCACGAAGTGCAAGTTTCATCCGCCGAAGACGCCGGAATCGTAACTTGCTTCACATCCAACGGCAATCCGACGGGCAATCGATCCTCGATAATCCTGGGCATCAGCTTGTTCAGTCAAATCTTGGCTCGGATCATCCCGACTTTGCAAAACTGGACGGCTTTACTTTCATCGATTTATCCCGCTCGATTCCCCAGTCCTTTGGACGCTGACTTTTCGCCTCTCAGCTTTACGTTGAGCTTGGCGATCTATTCGGGCTGCAATCGCCGCCGATGGTGCTGCCGCCGCTCGATACGATCCTTGCCCAGGTCGAGCCGGCCGGGTCGATCAGTTGCACAGACGATGCCGGTTTTGACATGAAACCCGGGTCGCCATTTCCGGGAAGCGAAATGCTTGGCGAGGACAACGCCGCTGCCGGCTACCTCATGCGGGCCGACTCCACCTTGTCACCAACGCTTCTAACATTACCCAGCCATGAAGTTGTCCATTCCGCGCCTGCCGCGGCAAAATGACCGCTGTTTTCAGGACGCCGATTCTATAACAGCCTCCCCAGATGTTCGGAGTTCACAACGCCATCACTGCCGAAATGTACACAGTTCCACTGAAAAGCGAGCGCGAATCGTAAATCGCGCGATGCAATGATGGGGAAGGGCCGGACGAGGAAGATCGAGCGGTTTGTCTGCTGGCGGAGGCGTGCGGCATGGAATTGGAAGATGGGTGACGTAGGGGACACGATCCAGTTATTGATTCTTCCCTTTTTGGGACGCGCGCCCGCAGACCGTCCTTTTGTTTTCGACTCTGAATAGCTCCTCGTTGAAGCGAAAGTGGACGAATCGCCGGAATAACGGCATTTTCAGGCATTTTCGAGCAACGGCACTTTCGCTTTTCTGTAGAGCTATTTAGTCCGGGGTTTTTTCGTTTTCGGCTTTCCCATCGGCCGCAATTCTCGCCATGCGTAGCGGCTGCAAAATCGCGTTGAAAAGATTGTTGTAAATGTTGGCGGACATAAACCGCAGCGCCTCGTGCGCGGGACGCGCCTTGGGTTCTTTAAGCTGCGGCAGGAAAACCAGCACCGCGAGCAGCCGCAGAATGCCGCTTAGGGCAAAGAGCACATCGTAAAACGTAAACGCCTTGATGCCGGCGATGGGTTGCCAGTGCATGTGCGCTAAACCCTGGGCGATCCATCCCGACACCATTCCACCGAGAAATCCCGCGACGTTGATGATGACGCTGTTGACGGCAATGAAGCTGCTGTCAGGTTCCTGAGCATCATCGCCCGAGGAAAGTTCCAGCACGAGATTGAGATTGGCGATTTCAACGCCCGCCCAAAGCATCCCGCCCAATGCGGAAAGCAAATAGCCGAGCCAAATGCGATGCTCGGTCATAGCGATCCACCCCAGGCCGACGGGCACCAGTCCCAGCGCCGCCAAGGCCAGCAGGGGCTTTTTTCCCATGCGATCGGCTGCCGCGCCCCAAACGGAAAACACCGCCAATTGCGCGAGCATGGGCGCGACGAGAGTAATCATCTGCGTGCCGACGTTGCTGGCATGCACGTGCTCTACTAGAAACAGGGTGACGAACTGCCCCATGAAGCTGACGGCAAAAACGAGGGTGGCGACGAACCCGCCGAACCATAAGAATTGGCGGTCCTTAAAGGGCCGGCTGAATGCGCCGAGCCAATTTACCCGCCGCGGCGGCTTGGGAACGTCGGCGACGTAATGAAAGCAGTGGATATCGGCCACGCCGAAAATCGTCGACCAGAGGAAGAGCATGGCGCAGAGATGCATTAACTGCGCTTGCCCGAGGCCATGGTGCAGATTTCGATCCATCAGCCAGCCCGAGAGCAGCGCCGCGGGAATGCCGGAAAGAATTCCGACCTGGCGGCGCATCGAAAAATATTTTCCGCGGGAGCGCTCGGGAACGATATCGGCCATCCAACTCGTCCAAGCGGGTCCGCCCACGTTTCCAACCGCATACATCAAGAACATGAGCACGAGAAAGACGCCGGCAACCGCGCTGGACATCGCCCGTCCATGATGAATCATCCAGATCGGCGCCAGAGCGATCGGAATCCACATCAGGCGCTGGGCATAAAGGGAGATGAGGAAGATGAGCTTGCGCTCGCCCGTGCGTTCCGTGAGCAGGACGGCTGGCAGGGAGATGAGCGTGGCCACAAACGGAATCGCCGAGAGCACGCCGAAGCCAAAATTGCTCAGACCAAGACCACGGGCGAATTCCGTGAGCGGCGCGCCGGCAATGATGGTCGCCCAGACGGAGCCGAAAACCCAGGCAAGCGTGGTCAGCCGCAGCGCCCTGCGGCGAACGCCGCCGCGCAGCAGCTGGCGAGGCGATAGCATCGTGGATTGAATTGTTTGGGTTGGCAAAATAACCCCATCAACAGAATTATGCACTTTACAAAAGCGGCCACAATCCGCGATAGGGCCGTCACTTCCGGCGTTCACTGTGCCGACTTCCGATCCCTTTCGGCCTGCCGGGTTGCGAACTTGGCCTGTCTCGTCAGCCGTTCCATGTCCCGTTGGCCGAGATGCGTTATCGCGGCGGATCTTTCGGCGGCTTCAATTTTCTTTGCGTCCGCTGGCTTGACCCGTAGGAGTTCGGCCAGCGCCTGGTCCGGCGACGGGGAGGCTAGGCTGACTGGAATACCGCGTCGGCCGTTCGGATTCGGGTTATGGGACTTTCTTGCCATAGCAGTATTGTAGCACGCCGCTCTTGACGTTCTCGGGCGCGGCGATGGCCGACGTCGCAGACTGAAGACACGAATGACACCAATTCCATTATTGAGATCGCGCGCGACCGCGGACATCGTGTCCGGATTCGCGACAGGAACACGGGTGATAGGTTGGCTGCGCTTCTTGCTGGTTCGCTTTCTGCGACGAATTGCCAGCGGTAACGGGTCGTAAGGTGTGGGGCAAAGGCCCGGAACGCGGGGAAGCGTCCCAGGATTGCGGCCAGGCGAATCCGTGGCCCTTCCATCGGCAACGCTGCTCTCTGACTGATTGCCTCCTCCGGTCGGCTCACGCGTCGATACGGTATGGCGTTATGCATGGGACATCGGTGTCGCGAATCAAATGATTGAAACCTGCACGGCGCGGACATCGTGTCCAGCCGCCGCGAGCTTTCAATTCCACCGCCGCCGCCGGCGTGATCCGAGGGGGCTTCAATCCGCGACCGCCCGCAACGCGACGCTTACAGGCGACAAACCAGGTGAATTAAAACGAATCTGGATCGATCCAGCCTCCCTAAGCGCCTGCACGTAGACCATCACGCGCCCGTCGTGCGTCTTGCGCTTCTTCGCCGACAGGTCGCTGTTATCGCGGAGGTCGCCGTTGTCAATTCCCAGGATTTTTCCGGGGCCGGTAATGGAGCAGGAGATTTCATTTGTGCCGAGGAAAACGCGCGTGCCCCGCTCATCGGTCACGTCGACCTCGATCTGCGCGACGGATCGACCGTCGGCTTGCAGTGAGGTCACATCCGGGATTGCGACCAGCTTCGCCGCTGCTCCGCTCTTTTTCAGCGTGAACGTCACGGATTCGCCGCCGCGCCTGCCGACGGCGGTTAGCTCGCCGCCGGTGAATTTGAACGGCCAAGTCAGGACCTGCCAGGGTTGATGCGACCGGACTCCCAGTGATTTCCCGTCGTGAAACAGCTCGACGCCATCACAATTCGTCAGACAGTAAACGGTCGGTTCGTCGGGGCGTGTACCGGTCCAACCGCGCGTGGTCGGACGCCAATCGGTCGTCGACAGGTGCACGACAGGTCGATCCACCCATAGCGTTTGGCGATAGTAGTAATTATTTTTTGGAAACCCGGCCGTGTTCAGCAGACCCGACGGTGACCCGTGGGACGGCCACGGCGCCGCCTCGCCCATATAGTCGACGCCCGTCCACAGGAACTGCCCGGCAATGAACTCGTTGTTGGCCACGGCTTCCCAGGTATCGGGCCGATGGCTGTTTTCGCTGCCGAAGATGACGCGATCGGGATGGGCGGCGTGATCGCTGGCGTAGCGCTTCTCCATGTAGTTGTACCCTTCGATGTCCAGCAGCCCCTTGTACAAGTTTGTCCCGGGGAACGCGCAGGCCGCCGTCACCGGCCGCGTGCGGTCCAGATCTTTCACATCTGCGATCAATCGCCGGGCGATGGGTGGAAGCTCGATACAGTTGGGCGGGTATGGGTCGCCCGTGTAATCGATCTCGTTGCCGATGCTCCACATGATGATGGACGGATGGTCCCGATCTCGCTTCACCATGTCGCGAATGTCCGTGTCCGACCATGCGGCGAAATCGGTGTGATACCCGTCAAATCCGGGCTTGCCCACGTCGTGGCCCTCGATCCATTTCTTCTTCCCCCGGCTCCATTCGTCAAACGCCTCGTCCATCACGACAAAACCCATGCGGTCGCAGAGATCGAGAAACGCCGGCGACGGCGGGTTGTGGCTTGTGCGAATGGCGTTGCAGCCCGCCTCCTTCAGGAGCCTCAGCCGCCGCCCCCACACTTCGATCGGCACCGCCGCCCCTAATACGCCGGCATCGTGGTGCAGGCAGACGCCCTTGAGCTTCATCCTCACGCCGTTGAGCAAAAAGCCTTTCTCCGGGTCAAACGCGAACGTGCGAACGCCAAACGGCGTAACATATTCGTCGACGATCTGTCCCTCCCTTTTCACTTGCGCCAGCGCGCGATACATGTTCGGCCGGTCAACGGACCAGAGCGCGGGGTGGCTCAACTCCAGCACCGAGTCAAACACCCGGTCCCCCATGGATGGAATGGCGGCCGACTGTGTCGTCGTCGCTAGGATCCGACCGTTGTCGTCGAGAATCGACGTCACTAACTCCATCGCCGAATCGCGTAAATCGTCGTTCCTCACCGTGGTTTGCACCTGCATGCGGGCCGAGTCCGCCGACACTCGCTGAACCGACAAAAACGTCCCGTCCGTGTCAACATGAACCTTGTCCGTCACGATCAAAAATACGTCGCGATAAATTCCTGACCCGGCATACCAGCGCGAATCGGCGTACTGGCTGTGATCCACCCGCACGGCAATCACGTTGGCCTGGTCGAACCTCACCATCGACGACAGGTCGCAGGTGAACGAACTGTATCCATAGGGCCTGCCACCGACGATTTTCCCGTTGCAGTAGACGGTGCTGTGGTTCATGACGCCGTCGAAGCGGACTCGCACGGACTTGCCGACCGCGTCGGCCGGCAGCGTGAACGTCTTGCGGTACCACGCCACCCCACATGGCAAGAATGCCGTGCACGCCGCAAGGTTGGGGTCGAACGCCTCCTCGACGCTCCAATCGTGCGGCAAATCGAGCTTGCGCCAGCTCGAATCGTCAAACCCCCGTGAGCTCGCCCCAGCATTGTCCCCTTTTTGGAACTTCCAATTATCGACGAACAGCGCTTCCCGCATATCGCCGGCCCGGCACGCCGACGACAGCCCGGCAACAATAAAGCCTCCAATCAGGCCCTTCATCAGGAACGCGATCATAAGAAACCCTCAATGCGTTCACCGCGGCCCCGCGCGATGCGTCCGCATCCGCAGACCGTAAACTCGCATTCGCGCGCTGAGGAACAGCAAATGCCCGTAGGCCCGCTGAAACAGCAGTTGGCCCTGTTCATCGTGAGCGACAGTTTTACCGTGACGGCGAGGGATTCCTCAACTTCTGCTGCTCGGGCAAGCAATCGGACAGGCGGCTTATTGCCGTCGCCGGGAGGTTCGTCAGCCGCGTATGCCGCCGGCCGCCGGCCCCACCAATGATTGCCCCTTGGGATTTGGGCGCGCATGCGCGACCGTGGACACCGTGTCCGCCAACGCCTGACGCTCGACCGCCCTTGTCGGATTATCTGCGTCGCCGGCGGCGGAGAAGTCCCAATCCAGTTATCACCATCATCACCGCACTCGCGGGCTCTGGCACCGATTGGGTGCCGACGGAACCGGTCGGGTCCTTCCCGTGCCAGAAATCCCACCCGTCCCAATCGAACGGCTTATCCGGGTTCCAGTTGCCATCGGTGCTTCGCCATTGACCGTGGTGGAAGTCTCCATATCCACCAAACGATGACGCTTCGCCCTTGGAATCCATCCAATCGCTGTTGGAAAGAAGTTGATGCTCGGTTCCAATCGCCGGGTCCCCAAGGCCCGGGCAGAACGGCGTAAAGTCGGCCGCCTGGCTGCGGTCAACGCCCAGCCAAACGCCGACCACGGCGACAACAATCAAGTGAACGCTAAGATGTGCCTTGAACATTTCTCCTCCTGATGCATTTGAACCCGGTCGCCCACGGGATTCGCATCCCAAACGAGCGACACATTCCGGTGTCCGCACGCAACCAAAAATTCGGAAATTTCTCCGGGGTCCAATTTGGGAATTCGGCCTTGCGGCGTCAATCAAAAAACACTGATTTTTCAGGCAAAATAGAAAACTTTTTGTGCTCGCGCGATTTCGCCGGCCGGTGAGAATGAAACGCGCCTTGCGCTCAAGGTGCGAGCGAATTTTGCTTTTGTCGCAAATCCAGCCGAGCGTGTCGTTCCCCGCCCCTGCGCGAATCGCCGCCTGGTCCTTCTGACATCGGCGAGTTCCGGACGTCAAGAAAGTATCTCGAATGAACCCGCTCATCTACGGCCGGTGCTCGGCCAAATCCTTCATCATCGGCGATGGGGAATCCGGTGTGGACATCACCTGTCCACACCCTTGTACCATTTCGCCGGCAGCCGCGCGAATCACCCCATTAACATCCGCACCGCAATCTTACCGCCGCCGCGTTTGATTGATTGTCACCTAACGAATCCAGTTTTCTCGCCCGACGACGCACCCTGCCCGTTACACTTCCTGCAATGTCTCCTCCGAACCTCACCCCCGAGCAAGCCGCAATCGTCGATATGGCCCTGGCACGGCAAGAGCAATATCTCCATCGACTCGCCAAAAGTCTAAAGGAAATCGGCGTCAATCATCCGCAACCGGTGATCCAATGGGCCGAAAGGGCGGAATGGACGGTGGGCGGTCTGCGCGTGCATTTTGCAGAATGGGCGAAGGGACAAGACCCTCATCCCGTTCCCGCTCAGCACGTCGCAAATTTATAACCTTGCCGCGTACGGTCGTTATTGCGGCGGGATCCGAACGTCGATTGGAAGAAACCGTTCGACGAGTTCAACGCGGCGAAGGAGCGAAAGTGAGTTTGTCGCCGGGCCAGGGCTAACGGCGGGGGGGACAGCCTGTGGCTTCAGCATACTTACGCTCGCGGACGTATGAACCTAATGCCTAGCCGGTTTTGACCGGCCGATCGCAAACATGCTGCCAGCCGCGACCCAAAGAAGACGTTGGTATCGAGAACATGGAAGTCTGAACGCCCGCAGCGCGATGCTAAGATTTGCGAAGGGTTTGAATCTCAGTTGGGTGGCGCGAGACCGCTGAATTGATCCCCGTTGCCGTTGTTTCGTAAATCCCGCGTTGTGCTATCGGCCATCCGCCTAAACCGGCTCCTGGCGCTGCACTGGTGTTGCACCAAACCCACAACCCAAGTCAAACATTATCGAGTTTGCCACATAACACCATATCAATAAGTGACTTATAAAAGCGGGCGAGGAGGTTCGAACTCCCGACATTCAGCTTGGGAAGCTGACGCTCTACCAACTGAGCTACGCCCGCGATATCCTGGACCTTTCCGTGTTTTGATTGTAGTGCGAATCGCGCCTTTGCACAACCGAAACCTCCACGAAACGTCGGCTTCCCTTCCAATTGTGAATTGGCCGTCGGCTTGGCATTCGTTGTACCCGTTCCGTCTGATATATTGGGGGCGGCGCGAAAATTCCGCCGAAGGACGGCTTTATTTTGCAGGATTCCGAATTGCGCTTGCTCGTCCGCGACCGCCTGGGTATTCGTATCGAGCCGGAGATGTGCAAATATGTCCTGCGCAGGGCGGCGGATTCGGATCAGCCGCTTGCCGTCATCGGCGGCGACGCGCGCACCGGCGTTCCCCGCCGGGAAATCCTCGATCCGCGCGCTCTCCGACAGGGCATCGACCGTCAGGAGCCATCATGATTTACACCGCCAACGCCTTCGCCCGCGCCGGAATGGTCGGGAACCCCTCCGACGGGTATTTCGGAAAGACGCTCTCCTTCGTCATCCGCAATTTCAAGGCCACCGTGCGCCTCTGGGAAAGTCCGCATTTTGAAATCGTCCCGGACAGCGGCGATCTCACCAAATTCGAGACCATCGACGCCTTCCTCGGCGATGTCCGCCTGCATGGATATTACGGCGGCATGCGCCTCATCAAGGCCACGGTCAAGCGGTTCCATGATTATTGCCGGCAGAACAACCGCGAACTTCACAAGCGCAATTTCACGGTCCAGTTCGATACCGACATTCCCCGCCTCGTCGGCCTTTCCGGGAGCAGCGCCATCGTCGTCGCCGCTTTGCGGACCCTCATGAGATTCTACGAGGTCGAAATTCCCAAGCACTTGCTCCCGACGCTCACGCTGAGCGTCGAGCGGGAGGAACTCGGCATCGCCGCGGGAATGCAGGACCGCGTGGTCCAGACCTACGAGGGGATCGTCTACATGGATCTCGACCGAAAACTCGTGGAATCGCGCGGCTACGGTGATTACCAGGAGCTTCATCCCTCCAAGCTGCCGCCGCTCTATCTCGCCTATGATCCCAACTGCGCCGAAAGCAGCGACATTCCCCATCGCCATCTGCGATCCCTGGTTGACGCCGGCGATAAGACCGTCATCGCGGCGATGCAGAAATTCCGCGACCTGACCGACCGCGGCCGCGACGCTCTCATGTCGGGCGATTGGGACCAACTGCACGAGATCATGAACGCCAACTTCGATCTTCGCCGAACGATCATGCCCATCGCTCCGGCGCATTTGCGCATGATCGAATCCGCCCGGAGCGTCGGCGCCAGCGCCAAATTCGCCGGAAGCGGTGGGGCGATCATCGGCCTGTACCACGGCGCTCGGCAATATCAGGAACTCGTCGATGCCCTGGCGGAGCTGCGCTGTGTCGTTCTCCGGCCGGCGATTTTTGAAACCTAGGATTCCAACCGGCCGCGCGAAATTCCCCGCGCGGTAATTTCTCCGCGCGGTAAATTCTCCGCGCAGCATATTGACGCGTCGCAACGGCGCGTTATCTTTTGTTTAACAATTCCGGACCTTGATGCGGACCGAGGGCGGTGGCTCCCCTTCGGTCCGTTTTCTTTTTTATCCCCGCTTGCGGCCGACGAATTCCTTCAGCTTCGCCGGCGTCAGGCAATTGATCACGTCCGCCGCCGTCGCCCAGGCGCGCTGGGCCACGAAAATCCCGAATTGCATCTGATCCAATTGATCGACCGAATGCGCGTCGGTGTCGATCGCCAGCTTCACCCCCGCGGCGATGGCACCGTGGGCGTTGGTGTCGTTCAAGTCGAGCCGCGGGAACGCCGCGTTGATCTCCAGCGCCGTTCCCGTCTCGGCCGCCGCCTTGAATATCGGGGGGAAATTCAGTGCCAATCCCTCGCGGTCGAAGATCAGCCGGCCCGTCGGATGCCCGATGACGTTGACGCAGCGGTTCTCGATGGCGCGCAAAATCCGGTCTGTCGCCTTCCCGCTCTCCTGTTTCAGCGCCACGTGCGGACTGGCCACGACGAAATCCAGTTCCGCCAGCACCGCGTCCTCAAAATCCAGCCGGCCATCCGCCAAAATGTCCACTTCGCATCCGGCCAGCAGCACGATTCCCTTCATCCGATCCGAGACCCGCCGAATCTCGGCGGCGTGCTTCATCAGCCGCTCGGCCGAAAGCCCGTTGGCGATCACCTGCGTCTTGGAATGATCGGTGATGGCCAGGAATTTATATCCGCGCTCCAGCGCCGCTTGGGCCATCTGCTCAATGGTCCCCTGGCCGTCGGATGCCGTCGTGTGCGAATGCAAGTCGCCGCGGATGTCCTGGAGCTGCACGATCTTCGGCAACTTGCCCGCCAGCGCCGCTTCGATCTCACCCCGGTCTTCGCGCAGCGTTGGGTCCATGCACGCCATGCCCATCGCCTTGTAAATCTCCTCTTCGGTTTTGCCGGCAACGGGCCTGGCGTTCGGCGGGAAGCCCGGCTTCTTTTCCGATCGGTCGTACTCGTGCACCTTGTACAGCCCCCATTCGTTCAGCGTCATCTGGCGCTGCTGCGCCAGTCCCCGCAGCTTGGTGTTGTGTTCTTTGGAGCCGGTGAAATATTGCAGCGCCGCGCCGAAATTCTCTGCCGGCACGATGCGCAGATCGACCTGCGTTCCCCGCGTGGCCAGGATGCTGGCCTTGGTTGGTCCCTGCGCCAGGACGCGCTGCACCAGCGGCAGCTTCACAAACGCCGCCGACACGGCTTCTCCTAAAGAGTGGTTCTTGAGCGAGCACACCAGATCGATGTCCCCGATGGTCTCCCGCCGCCTCCGCAGGCTCCCGGCAATCTCGGCTTGCGACACGCCCGGCAATTGCTTGAGCGCGTCGAGCATCGCCTGCCCGATTTCCATCGCTTCAACGATTCCCACTCGCCGCGACGCCTGGGCCCGCAGGGCGATTCCCTCCTTGATCGCCTCGATTTTCTTTGCCCCGATTCCCTTCAGCCCGTCGAGCTTTCCCGCCTCGATCGCCTTTGCCAGTTCCTCCACCGTCGTGATTTTCCGCTCCTTCCACAACATCGCGATCGTCTTTGGGCCCAGGCTGGGAATGTCCAGCATCGGAATCAGCCCCGCCGGCACGCTGGCCGCAACCTCCTCGAAATCCTCGCTTTTGCCCGTCGTCACGTATTGTTCGATAATCCGCTGGCTGGATGGCCCGATGCCTTCCAATTCCTTGAGTTTCCCATCCCGGCAGGCTTCGCGCAGATCGAGCGTCATGTCCTTCAGGATGCGCGAAACCTTGGAGAACGCGATCGCCTTGAACGGGCTTTCCCCTTTGATGTCCATGAGCGCCGCCAGGGTGCGGAATAGATTGGAAAGCTCGGTGTTGAGGGACATGATGAGTGAAGGATAATGGATAAACTCGAAATTCGAAACTCGAAACTCGAATCAAATTCGAAATTCGAACGACCGAAGTAACTCCGCTTCGAATTTCGTACTTCGAATTTGATTCGAGTTTCGAATTTCGAGTTTCGAATTTCCCGCATTATCATTCCCCCATGCACCTTTGCCTTGGAACCACCCCGACGGTTCAGCAGACCATGACGTTCGATCACGTCGTTCCCGACGAGGTTAACCGGGCGGTGGAAGTTCGCCGGGCATCGGCGGGCAAGCCGATCAACGTGGCACGGGTGCTTCACACATTGGGCGATGAGGCGATCCTCTGCGTTCCGCTCGGCGGCGACACCGGGCGATTTATCCTGGCGGACATCGCCGCCGCCGGCATCGCCCACGACTGCGTCGAATCCCCGCATCCGACCCGCACCTGCGTCACGATCATCGATCGCAAAGCCGCAACCGTCACCGAACTGGTCGAGGAACACGCCCCGGTGCCGGAGCAGATAGCGGGCCAACTCCTGGCAATTCTGTCGAAACATCTCCCGCATTGCCGGTCGGTGATTCTTTCAGGCACGGTTGCGCCCGGCGCGGGGGATGATTTTTACGCCGATTGCTGCCGCTCCGCCGGGGCAGCCAGCGTGCCGGTGATACTCGACGCCCACGGGCAGCCGCTGGTGCGCGCCCTTCCGTTTCATCCCCTGATCGTCAAGCCCAATCGCGCGGAACTGGCCTCGATGATGGGAACCCCGATCAACGATGATGACTCGCTTCGGCAGGCCATGATCGATCTCGTGCGCCGCGGCGCTCAATGGGCGATCATTACCCTGGGCCGGAACGGGGCCGTCGCCTCGGACGGAAAATCATTCTGGAAGGTTCCGGCGTTGCAGGTTCCGGCCATCAGTGCCATCGGCAGCGGCGACGCATTTTCCGCCGGCCTGGCCAGCGCCGTCGCCGCCGGGCGCGACATACCCCAAGCTTGTCTTCTCGCCACCGCCTGTGCCGCCGCAAACACGCTCGTTCCCGGCGCGGGGTTCCTGCGTCTTGAGGATGTCCGTCGCCTCGAGCCGCTCGCTCGCATCCAAAAATGGTGAATCTTCCAATGACCCGCGTTTCCCACAGCGTCGCACAAACGGAATCGATTGCCGTGGAATTCGCCAAAACCCTCGTCGGCGGCGAATGCATTGCCCTCGACGGCCCGCTCGGCGCCGGCAAAACTCAATTCGTCCGCGGCCTCGCCGCCGCGCTGGGCGCAAACCCTCGGGCCGTCAGCAGCCCCACGTTCGTTCTGCTGAACGTCTATCAAGGCGGCCGCCTGCCGGTGTTCCATCTCGACGCCTACCGAGTCGCCGGGCCGCGGGACTTCGAATCCATCGGATTCCCGGAGCTTCTGGATCAAAACGGCGTGGTCGTCGTCGAATGGGCCGACCGCGTGAAGGAAATCCTTCCCCGCAATCGAATCAAAATCTCGATGGAAGTAATCGGAAAGTCGGACCGCCGCCTGACGATCGATCGGGTGTAGCGGGGTCTTTATCCCCGACCCCCGCGCATTTTTGCCAAGGCCGTCTGCTCGATCTGCCGCACTCGCTGCTTGGAAAGCCCCATCCGGGAACCGACCTGGGCGTACGTGGCCGGCCCGGCTTCGCTCAGCCCGAAATGCGCCGCGATCACGTCGCGTTCGCGCCGTTCCAGCCGGGACATCAATTGCCGAACCTCGTCGCGATCGTTCAACTGGGCCGCGCGGCGCAAGTCGCCCCGATCCGCCACCGATTCCAGGGCCGTATCGCTCTGCATCGCCACGTGCCCGCGCGACAGCATCTCCGGCACGCTTCGCGCAAAACCCTTCATCAGCGCGAACGTCACGTAGGTGCTGAAGCGATTGCCCTTGTGAACGTCGAACGACTCCACGGCCCGAATCAGGGTGAGGTTTCCGTCGCTGATCAATTCCATCAGAGACAGTCCCGGCCGCAAATGTTTCCGGGCCACGCTGACCACCAGGCGGAGATTCGCCCGCACGATCTGATTTTTGACCTCCGCGATGCGCCGGCGAATCGCCTCCAGCCGGCCGACGTCGCGCGCTCGGGCAAACTGCGGCTCGATCTTCCGCCGGGCGATCACGAATTCATATTTGTGGAAATTCAGCTTCAAAAACAGAGCCCGCTCGCGTCCGGGCGCGAGTAGCGGCGTCCGGTACAAATCCTGCAAATACGCCGGCAAATCACGCGGAATCCGCATTTCCTCCGGCTTGGCTTGGGCCGGCAATTCCTCCTGCGACACGATCTGCTCGAGGACCTCGGCGGCGCCGGGCTGGTGATAAAGCGGATCATCGATGAACCGCACTTTTCGCCGCAGGAGATGTGCCAGCCGCTCCTCGACGACCGCGCGATAGACTGCGGTTTTGCCCCGGCACGTCCGCCGGGCGATTTCGCCGATCGCTTCCCCGCCTCGATAGGCCGAGGCGATGTCGGCGCGTTCTTCGGGCGACATTTCCACGGCGGCCTGTTTGAAGATCGCCGATTGCGGATTGGCCTGATCGTGATCGCGAATGATGTGTGCGATGGTCAGCGGCGAGCGGTCGAACCGCCGGCCGATGCGCCGCGAAATCTCGCTGATGCAGCATTGGCAATGTCCCGCCAATCGCCGCGCCCGGCGAAGGATTTCCGTTTTCTCCTCTTCCGTCGCCTGGGAGAAATTCCCCGCGCGAATCACCTGATCGTGATGGATGGCCAGGAATCGCTCGACCGTCCCGAGCATAAACCCGACGCGGCGTTTGCCGTCCTTGAAGACAAACCGCCGAGCCCCCAAGCCCCGCCGACGCCAGCGCTGGATCGTCTTGCTGGTGACGTTGAATCGCTGGGCGACATCGTCGATGGTCATGACCGGCTGCGGAGATCCCGCTTCGCTTAGATTCAGCGTCTCGCTCACCTGCTCGATAAGCAGCCCCAGATCGTGCTGTAAGGCCATTCCGGTCAGCAGAGCCTGGTCGAGCTTTTTGGGATGGTAGCCGGTGATGCGGAAGACGATGAAGTTGAACGGGTAGGCTTTATCAGCCCCCAGTTCGAGCAGAAGTTCTTCCGCAGCCGCAAGTTGCGTAAGTCGGGCGTCCTGCGGCGTAAAGGACATTTGCCGACACAAATCTCCGATCTTATCGATCCGGAACTTCGGCATAATACCTAACACCTATTATCCCTACGGGCTAGATATCGGTCAAGATCAAAATGAAGGCACAAAATCCGTGGGCGATTACACGGGCCGCCCGAATACTCAATTTGTCGGTGGCTGCGGTTGAGAAGCTGGGGGCTGGGTGGCCATGCTAACGGCCGTAAAGATCAGATCATAGTAGGCATGAAGGTCCATGGTCCCAACAAGGCCGCTGCCGTTGATGGCGAATTTCTCCGTGCCGATGAATTTCAACATACTCGCGGCGAGCGGAGAGGTGGCATCCGACGGCGATTTGACGAACGCGCCGACGATCCGCTGTTGGGCGCTGGTTTTGGCGGTTTCGGCCGAGGCAGGGTCCTTATAGTGGCACGCGACTACAAATCCGGGGGATTCGGCAGGGGGGAGCACGAGGTAAACCGAACCATATTCGACCCCGTCCCATTCATTGCCGGTGATGTTCATGGAAATCTTGCCGCTGGACAGGAGTTTAGGAATGATCTCCTTGAGCTTGCGTGGATTGATGGCCGCGCGGACCGGTGAGTCGCCCGCAGCCGACAGTCCCGCCGCCAGCGCCGGGCGCGGATCGGGCTCGGTGCTCCAATGGGGCAAAGTGGGCTCCGACGTTTTGTCCACAACGGCGCTGCCTATGACCCTCGGGGGAAGGGAACCCGGCTTTGTCAGGTATCTGGCCAAAGTCCGCGCCGCTTCCGGGGATTCAGTTGGGTAGACGACCGTGGCCGTCAGTCTCATGGTCCCGGCGCCGGGTGTGGGGCTTATCGTCAACTCGTCTGATCGGCTCAAGAGAAACAGGCTGGTTCCGCCCGCTTGCTCGAAACCATTGATCCATTTTTTGCCGGCGCCGAGTCCCATCTGAATCATCCCACTGACGCGCGCGGCCGAAGGGGCATCCATCCGGGTTTGGCCAAGTTCCTTGCGCATGTCGGACGCTAAGGCATCCAAATCAATTGCGGTGAGATCAATCGCGATGATGAGGTCAGTACGGTCGGTCACGAACGGAGCGACGCGCGGGTCGAAGCCGAAGGTTGCTTCCGCGACGGCGGGGGCGGCCGGCGTCACGGCTTGCACAGGGGCGACCACGGAGCGATCGGCGGAAGGCGCTAGGAAATAGACGCCTGCTCCGATGGGGATTCCGCCGATCAGGATCAGGGCGGCGGCGATTTTTAATTTTGTGGAGATCAACATGGTGGAAATTCCTTTGGAGAGGGCCGTCGCCTTGATGGAGGCGGAGGTCGGGAGACAACCCGCTGCAACCGTCGGGGGCGCCGCGTGGGTGGTATGAGCCAACAGAGCCGCGCCCAGCGCGTCGGTGGGAACGGCGATACCGCGGCGGCGCAAGACGGCGCGCAGTTTTTCGATCGCGCGGGCAATGCGGATTTTCGCCGCGCCTTCGGAGACGCCCAATGCGGCCGCGACTTCGGCGAGTTTCTTTTGCTGATAGAATCGCAAGAGCAGCGCATCGCGGTCGCGGGAACGAAGGCGGCTGATGGAATCGTCCAGAATGGGTGCGATTTCCCGCCACGCCTCGTCCGGATCGCCCTGGAGAATTTCGCTGGAAGACATGGCAGCGAGCCTTTCGTATTTGTCACGCCGGATCCGGGCACGAATGGCGTTGGCGGACGCGTACCGCGTGACCTTGAATAACCAGCGATGCAATGGGACGTCGCTAAGCTTGGCTGCCTTGCCGGCTAGAACGAGAAAGACCGCCTGTGCGACGTCCTCGGCCAGGTGGGGGTCGCGCACCATGCGCTCGGCGGCGCTGTAGACCCAGTCCGAGTGCCGCGCAACCAGTTCGGTAAACGCCTCCTGCGAACGGTGGGCCGCGAATTCCTGGAGGAGCGAAGAATCGGATTGGTCGTGGATCACGGTCATTCAATCATAATGTGTCCTGTCGAGCGGAATGGGTACAGAAAATTTCATTTCTGTGAGCTTTGCAGTCGGCGGTACACTTATCTCATACATGGACGATGTGCGCCAAGACTGGGATTTGCTGCGTGATTACCTGGGGTCGGGGTCGCAGCAGGCTTTCCGCGTTTTGGTCGAACGTCACATCGGACTTGTATATGCTGCGGCACGGCGAAGGGTGGGAAACGCGGAACTGGCCGAGGATGTCACGCAGGCGGTGTTCATGATTCTGGCTGCCAAGGCGGGAACGATTCACCAGGGGACGCCGTTGCCGCTGTGGCTCTACAGCGTGACCCGTTACACCTGTGCCAACGCGATGAAAATGGAAAGACGCCGACAACATCACGAACGGCAGGCCGCCGCCGAGCGGCCGACGATGGTTGAGGATACGCAAAGCGCAGCCGAGGAAAACCAAATTCTCCTGCCGATGCTCGATGCGGCGATGGACCGGCTGGGGAATCGGGATCGGGCGGCGGTGCTGCTGAGATTTTTTGAGGGTTATTCCTTCGAGCAGGTGGGCGCGAGCTTGGGAAGCTCGGCGCACTCGGCGGAAGTTCGGGTGTCGCGAGCAGTTGAGAAGCTGCGGCGATTTTTCATTGCTCGGGGCGCGGCGGCGCCCTCGGTAGCCGTGACGGCGACATTGGCCGCGCGAGCGGCCGATGCCGCACCGCCGGCCATGGCCGGTCCCGTGACGGCGGCCGCGATAGGAAAATCCGCGCTGGGTCAGGCGGCAGCCCTTGCCTCCGTGACGTCAAAGGCGATGTCTGGCTTCAGCACGGTGGGCATTTGGGCTGCCGCGGCCATTTTTCTCCTGGTTCTGACGGCGGGGGGAGCGGTGTTTTTCACGCTGTTGGATGGCGGTTCCAATTCCCCGATTCCGGCAAATACGGTTTCGAATAATCTCCCACCCACACAACAATCCCCGGCGACGCGACCTCTTCCGGCCAATCTCGACGTCGCCGCTTTGGTGCGGAAGGTGCGTCAGGACGAAAGCTGGATCGATCGGGCGCAGAGTTTCCATATCACGCTCGAAGATAAATGGATTAAACCGCCCGAGGGGATTCGGCTGCGCATGGCGGAGCTTAAGAAGCAGTTTCCGCTCATGGCGATCAATGAAACCACCTTTCCCGAATTGAAGCCGGGAACGAGCGGGACGCTCGAACTGGCATTCGATCAACACCGCCTGCTCAAACTAGCGCATTCAAACGGGTCGCGATTGGAGGATTTCCGCTTCTGGGACGGGCAGAAGGCAGTTATTCACGAAAGATATTCCAGCGGTCAGGAGGATTACGCGTTCGACAAAGAGCCGCAAAGGTTCATCGCAAACTTTTTTCTTGACGACCTACCATGGCTACGGGCGGACTTTCATCCCTTCTGGTGGCATCCACGACAGGTCGGGCCGGGTGAGGCCATATCGTTTGGTTTGCCTGAAGATTATCGCCTGACAAGCCGCGAGGATTTTCGCGGGCATGACTGTTATGTACTGGAGGCAGAAGTGCCGCGAATGTCGCTCTATATCGGGGTCGTGGACCAGCGGCTATATGGAATCGTAGACCACACCTTGCCGCGCAATCAGATCCTGCCCTTGAATACTCAACTTGCGGCCGATTTCGGCCGGCCTGGGATTACAAGCAATACGCAATACGCTAAATGGTTTGACGCATTGCCGCCAGATCGGCGGGCCCAAGTGGAGCGAGAAACCAACAAGCGAATCCGGCGGCTCCTTGTGCCACGGTTCTCGGATTGGTTTGAGGATTACAAGGAGCTTTCGCCCGGCGGCTGGATACCAATGTTCATGGGCTACGACCAGTGGAACTGGGAAACGCCTTCCTTTATTACCGGAACACGGCAATTGAGGGTGGTCTCGGTCACGGTTGACCAGCCGCTGGCGGACGATCTGTTTACGATGCCGATGAAGGAAGGCGTGCAAGTGAACGATTGGGGGCACGATCCGCCGCTGTTTTATAAATTCAAGAAGAACACGACGGCCGCGGAGTGGGACAAGGTTTTAGCCGAAGCGCGACAGCGGAAGCAGGATGAACTCGCGCGCGAGAGCGCGGAAAATGTCGCGCTCGGCAAACCCGCGCCGGCCTTTGGCCGGAGCCAGTGGCTCAACAGCAAGCCGCTCGCCTGGTCCGATCTGAAGGGGAAGGTGGTGATCCTGGATTTCTTCGCGGAATGGTGCGGTCCATGCCAGAACGACTTGCCGCGCGCCGTGGAAATCCACAAGAATCGCCAGGACACGGGCGTTTTGGTAATCGGCATTCATCCGCCCGGCAGCGAAATGGGCAAAATCCAAAAGATCATGCGGGCGTTTCAGATCACGTATCCGGTCTACATTGATCTGTCCCCGCCGAAAGATGCCGACGCGTGGGGGCTGATGTACAGCCAATTCGGCGTCCGCGCCATCCCGGATGCCTTCCTGATCGACCCCAACGGCAAAGTGGTCGCTCACGGGCCGCTGGCGGAAATGAGTGTCAGGGCGAATCAACTGGCCGCGGATGAGCGCGGAAACAAGTGACGCCCAACTGGCCAATTTTGACTAATTTGAATTCCCATCCGATATTGCTCGACACCCATGTCCATCGAGCAAGCCACCAATCCATCCGTGGTCGCCGCCCCGCGGCTAGTGGGCAGTGAAGCGCGCATCGCAACCGACGCGGCGAAACGTCTTGCGGTTTGCGCGGGATTGCTGGCGCTGCTGATGGTGTGGGCTTTCGTCTTTCCCCAGACGGGGGATGGCGATGCCATCATGCATTATATCAACGCGCACGACAGCCTTTGGCAGCCGGCCAAATTGATGGGGTCCTGGGCGCGGGTGGGGGCGAAGATTCCCCTGCTGATTCCGGCACAATTTGGCATTTTAGGAGCGCGATGGGCAGCGGCGGTCATCTCGATTATCTGTGCGTGGCAGACCGTCCGGTTGGCCGACGATTTGGGGATTCGGCGATCCATTCTGGCCGCGGCGTTTCTCATCTTTCAGCCGTACGTTTTCACCCTGGCCGGTGACACGATGACGGAACTGCCGTTTGCGCTGGGGATGGTGATTGCCATCCGGCTTTGGCTGGCGGGGCGGCCGCTGGCCTCGTGCATGGTGATGGGATATTTGCCGACGGTTCGGCCGGAGGGATTTTTTCTGTGCGCGCTTTGGGCGGCCATGGTGATCGCCAATCGCCGTCCGGTTTTGGTCGTGGCTTTGGGGTGGGGGACGGCGGCATGGTTTGTCGCATGCTGGATACTTCGGGGCGATCCGACTTATTTTTTCCGCGAGGGATGGTCCTGGCCGGCCGATTCGGTTCGGGCTTACGGGCATGGATCGTTCTTTGCACACGTCAATCGCTGGCCGATTTATTGCGGGCCGCTTCTCTTGCCGCTGTTCTTGCTGGGGTTGTTCAAAGACGATTTGCCGTTCTGGGCGCGGCTGAGCTATTTATTTCTGGGCGGAATCGCACTTTTGGTCCTGGAACTTCTGTTGCCCGCGGAGGTTCGCGAAACCGTTTTACCGTGGCCCGCGTTGCTGTGGATCGCCTTGATCGCCTGGGCCGTTCGTCGGTGGAAATTCGCCATCGGGGTTTGGGTTTTCCTCCTGATCTTCACTCTTCACACCGTCTTATGGTGGCGGGGCTGGTTCGGCTCGTGCGCCCGAACACGCTGCCGCGTCCGGCATCAGCCTCGTTCAGGCTGCGGCGGAAC